>Ga0335077_10006101_pt1 | contig 14865 bp, 13 predicted proteins | sample Lox_Sample_31_FD_207151 | JGI IMG/M metagenome (GOLD analysis project Ga0335077, IMG submission 207151) | Soil microbial communities from Loxahatchee National Wildlife Refuge, Florida, United States - Lox_Sample_3.1 | ecosystem: Environmental > Terrestrial > Soil > Wetlands | place: USA... | reverse complement strand
CTCGGCGACGTGCATCCGTGCACTCTCGGCCTCTCTCTCCCCACGGCGGGAAAAGAGCCTCAGTACATCCTCACGATCTCCACGCCCGGGTAGTAGTAAAGGAGAATCTGCCGGTAGCTCGCCCCGGCGCGGGCCTTCCCGGCCGCCCCCCACTGGCACAGCCCGGCTCCGTGGCCCGAGCCCCGGCCCTCGAGGACGAAGCGCCCGCGGCCGCCCTTCAACGTGAACGCGAGGGACGGGAGGCGCTCGTACCCGAGGCGCCGGCGGAGCTCGGATCCGTCGACGAGGACGCGTTCCCCGCCCCCCTGCACCTCGACCTTCGCCACCCGCCCGGTGGGCGAGCGGCGCGCCACCCGCGCCGCGTCCGCGGGGCCGGAAAGGCCCGCCGCCCGCCCGAGCTCGGCGGCGGAGAGGGCGAGCGTCCATCGGTAGCGCGGGGAGCCACGGCAGGAGTCGCAGCGCACGGGCCTCAGGTAAGGCTCGTCGCGCCCCAGGGCGTCCGCGCCGGCCTCGGTGAGCCCACCGCAGGAGGAGTGGAAGTAGGCCTCAGCCGGCCGGTGGTCGAAGACCAGCACCTCCCCGGCGGTGGCGAGAGCGGCGGCGCGCGCCCTCGGGTCGGCGCCGGAGCCCGGGTACACTTGGTCGAGGACCGTGGAGCCGAGGTCGTAGTCGAGCCCGAGCTCGCGAGCCTCGAGCTTCTTCCCTACCGCGAAGGTGCGCGCCGCGACCGCCTGGGCCCGGAGCGCCTCCGGCGGGAAGGCGGGCGGCATCTCGGCGCCAGTCACCGCCGCCACGTATTCCTCGAGGGGCAGGACGTCGATGACGGCGAGCCCGTCGAGACCGCGGCGCACCTCGACTTCCCCGGAGAGGTCGCGCCCGGCATACCGGATCCTTCCCGCGGCCGAGAAGAGGACGCCGGCCCCGGCCACGGCCTCGCCGCCGAGTAGGAGCTCGCCACCCGCGAGTCTCAGCAGCGCCTTCTCCCCGGGCAAGGGGATCTCCGCAGCGTCCTCCCGGAGGGCCGTGGCGACGAGGCCCGGGCCCGACACCTCTACCTCCAGCCGCCCGGTGCTGACGGCGATGCGCACCACCTCGCCGGCGTGCGCGGCCCGCGGTCCGCTGGCGACCGAGACCGCTGCGAGGAGCGAGAGGGCGAGACCGCGTGCCACGCGTCCGGCTACCCCTCCGCCGCCTCCGTGCCGCGGCGGGCGGAGCGGACCTTGTGCCACAGGAAGGCGGCGACGGCCACGACGAGGAGGAGGCCGATGACCGCGTCGAAGCGGTGGAAGGCTGCCTTGAGGCGCGGGTCGGTGTTCCAGCGCTCCCCGAGCTTCATCCCGACCCAGGCGAGGCCGGTGCACCAGGGGAAGGAGCCCACGAAGGTGTAGGCGACGAACTTCCTCATGCTCATGCGGGAGACCCCGGCCGGGAAGGCGATGAAGGTGCGGACCACCGGCAATAGCCTCGCCCAGAAGACGACCGCGGCGCCGTGCCGCTCGAAGAGCCGGTCGGCGAGGTCGAGGTCGTGGTGGGAGACGAGCAGGTAGCGGCCGAACCGCTCGATGATGGGGCGGCCCCCGAACTGGCCCAGGTAGTAGGCCGGGATGGAGCCCGCCACGCACCCGAGCGCCCCGAAGAACCCGGCTCCGAGGAGCGTGAACTGGCCCTGGTACACGAGGTACCCGGCGAAGGGCATGATGATTTCGGAGGGGAGGGGGATGCAGGCGCTCTCGATGGCCATGAGGAGGACGACGCCACCGTAGCCCATGCCTGAGATCACGGATGTCGTGAAAACCGCGAGCGCACCGATGATCTTCGCTGCCATGCCGCCCTTTCGTCCCTCTAGGCGCTGCCGTAGAAGACTTCGTCGTAGGGGCAGGAGCAGTCCGATTCGGGCGGCTCCGGGTAGTAGACGGGCTCTCCCCGCCAGTTCCTGAGCCAGTGCCCCTGGGCCCGCCCCGGCCTGGCCACGCCACCGGGCGCGTCCTCGGGCGGGCCGGAGGGACCACCGGCGCCGAGGAGGTAGCTGGGCTGGAGCGTGACCTTTCCGGCGCCGCCGGGCAAGTCCACGGCCAGGTGGGGCACGGCGAGGCCGCTCGTGTGGCCGCGGAGCCTTTCCAGGATCTCGACGCCGCAGGAGAGGGGGGTCCGGAGGTGGGCCGTGCCCTCGGCGAGGTCGCCCTGGTGCAGGTAGTAGGGGCGCACCCGGAAGGCGAGGAGGCGCCGGTTCAGATCGGCAATGATGCGGGCCGAGGAGTTCACGCGGCGCAGGAGCACCGTCTGGTTCTCCACCGGGAGCCCTCGGTCCACCAGGCGCTCACAGGCGGCCCGGGCCTCTTCCGTGCACTCCTTGGGGTGGTTGAAGTGCGTGACCACGTAGAGGGGAGCGAAGCGCCGCAACAGCTCGGCGAGCTCCTCGGTCACCCGCATGGGGTTCACGACCGGCGCCCGGGTGGCGACCCGGAGGATCTCCACGTGCGGGATAGCGCGCAGTTCCCCGAGCAGCCACCCCAGCCGCTCGTCGGAGAGCGCGAGCGGGTCGCCCCCGGAGACGAGGACGTCGCGGATGGCCGGGCGGGCGCGGACGTACTCCACCCCCTCCAGAGCGGTGGCCCGGTCGAAGGCGCCTTCCTCGCCGCTGGTGATGCGGCGGCGCGTGCAGTGGCGGCAGTAGATCGCGCAGTGGTCCACCGCCAGGAAGAGCACGCGGTCGGGGTACTTGTGGACGACGGCGCGCACCGGCCGGTACTCGTCCTCGCCGAGCGGGTCGCGGAGGTCCCCCGCCGCCTCTTCCCCCTCGGCCGCCACCGGGATGGCCTGCATGCGGACCGGACAGAAAGGGTGACCCGGGTCCATGAGCGCCGCGTAGTAGGGCGTGAGCCCGAAGCGGAAGCGCCGGGCGGTGGCCTCGAGGCCCCGCTCCTCCGCCGGCGTGAGCGTCACGAGCCTCGCAAGATCCCGGGCGGTCCGGAGCATGTGCCGCTGCTGCCAGCGCCAGTCGCTCCACTCCTCCCGGGAGACGCCGGGGAAACGCTCTCGATTCTCGCTCATGGGCCTTCGCGGGGCGGCGGCTCCGCGGCGGGCGGAACGTACCGGCGGGACGCAGCGAAGTCAAACCGGGCTGGGGAGGCCGCGTGACCTCCGGGGTCCGATGGTCCGGGGACGCCGAAAGCGTGTAGCCGGGGCGAGGTTGAGTTATTTAGTTCCTTGGGCGGCCCGCGTGCCGCAGAAGGAGCGGTCATGTCGAGCTTCACGGGGTTGTATGGCGACGAGTTGCCGCCCCCAGCACCGGCGGCGAGCGGCAACGGCCGCGGCGCCAACGGGCACGACGAAGCCGCCCTGGCGGCCGCCCTACCCCCGTCCCAGGAGATCCGCCCCCCGCCGACGGTAGCCGGCCGCTTCGCCCCCGGCCCCCGCTCCGTCTGGAGCGACGTCCCCGACGCCGTCTGGAACGACTGGCGCTGGCAGCAGCGGGAGCGGATCACCCGGCTCGACCAGCTCGAGCGGGTCGTCCGTGTGACACCGGACGAGCGGCAGGCCGCCATCGAGACCGAACAGGACTTCCACATGGGAATCACGCCGTACTACGCGGCGCTCATGGATCCGGAGGACCCGCACTGCCCTGTCCGCCTCCAGTCCGTTCCCACCATGGGGGAGACCCTCATCGCTCCCGCCGACCTGGAGGATCCGCTCGCCGAGGAGCGGGACATGCCGGTTCCCGGGGTGACGCACCGCTACCCGGACCGGGTGCTCTTCTACATCACCCACAACTGCCCGGTGTACTGCCGCCACTGCACGCGAAAGCGCAAGGTGGCCGACCCCACGAGCGCGGCCGCGCGGACACAGGTGGAGAACGGGCTCGCCTACATCGCGGCCCACCCGGAGGTCCGGGACGTGGTGGTCTCCGGAGGCGACCCGCTGTCGCTCTCCGACGAGCGGCTCGACTACATCTTGGGGCGCCTGCGGGCCATCCCGCACGTGGAGGTGGTGCGGCTCGGTACTCGCAACCTGGTGACACTGCCGCAGCGGGTCACGGACGACTTCGTCTACATGCTCCGCAAGCACCAGCCCGTGTACGTGAACACCCACTTCAACCACCCCAAGGAGTGCACGGCGGAGGCCTTCGAGGCAGCCCGAAAGCTCGCCGACGGCGGCTGCGCCATCGGCAACCAGATGGTGCTGCTCAAGGGCCTGAACGACGACCCCCGGACCGTCATGGAGCTCAACCACAAGCTCCTTCTCATGAGGGTCCGCCCCTACTACATCTACCAGTGCGACCTCGCGAAGGGCATCAGCCACTTCCGCACCTCGGTGGAGGCCGGGCGGAAGATCATCCGCGCCCTCCGCGGACACACCTCCGGGCTCGCCGTTCCCCACTTCGTGGTCGACGCCCCGGCCGGAGGGGGGAAGATCCCCGTGAACCCCGACTACGTGGTCCGCCACGAGGGGAAGAAGTGGGTCTTCCGGAACTTCCAAGGCAAGGAGTTCACCTACTACGAGCCTTGAGGGGGCCGGCCCGGGTTCCTCGCTCCGTCCGGGCGCAACCGCAGGGAAGAGGGGCGCTACTTCGAGGAAAGGCGCCGCTCCATCTCATCTGGCGCCACGTCCTCGAGGTGCGTCGCCATCCACCAGTCGTTCCCGAAGGGATCCCGCACGCCGGCGCAGCGGTCGCCGTAGAACTGGTTCGCGGGCGCCCGGAGCGATGTCGCGCCGGCCGCGAGAGCAGCGTGGTGGACCGCGTCCGCGTCCGGCACGTAGACGTAGAGCGCCGTCCGGGTGGGCTCCGACTCGCCGCGGGCGGCCCCCATCATGACGATCGAGTCTCCGATGCGGACCTCGGCGTGGAGGACGGTGCCGTCCGGGAGCGTTGACCGCTCGACCTCGACGCCGCCGAAGACCCGGACGAGGAAGTCGACGAGTCCCGGGACGTCGCGGACGACGAGGTAAGGGGCGACCGAGCGGTAACCAGCGGGCTGGTAAGGGACCTGGGCCATTTCGACCTCCCCTCGCCGCCCGCTACTCCACCTCGGCGACGCACTCGATTTCGATGCGGGCGCCGCGCGGCAGGGCCGCGACCTGGACGGTGGAGCGGGCGGGCGGATTCTCGGGGAAGTGGCGCGAGTAGACCTCGTTCATCTTCCCAAACTCGGAGAGGTCGACGAGAAACACGGTGGTCTTCACCACGTGGCGCATCTCCAGCCCGGCCGCAGCGAGGACCGCGCGGGCGTTCGCGAGCACGCGCTCGGTCTGGGCGGCGATGTCCCCGGGGACGATCTCGCCGGTGGCCGGGTCGAGCGGGATCTGGCCCGAGCACCAGAGGGTCCTCCCGCGCCGGGTCTCCACCGCCTGACTGTAGGGTCCAATGGCACGCGGGGCCTGCTCGGTGGCAACGATCTTTCGCATGGCTTCCTCGCTGAGGGCGGCGCTCGAGCCGCCCGGTTCAGAGACGTTCGACGGTGTGAACGCCCTCCACCCGATCCAGGTTGCGCATCACGCTGTTCAGCTGCTTCAGGTCCTGCACGGACACCTCGAAGGAAAGGATCGCCTTGTCGGCCGTGGAGCGGACGTTCGCTTGGGTGATGTTGATCCCGGCCTCGCTGAACGTCTGGGAGACCTTGGCGAGCATCCCCGGCTTGTCGTCGGCGATCACCTTCACGGCCACGAGCCGCTTGAAGTCCCCCTTCACGTCCCAGGAGACGTCGACCCTCCGGAGCGGATCCATGGCGAGCGCCTTCTCGCAGCGTGCGGTGTGGACGGTCACGCCCCGACCCCGGGTGATGAAGCCGACGATGGGGTCGCCCGGCAGCGGGTTGCAGCACTTGCCGAACCGCACCAACACGTCCTCGATGCCGCTGATGCGGACGCCGCCGGCCGGGAGCCGGGCCACGCGCCGGAAGAGCTCGGTGAGGCGGCTGGTGACCGGGGCTTCGGTGGCCGGCTCGGCGAGCTTCTCCTCGGGCACGAGCTGCTTCACGAGCTGGTCGGGGGCCACCTTCCCGTAGCCCACCGCCACGAGCACGTCGTCCCCGGTCCGGTACCCGAGCGCCGCCGCGGCCTTCTCGAGGGTCCCGTCCTTCGAGGCCCGGGCGAGCGAGATCCCGTAGCGGCGGAGCTCCCGCTCGGTCACCTCATGGCCGATCTCGAGAGAGCGCTTGTGCTCCGCCTGGCGGATGTGCTGGCGGATGCGGGCCTGGGCCCGGCTCGTGCGTACGAATGTGAGCCAGTCCTTGGAGGGGTGGGAGTGCGGCGAGGTGAGGATCTCCACCGTGTCCCCGTTCTTCAGGCGGTACCGGAGGGGCACGATCTTGCCGTTCACCTTCGCGCCCACGCACTTGTGGCCCACCTCCGAGTGCACGGCGTAGGCGAAGTCGAGCGGGGTGGCCCCGCGGGGGAGGCTCTTCACGTCCCCCTTGGGCGTGAAGACGAACACCTCGTCGGCGAAGAGGTCGACCTTGACGGTCTCCAGGAACTCGGTGGGGTCGGAGAGCTCCCGCTGCCACTCGAGCAATTGGCGGAGCCAGCCGTAGGTCTCGGCGTCCCCGGCGCGGATCCCGTCCTTGCCGGTCTTCTTTGCCTCCCCCTTCATCGTCTCCTTGTAGCGCCAGTGCGCGGCGACGCCCTGCTCGGCCACTCGGTGCATGTCGTCGGTGCGGATCTGGATCTCGATCCGCTCGGCCCGGGGCCCCACCACCGTGGTGTGGAGCGACTGGTACATGTTGGGCTTGGGGATGGCGATGTAGTCCTTGAATCGGCCCGGAACCGGCTTCCACAGCGAGTGGATGAGGCCGAGCGCCTCGTAGCACTGGGCCACGTTTCCCACGATGACGCGGAAGGCGATGAGGTCGTGGATCTGCTCGAAGGGGAGCTCCTGGGTCCGCATCTTGCGCCAGATGGAGTAGAGGTGCTTCACGCGCCCGTAGACCTGCGCGTCGATGCCGTTCTCCTTGAGCCGGTCGCGGATGAGCTCGATGACCTCGGCCACGAAGCGGTCCCGCTCCTTGGCCCGGCTGGAGACGAGCTGCTGGAGGTCCAGGTACTCCTGGGGCTTCAGGTACCGGAATGACAGGTCCTCGAGCTCGCTCTTCACCGACTGCATCCCCAGCCGGTTGGCGAGCGGCGCGTAGATGTCGAGCGTCTCCCGGGCGATCCGCTCCTGCTTCTCCTGCGCCATGTGCTCGAGCGTGCGCATGTTGTGGGTCCGGTCGGCGAGCTTCACGAGCAGGACCCGGATGTCCTTCGCCATGGCGACGACCATCTTGCGGAAGTTCTCCGCCTGTTTCTCCTCCTTCGTGTTCCCGGCCGAGAACTGCGAGAGCTTGGTGACCCCGTCGACGAGGTCGGCGACCTCCTCGCCGAAGAGCTCGGCGATCTCCTCCCGGGTGGCGAGGGTATCCTCGATGGTGTCGTGGAGGAGCCCGGTGACGATGGAAGCCTCGTCCAGGCGCATCTCGGCGAGGATGCCGGCCACCTCGAGCGGGTGGACGAGGTAGGGCTCTCCGGACTTCCGGAGCTGCCCCTGGTGAACCTTCGCCGAGTAGACGTACGCCTTCTTGATGACGTCGAGATCGGCCGACGGGTGATATCCGGCGACCTTGTCGAGGATGTCGTTCAGGCGGAGCAAAGCATCCCAGGGTAGCCTCGCGCGCCAGACCGCGGCAAGCCGCCCTGCAGGATCCGTAACCGCGGCAACGCTGGGACGCCACCTCCGGTGGCACGCCCCGGCGCGGCCGAGGCGGGCGGCCCGGCCCTAGCGTTTCTCGCACACCGGCTCCGGAGCCGCAGGCCGGCGGGAACCCCGTCCCGGAGGCTTCACGCCCCGGCGTCCCTTGGCCCCGGCCCGTGAACTCACCGTGCAAGACTCCCCGCGCGGATTCCGGCGCCTCCGCCGCCGGTCGGCCCGCGGGGGCGCCTCCGTGCTTCCCGAACGGGGAGCGCGAGCCCAGGGGGCGGCGCTGGGCGCGAGGCGAGCTCCGCGCCCCACGGGCGCCGGCGCGCCCCCTTGGCGCCGGCCTCGGCTCCCGACGGGAGGGGAGCTGCCTCGCGCGCCTGTCCGCGAGGTACGAACGGGCCCCCGAGCACGGCGGGCGCCCTCGCTGGGGCTCCCGCGCCCCGGATCCACCCCGAGGGGAAGAACCACGGGCTCCCGGCTTCCCCCGCCCCGGCGGCCAGGTGGCGCAAGGGAGGCGGTTCACCTACAGCCCTACCCCGGACGCGGCAGGGCGCCGGGCTCGAAGTTTGAGCGGCGGGGGCGCGTCGGGGTAGAAGGTTTCTAGAGGAAGACGCACTTGCTCGAGTGCTTTCACTGCGGCGGCAAGCTGGACGTGACCATGACGGAGTGCCCCACCTGCGGCGCCGAGGTGGAGATGGGGCGGCTCACCGGCATCTTGGGCGTGGTCTGCCGGAACTGCGACGCCTACAACGAGCCCGGGGCGAAGACCTGCGTCTCCTGCGGTCAGGCCCTGTCCGCCGCCCGACCCGCTCCCCCGCCGCCTCGGGCTCCGCGCCCTGCCGTGCCTGAGGCCGCGAAGTTCGCCGACCTGGCGGTCTCCCAGATGTCGGACCTGCCCCCGCTCCAGCTCGACGCGCTTCCCACGGTCCGCGAGCCGGCGGAGGCTGCGCTACCGGCGCAGCCCACGACACAGGCGCTGGCGGCGCCGGCGCGCACCCCCGCACCGTCGCCCTACGTGCCCTCCCCCTTCGGCGACCTCGATCTCGAGCTCCCTCCGCGCCTCGCGGCGGTGCTCCGGAGCTCCACCTCCCCGGCCCCCTCCCAGCCCGTCCCCAAGGCGCGCGAGGAGAGCTTGCCCCGAACCGACGAGACTCAGCCCATCCCGCTCGTCACCGCCTGCCCGGCCTGCGGCGGGGAGGCGGGCGGTGGGAGCTGGTGCGTGCGCTGCGGCCAGCCCATTGGCGCGGCCCACACCCGCCCCATGGCGGCGGCGCCGCCCGCACCGGGCCACCGGACCCCGTCGCAAGTCTTCGGCCCGCCGGAGCCCGGAAAGGCCACGCTCGTCCTGGAGCGGGGCGCGGGCTTCGAGGGGGCCGTCTTCCGGCTCTCGGGCCAGGAGGTCGGGGCCGGGCGGACCCAGGGCGCCATCTTGTTCCCGGACGACGGATCCCTCGCGCCCCTCCACGCCACCTTCCTCTACCGGGACGACCAGCTCCACCTTCGGGACGAGGGCTCGAGCGGCGGGACCTTCCTCCGGCTGCGCGGCCTCAGCATTCCCCTGAAGCCCGGGGATCTCTTCGCCCTCGGCGACCGGCTGCTCCGGTTCGGCGGCCTCCTCCCGGCAGCCCCACCCCCTCCTTCCGACGGGACGCGGCGCCTCGGCTCCCCGAGGCCGAACGGGCTCGCGGCCTTCGTGGAGGAGCGGCTCGACGGCGGCGCGACCGGGCGGGTGTGGCTCCGCGCCGGGCCCTCCCTGACGCTGGGACGGGCAGGGTGCGCCATCAACCTGGGCGACGACCCGTTCCTCTCCCAGGCCCACGCCGAGATCGTGCTCGACTCGGATGGGAACGCCAAGCTCCGCGACCTCGGGTCCTCGAACGGGACCTTCGTCCGGCTGCCCCCCCGCGCCGAGCGAGAGCTTCAGGACGGGGACGTGCTCCGGATCGGCCGGGAGGTGCTGCGGGTCGTCTGCGGTCCGCGGTAGCCTTCGCGGCGAGCGCCCGGGGAGGAGGAGCGCATGGCCGTCGTATTCGTGAGCATCACCCCGCTCGGCACAGGGTCGACGAGCGTGTCGAGGTACGTGGCCGGGGTGGAGAAGATCCTCCGGGCGAGCGGCCTCAAGAACCAGCTCACCGCCATGGGCACCATCATCGAGGGCGACCTCGACGAGATCCTCCGCGTGATCCGCGCCATGCACGAGCACCCCTACGCCCAAGGTGCGGTTCGGGTGTCGACCCTCATCAAGATCGACGACCGCCGGGACAAGGAGCACACCATCGAGGGGAAGATGCGCTCGGTGGAGGAGAAGCTCCGCGGCCCTTAGCCGCTACCCGACCACGTAGACGGTGCAGGAGCGCGCCCCGTGCGCCCCCACCACCAAGGCCTGCTCGATGTCGGCGGTCTTGGAGGGCCCGGAGATGAAGAGGCCATAGCCGGGGCGCTCGATCTCGATGCGCGCGTAGGCCTCCTGCATGTTGGAGACCACGTCCGACGCTCGCACCACGAGGACGAGGTGCTCGGCAATCACGAAGACGGCCCGGTGCGGCCCGAGGTTCTTGCCGGGGACCCAGACGGCGCCGTTCTCGGCCACCGCCACCTCGCCGGCGAGCACGGTCACGTCGAGCCCCTCGAGATCGTGCGGGTCGGACAGCGACCCCGGGTCGAGAGTCGGGCGCCCAGCGCCCGCCACGAGGGAGATGGTCTTCCTCGCCTGGGCCCAGACGGGGAGCTCGGCGAGTCGGGCGTCGAGCGCGGCCGCGTCGGCCACCCGCAGCCCAGTGCCGCCGACGGCGCCGACCATCTCGAGGAACTTCGCAACCGGGTCCGCGAACCGCTGGCCCGTCGGATACTCCGGCAGCGCCACGGGCGCGATCCGAGCCCTTCGCACGGCCTCGAGGATGGAGTCGCGGGCGCTCATCGCGTCCCCTCCTCTCCCGAATTCCGCATGAGCTCCCGGAAGCTCCGCTTCGGCGGCTCGGGGAGGTCCCGCTGCCGCGCCCACACCCCGCCGGGGCCGATGCGGGCGAGCGAGGGGGACGCTCGCAGGGTCCACCGCAGGAGCCGGCCCGACGCCCGGTAGAGTGCCGGGTGGCGGAGCACGAACGACGCGAGGCTCATCGCCGCCCGCTTCCCGAAGGGGAGGACGGAGCGGGTCCGGACTTCCTCCCGGAGCGCGAGGAGCTCGTGGTGCAAGTCGACCTTCACCGGGCACACGTCGCTGCACGACCCGCACAGGCTCGAGGCGAATGGGAGGCTGGCGTGGGCGGCGAGGTCGCGCTGCGGGCCGAGCACCGACCCGATGGGCCCGGGGATGAGGTAGCTGTAGCTGTAGCCGCCGCTCCGGCGGTAGACGGGGCAGGTGTTGAGGCAGGCCCCACAGCGGATGCAGGAGAGAGAGCGCCGGAAGGTCTCCCGCCCGAGGATGTCGCTCCGCCCGTTGTCCACGATGACGACGTGGAGCTCCCCCCCGCGGATGGGACCGTGGAAGTGGGTGGTATAGGAGGACACCGGCTGGCCGGTGGCGCTCCGCGCCAGCAGGCGGAGGAAGACGCCGAGGTCCTGGGCCCGGGGGATGACCTTCTCGATCCCCATGGAGGCGATGTGCAGGGGCGGGAGGCTCGTGCCCATGTCCGCGTTGCCCTCGTTCGTCACCACCACGATCCCGCCGGTCTCGGCAATGGCGAAGTTCACGCCGGTCATCCCCGCCTGGGCGCCGAGGAACTTCTTCCTCAGGTGCTGGCGGGCGGCCTCGGTGAGCACCTTGGGGTCGGAGAGCCCGGGGGGCGTGCCGAGCTTGTCGTGGAAGAGCTCGCCGATCTCCTCCTTCTTCCGGTGGATGGCGGGCATGACGATGTGGGAGGGAGGCTCGGCCGCGAGCTGCACGATCCGTTCTCCGAGGTCGGTGTCGACCACCTCGACGCCGCGCGCCTCGAGATAGGGGTTGAGTCCGCACTCCTCGGTGAGCATGGACTTCGACTTCACCAGGCGGGTGACACCGTGCCGCGCCAGGATCTCCCCCACGATGCGGTTGTGCTCCGCCCCGTCCCGGGCCCAGTGCACGGTGAAGCCGTTCCTTCGCGCGTTCCCCTCGAACTCCTCGAGATAGTCGGCGAGCCGGGAGAGGGTGTGGGCCTTGATGGCCGCGGCCGCGTCCCTCAGCTGCTCCCACTCTGGCACGGAGGCGGCGGCGCGGTCCCGCTTCACCCGGACGAACCACAGGGCGGAGTCGTGCCAGTGGGTGTGCGCCTCGTCGGCCGCGAAGGCCGCTGCCCGGTCGGCGTGGAAGCGGTTCATGGCGCGAGCCTCGCCCCCTCCAAGATCTGGGCCACGTGCAGGACCTCGATGGCATTTCTCTGCCGTTTGAGCAGGCCCCCGAGGTGCATGAGGCAGGACATGTCGTATCCGGCGATGACTTCGGCTCCGGCCTTCTCGTGGTCGGCGATGCGGTCCCGCCCCATGAGGCAGGAGACGGCCTCCTCATTCACTGCAAAGGTCCCCCCGAAGCCACAGCACTCGTCCGGGCGCTCCAGGGGGACGAGAGTGATCCCGCGGAGCTTGGCGAGGAGTTCGCTCGCCTTGTCGAAGGGGGCGTCCATGCGCTCGCTCGACCGGGCCAGGCGCAGCTCGCGCAGGCCGTGGCAGCTCTTGTGGAGCCCGACCCGTTTCTTGAACTCGCCGTCGACGGTTCGGACCCCGGCGACGTCGACCAGGTACTCGCAAAGCTCGTAGGTGCGGGCAGCGACCTCGCGGAGCTCCTTCGAGTCCCCGAGGAGCTCCCGGAAGTGGTGGCGCACCATGGATACGCAGCTCCCGGAGGGGGCGACGACGTGGTCGTAGCCGCCGAAGATCCGGAGGAAGCGCTCGGCGAGGGGGCGGGCGTCGTCGGCGCAGCCCGAGTTGTACATGGGCTGGCCGCAACAGGTCTGCTCCTCGGGATACTCGACGGCGACGCCGAGGCGGCGGAGGACGCGGAGCGTCGCGAGCCCCACCTCGGGGTAGAACTGGTCCACGTAGCAGGGGATGAAGAGCCCTACTTTGGGCATCGTTCTCTCCTTCTCAGGGCGGGTCCGCGCGCCCTGCCGCTAGTGGGGAATCATGCCCTGGAAGTAGTTGTGCTGCAGGAAGACGAGGACGCCGACGAGGCAGGCGAGGACCAGGCTGTGCCAGAAGACGTAGCGGAGGATCTGGCCTTCCTTCCCATGCTCCCCGGTGGCCACCGCCGCGACGACGATGGACTGAGCGTCGATCATCTTGCCCATGACGCCGCCGGAGCTGTTGGACGCGGCCGCGAGGATGGGGGACATGTTGAGCTTCCCGGCGGAGACTACCTGGAGGTTTCCGAAGAGGACGTTGGAGGAGGTATCGGACCCGGTGAGCGCAACGCCGAGCCATCCCAACAGCGGCGAGAAGAAGGGGAAGAGCGCGCCCGTCGAGGCGAAGGCGAGCCCCATCGTCGAGTCGGAGCCCGAGAACCGGGTGGTGAACCCCAGGGCAAGCATGGCGGCGATGGTGAGGAGCGAGAAGCGCACGCGCTTCAAGGTCTTGAAGTAGGTCGCCAGGAGCTCGCCGATGGAGAGCTTGAGCCACAGCCCGGACACGATCCCGGTGAGCATGAGGCTCGTCCCGGTGGCGGCGATGATGTTGAAGACGTACTTCGCGTCCTCCAGGGTGGGCTTCTTTGCCACCGGCGGCACCTTTTCGACCAAGCGGTGCAAGCCGGGCATCTCGAAGGTCGGGGACCACAGGCCGTTCAGCAACTTCTTCACCTCGGGGAGCCCCCAGAGCAGCACAAAGATGGAGAGGACTATCCACGGCATCCAGGCCATGAACGCGGCGCCTGCCGAGTGGCGCTTCGCCTCCGGCCGCGACTCCCCGCGCTCCTTGGGGAAGCGCCAGACCTGCTTGGGCTGCCAGAAGCGGAGGAGCCCATAGGTAGCGGCCAGGGAGACGATGGCGGAGACGATGTCGACGAGCGACGGGCCGAAGTAGTTCGAGACCAGGAACTGGGGCACGGCGAAAAAGACGCCGGCGACGAGGCAGGCCGGCCAGATCTCGAGCATCCCAGTGAAACCGCTCATCGCCCACACCAGCCAGAAGGGCACGATCACCGAGAAGAAGGGGAGCTGACGCCCCACCATGGCGGAGAGCTGCATCTCCGGGAGCCCGGTGACCTTGGCGAGGGTGATGACCGGGATGCCCAGGGCGCCGTAGGCCACCGGCGCGGTGTTGCCGATGAGCGCCAGCCCGGCGGCAGCCAGCGGCTCGAAACCCAGCCCGATGAGCATGGCCGCTGAGATGGCGACCGGGGTGCCGAATCCGGCGGCCCCCTCGATGAAGGCCCCGAAGGAGAAGCCGATGAGGAGGACCTGGATCCTCCGGTCGGCCGCGATCCCCGCGATGGTGTCCTTCACCACCTCGAACTTCCCCGTCCTCACGGTGATGTCGTAGACGAAGATGGCGTTCAGGATGATCCACCCGATGGGCATGAGGCCGAAGAGCGCCCCGTTCACCGCGGCCATGGCGGCCATGCTCGCGGGCATGCGGTAGACGAGGATGGCGACGAGTAAGGCGGCGGCGAGGCCGAGGACCGCGGCCACGTGCGCCTTCACGTGGAAGAAGGCGAGGGCGCCGAGTAGGAGGATGACCGGCGTAGCCGCGACCAGCGCGGAGAGGAAGAGGTTGTCCGCTACCGGCGTGTAGACCTGCGTCCACGTCATGGGGCGGTCCTCCTGAAGAGTCAGTTTCGGTGAACTGGTCCGCGCGCTTTAGCGACGGGTGCCGAATTGAACCCTTTGTTTCGTGGCAATTCAAGGCAAGCCCGTTGACCTGCCGCGTCATGTGTGGCCGGGCAACCCGACCGGGGCCTCCTCGGGCGCCGCGGTAGCGCCGTCGACCAAGAAAAGGATCGAGCGGTAGGGCACTCCGCCGTGCAGCGAGAGCCCGATCTCGCAGGTGCGACTATTGGAGAACCCCTCGCCGCACCCGCGGATCCCGTCGCGCAGCTCCGCGAGCGCCGAGGCGTTCAGCTCGGGGTGACTGAACCCTCGGTCGCCGGCGAAGGCGCAGCACCCCACCCGCGGGGGCACCACCACCTCCTCGGCGCAGGCCTCTGCCACCGCCCGGAACTTCTCGGCCAGTCCCATCTTGGTCGAGCTGCAGGTGACGTGGACCGCCACCTTCCCCGGGCGCTTCCGAAA
>Ga0335077_10006100_pt1 | contig 14865 bp, 11 predicted proteins | sample Lox_Sample_31_FD_207151 | JGI IMG/M metagenome (GOLD analysis project Ga0335077, IMG submission 207151) | Soil microbial communities from Loxahatchee National Wildlife Refuge, Florida, United States - Lox_Sample_3.1 | ecosystem: Environmental > Terrestrial > Soil > Wetlands | place: USA... | reverse complement strand
CGTCCAACACGGCCTCCACTGCGTCCGGATCGCAGTCATACCCCACCGTCACCTGAACGCTGGTCGCGGTGCGCTTCTCCGGCAGGCTGTAGTTGGTGACAATCGCCTGCGACAGTTTCGCATTGGGCACAATCACCAGGTTTTGCGCCAGCGCCCGCATCGTCGTGCTCCGCCACCCGATGTCGGTCACGTACCCCTCTTCGCCCGTATTCAGCTTGATGTAGTCACCCACCTGGACCTGCCGCGCGATAGCCACATAGAAGCCGCCGAACAAGTTGGAAAGCGTATCCTGAAGCGCCAGAGCGACCGCCAGGCCGCCGACTCCCAACGCGGTCAGGATCGGCGTGATCGACACATTGAAGTGGTTCAGCAGAATCAGCACGCCGAGAATGACAACCGCGATCTGCACCAGGTTCTGGCTCAGCGTCGTCACCGGCAGAGCGCCTGGAACCTGGTCGCCATAGAAGCGCACCAAATCGCCCGCGAACCGCGTGGCCATCACGGTGAGCGACAGGATCCACAATGCCAGCAGGACATTCGCCGCTTCGTGGGTGACACGCTCCGGCAGCTCCGACAACTGCAGTGCGACGTGTACCGCGAGGATCAGAATCCAGATCCGGGTGGGCGCGCGCAGCGCATCGTAGAAGACCTGCCCCGTGCGGCTGTTGGTGCGTGTATTCCAAGCGTTCAGGGCCCGGAGGAAAAGCCGCCGCAGCACCCACCCCACCAGGAACGTCGCCGCGAACACGCCCAAAGGCAGCAGCACTGCCATCGGGTCGTCGATCAGCCGGTGCCGAAAAGCCTCGAGGCCGCTTCTCATACAGAACAGGTTCGCACAACTGCGGTTTTCACCTCCACATTTGTGCCGGGCCGCACGTCAATTCCAGTGTGAGGATAGGTGTCTGGCTGTCTGTATTGGCCCTGGCGGCCACTCTTGCCGCGCAGGCCCCCAATGCAGCCGACATCTTCCTGCGAGCCCGCAAGGCAGAGCGCGCCGGCCACATGATGGACGCCTACCTCCTCTACTCCCAGGCCGCCGCTATGTCGCCCGGAAACAAAACGTACTGGCTGCGCAGCCAGGCCGTCCGCACCCGGGCGCTCCTGGAAGCCAAGGGCGGAGTGGCGACCACCCCCTCCTTTGGAGCCGGAGACAGCCTTCCCGACGAAGACCTTCCCGCCCCCGAGATCCCAGCCGCCACCCCCGCCGACCGCGCCGAAGTACGCAGCCTCCTGCCTCCGCCCGAACTGAAACCCACGCCTGGCACCAAGGACTTCGATCTGCGCGGCGATGCCAAACAGCTTTTTGAACAGGTGGGCAAGGCATTCGGCCTTCAATGCGTATTCGACGACGACTATCAGGCCGGCGCGCCGAGCCGCTTCGACGTGAAAGGCGTCGATTACCGCGATGCCCTTCACGGGCTGGAGGCCGCCACCGGCAGTTTTGTGGTCCCGCTAGGTCCCCGGATCTTTCTGGTCGTCAAAGACACGCCCCAGAAGCGCACGGAACGAGAGCCCACCGCCGCCATCGAGCTGCGGCTCCCCGAAGCCGCCACCCAGCAGGATTTCAACGCGGTCATCACGGCCGTGCAGCAGGCGTTCGCCATCGAAAAAGTCGCGTTCGACACGCAGAACAACAGCGTCATCCTGCGCGACCGCGTCTCCAAGGTCATCCCCGCTCGGCTGATGTTCCAGGAATTGATGGCCCCCCGGGCCCAGGTGTTGGTCGAGCTGCGTTTTCTGCAAGTCAGCCGCAACGATGCCATCACCTACGGCATAGACCTGCAGAACTCGTTCTCGCTGATCGCGCTGACCACGAGATTTCAGAATATGATCACGTTGCCCGACAACATCGCCGGACTGGTGACGTTTGGCGGCGGCTATACCCTGATGGGTATTGGCGTGATGAACCAGTCGCTGGTGGCGCAAATGACCCGCTCCTCCGGCACGCTGTTGCTCGAGTCGCAGCTCCGATCGGTCGACGGCCAGGCCGCAACCTTCCACGTGGGCGATCGCTACCCGATCACGACCACCGGCTATTTCGGCCCTTCGAATTTCTACACCGGAACCGGAGTCAACTCGGGCCTGGCCGCCTATGCACCTCCGCCGGCGGTCACGTTTGAAGATCTCGGTTTCAATCTCAAAGTGACGCCCGCGGTCCACAGCGCTCAGTCTGTCAGTCTGGATGTCGAAGCCGACTTCAAAGTGCTTTCCGGGGCGTCGGTGAATGGCATTCCTGTGATCTCCAATCGCAGCATCAAATCGAAGACGGACCTGCACCTGGACGAATGGGCGCTCATTGCCGGACTCATGAACCGGGACGAAGCACATTCGATCGCGGGCGTCGCCGGGCTCTCGCACATTCCCTTCCTGGCGCCGCTCACCAGCACCCAGACGAAGAGCAAGGACAATTCCCAGATTCTGATCATGATGCGTCCGCACTTGGTGACCATGCCGCCCGGCCTGCGGGCCGCGCACAGCTTTCGCATGGGCGCCGACAATCGCCCGCTTACCCCGCTGTAGCTTGTCCACTGAGATACGAACCACCCAGCTAGCCGCGCCCGTACCGTCCCATGTATTGCGCGCGGGCCAGCACACGGCCTTTCAATGCCCGGTCAAGGTCCTGTCTCTTCGAGCCGGGCGGCAGGCCGAGTGCGGGCCGGTCCACGGCGAAGAGAGTGAAATAGTAGCGGTGCGGACCGTGCCCTTTGGGCGGGCACGGGCCCCCGTAACCTGGCCGCCCGAAGTCGTTCTTGCCGCTTGCCCCGGCAGCGCCGGGCCGGAAACCCTCGGGCAGGGAGTGTGAGTGCGCCGGAATGTCCCAGAGGAGCCAGTGATTCCACGTGCCCATTGGCGCGTCGGGATCGTCCACGATCAGCGCGAAGCTCTGCGTGTTCCGGGGCTCCTCCGACCATTCGAGCGCCGGTGAAGACTCGTCGCCATCACAGGTGCAGCGTTTGGGAATGGTTCCGCCGTCGTCGAATCCCCTGACCTTGAGAGTGAATGCCATAGGCCGCGAAGATTATAGCACCGCCCACCCGGGCCTGACCGCGCGCCGCGCGTCCTGCTACCCTGTGATTTCCAATGTCCCGAATGCTTGCAGAAATCCGGCAGCAGCCGGAAGCCCTGGCGCACACCCTCTCCTCCGCGACGCGGCCGGTGGAGCGATTCAAGCGCCTCTTGGAAAAGCGGCGACCCAGGCTGGTCGTACTGGTGGCCCGCGGCACCAGCGACAACGCCGCGCTCTTCGGCCGGTACCTGCTCGAGATCGCCGCCGGCATCCCCGTCTCGCTGGCAGCGCCGTCGATCAGCACGCTGTACGACGCGCATGTGGACTACCGCGACGCGTTAGTTGTCGCCATCTCCCAATCGGGCGAGTCCACCGACACCAACCTCGTTCTGGAGCGCGCCCGGGCGGCCGGCGCACTGACGCTCGGCATCACCAACGAATCCGGCAGCACGCTGGCGCGCATCGCCGAGCATACGTTCCTGGTGCGTGCAGGTCGTGAAAAGGCCGTGGCCGCGACCAAGACCTACACCGGCCAGATCCTCATGATGTATCTGCTGGCATACGCGCTCGGCGGACGGGTGCGCATTGCCGATCTTGAACGCATTCCCGAGGCGGTCGAGCAGGCTGTCGCGCTCGAAGCGGAAGTCGAGGAACTCAGCAATCGCTATCGCTTCATGCGCCACGCGGTCGTGGTCGGACGCGGATTGAACTATTCGAACGCGTTCGAATTCGCCCTCAAACTCATGGAGACGTGCTACGTGGTGGCGGAGAGGTTCTCCTCCGCCGATTTCCTGCACGGACCCATCGCGCTGGTCGAGCCCAGTTTTCCGGTATTCGCCTTCGCGCCGCCCGGCAAGACCTGGCCGTCCATCGGAGAAACGCTGGCCAAGCTGAACGGACTGCGGGCAGAGATCGTGGCCATCACCGATTCGGGCAATCGGGATGTGGCCGGCCACGCCACCCGGGTCATCCGTCTGCCGCGGCGCATGAAAGAGGTGCTGACGCCGATCCCGTACATCGTTCCGGCGCAGATCTTCGCCGCATGCCTGGCGGTGCAAAAGGGGCTCGATCCGGATCAGCCGCGCACCATCAGCAAGGTGACTCTGACTCTGTAAACCCTACAACGACGGCTTGCGGACACCGCTGCTGTTGGTCACGATCACCGGCTCGCCCTCTTTGACCTCGATCGTGGAATCGGTGAATGTCACGTCTTTGGCATTGGTGATCTTCATGCCGGTCTGCGCCTGGATGTGCACACCGTTGAAGGTGAATCCGCCGACGGGCATTTCTTTCAGACCGGTGATCTCGCCCGCTGTCTTGCTGCCGCGCGCGGTGATGTTCATGAAGTGAAAATCGCGGAAGACCGGAGTGCCTTCGTTGACTGGAAAGACGTCGGTGGGCCTGTCCTGGCCCTGATAGAACGTGGTGATGGTGAACGCGCTTTTGACGTCCTGCATCACGATGTTGGAGGCATTGAAGCCCTCGACCACGCCTCCGCGACCGCGCTGCGATTTCACGCGGATGCCGACGTCGGTGCCCTGGAAGATGCAGTTCGAGACCACGACGTTGCGGACCCCGCCGCTCATCTCGCTGCCGATGACCACGCCGCCATGACCCTGGAGCATGACGCAATTGGTGATGGTGATATTTTGGTCGGGCCGGCCGGCCTTGCGGCCGATTTCGTTGATGCCGCTCTTGAGCGTCACGCAGTCGTCGCCGACGTCGATACGGCAATTGACGATCTGCACGTTGCGGCAGGACTCGGGATTGATGCCGTCGGTGTTGGGCGATGGCACGGGGTTCTCGATGGTCACGCCATCGACCTTCACGAACTCGCACATCAGCGGGTGGATGGTCCACGAAGGGGAGTTGATCAGATGCAGGCCCTCGACACTCACCAGCCGGCAGCCCACGAGCCGGATCAGTTGTGGCCGTCCGTTGGCGAGCAGGGCCAGTTGGGCGAGTTCCTCGGGCGTGCGCTGATCGCGAGGGACCTTCAGGCGGTCGGGCCAGCCCATGCGGCGCCACCAGTTCTGGCCCTGGCCGTCGATCGTACCATGTCCGCGGATGGTGACGGACTCCGCCTTCTCGGCGTAGATGAGCGCGGAGATCTCCGTGCGGCCGGTTCCCCAGACGCTGGGGTGAAGCGGATAGTCGGCGGGGTCGGGGCTGCCGAGCAGAGTGGCGCCGGCTTCGATCTCGAGGGTGATGCGGCTCTGAAGCTCGATGGCGCCGGTGAGGTACTTGCCGGGCGGAACCTGCACCGTGCCGCCGCCGGCCTTGGCGGCGGCGGCAACGGCTTTGGCAAACGCGGCAGTGTCTTTGGTGCGGCCGTCGGCGCCAGCTCCGTAGTCGCGGACGTTGAAGACCGCGGCGTGGAGAAAGGTGGCGACGAGGAAGAGCGCGGCGTAGCGAAGCATGCCGAACAATATCACGGGGCAGGCCGGAAACCTGCCCCCGAAGCTACTTCTCGATGCGCATGCCGTAAAAGCTGCGGTAGACGAACACGACCGAGATCAGGAAAAAGACCGCCGCCAGAATCGAGTTGAGGCCCGGATCCTGCCTGGCCACATCCACCGCAACGGAAACGGCCAGCAATCCGAACAAGGTGGTGAACTTGATGATGGGGTTGAGGGCCACGCTGCAGGTGTCCTTGAAGGGGTCGCCGACGGTGTCGCCGACCACAGTGGCGGCGTGCAGTTCGGTGCCCTTGGCGCGGAGTTCGGTTTCGACCACTTTCTTGGCGTTGTCCCACGCGCCGCCGGCGTTAGCCATGAAGATGGCCTGGTACAGGCCGAACAGAGCGATCGAAATCAGGTAGCCGATGAAGAAGAAGGGCTCGATGAACGCAAACGACAGGGTGGCGAAGAACACCGTCAGGAAGATGTTGAACATGCCCTTTTGCGCGTATTGCGTACAGATGGCCACCACCTTCTTCGAATCCGCTACGCTGGCCCTTTCCGCACCTTCCAGCTTGATGTTCTTCTTGATGAATTCGACTGCGCGGTAAGCGCCCGTGGTGACCGCCTGGGCGCTGGCGCCGGTGAACCAATAGATCACCGCGCCACCGGCGATCGAGCCGAGCAGGAACGGAGCATGGAGCAGGCTGAGCTTGTCGAGGTTGTCCTTGAGCCCGTTGGTGAGCAACACGATGGTGGAGAAAATCATGGTGGTGGCGCCGACCACGGCCGTGCCGATCAGCACCGGCTTGGATGTGGCCTTGAAGGTATTGCCCGCGCCATCGTTCTCTTCCAGGTTGTCCTTGGCTTTTTCGAATTCGGGTTTGAAGCCGAATTTCTGTTGAATGTCGCCCTCGATGCCGGGTATGGTCTCGATAGTCGAAAGCTCGTAGACGCTCTGGGCATTGTCGGTTACGGGCCCGTAGCTGTCCACTGCGATCGTGACCGGGCCCATGCCGAGGAAGCCGAAGGCCACCAGGCCGAACGCGAATACCGCCGGCGCCAGCATCAGGCTGGCGAAGCCCATTCCGCTGACGAAGTAGGCGATCGCCATCAGCGATAGCATTGTGCCGCCGAGCCAGTAGGCGGAGAAATTGCCGGCCACGAAACCGGAGAGGATGTTGAGCGAGGCGCCGCCTTCGCGGGAGCTGGTGACGATTTCCCGTACGTGGCGCGAGTTGGTGGAGGTGAAGACCTTCACGAATTCGGGGATGAGCGCGCCGGCCAGCGTGCCACAACTGATGACCGTGGCCAGCTTCCACCACAGAGATCCGTCGCCCAGGTCGGGGATCATAAAGGAGCTGATGACATAGGTAAGGATGATGGAGAGAATCGAAGTCAGCCAGACCAGGCTGGTGAGCGGTGCTTCGAAATTGAACTTATCGGCGCTGGAATAGCGGCTCTTGGCCACCAAGCCGTTGACGAAGTAGCTTACGCCGCTGGAGATGACCATCATGACGCGCATGGAGAAAATCCAGACCAGGAGCTTGACCTGAACGTCGGCTTGGGTGACGGCCAGCATGATGAACGTGATCAGCGCTACGCCGGTGACGCCGTAGGTTTCGAAGCCGTCGGCCGAGGGTCCAACACTGTCGCCCGCGTTGTCGCCGGTGCAATCCGCGATCACCCCGGGGTTGCGCGCGTCGTCTTCCTTGATCTTGAACACGATCTTCATCAGGTCGCTGCCAATATCGGCGATCTTGGTGAAGATGCCGCCGGCGACGCGAAGGGCAGCGGCGCCGAGCGACTCGCCGATGGCGAAGCCGATGAAGCAGGAGCCCGCGAGGTCGCCCGGAACGAAGAGCAGAATGAAGAGCATGATGAGCAGCTCGACCGAGACCAGCAGCATGCCGATGCTCATGCCGGCCTGTAGCGGGATTTCGTAGCACGGGTACGGCTTGCCTTTAAGAGCGGCAAAGGAGGTGCGGGAGTTCGCGAACGTGTTCACGCGCATACCGAAAGCCGCGACACAGAAGCTGCCCGAGATGCCGATCAGGCTGAACAGCAGAATGATCGCAACCTTATAGGCTTCGAAACCCTGCAACACGCCGAAGTAGAAGATGATGATCACGGCGATGAAGCATTCCAGGATGCCGAGAAACTTGGCCTGTGTGGAGAGGTACGTCTTGCAGGTTTCGTAGATCAGCTCGCTGACTTCGCGCATGGAGTCATGAACCTGCATGTTCTTCAGGCGCATGAAGATGATCAGCCCGAAGATGAGGCCGAGGGCGCTGACCAGCAATCCGCCCATGAGCAGGCTGCTTCCCGAGATGCCGCCGAGGAAGCTGACCGAGTCCAGGCGAGGCAGTTTGAGATTGGCTTCGCCGGTGGGTTCAGCGGCGGAAAGCGTTGCAGAAAGCGTAACAAGAGAAAGAAAAGCAAAGAGAACGCGCCAAACCGAGCGGCTTCGCACGTGAGTGCAGCGCTCGACACTGAGCGCGGACCAGTTGGAGAACATCAGAGAATCCCCCTAGATTACTGCGTATGCGATACTTACCGGCACCTCTGCGATTCAGATGGGCAATCGCAGAGCACCGGGGCTTAAGCGAGTTTACTAGAAAAACCGAACGACTAGTATAAAGGATGTACGCGTCGGAATTCAAACGCGGGGAGGCCTGTCTATGGCGCGAGGCTTGGTCTTCGGGGGTGTTCACTCTTCGAAGAGCTGCCTGCCGGTGTGCCGGTCGAGCACCGTGATCGCCTCGCGGACCGGGCAGCGGGGCATCGCGAATTCGGTGCGGACCGCATGTTCCAGATCGGTAACTGAGGCGAACTCGGTCTGGGTCGTGACGCTGTTGCGATGGATCGACATGGTGCGGTCCAAGAGCTCCACAGAGTGGTCTTCGAAGAAGCGGGCGATGCGCAGCCGGTTGAGAAAGTGGGCATCGGGGCGGAAGGATGCTCGGATGATCTCTGCGAAATCTTCGTGCTTCCGCGGTGGCTCATGGGCGATGTAGCTTTGCGAGGGGTCGGGACCGGATTGAAAGGTGAGTGCTATGCCTCGCTTGTGGCGGTCGAAGACGTAGCGGTGGGTGCCTTCGGTGACCGTGTAGGGCAAGGAGTCGAGTGGGACCGGATCGCGGAACGGGGCGGCGAATCCGACGTCGATGTGGAATCCTGCGCCGGCTGGGAGGCCAGGGCCACCCTTCACACGGATGCAGGTGTGGACGTTGGGGTTGGTCATATCGGCGCCGAGCAGGTCGGCGTGGTAGCCGAGGGTGCGGAGCAGTTCCGCCAGGTAGGGATTGCAGGTGTAGCAGGTGCCGCCGAGATCGTGGTGCTCGATGCCGTCCAGGAACTCTGGCAGCGTGAAGCATCGCCCTGCTCCTTCGCGGCCGAAAAGCAGCAGTTTCGATACATTCTCGAACGGCACCCGGATCAGGTGGCGGCGCACCAAGAGGCGGAGGCCGTCGAGGCCCGTGGGCTCATGGTCGATGCCGAGCACGCGCAGGTAGCGGCTATAGGGCTCGGCAAGCGCGATCACGGGCGGCAGACTCCTCGCCGGCTGGAGCGGATGAACGCCACCAGGTGCAGCGTCTCCGCCGTAGAGATTTCGGCTTCGATGCGCGCCAACGCGTCGGCAAGCTTGAGGCCGGAGTGGTAGAGAATGCGAAAGGCCTGTTTGAGCGGCGCGACCTGATCGGCAGTGAACCCGGCGCGCTTGAGCCCGACGAGATTCAGGCCCTTGGGCGCAATTTCAAAACCCGATGAAATGAAGAACGGCGGCGCATCCAGATTGACGCGTGTATTGCCGCTGATCATCGCCAGCCGTCCGACCTTCGAGAACTGGTGCACCAGCACGCCGCCGGAGAGAAACGCGCCGTCTTCGATCTCGACATAGCCGCCGAGCAGCACGCAGCTCGCGATCACGGTGTTGTTGCCGATCTTGCAGTTGTGCGCAATGTGTCCGCTGGTCATGATGAAATTGCCGCTGCCGATCTCGGTGGCGGACTCGGGCGGCGTGCCGCGCGAAATGGTGAAGTGCTCGCGGATCTTGTTGTGGTCGCCAATGCGAAGGTAGCTGCGGCCGCCGGCGAAGTTCTTGTCCAGCGGATCGGTGCCGAGCACGGTGCCCGCGGAGACCGCGTTGTGCGCGCCGAGAGTGGTCCAGCGCTTGACGTAGACGTAAGGCTCCAGCACGCAGTGCGGTCCGATCACGGTTTCGGGCTCGATGACGCAGAACTCGCCGACGCTGACGTAGGCTCCGACGACGGCGTCAGGCGAGACGCGCGCGCTGGCGGCGATCGCCGCGGAGGGATCGATGGGCATGAAACTGCCATGATACAGTGCGGCAATGATCCAATCACGCTTGATGGACGCGGGCGAAGCGGTTTCGATCCCGGTCACCACGATCACGGGCGCGAAGCCCGGTCCCGCGCTGGCGCTGATCGCGGGCAATCACGGCTACGAGTATCCGCCGATTCTGGCGCTGCAGAGGCTGCGCGCGCACCTGGACCCGGCGCGGCTCGCGGGCGCCGTGATCATGGTCCATGTGGCCAACATGCCGAGCTTCCTCGGGCGCACCGTGTATTTCAGCCCGGCGGACGGAAAGAACCTGAACCGCGTATATCCGGGACGCGTGGACGGCACCGTATCGGAGCGCATCGCGTTCGCCATCACAACCCAGGTGATCGAGCGCGCCGATTACGTGCTCGACCTGCACTGCGGCGACGGCAACGAATCGCTGCGCCCGTATGTGTACCAGGCGGTGACCGCGGACGAACGCATGAACGCCGAGACCGCGCGGCTGGCCTTGGCGTTCGGGATCGATCATATCCTGCTCGACCGCAACCGGCCCACGGATCCGGCGGCATCCCTGTATTGCTCGACTACTGCCATCACCCGCGGTAAGCCGGCGCTGACCATCGAGAGCGGCCAGTTGGGCATGACGGACGAGGAGTCGGTGGAGCGGATCGTGGCCGGCGTGCACGGCGTGATGCGCGAGCTGAAGATGATGGACGAGGGCCCGGTGCCCGTAGCCAAGCCGCTGTACATCGAGCCCGCGGTCGTGCTCACCAGCCCCGAAACCGGGCTGCTGTATCCTCTGGTAGGACGCGACCAGAAGGTCGCCGAAGGCGCGCCGATTGCGCGGATCACGGATTTCTTCGGCGAGGAGATCGCCGTGGTGCGGACACCCATCGGCGGCGTCGTGCTCTACGTCGTAGCCACGCCGCCGATCGTCAAGGGCCAGCCGGTGGGGTGCGTGGGGGCCTGGACAGGCTGAATCTTTGTGGGACAGGCTTGAGCCTGTCCCGGGTCTAGTCGAAGCGGGCATCGTCGGCGGAAGGGCCGTAGATCGCAGGAACGGGCGCGTCGAGCAAGCGCAGGAACACAGTCAACTGGCCGCGGTGATGCGCCTGGTGGTTGATGGTGTCGCGGATCATGATGTGGCGCGGCCGCTCGGCTACCACCTGTCCCCGCACCAGGAGCTTCCAGGGTTTCATGAGGTGATCGTCGGTGGTGCGCGTCAGAGCTTCGCGGGCTTTGGCCAGCGCGCCTTCGTGAGCATCCAGCAGTTCTCGGCTGGTGGTCATCTCGGGCGGACGCGTGTTATTGTCGCCCGGCGCGATATCCAGCTCGTCCAGGTTGATCATCATGTCGATCCACGCCGGCATGCCGGCGACCAGGGTGGCGAGGCGGCCCAGGTTCATGGATTTCTGATGCGGCTGCCATGAGGCTCGGCTGTCCGGAACTCGTTCGAGGGCGCGGCGCGTGCCCTTGGCTTCGCGCTCCAGCTCGGCAAGGAAGAGGTCGGTAAGTTTAAGGTTCATTCCAGGAGCATACGGCGCCATATATGCCAGCTCATGTCATAATTGTCCGGTCACCCTGAATTATGAAGGCCGACCGGTTACTCTCCGCACTCTTGCTGCTACAGGCCCACGGACGCCTCACCGGCCGCGACATGGCGAAGCGGCTCGAGGTCTCGATGCGCACGGTGCATCGCGATATGGAAGCTCTGAGCGCCGCGGGGGTGCCGGTGTATGCCTTGCGGGGCTCGTCGGGCGGCTGGCGGCTGGACGAGGACTGGCGCACGGAGGTTCCGGGATTGGACGAGTCGGAGCTGCGCGCGCTGCTGATGGCGCAGCCGCGCGTGCTCGGCGACGCCAGGCTCGCGGCAGCGGCAGAGAGCGCACTCGGCAAGCTGATGGCCGCGCTCCCGGCGGCGATGCGCGAGCGGGCGGCATCGATCCGGCAGCGCCTGTATGTCGATACCAGGGGCTGGCGCGGCACGGGCGAGAACCTGGCGCGCCTTCCCGTGGTGCAGGAGGCGGTAGCACGCGACCGCAAGCTGGCCATCCGCTACTGGAAGGCCGACCGCGAGCTGGTGGAACGGACGGTGGATCCGCTGGGCCTGGTGGCCAAGGGTACGTCGTGGTACCTCTTCGCGCGCACACCGCACGGTATGCGGACTTACCGCGTGTCGCGGATCGCCGAGGCAAAGTTGCTGGACGACGCCAGTGAACGGCCACCTAATTTCGACCTCGCCGCGGCATGGAAGGCTTCCACCGAGCAGTTTCAGGAACAGCGCGCGGGCTACGCGGTCACCTTGCGGCTGGAACCGCGAGCGGCCGAATGGGTGCGCACCTGGCAGATCGCCTCGGAACCCGACAGTTCGGACGGAGAATGGGTTACGATGCGCGTCCACTTCCAGCACGAAAACGAGGCTTGCTTCGTGGTGAAAGGACTGGGGCTGCGCGCGGAGGTCCTGGCGCCCGCGAAGCTGCGCAAGCGCCTGGCGGAGGAAATGGCGGAACTGGCGGCACGGTATGCCTAGTTTCCGGTTTGGCCTTGCGGGCCGGGTGCTTGTACTGGCCGCGCTATTCGGGGCGGAGACCCTGGTCGCGACCATGCTCTTCGAGCTGCCGGAGACGGCGCCGGGCGGGGGATGGCTCACGCACGGCGTCTACCTGGCGGATTCGGCGATTGCGCGCGGCCTGATCGGCTTTGCCGTTGTCTTCGCCACCTTCGCGTACCTTCGATACGGCCGGGAGCTTGCGGGCGTCTCGAAGCAGGCGGAGCTGGAGCCGGTTCGCGGCGTCTTTGCGATCGGGCATGCCGCGGCCACAACGGTTTTCGTCATCCTGACGGTTCTTCTATACGGCCAGAGAGTCGCGCCGGCGTGGCTCGACCTGCTGTCCGGAACGTGGCTCATCGCGGCGGGGGCGGCGATCGCCTGTGCCGCGCTGGCCGTGATGCCATGGCGACTGTGGACCGGCGTGTTGCGCGCTACCGGGTGGCTGTGGGCGTACTCGGCCGCGGCGGCGGTGGCGGCGGTTTCGGCCGAGAGCGTGTTCCGCGCGCTGTGGCGGCCGGCCAGCCGGCTGACGCTCTCGCTGGTTGCCATGTTCGTGCGCCCGTTTGCTCCGCACGTGGCGGTGCAGCCGGCGGCCTACCGGATCGCGACGCCCCGCTTCGGCGTCATCATCAGCGGCCAGTGCTCGGGCCTGGAAGGTATCGGGTTGCTGCTGGTCTTTGGCGCCGTCTTTCTGGTTCTGTTTCGCGACGAGATCCGGCTGCCACGGGCGCTCGTGCTCTTCCCCATCGGGATTCTGGCGCTCTACCTACTCAACGCGGCTCGCATCGCGGCGCTGCTGCTGATCGGAAGCGCGGGCGCGCGGGAGATTGCCAAGGGTGGGTTCCATTCGCAGGCCGGATGGCTGGCCTTCAACGCGGTGCTGTTCGGACTCGTAGTGACGGCGCAGCGCTGGCCGTGGATTTCCACGCACCCGGCGGCCGATGCTGCGGCGGCGCAGGAAGACCCGACCAGCGCGTTCCTTGTGCCTTTCCTCTGCGTGCTGGCGGCGGGGATGATCTCGCGCGCGGCCACGGGGACTTTCGAGTGGCTCTACGGGCTGCGGCTCCTGGCAGCGATTGTGGCGCTCTGGACATACCGGAGAACCTATCGCCAATTGGAGTGGCGTGCCGGATGGATGGCGCCGCTGGCCGGCGCGGCGGTCTTCGCTATCTGGATCGCACTGGACCGTACCGGGAGCGCAGCGGCAATGCCCGCGGATCTGGCGAGAGCTCCGGAGGCGCTCCGGTACGGTTGGATCGCGGTGCGCATTCTGTCCGCGGCAGTCACTGTGCCCATCGTCGAAGAATTGGCTTTCCGAGGGTACCTGATGCGGCGGCTTGTGTCAGCGGATTTCTCTGCGGTGAGCTTCCGTACGCTCACGTGGTTTTCGCTTGCCGGGTCGTCGCTGCTGTTCGGGTTGATGCATGGCCACCGCTGGCTCGCCGGCACGCTGGCTGGAGTGCTCTACGGGTTTGTCATGACGAGGCGCGGGAGGCTGGGAGATGCGGTTGTCGCGCACGCCGCCACCAATGCGCTCCTGGCGGCGTACGTGATGGGAATGGGCAAGTGGGGGTTCTGGTAGTACTATCAGGATTATCCCTTGCGCGCGAGTCTTGAACCGATACCACTCTTCTGTTACGGTTAACCAAAGTACTCAGACCAAAGTTAGGTGGCTGGAGGAGGGAACAATGTCCAGAGTCCTTGGGTTTACCGCTCTATTATTTGTGACGACTGCGGCCTTCGCGGGCTCGGTGGCGTCCGTGCCGGAAATCGATGCTTCCGCGGGAGCTGGGGCGGTGGCGCTGATTGCTGGCGGCCTGGTAGTTCTCCGCGCACGCCGGAAGAAATAACTCAACTTAGCGTTGCGTCCGGAATGGCTCGGCCAGCATGAAGCCGAGGTTCAGGCTGCCCGAGTTCTGAAATCCTTCCAGACCGGTCTTGAATGCCGCGCCCGCCGCGGGCCTGCCTACATACGTGCCGAAGAGGCGATCCCACCACGGAAAGATCTGGCCCAGGTTGCGCGACTGCTCGGCGGCGTCCGCCGAGTGGTGAATGCGATGCAGGTCCGGTGTGACGAACACCCGTCGTATCAGACCTTCGACGCGCGCAGGCAGAGAGGCGTTGGCATGCTCCAGCAGGTTGGACCCGATCTTCAGGATTTCGGCGCACAGCACGGCCGCCGGTGGGGGCGCGAGCACCAGGATGGCGCCGCCGGCAGCAGCTTGCGTGAGTAGAACTTCGATCGGGTGGAAGCGCGCTCCGGTGGAGACGTCGAAATCCGGATCCGAGTGGTGTACCTCGTGAATCCGCCAGAGCACCGGCACGTGATGCAGGCTCCAGTGGGCCGCATACTGGACCAGGTCAAGGACGATCACGGTGGCGAAGCAACTGGCGGCGAAAGGCAGGCGTCGCAAGGGCGCGAATGGGTTGGCCGCTGCCAGCACCGCAAGGGCTACCGGGCTGATCCGAAGCACCAGGCTGCCCAGCACGAAAGAGATCGCCAGCAGCATTCCGTGGCGCGACCAGCGGCGCTCGGCCGGAATGCTGAGCTTGCGACAGGGCGCAATCGATTCCCAGATGGCGACACCCAGAAAGACACCCGC
>Ga0335077_10006099_pt1 | contig 14866 bp, 10 predicted proteins | sample Lox_Sample_31_FD_207151 | JGI IMG/M metagenome (GOLD analysis project Ga0335077, IMG submission 207151) | Soil microbial communities from Loxahatchee National Wildlife Refuge, Florida, United States - Lox_Sample_3.1 | ecosystem: Environmental > Terrestrial > Soil > Wetlands | place: USA... | reverse complement strand
CCCCGCATAGCACTCGAGGAGGACCTTGCTCCCTCGCAGAACCACCAGCCCCGCCCCCACGACGCCGGTCTCGCTCACACCGCGGCGGAAGAATTCCTCGAGTGAATGAAGAGAAGAAGAAGAAGATGTTTCTTCGAGTGCGCGTGAGGGAGCCGCGGCGTCGGGCACGGCCGGAGCCGCGCCTGTGGGCGGTGCCCCATTCACCTTCAAAGAAAATCCCAGCGCCATGGCCAGAGCCGCGGCGCCGATCGCGCGGATTTCGGCTCGCCTCACCGAACCGCGGGCTCCAGCAGCGTGAGCGTGCCCGCGTCGCCGTCCAGCTCGGCCATGACGCCGAGCGGAATCGTGGCCTTGTCGGGTACGTGCCCGAAGACGAGGTTCGCGACGACCGGGACCCCGAGCCGGCCGAGACGGTCCTGGCAGACCTCCTGCCACGTCCAGGTGCCCATACCGGAGAAGCTCGGCTTGTAGTCCTTCGGGCCGCAGTCGTGGAACCTCCCGAGCGCCACGCCCGCGAGGCCCGAGAGCTTCCCGGTCAGGAGGAACTGCGTGAGCCATCGGTCGATGCGGTAGGGGTCCTCGCCGACTTCCTCGAGGAAGAGGATGCGTCCCTTGAGCTCCGGCTCGAACGGCGTCCCGACGAGGGTCGAGAAGACGCTGATGTTCCCGCCCACCAGCCGGCCTTTCCCCTTGCCCGGAGCCAGCCTGTAGATCCAGTTCTCGCGGTCCACGAAGACCTCGCGCGGCGGGCCGTGGGGCGGCGGCGGCTCGGCGATCCGGCCCGCGGCCTGGGCCTGCATGAGGACCTTCCGGAACGCCGCGAGGGTGTAGTCCGTCGGCAGCTCGCCCCCGATCGGGCCGTGGAACGTCACGAGGCCCGTCAGGCGGTGGATCGCGTTGAGGAGCGCCGTGATGTCGCTGTAGCCGACCAGGATCTTCGGGTTCTCGCGGATCGTCTCGTAGTCGAGGAGCGGGAGGATGCGCGACGCGCCGTAGCCGCCGCGGAGGCAGAAGATCGCGTCCACGGACGAGTCCGCGAACGCCGCGTTGAGGTCCGCCGCGCGGTGGACGTCCGGTCCGGCGAGGTAGTACGTCGTCTCGCCCGCGTGCGGGAAGACCTTCGGCTTGAAGCCGAGCGCCTTCACGATCTCGGCTGCCATCTCGTTTCCGGCGAGGCCCCATTCCGGCGAGGACGGCGCGACGAGCCCGACGGTCATGCCGGGCTGGAGCGCTTTCGGGAAGAGGGGTTCGGGCGGCTTCTCGGCGTAGCGCGTCAGCGCGGCCCGCGCGGACGGGGGAAAACCGGCGATGAGCGAGGCGAAGGAGACTTCCTCGAGGAACGTGCGTCGAGTGGTCGGCATGCGGCGGATTCTAGGTCGCGGCCGCCTTCCAGGGCCCCGGCACGCACCGGCGAACGGCCGCGAGGACCAGAAGGGCGGCGCCGAACGTCCCGACGATCGTCGCGCCCGTGGGCAGGTCGAGCTGGAACGACAGCCACACGCCGAGCGCCGACACGGCAGCTCCGAGTGCAGGTCGTATCCGGCGAGATACGCGACCGTCGTGCCGAGAGCCCCCCGACCGTGGACGAAATGTCTACCCGGCCCCGGTCAGTCGGCCCTCTTCTCCGCGTAGTGCCGGAGGGCGACCCGCTCCTCGTCGTAGACCTCGAAGACGGGAAGGAGCTGGGAAAGGTGCAGGCTCTTGCGCACGCGCTCGTGCAGGTTCAGGAGCTTGAGCTTCGCCCCGAATCGCTCGCAGATCTTGTGACTCTCCACGAGCTCGCCCGTCCCCGCGCTGTCGATCGCGGTCACCTCGGAGAGGTTCAGCAGGATCTTCCTCCATCCTTCGGCGAGAAGCTCGTTCACGACGTTGCGGAGAATCTCGTCGCCGACCCCTGCGAACAGCTTGCCCGAGAGGTCGACGATCACGACGTCCTTGGCCTTGCGGACTTCGACGTGCATCGGACATGATCGTAGCGCGATTCGGCATTTCGGAGCCCGGAGGAAACATGCGCCTTCGCTCACTCGCCCTCGCCGCCGCCGTCGTCATCGCACCAGCGGTCCGCGCCGCGACGTTCAACGTGAACAGCACGGCCGACGCCGTCGACGCCTCTCCGGGGGACGGGACCTGCGCGGCCGCCGATGGCTCGTGCACCCTGCGGGCCGCGATCATGGAGGCGAACGCCCTGGCCGGGAGCCACACGATCAACGTTCCGGCCGGCCTCTACATCCTGACGATTCCCGGGATCGGCGAGGAAAACGCCGCGCAGGGCGATCTCGACGTGAACGGGAGCGTCACGATCGCAGGGGCGGGGCCCGGAACGACGATCGTCGACGGCGGGGGGATCGACCGCGTCTTCGAGATCATCGGGTCGGCGCAGATCTCGGGCATGACGATCCGCAACGGCGTCGCCGTCTCGGCCGGGACTCCCTTCTTCGGCTCGAACTGGGTGGGAGGCCTCGTCGAGAACGTCGGGACGCTCACGCTCACGAACTGCAACCTCGAAGGCGGGCGGGCGAACGTGGGGGGAGGGATCGCGAGCTACGGGCCCCTCACGATCGACTCGAGCACGATCAGCGGCGGCCAGGCGGCCAACGTCGGGTTCACGAACCCGGCCGGCGGCGGCCTTTTGCTGAGCGGCAGCACGACGGCCATCACGAACAGCACGATCTCGGGAACCTGGACGGCGGGTGGAGGGGCGATAGACCTCGAGAACGCGACCCTCAGCCTCACGAACGTCACGATCAGCGGGAACGTCGCGTCGACGGGCGCGGGCGCGCTCCAGAGCACGAACGGAATCGTCACTCTCCAGGAAGTCACGATCACGAACAACGTCGGGGTCGGCGCAGCCATCAGCCACTTCTCGTTCGACGGCTCGAAGAAGATCACCGTCGTGAACTCGATTCTCGCGGCCAACACCGCCGGCAACTGCCAGGCGAACGGGCCGTACTTCGTCTCGCAGGGCGGAAACGTCGAATCGGGGACCGACTGCGGCTTCACGCTCGGCACCGACCAGCAGAACGCCGACCCGCGCCTGGGGCCGCTCGTCGAAAACGGCGGCTCGACCCAGACTCACGCGCTGCTTCCCGGCAGCGCCGCGATCAACGCGGGCACGTCCGCCGGCTGCACCGCCACCGACCAGCGCGGAACCGCGCGTCCGAAGGGCGTGGCCTGCGACAGCGGCGCCTTCGAAAATGACTTCGGCGCGACGTACAAGGCGACCCGCACGGTGCCGATCCTCCTCGACGTCCTCGGCGCGGGCGGCGCGCACTACACCTCCGAGCTCACGCTCGCCAACCGCGGCTCGACTCCGGCCACGATCGCGCTGACCTACACCGCCGCGTCCTCACTCGGGGCGACCGGCTCCGGCACCGCGAGCGAGTCGCTCACGGAGGGGCAGGAGCTCTTCCTGTCCGATGCGCTCGCGTACCTGCGCGGCAAAGGCCTCGCGATTCCCACGACCGGGAGCCAGGGCGGCACGCTGCGCGCCGTCTTCACCGGCCTCTCGTCCGCGGACGCCGCCTTCGCGGGGGCCCGGACGACGACCGCCTCCGGTGCGGGCCGCGCCGGCCTGTCCTATCCCGGGCCGAGGTCCGACGACACAGGCCGCGGCAAGCTCCGCCTCTTCGGGCTGCGCGACACCCCGGCCGACCGCACGAACCTCGCCCTCGTGAACGTCGACCCGACGGATTCCGTCACCCTCGCGATCACCCTGACCTCCGGCGTCCCGGGCGACCTGCGGACCTATGCCGTCCCGCCCGTGACGCTCGCCCCGGGCCAGTGGAGGCAGATCAACGCGCCCGATCTCCTCGTCGCCGCGGGGATGACGAACGCTTGGGCGACGATCCAGCCCGTGTCGGGCACGGCTCAGTACCTCGCCTACGCGGTCTTCAACGACAACGCGACCAACGACGGATCCTTCGTGCCAGCCGTGCGGGTCACGGGCGGGGCCCCGAGCCAGGTCCTCCCCGTCCTCGTCGAGAGCGATTCGTTCCAGAGCGAGCTCGTCCTCGCGAACCCCACCGATCAGCCGATGCAGGTTTCGTTGACGCTGACTCTGTCGCAAGGGAGCTTCCTGACCGGGGCGAATCCGACGCTCATCCTCACGCTCGGCCCGCACGAGCAGCAGATCATCCCGACGGTCCTCCAGGCCTTTCGCACGATGGGACTCGGAATCCAGCCCTCGGCCCCCGGGCTGACGATCGTCGGGACCCTCGCGGTCGTGTTCGCGCCGTCGGGCGGAGCGCCCGCCTCCGGATTCGTGGGGGCGCGCACGGCCTCGCCCGCGCCAGGGGGCGGAGGCTACGGCCTCTTCTACACGGGCGTCCCGGCCGTCGGCCAGGCCCAGGCCGAGGCCTGGGTCTACGGGCTCGAGCAGGACTCTGCCAGCCGCTCGAACCTCGCGGTCCTGAATGCCGGGCCGGACGCGACGCCGATCACCGTCCGGGTGGACGTCTACGCCACGAACATCGGCACGCTCGTGGGAGGGATGAACGTCACGCTGCCGGCGGGCGGCTGGTCGCAGATCAACACGATCCTCGCGCCGTTCGGCCTTGCGCAGGGCTATGTCCGGATCACGCGGACGTCCGGCACGAACCGGTTCGTCGCGTATGGAGTCGTGAACGACGGCCCGAGGCCCAGCACGGGGACGAGCGACGGAAGCTACGTCGCGATGACCGTCGTCCGCTGAGGCACAATCGGCCCCTGGTGACCGCGACGGCACACACGCTCCACGAGGGCCTCCAGGCCCTGCGCGCCGACCGCGCGGGAGAGCCGGCGGCCGTTGGCGCCATCGCTCGCCTCGCCTCGGAGTTCGGGACTCCTCTCTACGTCTACGACAAGGCTGCGATCACGGCCCAGTTCCGCTCGTTTCGGGCCGCTTTCGCGCCCCGCTTTCCGAAGCTGCGCGTCCACTACGCCCTCAAGGCGAACGCGAACGGCGCGCTCGTGTCTCTCCTCCGGGCCGAAGGAGCCGCCGCCGAGGTCGTCTCGCTCGGCGAGATTCTCGCGGCGGAGAGAGCCGGATACCGCGGCGACGAGATCCTCTTCACGAGCTCCTCGAAGGGGCCCGAGGAGATCGCGAAGGCCGTCGCGATCGGCGCCACCGTGAACGTCGACTCCCGCGACGAGCTGGAGCAGGTCGCGGCCCGCGCCGGAGCCACGGGACGGACGGCACGCATCTCGTTCCGGATCAACCCCGGCGTCGACCCGCACACGCTCCACCAGATCAACACCGGCATCGCCGAGTCGAAGTTCGGCCTCCACCTCGATGGGGGCCTCGCCCGGGCCGCGTACGCGCGCGCGAAGGAGCTGCCCTCGGTCCGGATCACGGGCGTGCATTGCCACATCGGATCGCAGATCACCCAGGTCGACGGTTACGTCGCGACGGCACGCCGGATGCTCTCCTTCGTGCGCGAGCTGAAGGACGATCTCGGCATTCGCCTCTCCTTCGTGGACCTCGGCGGCGGCCTCGGCTTGCCTTATCACGACGGCGAGGCGGGGCTCGCTCCCACGGCGCTGGCCTCCGCGCTCGAGTCTCTCTGGAAGAAATTCTCCGCGGACGCGGGATACGAGCCCGAGCTGTGGATGGAGCCCGGCCGGTTCTTCGTCGGCCCGGCGGGCTTTCTCGTGGCGCGCGTGAACTCGGTGAAGGAGACGCCACTCAAGGTCTTCGTGAACGTGAACGCGGGATCGAACACGTTGCTCCGCCCTGCGATGTACGCGGCGCACCATCGCGCGCGCGTCGTGGGCCGCACGGAAGCGCCCGAGACCCTCGACATCGCGGGCGACGTGTGCGAGACCGGAGACATCCTCGCCGCCGAGCGCCGGCTTCCGCGGCCGCGGGCCGGCGATTTCGTCGTCTTCCTCGACGCCGGCGCGTACGGCTTCTCGATGGCGTCGACGTACAACGCCCGGCCGCTGCCGGCGGAGGTTCTCGTGGACGGCGACACGGTCGCGCTCATCCGCCGCCGGGGGACGTTCGAGGACCTCTTCCGCGACGAGATCCTTCCCCCCGAAAGGTGACCTTCGTGCTCAAGGCCGTCCGGCTGCTCTCGATTCCCGCCACGGCGGCGCTCCTCGTGTCGTGCGCGGGCGGTGGACCACCCGCGCCCGTGACGATCGACCGCGGGCAGGGCGGGCCGGCGTTCCCGAGCGCGATCTCGCTGCCGCTCGACGAGAAGATCGGCCAGCTCTTCGTCGTGCCCGCGAGCGGCGTCTACATGAGCGACGATTCGAAGGAGTTTCAGACGCTGCGCCACCAGGTCGTGGACGAGCACGTGGGCGGGGTCATCCTGTTCCGCTCGAACGTGTACGGGGCCGCCGTCCTCGTCGGAAAGCTCCAGGAGCTCGCGAAGGTCCCGCTCCTCGTCTCGGCCGACCTCGAGGCCGGCCTCGGGATGCGATTCGAGGACGTGGCTTACGGCCCGTGGGCGATGGCGGTCGCCGCGGCTGGCGACCCCTCGCTCGCCGGGCGCGTCGCGCTCGCCACGGCCCGGGAGGCCCGCGCGATCGGCATCGCGCAGGTCTTCGCGCCCGTCGCCGACGTCAACGTGAACCCCGACAACCCCGTCATCAACGTCCGGAGCTTCGGCGAGGATCCGGCCGACGTCGCGCGATACGTCGAGGCGACCGTGAAGGGCCTGACGGAGGGCGGCGTCCTCGCGACGCTCAAGCATTTCCCCGGGCACGGGGACACGGTGATCGACTCGCACCGCTCGCTTCCGATCGTGGGGGCGGACCGATCACGCCTCGAGTCCGTCGAGCTCGTCCCGTTTCGCGCCGGCATCCGGGCGGGCGCCGGGTCCGTCATGGTCGCCCACGTCGCGATCCCCGCGCTCGACGACACGCCGGCGCCGGTCCTCCCGAATCCGCCGAGGCCGGTGGACGCGATCGGGGAGAACGTGGAAGTCGAGACGAACGGCACGATCCCCGCGTCCCTGTCCGCGCCCGTCCTCACCGGAATTCTCCGAACGGAGCTCGGCTTTTCTGGACTCGTCGTGACGGACGCGATGAGGATGGGCGGCATCACGTCGCATTTCGAGCCCGGCGAGGCCGCCGTGCGCGCGATCCTCGCGGGGGCGGACCAGATCCTGCTGTCGTCCGACACGGACGCCGCGATCGCCGCCGTGCGCGAGGCGGTGAAGTCGGGCCGGATCAGCGAGAGACGCCTCGACGAATCGGTGACGCGGATTCTCGACTGCAAGAGGAGGCTGAAGCTCTACGAGAAGGGCGTCCCGCCCGTGGGCGGCCTTTCGAAGGTCGTGGCGACGCCTGCGGACGAGGACCTCGAGGCCGAGATCGCGAGGCGCTCGCTCACGCTCGTGCGCGAACAGCCCGATGCCCTGCCGCTCCGGAAGGGCGCGAAGCTGCTCTCCCTCGTCGTCGCGGACGAAGCGACCCTCCACGGTCCCGCAGGAACTCTCGACAGGGAGCTCAAGGCGCGCGTCCCCGGCGCGAAGATCCTCCGCCTCGACCCGCGCTCGACACCCGAGGAGGCGAGAGCCGCCGTCGAGGCCGCGAAGAACGCGGACGCCGTCCTCGTCTCGCTCTTCGTGAGGACCCATTCGGGGCTGGGGAAGATCAGCGTACCCCAGGCGGGGAGAACCGCGGTCCTCGAGCTCCTCGCGCTCGGCAGGCCCGTCGTGGCCGTCTCGTTCGGAAGCCCCTATCTGCTTCGGGATTTTCCCGACCTCAGGACGTATCTCTGCGCGTGGGGCGGGCAGGACATCGCGCAGGTGGCCGCCGTTCAGGCGCTGTTCGGCGAATCGGCGATCGGCGGGAGGCTCCCCGTCACGATCCCCGGCCTCGCGAAGAGGGGGGACGGTATCGAAAAGGCGGCGTCGAAGAATCCATAATCCGTCGCATGAAGATCCGGCCTTTTCTCGTCTGCGCATCGTTGATCTCCATTTCTTCAGGTGCGTTCGCGTCCGAGCCGCTGCGCGCGTACGTCGGCGCGACGCTCGTCGACGGGACGGGCGCCCCACCCGTCGCGAACGCGGTCGTCCTCGTGCGCGAAGGGCGGATCGTCTGCGCGGGGCCCGCGTCCGCGTGCGCCGTGCCGGGGAGCGTGGCCGTGACGGACGCGAGGGGCTCCTTCATCGTGCCCGGCCTCGTCGATGCGCACGTCCATTTCGCCCAGACGGGCTGGGCCGACGGGCGCCCCGACGCCTTCGACGTGCGCGCCGCCCATCCGTACGAGGAGACGCAGAGGGAACTGCGCACGCGGCCCGAGCGCTTCTTCCGGTCGTACGTCTGCTCGGGCGTGACCTCGGTATTCGACGTCGGCGGCTACGCGTGGTCCTTCGACCTGCCCGCGCGCGCCGAGAACGATCCGCTTGCGCCGCGCGTCCGCGCCGCGGGTCCCCTGCTTTCCACGATCGACTTCTGGCTGAACCTCCCGGCCGAGCGGCAGTTCATCTTCCTGAAGGACGAGGCGGCGGCACGCGAGGGGGTCCGCTACCTCGCCGTGCGCGGCGCGCAGGCGGTGAAGGTCTGGTACATCGTCACCCAAGCCCGTCCCGTGGAGGCGTCCGAGGCGGCCGTCCTCGCGGCGGGCGACGAGGCGAGGAAACACGGCCTGCCGCTCATCGTTCACGCGACCGGCCTCGCCGAGGCGAAGGTCGCCCTGAAGGCCGGGGCGAAGCTCCTCGTCCACAGCGTCGTGGACCAGCCGGTCGACGACGAGTTCCTCGCGCTCGCGAAGGGCAACGGCGCCATCTACTGCCCGACGCTCACCGTCCTCGACGGCTACGTCGCCGTGGCGAAAGGCTTCTCGTCGCACGCGCCTGTCGCGTTCGACGATCCGAGCGGATGCGTGGATCCGGTCACGAGGGCTCGCCTCGCCGAGACGGCCCGCCTCGAGCTGCCCTCGGGCGCCGCGCTCGACCGCTTCGAGAAGCGCGCAGCCCCCGCGAGGGCCGTCGCGGCCGCGAACCTCCGGCGCGTGAAGGCCGCGGGGATCCCGATCGCCATGGGCACCGACGCGGGCAACCCCGGCACGCTGCACGGCGTCTCCGTTCACGCCGAGATGGAGGCGATGCAGGCCGCCGGGATGACGCCGATGGAGGTCCTCGTCGCCTCGACGAAGGGCGGTGCCCGGGCGATGGGCCGGGACGACATCGGGACGCTCGAGGCGGGCAAGCGCGCCGACTTCGTCCTCCTCGCCGCCGATCCCCTCGCCGACGTCGCGAACCTGAGGAAGGTGAGGGCCGTCGTGCGCGGAGGCGTTTACCGGACGCAGGCGGAGCTGAGCGCCATCGTCGCCTCGGAAGGCAGATGATCTCCCTGCTCCTGGCACTCGTGGCCGCCCCGCCGTCCGCGGTCGGGATGTCGGCCGACCGCCTCTCGCACATCGATGCGGTCGTCGAGGAGTCGATCCGGAACCGGGAGTGCCCCGGCGCCGTCGTCGTCGTGGGCCGGTACGGGACGATCGTCTTTCGCAAGGCTTACGGCCACCGCGCCCTCCTCCCGGCCCTCGAGCCGATGACGCCGGACACGGTCTTCGACATGGCGTCCCTGACGAAGGTCCTCGCGACGGCCCCGAGCGTCATGACCCTCGTCGAGGACGGGAAGATCCGGCTGCAGGACCGGGTCGCGAAATACATCCCCGAGTTCGTCCTGGGCGGCGGCGCCCGGGACCAGGTGACGGTCGAGGAGCTCCTCACGCACCGGGCGGGCCTGGCCGCTGACGACCCGATGGCTCTCTACTCGGGGACGAGGAAAGAGATCTTCGAAAGGAAATACAGGCAGCCGCTCGCCTATCCGCCGGGAGCGCGCTTCGTGTATTCGGACGCCGGATACGAGGTGCTCGGAGAGCTCGTCGAGCGGGTGTCCGGTCTTCCGCTCGACGAATACGCAAAGAAGCGAGTCTTCGCGCCGCTCGGAATGACGGAAACCGGCTTCCGGCCGCTCTCTCCCTCTCCCTCTTCACCTTCCAAGAAATCTTCTTCTCTTCCTTCTCTTCCCCTCTCCCGCATCGCCCCGACCGAGCGGATCAACGGAGAGATCCGCCGCGGCGCGGTCCATGACCCGCGCGCGCACGCGCTGGGCGGTGTCGCGGGCCACGCGGGCCTCTTCTCCACCGCGGACGACGTCGCGCTCTTCTGCGCCGCGATGCTGAAGGGCGGCGGCGGCGTCCTCTCGCCCGCGACAGTCGCCGCGATGATGCGGCCCCGCTTCTACGGCGACGCGAACCTGCGAGGCCTCGGCTGGGACGTCGAGACGCACTACTCCTCGAATCGCGGCGACCTGTTCCCCCTCGGATCGGTCGGGCACACGGGCTGGACGGGAACGTCGATGTGGCTCGACCCCGCGACGGACACGTTCGTGATCCTCCTGACGAACCGCAACCACCCCGACGAGTCGGGTAACGTCATCGCGCTGCGCGGCAGGGTCGCGACGATCGTCGCGGCCGCGATCACGGACAAGAGCCCGAAAGAGCTTCGAGAGGCTTCGGAGGAGACCGCGCTGCTGGCAGCGGTGGGCGCGATTTCGTCCGGTTCGAAGAGCGCGGGCGCGCCTTCGGCGCCCGCAAGAGAGGAGAGCCGCGCGCCTTCGGCGCGTTCTTCGAATGCGAAAGAGCGTGAGGGGGCGGCAGCGCATTTTCCGGGGCAGGTCCGGCCGGGCATCGACACACTCGAAGAAAATTCCTTCAAGCAGCTTTCGGGAATGCGGATCGCTCTGCTGACGAACCACACCGGGCTCACACGCGACGGCCGCTCCACCATCGACGTGCTTTCCTCGGCGAAGGCGAAGGCAGCGGGAGTGACGCTCGTTCGCCTCTTCTCTCCGGAGCACGGCATCCGCGGCGATCTCGACGAAAAAGTCTCCGACTCCGTCGACGAGAGGACGGGTCTTCCGGTCCGCTCGCTCTACGGCGACACGCCCGAGTCTCGTCGGCCGAAACCGGAGGACCTCGCGGGCGTCGACGCCGTCGTCGTGGATCTCCAGGACGCCGGATGCCGGTTCTACACGTACCTCGCGACGCTCGGCTACGTCCTCGAGGAGGCCGCGAAGGCGAAGGTGAAGGTCTTCGTCCTCGACCGGCCGGATCCGATCCGCGCGGACGTCTGGGAGGGCCCACCGGCCGACGACGACGCGCTTTCCTTCGTCGCGTATCACACGACGCCGATCCGCACCGGGATGACGATCGGCGAGCTGGCGATGCTCTACAACGAAGAGAAGAAGCTCGGCGCGGACCTGACGGTCGTGACGATGACGGGCTACGCGCGCGACCTCTGGTACGACGAGACGGGCCTGCCATGGGTGAACCCGTCCCCGAACCTGCGTTCGGTCACCGAGGCCGCGCTCTACCCCGGCATCGGCCTCCTCGAGACGACGAACATCTCCGTCGGGCGAGGGACGGATGCGCCGTTCGAGCAGTTCGGCGCGCCGTGGATGGACGGCCCGCGCGTGGCGGCGACGCTGAACGCGCGCGGCATCGCGGGCGTGCGCTTCACGCCGGTACGTTTCACGCCGACCTCGTCCCTCTTCAAAGGGGAGGCGTGTTCGGGCATGCGCGTGACGCTCGTCGACCGGAACGCGCTGAATGCCGTGGCCCTCGGGTTCCACGTCGCGACGGCGCTCAGGGACCTCTACCCGAAGGACTGGAGGGCCGAGAACCTGAACCGCCTCCTCGTCAGCCGCGCCGCGCTCGCGCGCCTCTTGCGCGGTGAGACGGCCGGGGAGATCACGGGCGCCTGGGCCGCGGGGTCGATGGAGTTCGAGAGGCGCCGGGCGGCGTTCCTCCTGTACCCTGAAAACTGACCGGGAGGGAACCGCGTGCAGGACGACCGTTTCTTCAAGAACCTGATCGACAACCTCACGGAGGGGATCTATTTCCTGGACCGGTCGCGGCGCATCACGTACTGGAACCGCGGCGCCGAGCGCCTCACGGGCTATCCCGCCGGCGAGGTGCTCGGGCGATGCTGCGCGGACGGACTCCTCCAGCACATGGATCCCAGGGGCCGGGTCCTGTGCAACGACGGCTGCCCGATGGAAGCCACGATGCACGACGGCCGTGAAAGAGACGCGGAGATGTTCCTCCACCACAAGCAGGGGCATCGTGTGCCGATCACGGTGCGCGCGATCCCGATCCGGGACGTCGCCGGCGAGATCGTCGGGGCCGTCGAGATATTCAACGACATCTCGGGGCAGGTTCTCGCGGCGGACCGGATCCGGGAGCTGGAGGCCCTCTCCCTGATCGACCCGCTCACCGGTGCCGGGAACCGTCGCTACGCCGAGATCCAGATCACCTCACGGCTCGCCGAGAAGAATCGCTACGGCCTGCCGGTGGGGCTCCTCTTCCTGGACATCGACCGGTTCAAGAGCGTCAACGACCGGTACGGGCACGCTGCGGGCGACGACGTGCTCCGGGTCGTCGGGAAGACGCTCTCGAGCGCCCTGAGGGTCGGCGACTTCCTCGGACGGTGGGGCGGCGAGGAGTTCGTCGTCCTCATCGGGGGTCTCGACGCGCCCCGCCTCACCGATGCCGGCGAGAGGCTGCGCGCACTCGTCGCACACTCCAGCGTGCCGGCGGTCCCGGGCCTCGAGATCACCATATCGGTCGGCGTGACCGAGGCGCGAAGCGACGACACGATGGCCTCGCTCATCGCCCGCGCGGACGCGCGGATGTACGAGGCGAAGAACCGGGGCCGCGATCGGCTCGTGGACGACCGAGAGGCTATCTCCTGAGATTCTCTTCGAGAAACCGGATCACGTGCCCGATCGCGAGAACCTGGTTCGCGCGCTTGCCCGCGCCGTGGCCCTCGTCGGCGAAGATGATGAGGCGCGAGGCGACGCCGCGCTTCTCGAGGAGGTCGTGGATCTGGATCGCCTCTCCCGCCGGGACGCGCGGGTCGTTCAGGCCCGCGATCTCGAGGAGCGGCGCGCTGAGGCGGTCGAGGTACGTGACGGGGCTGAGCTTCCGGAGCGCCTCGGCGTCCCTGTCGGGGTCGCCGTACTCGCTGATGCGAAGGATGCGCCGGTAGGGCGCCGTGTTGCGGAGGAACGTCTCGAGGTTCGAGATCCCGACCTCCTCGGCGCCGGCGTCGTACGTCCCGGCGAACATCGTCATCGCGACGAGCGTCGAGTAGCCGCCGTAGCTTCCGCCCGTGACGCCCACGCGCGGCGCCTTGCCGTTGCGCCCCCAGTTCGCACGGATCCATTTCCCCGCGTCGTCGATGTCCGTGATGACGTCGAGGCGCTTCGGGCCGTTGTCGGCGTCGAGCCACGCCTTGCCGTAGCCGTCGCTGCCGCGGACGTTCGGCTCGACGAAGACGAAGCCGGCTTCCACGAAGAGCTGCGCGTAGGGCGAGAAGCCGGGGGTGGCCTGCGCCTCGGGTCCTCCGTGGAACTCGACGACGACCGGGCACGGGTCCAACCCGGCGCTCTCGCCGGGTCCGCAGCCCTTCGGGAAGCGCACGAACATCGGGATCTTCGTGCCGTCCCGCGCCGGATACGTCATGAGCCTCGCGGAGACGAACGCGGCGAGATCGACCTCCGGTGCCGAGGGGAGCACCCACTGCGTGAGCGTCTTCTTCTCCCAGTCCCACACGTAGCTCGTGCGCGGGGCCTGCGCCGTCTCGACGCCGAACGTCACGAAGCGGCCGTCCGCCGTCGCGCTTCCCGCGTAGACCTGCTCGGCGTCCTTCGGGAGAGGCAGTTCCACCGGGGCGAACGTCCTCGCGTCGAGGACCTTCAGCCGGAAATACCCGCCGTCGTTCAACGCCGCATAGACATGGCGGCGGGCCTGGTCGATCGAGGCGCCGGAGACGTCCATGCCGGCGGGCGCGAGGACCTCCGTGAAGCTCTTCGCCGTCGCGTCGCCGCCGACCTTCCACCGATAGAGGCGGCGGAAGTCGCTGAACTTGTTCGTCCTGACGAGGAGCTCGCCCGGCTGCGCGGCGTAGGCGGCGTCGTACTCGGTCGCCTCGCCGGCGCCGAGGAGAGGCGTGAGCTTCTTCGTCGCCGGGACGTACTCGCTGTACTCGCGCGAGAACGATCCCGTCGCCTTCACGAGAAGAAGGCGGAGGCCCGCGCCCGCGCCCGTGTGATCCGCGACCTCCCAGAGCCCCTTCTCGCCGCAGACGGGCGTCTTTTTCCCCGAGGCGAGGTCGTACCTGTAGATCGCGTAGCTGTCCGGCGCGGCGTCGTTTGCGTGAAAGTAGAGCTCCCTGCCGTCCTCCGTGACGAAGTCGAAGAACGTCTGGACCTTCTCGATCTTCTGGACGACCTTCAGAGGCCCGCCGTCGGCGGGCTGGAGGTACAACCCCGGGTTCTCCTCTCCGCCGACGTCGCGCGAGAGGACGATCCACTTGCCGTCGGGCGTGATCCCCGCGAGGACCGTCCGGTCCTCGCCGCCCGTCATCTGGACCGGGAAGCCCTTCGGCGCGTTCAGCCGGAAGACCTGAGGCGTCCCCGTGATGCGCCAGCCGAAGTAGAGGCGCGACCCGTCCGGCGCGACGAGCCCGAGGCCCGGAGAGCGCACGTCCAGCATCGCCTGGATGCGGCGGGAGACGGCCGGGTCGAGAGGCGGCGGCGCGTACTTGGCGACGAGGGCAGGCGGGACGCTCCCGGCGCCGAGGCCCGAATAGCCACTCTGCTGGGAAAGCGCGAGAGAGCCCGAGGTGAGAAGGAAACCCGCGAGCACCAAAGCGGACATTTTCTTCATCGAACGCTCCTTGGAGATTTTCCCAGAAGGCAGATACGACGGCGGCACGCGCGAGGTTTCCACGGGCTCATCATGGCGGAAACCCATCAGGCTTCCGGCCGCCGCGTCAGCGGCGCACGCCGAATCAAGATACATTTGAATCGACCCGAACCTGACGGAGGCGACAAATGTCGGAGCCGATCCCCCCGCCCTCGC
>Ga0335077_10006098_pt1 | contig 14866 bp, 11 predicted proteins | sample Lox_Sample_31_FD_207151 | JGI IMG/M metagenome (GOLD analysis project Ga0335077, IMG submission 207151) | Soil microbial communities from Loxahatchee National Wildlife Refuge, Florida, United States - Lox_Sample_3.1 | ecosystem: Environmental > Terrestrial > Soil > Wetlands | place: USA... | reverse complement strand
TGCAGAAGTTCTACGTCAAGCGCGGCGATCACGTCAAGGAGGGCCAGGTGCTTGCCGTCCTCGAAAACCGCGATCTCACCGCCGCCGCCGCCGAAAGCAGGGACGCCGTCGCCGTCGCCGAGAGCAACCTCCGCATGACCCAGGGCGCCAACATCCCCGAAGCCGTCGTCAAGGCGCAAACCGACGTCGAGGCCGCCAGGGAAGCCGCCGACGCGGCGAAGAAAGTCCTCGAGAGCCGCAACGACCTTCTCAAGCAGGGCGCGCTCGCGCGCCGCCAGGTCGAAGAGGCCCAGGTCAATTACGCCAAGGCCAACAGCGACTACCTCGCCGCCCAGGAACATCTGCGCGCTCTTCAGGCCGTGGGCAAGGAAGAGCAGGTGAAGACCGCGGCGGCCCAGGTCGCCGCCGCGAAATCGCACGCCGTCACCACCGAGACCCAGCTCAGCTACTCCCGCATCGTCTCCCCGAAGACCGGCATCATTGCCGACCGGCCCCTCTACGAAGGCGATATGGCCAGCCCGACCACTGCGCTGCTCACCGTCATGGATATCTCGAGCGTGGTGGCGCGCATCAACGTCACCATCGCCGAAGCCACCCAGGTCAAGCTCGGCATGCCCGCCACGCTTTCGTTCGTGGATGGCCGCGAGCCCGTCGAAGGCAAGGTGACCGTCGTCAGCCCCGCGTCCGATCCCGCCTCCACCACCGTGCAGGTCTGGATCGAAGCCCCCAACCCCGGCGAGAAGCTCAAGCCCGGCGCCGGCGTCCACGCCGTCATCGTAGCCGAGGCCATCAAGGCGGCCACCGTCGTTCCCGTGGCCGCAATCCTGCCCGGAGAGGAAGGTGGCACCGCGGTCCTCGTGATCGATTCCAACTCCACCGCCCATCGCCGCGCGGTCCGCCTCGGCGTGCGCGACGGAGACAAGATCCAGGTGCTCAATGGATGCCGGCCCGGCGAAGAGGTCGTCGTACAGGGCGGCGTCGGCGTGGACGACAAGGCCAAGGTCAAAGTCATCGACACCACCGTCAAGGAAGCCGACGAAGACGAGGATAACGCCCCCGAAGCCCCGCCCGCAAAGGATCAGAAGAAAGAAGAGGCCAGGCCGAAGTCCAAATGAGCGACCTTTCGCGAAACCAAGAAACGCCGCACTGGACGGCCCGCCACGGCAAACCCATCGTCTTCGTTATCCTGACGCTGGTCGCCGTCGGCATCTATCTGGCGAGCACGGTTCCCGTCGCCGTCTTTCCTGAGACGAATTTCCCGCGCATCGTCATCGGCGTCGATAACGGCGTCTTCCCCATCGACCAGATGCTGGTCACCGTCACCAGGCCCATCGAAGAAGCCGTGAACACCGTGCCCGGCCTCGATCACCTCTGGTCCATCACCAGCCGCGGCACCGCCGAGCTCGATCTCTTCTTCTCCTGGAAGGTCGATATGTACCGCACTCTCGAGCTCGTCAATGCGGCCATGATGCGCGTGCAATCCTCGCTGCCCTCGACTGCGAAGATCACCGCCAATCGCCTCACCTTCGCCGCCTTCCCCATCATGGGCTACAGCCTGACCAGCGACAAGGTCTCCCAGGACAAGCTCTGGGAGCTCGCCAATTACGAGCTCAAGCCGCGGCTCAACCGCCAGACCGGCGTATCGACCGTCGTCCTCCAGGGCGGCAAGGTGCCTGAGTTCGAGGTGCGCCCCGATCCGGCCAAGCTGGTGCAAAGCGTCATCACCGTTCCCAACATCCTGGACGCCATTGCGCGCAGCAACATGATCGATTCGCCCGGCCTGATCGAGGCCAACCACCAGCTCGTGCTCAGCCTGGTGAGCGGGCAGGCGAAAAACACCCGGGACATCGAGAACATCGTCATCAAGACCACGCCCGCCGGCGCGCCGCTGCGCATCGGCGACGTGGCCAGCGTCAATCCCAGCGTGATGCCGGTCTACACCGTGGTCACCGCCAACGCCAGGCCGGCCGTGCTCCTCAATATCTACCGCCAGCCCGATTCCAACACCGTCCAGGTGGCCAACGCAGTCCACGGAGAAATCGAACAGCTCCGCAAAGAGATCCCCAAGGGCATCGACCTCCGCCCCTGGTACGATCAATCCGAGCTGGTCACCGACTCCATCAAGAGCGTGCGCGACGCCATCGTGATCGGCCTCATCCTCGCCTCCCTCATCATGGTGCTCTTCCTCCGCGATTGGGGAACATCCCTCGTCGCCGGCCTGGTAATTCCTGCGACCATCGCCGTCACCTTCATCGCGCTGAAGGTCCTCAACCAGACCTTCGACCTGATGACCCTCGGCGGCCTCGCCGCCGCCGTCGGCCTGGTGATCGACGACGCCATCGTGGTGGTGGAGAACATCGTCATGCACCGCGATAGCGGGCAGTCTCGCGGCGAAGCCATCCGCAACGCCATCCGCGAAATCCGCGTCCCGCTCGTCGGCAGTACCATCACCCCCATCGTGGTCTTCGTCCCCTTGATCTCCATCACCGGCGTCACCGGCGTCTTCTTCCGCGCCCTCGCCATCACCGTCGGCATGGCCCTGCTCACCTCTCTCGCCCTGGCCCTTACCTGGACACCGACACTGAGTCACTACCTCTTGCGCGGCGCCAGGCGTACCCGCTCGGAGAGCGTCTCCCCAACCATCATGAGAGCGTACGGACGCACCCTCCGCTTCACCCTCGAACACAAATTCGTCATGGCGCTCTTCGCCCTGATCCTCATCGGCGGCAGCTATCTCGCCTATACCAACTGCGGCAGCGACCTCCTTCCCGCCATGGACGAAGGCGGCTTCATCCTCGACTACATCATGCCCGCCGGATCCTCGCTCGAAGAAACCAACCGCGTCATTACCCACGTCGAGCAGATCCTGCGCCGGATCCCCGAGGTCGAAAGCACCTCCCGCCGCACCGGCCTGCAGCTCGGCCTCGCCGCCGTCACCGAAGCCAACACCGGCGATATCGCCGTCAAGCTCAAGAAGAACCGCGAGCGCTCCGGCGACGAGATCATCAGCGACGTCCGCGCCAAAGTTCGAAAAGCCGAGCCCGTGCTCGACATCGAAATCGTCCAGCTTCTCCAGGACATGATCGGCGATCTCACCAGCGCCCCCGAGCCCGTCGTCATCAAGCTCTTCGCCCAAAACCCCGACCTGCTCCGCGCCTGGGCCCCGCAGGTCGCCAATGCCATCAAGAAAATCCCTGGCGTGGCCGACGTGCTGGATGGCGTCGAGAACACCATCAGCGGCCCGGCCCGCGTCTTCAACGTCGATCCCGCGGTCACCGCGCGCGCCGGCTTCACCCCGCAGGAAGTCGAGCTCGATACCAGCGCCATCCTCCAGGGCGAGCCCGCCACCATGCCCGTCGTCCTGAACGACCGCGCCTACACCATCCGCGTCCGTTTCCCCGAAGAAACGCGGAAGTCCATGGACACCATCCGCAACACGCTGCTGGTGAGCGGCACCGGCAAGACCGCCACCGTCGGCTCCCTCGCCGACATCGTCGAGATCCCCGGCCAGACCGAGATCCGCCGCGAAAACCTCCAGCGCGACATGCAGGTCACCGCCCGCTTCGAAAACCTCAACCTCGGCGACGGCATGAAGAAGGTTCAGGCCGCCGTGGAAGATCTGAAGGTCCCGCCGGAAATCCGCGTTCAATACGGCGGCCAGTACGAAGAGCAGCAGAAATCCTTCAAGGACCTCGCCGCCGTGCTCGTGCTGGCCATCGTCCTCGTCTTCACCGTGCTGCTGTTCGAGTTCGGCAACTTCGCCGCGCCCGTCGCCGTTCTCTCCTCCGCCATCCTCTCTACCTGCGGCGTCTTCGTCGCCCTGCTCGTCACCGGCGTCACCTTCAACATTTCCTCGTTCATGGGTCTGATCATGGTCATCGGCATCGTCGCCAAGAACGGCATCCTGCTGCTCGATGCCGACCAGAAGTTCCGCGCCGAGGGCGTGCCCGCCGAAGAAGCCATGATCCGCGCCGGCGAGCGCCGCCTGCGTCCCATCATGATGACCGCGCTGGCCACCGTGGCCGGCATGATTCCGCTGGCCCTCGCCTGGGGCGCCGGCTCCCAGATGTTGCAACCCCTGGCCATCGCGGTAATCGGCGGCATCCTCGCCTCGATGGTCCTATCGCTCGTGGTAACCCCGGCCGTCCACTTCTATATAGGAGGCCGTGAGTAACAAGGAGTCACACACTATGAAGAAGCTTCTCTTATTCATCCTCGTAGCCCTCGCCGCATACTCCGCGGAAGGCATGAAGGTTCTCAACAAAATCAAAATCGGCGGCACCGGCGGCTGGGACTACGTCACCATCGACAGCGCCAACCGCCGCCTCTATGTCTCGCACCAGACCAAAGTCGAGATCGTCGATCCCGATGCCGGCAAGGTCGTCGGCACCATCGACCAGCTCCACGGCGTGCACGGCATCGCCATCGCGCCCGACCTCAACCGCGGCTTCATCACCAACGGCCAGTCCAACAGCGTGACCATCTTCGACCTCAAGACCATGCAGAAGATCGGCGAGCCCGCCACCAACGGCAAGAACCCCGACGCCATCTGCTACGAGCCCAGGTCGAAGCGCATCTTCGCCGTCAACCACGGCGGCCAGGACGTCACCCTGATCGACGCCAAGACCAGCGAGATCGTCAAGACCATCGCCACCGGCCCCGGCGGTGAATTCTGCGCCGTCGATGGCGCGGGCAAGATCTACGTCAATCTCGAAACCTCCAGCGAGATCGTCGAGATCGACGCCGTCAAGGGCGAGCTGACCCGCAAGGCCTCGCTCGCGCCCTGCGAAGAGCCGTCCGGCCTGTCCATCGATGTGAAGAACAAGAAGCTCTTCCCGGTGTGCGGCAACAGCATGATGGCCGTCGTCGATATCCCGACCTTCAAGGTCATCGCCACCCCCGCGACCGGCCCCGGCACCGACGGCGGCGGTTTCGATTCAACCTACGGCTACGCCTACGCCGCCAACGGCGGCAACGCCACGCTGACCATCGTGAAGCCCGTCAACGGCAAGTACGAGACCGTCGATCAGGTGGCGACCGAGCGCGGCGCCCGCACCATGTGCGTGGACGAGAAGACCCATCACGTCTACCTGCTGACCGCCGAGCGCGGGCCCGCCCCGGAGGGCAAGAAGCAAGGCCCCGTCATTCCCGACAGCTTCCACGTCTTAGTCGTTGGCAAGTGACGCCAGCGCCCCTGCCAGCGCCGCCACGCCGGAGGCAATCGCCTCCGGCGCGGCATACTCGTCAGGCCGGTGGCTCACCCCGCCGCGGCACGGGATGAACAGCATTCCCGCCGGGACGATGCGCGCCATGAACAGCGAGTCGTGGTAGGCCCGGCTGACCATCTTCTGGTATGGCATCCCGCCCGCTGCCTTCTCCAGCGCCGCGATCACGCGCGCGTCGCACGTGGCCGGCGGATCGGCATGGATCACCTGCTTCCGGATCGTTACGCCGCGCCGCGCCGCGATCTCCGCGCAGGCCGCTTCGATCTCGCCCAGCACCCGATCGCGCCGCGCGCCATCGATATCGCGCACGTCCATCTCGATCCGCACCCGGCTCGGGACGCTGTTCACCGCGCCCGGAAAGACGTCGCAGACGCCGGTCGTCCCCACGGTATCGATGGCCCCGCTCGATCGCGCGGCGCGCTCGACAGCCAGCGCGGCCTCGGCCGCCGCGCAGAACGCGTCCTTGCGGTCCGGCATGAGCACCGCGCCCGCGTGCCCGCCTTCGCCCTCGATGAAGATGTGCCACGTCGCCGGCGCGGCGATCGCAGTCACGATCCCGAGCGGGATCCCCGAGCGCTCCAGCAGCGGCCCTTGCTCGATGTGCAGCTCGATGAAGGCCGCGTAGTGGCCCTTCGGCAGCCGCACGCTGCCGTGATTGCCGACCCAGTCGCGCAGCGACTTGCCTTCGCGGTCGCGCAGCTCGGAGCCGTCTAGCAGCCCAACCAGCATGCGGCTGCCGAAGCATCCGATGCCGAACCGCGTCGGCTCCTCGGCGCAGAAGACCACCAGCTCGATCGAGCGCCGCGGCCGCACTCCGGCGCGCTGAAGCATCCGGATCGCCTCCAGCCCGCCGAGCACGCCGACGGTGCCGTCATAACGCCCCGCGTGCGGGATGGCGTCGATGTGCGATCCCGTCGCGATGCCAGGCTCCTCGCCCGGCCACCTCGCGAAGATGTTCCCGATCCCGTCCTCGCGCACAGCGAGGCCCGCTTCGCAGCAAAGCTCGCGGACCCAGGCGCGCGCCCGCCGGTCAGTCTCCGAGTAAACGACGCGCGTCACCGCCGGCGCCGGCGCATCGCTGAAGCCGGCCAGCGTTTCGAGCTCGCGGCTGAGGCGGTCGATGTCTACCCTCATCGGTTCCAGTCTTTGTAGAGGAGGTATTTCGCCGGCTGCTTGCCGAGCGCGCCAAACCACTGCGGGCAGTACGGCGCCATCCAGATGAAGTCGCCCTCGGTCACCGGATACCAGTGGTCGCCGAGCCGGTAGATGCCGCCGCCCTGAAGCATGAGCAGCCCGTGCTCCATCGCGTGGATCTCGACCATCGGCAGCGATGCGCCCGGCTGGAAGGTCATGATGTTCACCGCGAAGTCATATGCCGTGTCTTCGGGCATGAGAACTCGCACCTCGAGATCGGGATCGCCGCCGAGCGGAACCGGCCGCCTGTGCTCGATGTTCCCGGTGACCGGCATTGGATGGCCAGCGATGGCGGACAGGTATTCTTTCTCGATCACCGCCGCCCGCGCGGCACCGCCGGCCGAGACCTCGCCAGGCTCGTACGCGTAGGCCCCCGGGCCGCCGATGTTGAGCTCGCCTTCGAGAACGTAGATGAAGCGCTGGCAGCCGCAGGGTCCCAGCTTGCCGCCGGGCTCGAACTCCGCCGTGTACTGCGTGAACCGCGCGCCGATGGCGGGCGCGGCGTGGACGATCGCCGTGCAATTCTCCATGCCCGGCAGCGGCGCGCGCACGAACGTGTCCGGAGTCTGGAGCAGATGGTCCTTCTGATATGAGCTACGCGTGAACCCGAGATTCTGCATGAACGAACTGACCTCCTCCTTCCGCTACGATCCTGCCGTCGAGGAACACCGTGCGCCCGCGGACCACCGTGCGCCGCACAGTGCCGCGGAACGTCGCCCCAACGTACGGGCTGAATCCATGCCGCTGGAACAGGCTCTCTTGAGTGACCGTGTGCGGCGCGTTCAGGTCCACGAGAGTGAAGTCCGCGTCGTAGCCGACCTCGATCCGGCCCTTGTTGGCGATACCGAAGCGCGCCGCCGGATTCGCCGCGGCGAGCGCCGCGACCCGCTCCACCGGGACCATCTCCAGCAGCACGGCGAGCGTGGATTGCACGCCCGCCACGCCGCCCCAGATCCGGAAGAAGTTGCCGTCCTGCTTCATCGCGGGCGGCGCGGGCGAGTGGTCGCTGGCCACGATGTCGATATCGCCGCGGCTGACTGCCCGCCAGAGCGCCTTGCGCTCCGCGCCATCGCGCAGCGGCGGTGCGCACTTGAGCACTGCGCCAAGGCGCTCCATGTCCTCCTCGCCGAAGTAGAGGTAGTGGGCGCAGGTCTCGATCGTGACATCCACGCCGCGCCGCCGGGCCTCGATGGCGGCGGTGACACCGCGGCCCGAGCTGACGTGCACGATATGCAGCCTGGCGCCGGTCTCTTTGGCCAGCTCGCAGGCGCGGCGGATCGCGGTGACCTCGGCGAGCACGGGGCGCGACTCGAGGTAGTCGCGCACGCTGGCGCCGCGCGCTTCAATGAGCTCATTGGTCTCCGCGTGGACCGCAACCGGCAGCCCGAGGCGGGCCGCCTGCTCCATCCCGCGGAGCAGCGTGAGATCGTCGGAGCGGGGAAACTCCGGCAGGCCGGAATCGGCCATGAAGGCCTTGAAACCGATCACGCCGCATTCGGCCAGCCCGGCCATGGCGCCGCGGTTCCCCGGCACGATGCCGCCCCAGAGCGCGAAGTCCGTGACGCTGGCGCGTTCCAGCGCCGCCCGCTTCTCATGGAACTCGCGCGGGCCCACGGTGCACGGCGACGAGTTGAGCGGCATATCGAAGAACATCGTGCCGCCGCCCGCCGCGAGCGCGCGGCTCCCGGTCGTGGCGCCTTCCCAATCCGTGCGGCCGGGCTCGTTGAAGTGGACGTGTACGTCGATGAGGCCTGGCAGCATGGTGAGGCCGCGGGCATCGATCACCTCGCCGCCCGCCGAGGCAGCGAAGCGGCCGTCTTCGATCAGGATGTCGCCAGTGTCGCAGCGGACGATCATTCGGGCCTCCAGGCTTCCAGGTATTTCGCGCCCACGGCCAGCGCAGCCTCGACGTCGGCGGGCAGCACTGCCTCGTCGGGGTGGTGGCTGATGCCGCCGGGGCTGCGGAGGAACAGCAGCGCGGACGGAACCTTGCGCGCGAGGATCATGGCATCGTGGCCGGCGCCGCTGACCATGCGGTGCACCGGATACCCCGCGGCTTCCACGGCGCGCTCGAGCTGGTCGCAGCGCAGGTCCACCGCGGGCTGATCCAGCTTCTGCTCCCACTCGACGGTGAGGCCGCGCCGGTGCGCGAGCTCGCGCGCTCCTTGCAGCAGGCAATCGGCGATGCGCCGCCGCTCGCCGTCGCGGGCGTGGCGCACGTCGAGGCTCGCACGAACGGAGCCGGCAATCACGTTAGTCGCGCCCGGTTCAGCTTCAACCCACCCGACCGTCGCGCCTTCGCGTTCGACCAACCCGATCCACTCCGCCGCGCCGGCAAGCGCATCTCGCCGGAGATGCATCGGAGTCGTGCCCGCATGGTTCGCCTTGCCGGTGAAGCAGACCTCGAAGCGGCTCTGTCCAGCAACGGCCTCGACCACGGCCAGCGGCAGGTCGAGGCTCTCCAGCACGGGACCCTGTTCGATGTGGAACTCGAGGTAGCCGCGCACGTCGGGCGAGAGCAGCGCATCGGGCAGACAGTCCGGGTCGAGGCCGAATTCGCGGATGGCGCCGAGAACCTCGGAGCCGGTCACAGGGTCGCCGACCAGCGCCCGGCTGCCGATAAACGGAGTTCCGAAGCGGACGCCTTCCTCCTCGCTGAAGCCGGCAACCTCGAGCGGCCTGCGGCCTGCGAGCGCGATACCCATCATCACTCCGAGAATGCCGTCGAAGGCGCCGGCGTGAGGGACGGTATCGAGGTGCGAGCCGATCATGAGGCGCGAACCTTCGCCGCACGCGCCGCGCAAGTTCCCTGCGGCGTCCACCCGAACCTGCAGGCCGGCGGAGCGCATCCATGCGCCGGCGAGCGCGTGGACTTCGCGCATCGGGGGCGAGAGGAACGTGCGCGTGATGTGGCCCGGCTCTTCCGTGCATTCGGCGAGCCTGCGGCAGCGGGCGATCACCTCGTGTGCGTCCATTACGATCCCCGGTAGGTAGTGTATCCGTACGGCGAGACGAGCAGCGGCACGTGATACCTCTCCTCGCCCTCCGCGATGCGGAAACGCACCACCACCTCGTCGAGAAACTGCGCGGTGCCGAAGTACGCGCCGACGGCGAAGACCAGCTCGTAGATTCCGGGGGGCAGGTCCTCGCCCAGCACAGCGCGGCCATCGGCGCCGGTTTTGATGGTCTTGCCTTGGAACCGCACTTCGACGCCCGCGGCTGGGCGCCCGCCGGCCGTGTCGAGGACGTGCGTGGAGAGCCGCGCCATCATTCCCTCCGAAGCGTGAGGCCGAGACAGCCGTAAGGCGGACGCGGGTCTGTATAGACGTGCTCAGCGACCTGGTCCCATGTGCGATTGTCGGCCTCGAGGCGGACTTCGCTGATGACAGAGAAGTCGGCAAGCATCCGGCAACCGATCTTATAGATGATCTGCTGGATGCTGCCGGATTCAAAAGAGAGGAACACATCTCGCACGAGCGAGCGCACGCCGGCGGCGAGCGATTGGCCGGCCGCACCCGTCCATTCGACATCGAGCCACATGTAGAGCGGACGGTCGGTCATCTCGGGAAGGGTCGTGTACTCGTCGCGGACGAAACCGGTGAAGGCGCTGCCGGAGAGCCGGAGCAGCTTGAAGCCGTGAATGCCGCTGCGCTGCTCAATGACTTCACCGCCCTGGCGCATCTCGATGCTGGCCGCAGCGCGCTCGGGGCCAGCGGGCATGTAGCCCTCGCCGCCGATCCACGAGTAAGGAATCTCGCGGGCGGCCACCTGAATGCCTTCGGTCTGCGGATATTTCGCGAGAAACTTTTCAGCGAGGAACCGGCAGTACGCTTCCAGCTCATGACCCGTGAAATTCGCAGTCTCGCGCTGGATGAAGTTCTTCATCGAGTCGGTTGCGATCAGGCCCGTGTTGTCGCCGGTGGTGTAGGTGGACCAGAAGGAAGCGCCGTACAGGAGCATGGTCACACTGGCCCCGAAGTATCCGGGGTTGAGACGGTAGGCGATGACATCCCCCTTGCCGTAGTAATTTCGCTTGCCGCCGCTGGCAAAATCGTGCAATCGATCATTCCTCCAAACGGAATCGCGCGATGCGGAAGACCTGTTCCAGCGCGGTCCGGAATTCGTGTTCGCGATCGGCCGCGACGCGGCGGCGCAAGGCTTTCAGGATATCGTGCTTCGTGGAACCTTTGACCGCGAGCAGGAAAGGGAAGCCGAAGCGCTCGCGGTACTCGCGATTGAGGCGCGTAAGTTCCTCGTACTCCTCGGGCGTGAGGCGGCCGAGGCCTGCTCCCGATTGCTCGCTCCCGGACGCCGCGCTCATGCGCGCGCGCGCGCCGAGATCGGGGTGGGCACGCAGGAGCGCAAGCTGCTCGGCGGCGGAGGCGCGCTCGACTTCGCCGGCCATGGCGGCGTGGAGCTCGCCGATGCTCGCGAACGGGCGATGGATCCACGCGCGTTCGGCGACCCACGGGGAGCCTTCGAAAATCCAGCCCAGGCGCTCGACGAATTCCGGCAGCGCGAGGCGGTTGAGACCGTCAATCTCCATGGGCCTCTTGCGCGGGCACGGCGTCTTCACGGGCCGCGCGGGCCTTCTGGATCGCCCAGTAGACGCGCTCGGGAGTGGCCGGGCTGTCCAGCTCGATCACGCCGCCGGCTCCGAAGGCCGCGATGGCATCGCGGATGGCTTCGCGCGCGGAGATGGCCAGCATCAGCGGCGGCTCGCCAACGGCCTTGCTGCCGAAGATCACGCCGGGCTCCGCAGCGCGCTCCAGAAAGGCTACCTCAAATATGTCGGGCACTTCGCTCCAGGAAGGCAGCTTGTAGGTGGATGCGCCGGCGGTGGCGAGGCGGCCGCGATCGTCCCAGAGTAGTTCCTCCAAAGTGAGCCAGCCGAGGCCTTGCATGAAGCCGCCTTCGATCTGCCCGCGGTCGATAAGGGGCGAAAGCGAATCGCCTACGTCGTGAAGGATGTCCACGCGGAGCACTCGATGATCGCCGGTGAAGCCATCGACTTCGACTTCGCTCACGGCCGCGCCATAGGCGTAGTAGTGGAACGGCTTGCCCTGGCCGACTGCCGGGTCGAAGAGGATGCCGGGCGTGCGATAGTAGCCCTGCGCAAAGAGTGGAATGCGCTGCCGGTAGGCTGCCTCCACGATCTGGGCAAACGGGATGTGCTGCACCTGCGCGCCGGGGACGAAGGCGGCGCCGTCTTCGAAGCGCACGGCGCCGGCGGGACAGCCGAGCATCAGGCCGGCGACGGGCGCGAGACGCGCCAGGAGCTGCGCGCAGGCGTCGGCAACCGCGGCGCCGTTGAGATCGGTGCTGGCCGACGCAGCGCTGGCGGAAGTATTGGGCACTTTGTCCGTGCGGGTTGACATCACGCGAATCGCTTCGAGCGGCAGACCCATGGATTCGGCCGCGATCTGCCGGATCTTGGTGTGCAGGCCCTGTCCCATCTCGGTGCCGCCGTGGTTGACCTGCACGCTGCCATCGCGATAGATGAGCACCAGCGCGCCGCCTTGATTGAAGAAAGTCGCCGTGAAAGAAATGCCGAACTTGACGGGCGTGATGGCGATGCCGCGCCTGGTGTGTGGATGTCCGGCGTTGAACCGCGCGATTTCGGCGCGGCGAGCGGCGAAGCGGCTGCTCCCGCTGAGCCGAGTCCAAAGCGTCTGGATGCGCGCGGCATCCTTGACGAGCTGCCCGTAGTGCGTGGTCTGCCCTTCCCGGTAGAAGTTGCGCCCGCGGACGATTTCGGGCGGCAGCGCCAGCGTGCGGGCGATGCGATCGAGCACGTCTTCGATGACGAGCATGCCCTGCGGGCCGCCGAATCCGCGGAATGCGGTCTGCGACGTCTTGTGGGTCCGGCACACATAGCCCGCGGCCTTGACGTTGGGCACGTAATACGCGTTATCGAGGTGGAAGAGGGCACGCCACATCACGGGGTCGGAGAGATCGAGGCTCCAGCCCGCATCGCTGTAAAGCGTGACATCCAGCGCGTGCAGGAGGCCTTCGCCATCGAAGCCGGCATCGAATCGCGCCAGGAACGGATGCCGCTTGCCGGTGAGCGCGAAGTCGAGCACGCGCGGCAGGCGCACGCGAACCGGCCGCCGCGTCTTCCAGGCGCCGAGCGCGGCAATGGCCGCCCATGTGTTGGCCTGAACCTCTTTGCCGCCGAATGCGCCGCCCATGCGGAGACACTCGACCGTGATCCGGCTGCGCGGCAGGCCGAGAACCCGGGCCACGACCTCCTGCGTTTCGCTCGGATGCTGCGTGGAAGAGTGCAGCGAGACCCCGCCGGACTCATCGAGCCAGGCAAGCGCGCATTGCGTCTCGAGGTAAAAGTGTTCCTGGCCGCCGATGTGCAGCTCGCCGGAGAGCCTATGGGGGCTGCACACGAGCGCGGCACCGGCGTCGCCGCGGGTCAGCCGGTGGGGTCCGGAGTGGTAGCTGGCTTGATCGATCGCCTGCTCGATGGCGAGGATGGGGGGCAGCTCAAAATAGAGAGCGGTCGCCCGCCCCGCCCCGCGCTGCGCGGCTTCGAGGGTTTCGGCGAGTACCCAGGCGACCGGCTGGCGATGGAACATCACCTCCGAAGGGAACAATGGCTCATCGTGGCGGCTGGGGCCAGTGTCGCCCTCGCCCGGGACGTCTGTCGCCAAGAGCGTGGCGACGACGCCGGGTTCTTCCAGCGCGGGCGCCACGTCGAGGTGCTCGACCTCCGCGTGTGCGTACGGCGCCATGACGGGCCAGGCGTGGAGAAGGGCAGGGAAGCGTGAGAGCAGGTCGTCGGTATACAGCGCTTCGCCGGTGACGTGGCCGCGCGCGCTCTCGTGAGAGATGGACTTGCCCGCGACGTTCACGCGGCTTCCTCCCAGCGGAACTTATCGAGGAGGTTCTGCGCGAGCGCGAGGCGATAGGCGGCGGAGCCGCGATGATCGCTGATGGGCTTGAGCGTGCGGGCGAGGACCTCACGTGCACGCCGCGCATCGGAGGCGGCTTCGGCGTCGAACGCGCGCAGCGGAACGGGCGACACTCCGCCGTACGCGATGCGGAGGCTTCCATCCGCTGCGATGGCGAATGCGGCGGCGACGGTGCTGATATCGTCCATGCGGCGCTTGGCTGCCTTATAAAAGCGGACCACCGAAGGAAGGGGCTTGGGCAGAATCACGGAGACGAGAATCTCGCCGGGACCGAGGGCGGTCTTTCGATAGCCGAGGAAGAACTCCGTCAGAGGAAGCGCTCGCTCGCCTTCCGGGGACGCGAGGCGAACCCGTGCATCCATCGCGAGCAGGAGCGGTGCGGCATCCCCGATGGGCGAGGCGGTGGCGAGATTGCCGCCGAGCGTCGCGCGGTTGCGGATCAGCGGAGACGCGAAGAGCTCGAGGAACTCGCGCGGAATCACTGAGATTTCGCTGAGCGGAATGCCGGCGCCAATCTCGATTTCGTCTCCCGACTCGCGAAAGTCGCGCAGCTCGGGTACGGCCTCGAGGCTGATGAGGCACGGGAATCTTCGCAGGCGGAGACTGGTCTCGACGATGAGGTCGGTACCGCCGGCGATCCACTGCGAGCCGGGATGCTCTCCCCATCGGGTGAAACATTCGGCGAGCGAGGCGGGGCGGATGAAGCCCGGGCACCCGGCGGCGGCCATCTGCGGCGCGGGACGCGCGAGCCGCGCGGCCCAGGCATCGGCGGGCGGCTGGCCCAAGCGTGCGGCGGCTGCCGCAATCGGACGATATCCGGTACACCGGCACAGGTTGCCGCTCATCGCGTGCGGGTCGCAGGGCCCGGAACGGGCGGCGCGGTATTGCTCGGCGAACAGGCTCATCACGAATCCGGGCGTGCAATACCCGCACTGCGAGCCGCCGCACTCGACCATGGCCTGCTGAACTTCATGAAGCGTTCCGCCGGCAGCCAGGGCCTCGACGGTGTAAATCTCCTGGCCGGCGGCCATGGGCGCGAGCATCAGGCAACTGTTGACGGGGACGTAGGCGGCCTCACCGCGGCGCGGATGGACCATCAACACCGTGCAGGCGCCGCACTCGCCTTCCGCGCAGCCTTCCTTGGCGCCGGTGAGCCCGCGGGCGCGGAGGAAATCCAAGAGCGTAGTATGGCTGTCCGCCTCGCCGGAAACACTCCGGCCATTGAGCAGGAACTCGATCGGCATGGCCCCGGTTCCCAGCCGGGTTATTTGTCAAATTGTAACAAAGCCGGACCAGGCTATGACGCGTGTGGCCGGCTATCATCCAGCACTCCGCGGAGCATCATAGCCAGTTGTACCGGGGTGAACGGTTTCTTGATGAAATGCAAACCGTCGCTCAGCACGCCGTGGTGCCGGATGTCGTCTTCGGTGTGGCCGGACATGTAAACAACCTTCATCTCGGGCCTGGCCGATGCCAGTTGGAACGCCAGCTCGCGGCCGCTCATCTGCGGCATCACCACGTCTG
>Ga0335077_10006096_pt1 | contig 14867 bp, 13 predicted proteins | sample Lox_Sample_31_FD_207151 | JGI IMG/M metagenome (GOLD analysis project Ga0335077, IMG submission 207151) | Soil microbial communities from Loxahatchee National Wildlife Refuge, Florida, United States - Lox_Sample_3.1 | ecosystem: Environmental > Terrestrial > Soil > Wetlands | place: USA... | reverse complement strand
GAACGACTCCGGGTTGATGAAGATCTGCTTTGCCGCGAACAGGACGCCGACGGCACCCGCAAAGGAGGCGCCGCAGGCGAAGGCCATGAGCTTCATGCGCACGAGGGGCACGCCCATGGCCTGGGCCGCGGTCTGGTCTTCCCGGATCGCCTCCCACGCGCGGCCGATGTGAGAGTCTTCGAGCCGCCGGTTCACCGCGACGGTGACTCCGACGATGGCGAGCACGAGGAAATACAGGTAGAGAGGATAGATCACGTTGGGGTTCGGATCGATACCGACGGCGCGGAGCAGCGGAGCGAAGAAGATCGGTGGGCGCGCGATCGGTGTGATCCCCTTGGGTCCGTTCGTGAAGTTGATGGGCTTGTCGAGGTTGTTGGCCAGGACGCGGATCACCTCGCCGAAGCCGAGGGTCACGATGGCGAGATAGTCCCCATGCAGCCGCAGCACCGGGAGGCCGAGCAGGATGCCGGCGCCGGCCGCGACGCCGACCCCGACCAGCAGGAACACGAAGAACCAGGCGCCGGGGAGCGGAAAGGTGGTGCCGCCGAAGATCTGGTTCGCCTGAGGGGATCCGAAGATTGCCCACGAGTAGGCGCCCACTGCGAAGAAGGCCACGTAGCCCAGGTCCAGGAGGCCGGCGAGCCCGACCACGATGTTGAGCCCCAGGGCCAGCGCGGCGAAGATGCCCACCTGCGTGACGATCTCGAGGTAGTAACCGTTGAGGGAGCCGAGGACGGGCATCAGGATGCCCAGCGTCAGTGTTGCGAGCAGCGCCTTCCAGCGCACGGGGATGCGCGCGAGGTAGAGCAGCAGGATCGAGGCCTGGAACAAGATGAAGACCACGATCGAGCGCGGGAAGTGGGCGACGCCGAGGGTGGTGACCGCCAGCAGGGCCGTCACGACCGCCGTGGCGGGCCACGGACGGTCGAGGACGTGCCGGGTGACCGTGGTGGCCGTCGCCAGCATCAGGCCCGCTCCCGGACGATCTCGCCCAGGAGTCCCTTGGGCCGGAAGATCAGAATCAAGATGAGGATGGAGAACGCGAAGATGTCCTTGTACTCGGCGCCGAACGCTCCGCCCGTGAGCAGCGAGAGGTACGATCCCGCGAACGCCTCCAGGAGCCCGAGGACCAGACCACCGATCATCGCGCCGGGGATGTTGCCGATCCCTCCGAGAACGGCGGCGGTGAATGCCTTGAGGCCGGGGATGAACCCCGTGTAGGGATTGATCAGGCTGTACTGCACGCCGAACAGCACGCCGGCCGCGCCGCCCATGGCCCCGCCGATCAGGAAGGTCATCGAGATGATCCGGTTGACGTTGATCCCCATGAGGCTCGCCGCGGCTTGATCTTCGGCGACGGCACGGATGGCGGTTCCGATCTTGGTGCGGTTCACGAGGACGTGGAGCCCCCACAGCATCAGGAGCGCCGCGACGATCACGACGAGCGACTTGACCGAGACGTCGATGGTGGCCGTCAGCTCGAAGCGACGGTTGAGCGCTTCCATGCTCGGATAGACGAGGTTGAAGGCATTGTGCCAGATCGATTCGACGAGACGGATCGCGTCCTGCAGGAAGAACGACACGCCGATGGCCGAGATGAGCGGGATGAGGCGTGGCGCTGAGCGCAGCGGCCGGTACGCCACCCGCTCGACGAGGACGGCGAGGCCACCACTCACGGCCATGCCGCCCGCCAGGACCAGGAGCAGGACGAGGATCCACGGGAGCGAATCCAGTAGCCCCACCCCCTTGAGCGCCAGGAGGATCTCGACGCCGACGAAGGCGCCAGTCACGAAGATTTCGGAGTGAGCGAAGTTGATGAACTCCAGCACCCCGTACACCATCGTGTATCCGAGCGCGATGAGGGCATACATGAAGCCGAGGATGAGGCCGTCCAGGACCACCTGGGGAAAGATGCCGATGAGCAGCTCGAGATCCATCGGAGAGCGCTCAGGACAGACAGGACCGGAGGGGCCCGAGCCCCGCCCCTCCGGCCGACAGCGAGCGAATGGAGACGATTACGACTTCTTTGCCTCGGGCGCGGCGATGGTCAGCTGCTGGATGATCTTGTTGTCGCCCCACTTCTGGGGATCGTCGTTGGCAACCTGCAAGATGAAGTACTGCGCCTTTTGACGGTCACCCTTCGCGTCGAAGGCGATGTCGCCAGTGATCCCGGCGAGCTTCGTCTTCCGCACGGCGGCGGCCACGTCCTCGCGCGAGAGCTTGCCGCTCTTGGCGGCCTGCTCGATGGCCAGCAGCGCGATGTGGGTGGCGTCGTAGGCCTCCGCGGCATAGGGTTCCGGGTTCTTCCCGAACTTCTTCTTGAACTCCTCGACGAACGCCTTCGCCTTCGGGAGCGCCGAGGCCGGACCGGCCGCCGAGGTGTAGTACATGCCCACCACGGCCTTGCCGGCGATCTTCGTGAGATCCGACGAATCCATGCCGTCCGGACCCATGAACTTGGCCTTGATGCCCTTCTCGCGGGCCTGCTTGAAGAAGGGCGCCGCCTGGTCGTAGATGCCGCCGAAGTAGATCACGTCCGGGTTCTTGGCCTTGATGGGCGTGATGATCGGGTCGAAGTTGGACTTCTCCTCGGTCCCCTCGAAGCCCAGAACCTTGACTCCCTTCTTCTCGGAATCGGCTTTGAAGAACTCGGCGATGCTCTGGCCGTACTGGGTCTTGTCGTGGATGATGTAGGCGCTCTTGATCTTCATCGTGCCGTGCGCGAACGCCGCGCCCACGCTTCCCTGGACGTCGTCGCGGCCGCACACGCGGTCGACGTTCGGATACCCGCGGTCGGTGACGACGGGGTTGGTGTTGGCGGGAGAGATCATGACGACGCCGACTTCCTTGTAGACCTCGGACGACGGGATCGCGACCCCGGAATTCAGATGGCCGATCACCGCCATGATGTCCTTGTCGGCGATGATGTTCTTGGCGTTGGCGACGCCGACATCTGGCTTGGCCTGGTCATCGAAGGGCACCAGATCGACCTTGTAGCCCATCTTCTCCAGGTTGCCCTTGAACTTGTCCACCGCGAGCTGCGCCCCGAGCTTGATGCCCTCGCCGAGCGCCGCCTGCCCGCCGGACAAGGGGCTCTGCGTCGCGATCTTTATGGTGCCCTTGGACTGGGCATCGGTCAGCGAGTGCAGGGGAACCAGGAGGGCGAGCACAGCCAGCGCGATCAGGGCATGGCGGGTTCGGACGGTTCTCATCAGGTCCTCCTCTGGGAACTTGGAAGCGGGCTTCGATCGCCGTCCGAAGCCGGCCCCCGAGGGAATCGGTTGCGCCGGCATGGCCGGCGTTCGCACGGCGTCATGGCCGCGCGATTCTTCCCACACGCCGCTCGTGCACGCCCGGTTGCGCCCACAGGCGCGGCCATTATAGCGAGTTTTCTCATGTCGTCAATGCTGGCGACCGCTTGCCGACCGCAGGGATCGGTTCGACGAGCTACGTGGAGTGGTCGACGTGGGGCAGCGTGAACTCGCCGGCGAGAAAGACCGGATCTTCCAGCAGCCTCACGTGGAACGGCAGGGTGGTCTTGATGCCGTCGATCACGGTCTCGGCCAAGGCTCGTCGCATGCGGGCAAGCGCCTCGGATCGATCGCGGCCGTGCACGATGATCTTGGCGATGAGTGAATCGTACTGGGGCGGCACGGAGTATCCCGACATCAGGTGGCTGTCCACCCGTACGTTGGGGCCACCTGGCGGCACCCACTGCGTGACACGGCCCGCGGCTGGCACGAAGTGCTCCGGATCCTCGGCGTTGATCCGACATTCGATGGCATGACCGGCAAACCGGACGGCGTCTTGCTTGTAGCCCAAGCCCTCGCCCGCCGCGACGCGGATTTGCTCCCGGACCAGATCGATGCCGGTGATCATCTCGGTGACGGGGTGCTCGACCTGGATGCGGGTGTTCATCTCGAGGAAGTGGAATTGTCCGGCCCGATCGACGAGGAACTCGACGGTGCCTGCGGTGACATAGTTCACGGCGTTGGCCACGGCCAGCGCGGCCTTGCAGAGTCCCGTCCGCGTTTCCCGCGAGATTGCCGGAGCGGGGGACTCCTCGAGGAGCTTCTGGTGGCGCCGCTGGACCGAGCAGTCGCGTTCACCCAAATGAATGCGTATCCCGCTTCGGTCGCCCAGCACCTGGACTTCGACGTGCCGTGCCTCCTCGACGAACTTCTCGAGGTAGAGGATGGACGAGCCGAACGCAGCCTGAGCCTCCGACTGACAGGTGGCGTATGCGCGCGCGAGACCTTCGCGCTCACGCACGATCCGCATGCCGCGTCCGCCGCCGCCTGCTGCGGCCTTCACCATGACCGGGTAGCCGATGTCATCGGCGAGGGCCTGGGCCTCATCGACGCCGCCGAGGGGGCCATCGCTCCCGCCGACGACCGGTGCCCCCGCCTGGCGGGCCATGGCGCGCGCCTGGACCTTGTCTCCCATCAAACGGATGGCCTCGGGCGATGGACCGATGAAGGCGATGCCCGACGCCCGGCAGACCTCGGCAAAGGTCGCGTTCTCGGCCAGGAGGCCATACCCGGGGTGAACGGCCTCGCTGTCGGTGACCTCGACTGCCGAGATGATGCTCGGAATGTTGAGATAGCTCTGCCGAGGCTCCGGGGGTCCGATGCAGATCGATTCATCCGCGAGCCTCACCGGGAGCGAGTCGGCGTCGGCTGTCGAGTGGGCGATCACGCAGCGAATGCCCATCTCGCGACAGGTTCGCAGGATCCGGAGGGCGATTTCTCCGCGATTGGCGATGAGGATCTTGTGAAACACGGCTTCGTCTCTACCGGCGAGGACCGAAGGCCCGGTCATTCGGGGGCGCCGGTCCTCGCGGGCGCGTCACGTTCTCCGTGAGTCCGGGGAGCGGTCGGGGTTCCGGCCGAGCTGCTACCGGCGTGGACCGATGAGGAACAAGGGCTGCCCGTACTCGACGGGCTGACCGTTCTCTACCAGGATCTTCTCGACGCGCCCCGCCCGCTTCGCCTCGATCTCGTTCATGAGCTTCATCGCCTCGATGATGCAGAGGACCTGACCTTCTTTGACGTGGTCCCCTTCGTTCACGAACGGGGCCGCATCGGGCGCGGAAGCTCGGTAGAAGGTGCCGACCATCGGGGCCTCGACAGTGGCGAGACCCGCCGTCGCCGGCACCGTCACGGCCTCCGTGGCGAGACGGCTCTCGGCCTGCCGCGAGACCGTGACAGGCGCGTGCTCCCGCACCACGCGGATTCGGGTGCCACCCGATTCGACCTCCAGCTCGGCCAGCTGGTGCTGCGTGGCCAGCGCCACGACCTCCTCGACGCTCCATGCGCGCCGTGGCGTCTCTTCACGCTTCCGCGATGGCTTGCGCCCGGCCACGATCCTAGGACGTTCGGAGGGGCGCGTTCCCCAGGTTCCGAACGTCCTCCCCCCTACCACGTTTCACCACGGACGTGGTGCCGCCGATGTCGCCGGGTCGATGACTCTGCACGAGAAGGTTATCCCGAGGTGGCCACGCGACCGAGGTACTCACCGCTGCGCGTGTCCACCTTGACCACGTCGCCTTCGTTGAGGAACAAGGGCACCTGGATCACCGCACCCGTCTCGAGCCTCGCCGGCTTGGACCCACCCGTGGCCGTGTCGCCCCGGATCCCGGGATCGGTCTTCGCAATCTGGAGCTCGATGAAGTTTGGCAGCTCGACCGAGACCGGATTGCCGTCGATGAAGAGGATCTCGACCTCGATGTTCTCCTTGAGGAAGTCCTGGGCCTCGCCAACGTGCTCGGCATTGAGCGCGATCTGGTCGTAGGTGTCCAGGTCCATAAAGTGATAGGCGTCGTCCTTGTAGAGGTACTGCATGCGCTTCTCTTCGAAGTCCACCAGCTCGACCTTCTCCCCGGCGCGGAACGTGTTGTCGATGACCCGCCCCAGCCTCATGTGCTTGAGCTTGGTGCGCACGAAGGCTCCACCCTTGCCGGGCTTGACGTGCTGGAAGTCGACGATGCTGTACGGCTCACCGTCGAACTGGATCTTCAGTCCTTTCTTGAACTCCGCGGTCGATACCTGCATGGCCCTATGACCCCTTCCGTTTTTGAGTCTTGACGCGCAGCGCTTCCTCGAGCTTCACCCGGGCGGCGGGATGACCGGGCTCCCTTCGAAGAACGCGCAAGAAGATCTGCGCCGCCTCGTCCGACAGGCCCTGCTCGAGACACACCGTGCCGAAGCTGACCGTCGCGAACGTATCGTCCACCAGGAGATCGGCCAGGACGGAATTCTTGGCCACGTTCCCGCCGCCCTCGAGTGTCTCCGCCATCAGCCGCGACTCGCGATCGGAAGCATCGAGCGCCGCCGCCTGGCGAAAGTGCGTCGATGCTTCCATCAGCTGACCGGCCTGCCGCTGCAGCTCACCCGCGAGCCGATGAGCCTGAGCGTCACCGGGGTCAGCCGCCAGCAGCGCCGGAATTTCAGCCAGGGCACCGGTCAGATCACCGCCGTCGCGGAGGGCCTTCACCAGGACCAGCCGCGTCACCGGATGCTCCGAAAACCGCGCCAGGCCATCCCGGCAAACTCCGATGGCCTCCTGGGTCCGACCTGCCTTTCGGTAAGCGTCCGCCAGCGACGCGAAGACGGCCGGGTCCGGGTCCTTCGCCAGGCGCTCCTCCAGACGCCGAACGGTGGAACTGGTCCCAGGCTCCTCCGGGTGTCCCTCGCCCTGAAGAGCCGGGGAGACCATGGCGCGACCCTTTATACGTGGCACGGCGATCCGAGTCAATCCGAGGTTCAGCGTGTCGTACCGAGGCGAAGCGCGGACGAAGCCTCGCGGTGCTCGTGACTAGCCGAGCGCCTCGAGCGTCTCACGCACGGTCGTCGACGGAACATCGAAGACCAGGCGAAAGGCGCCGATCTCGGGGGCGAAGACGAAGGGCAATCGTCCGTCACGAGCCTTCTTGTCCCGTCCGAGGGCCTCGATGATGGCCAACGGGGAGGCTCCGAGGCCGCTCACCGGAAGCCCAGCTGCGCGAAGCAGCTGCACCTGGCGTTCCGTGGTGGCGGGCTTGGCGATGCCGAGCTGCTCGGCGACGCGGGCCTCCGCCACGATGCCGAGCGAGACGGCTTCACCGTGCGTCCAGCGACCATAGCTCGTGACGGCCTCGAGGGCGTGCCCGATGGTGTGGCCGTAGTTGAGAACGTGACGGAGCTCTGCTTCCTGCTCGTCACGCTCGACGACGCGCGCCTTCAGTCGGCATGAGCCCGCCACCACGCGCTCGAGGGTGGACAGGTCGCGGCGAAGCAGGGAGGGCAGGTGGCGTTCGAGGTCCACGAAGTAGCTCTCGTCCAGTACGATGCCGTGCTTGATCACTTCGGCGAGGCCGGAACGGAACTCGCCTTCGGGCAGCGTGGCGAGCACCGCCGGATCGACGAGGACGAAGCGCGGCTGATGGAATGCGCCGATGAGATTCTTGGCGCGGGGATGATCGATGGCGGTCTTGCCGCCGATGGAGGCATCCACCTGGGCCAGGAGCGTGGTCGGCACCTGCACGAAGTTGATCCCACGCATGTACGTGGCGGCGACGAAGCCCGCGAGGTCACCCACCGCGCCCCCGCCGAGCGCGACGACCGTCGAGGTCCGGTCGCAGCCTGCCTCCAGGAGGCGATCCCAACTCTGACGGGCGATCTCCAGCGTCTTGGCCTGCTCCCCCTCGGGTAGGAGAATCTCTGCAACGTCGAAGCCCGAGGAACGAAGGCTTCCGATGACGGTTTGGCCGTGAAGCGCCATGACGCCAGGGTCGCTGAACAGCGCAACCTTGCGCCCGACTCGGCGTTCGGCCAACTCTGATCCCACGGTGCGGAGAGCCCCGCGCCCGACCAGGATCCGGTACGACCGCGCTGCGAGATCGACGGGAATGACGTCCATCGAGTGCACCACGTCCTACCAGGTCAGGACCGACGACAGGGGGCGGATGTGGTCCTCGGTCCGTGCCAAACCCGACAGCATGCCGTCGATGACGGCGGTCAGGCACTCTTCGTGAGACTCTCCTGCGGTGAGAAAGCGGAACGCCACGGCCTCATCATCTTACTTGCCGAGCACCTGTCCCGCAACCATCGTCTTGAGCACGGACGGCGTCAGGAAGATGACCAGTTCCCGTCCCGTCGCCGAGTCACCCTTGGACTTGAAGAGCCAGCCGAGCACCGGGATATCCCCCCAGATGGGAACCTTGCGCACATCGTTCTGCGCGACCGCTTGCGTGACGCCTCCGATGACGAGACGCTCGCCCTCGTTCATCAGCACCAGCGTCTCCGCCTTGCGCTTGTTGATGGCGGGCACCTCGACCGCGACGCCCAGACTGATATTCTGGCCCGGGTCGTTGTTCTCCACCAGGACGGTCATCTTGATCTTCGTGCTGTCCCGGCCCTCGATCTTCTCCCTGATCACGGTCGGGGTGACCTCGAGCTTGAGCAACGCTTCCTTGAACTGGATCTGCGTGCCTGCCGAGCTCACCGTCGCGTAGGGGATCTCCTGGCCGAGCGCGATGGTCGCCTTGTTGTTCTCGACGGTGACGACTTCTGGTCGGGCGAGCGTGTGGGTCTTCCCCATCTCGTTCAGCGCCTGGAGCGCGAGGTTGATGTTGAAGTTGCTGCCGACGATGCCGAAGGCGAATCCGGCCGTGGGGACCGCGGACGCCGCGTTCGCGAGGGCTCCGATCGGTAGGTTGACCACGTTTGCGCCGGCGGGGAGCCCGGTGACGGGCGAGATCGGGAGCAGGCTGTTGAGGGCGCCGATCAGATTCGGGTTGGTCGGCGAGAAGTTGGACGGTGGGATGCCGCCGCCGGTATTCGGCTGCCCGAAGCCTTGTCCGACAAAGGTCGCCTTGCCGGTGTTCGCTGCGCCACCGCCACCCCACTGGACGCCGATGGCCTCGAGCGCGCTGCGATCGAGGATTTCCATGCGAGCCTCGATCTTGACCTGCGGTAGTGGCACGTCGAGGTATTCACGGATCAGCGTCTTCGCCCGATCGAGATTGGCCGCGAAGAGGCGGAGGAACAGGCTGTTCGTAGGACAGTGGGTACGGATCGTCAATCGGTTGGCCACGACCTCCGGGGAGATCGGCGGCGCGGGCGCAAGCTCGGGCGTCGCCGGCGGTCCGAAGAGTTGCGAGAAGGGAGGCGCCGCGATGGGACCATTCACGGGACTGCTGCTACCACCACCACCTGTGACTCCGGTACCCTGGCCCCCTTGCACGAGTCGACACGGCAGGATCGGCTGGACGCCAAGACCGAGGACGCCCTGCAGGGTGTTCCCGACCTCACCGGCGTCGGCGTAGGACAGTCGAATGATTTCTTCCTTGAGTGGACCCCGAGCCAGGGCCTCGGCGGTCGCCGCCTCCGTGGCCAACCGGCGCTGCTGCACCTCCTGCTCCTTGACTTGCGCTTCGGCCATCTTGGTCCGCACATCGATCTCCGCCTTGCGCGTGGCCTCTTCCGCCTTGGCCAGAGCCTCCCGCTCCTTGGCGAGCTGCTCGCTGGAAACGATGCGGATGATGCCGCCCTTCTCGATCTCTTGAAGGCCGCGGGACTCCAGGATCGTGTCGAGAGCCTGCTCCCACGTCACGTTCCGGAGCGAGACCGAGACTCTGCCCTTGACGTCCTCGCCCACCACGATGTTCCGACCCCCTTCGGCAGCGAGCAGCCGAAGCACATTGACGATGTCCGCGTCTTTGAAGTCGAGCGTGATGAGCTTGGAGCCGTTCGTTGAGTGCTGGATCTGGGCCTGGCGAGGTGCGGTCGTCTGCGGGGGCACGTCGGATGTCTGGGCGAGGCCGGTGTTGGCGAGCACTACCACCGAAACCATGAACAGCCCCGTTACCCGCATCCTCGTCATCGCGAAACCTCCCGTTCTAGGAACACGTACCGCCTGGGTTGAAAGCGCCACTGGGGACGTCACGTCATCTCCCCGTGAGCCGAAGCGTCACTGCTGTCCCCCGGCGGGCCGGTTGCCCACTCCCGCTGAGCGCAATCGTGACCGAGTCGGCGCTGATGTCCGTGACTTGTCCGTTCCCGAGGGTGTCGCCTGGTCTCAGGATGTACCCGAGACCGGCCGTGGTCTCGACCAGGGCCATCAGTTGCTGACCGCTGATGATCCCGACCAGCTTGAACGCACTGACATCGAGCCCCGGCTGGTCCTTCGACAGCTCCACCGGAGCGAATGGATCGCGACGACCCTTCGCCTCGTACGTCAACGGTTCGAGGAGTGGACCAGGTTCCGGCAGCTTGGGCTTCACCGCGGGTAACTCCGTCTTTGGAGCCGCCTTCGCTGGCGCGGAAGCCACCGGCACCGACCCCGCCGCCGGTTGTACTCCGAGCGCGACCTTGCTCACGACCCCCGGAGCTGGTGGTCCACCGCCGCTACAGCCCGCGAGGAGCGAGCCCACTGTTGAAATCAAGACCAGCCATCGGCGCTGTTGTGTCATAGGCCTATCCTGGGCTTGGCAGGCTCACCGCCTGAGGTTGGTGGCTGAACCCGCCCCGCGGCGGGCGCGGCCTTGGTCGGAACTGGGGCAGCGTCTGGACGAAAGACGAAGGTTCCCAGCGTGAGCTCGGCGCGCATCGTTCCGGTCGGCCGCTCGATGCCGACGAGGCGGAAGTCGCCGAGGTCGACGATGCGCGGCAAGCGGCTGATTCGGGAGAAGAAGGTGCCGAGCTGATGATAGCTGCCCTCGCAGGTCATCGCGATGGGCACCTCGGCCACGTCCTCTCTGTCTACGAGTGGCTTGGGAGCGAACAGCGCCAGTTGCAGCCCCGACTGGGACGCGATGTCGGTCAGCTGCCGGTAGAGCCGCGGAATTTCCTTCTCCGATGGGAGACGCTCCTTGGCGGCCTGAAGCCGGTTGCGCAGGGCCTCAGCCTGACGCCGGAATGGCCGCAGGTTCGCCTCGTCGGCCCTGGCCCGACGGACTTCCTCCTGAAGCTTCTCGCTATCCGCCCGGAGCAGCGACCGCTCGGAGACCTTGGGCGAGATCAACAGGAAGTAGCCGACGGCCGCCAAGACGACGACGCCGAGGGTACCGGCGAGGATTCTCTGTGGGCGAGTGACGTTGGCGATGGCGTCCTGGAACATCATAACTCAGATCCCGAACTGGCACATCACCTCGAAGGTGATCGTGCGCGTTGGCTTCGCCAGATCCTGCCGCGATTCCAAGAGATCCACCTCCGTGAACTTCCCCGAGGCCTTGAGATTGGCCATGAAGTCCGCCAGGGTCACCGAGGAGTAGGTCGAGCCGGACAGGCGCAGCTGCTGGCTCTTCTCCTCGATCCGTGTGAGCCAGAGATCGGCCGGCAGCGTGTCAGCCAGCGCGTCGAGAAGGTAGGCGGGTCGCGTCTGGTTACGCGCCACCATCTCGATGGCACTCACCCGGCGCTCCAGTTCCTCCTTCTCCTGCCGATAGCGCTGTCCTTCCGCAATGATGGGCTTGAGTCGCGTGATTTCCCGCTGGTCGCGCTCGACGTCCCGTTGGAGGTGACGGATCTCGACGGACAGGACCAAGGCGTACAAGACAGGCCCGACCACGAGGAGCACGGCCAGGGCGCCGAACACGACACCCAGATGGACGTCGGCGGCGACACTTCGCGTCTTCGCCGTCGGTGGAGCAAGATTGATCTTGATCACGAGGATTTGTCTCCTGGCGTCCTGAGTCCGAGGCCGATCGCCACCGCGAGGGATGGTCCGATCTCATGCAAGTCGGCGTCGGAGAGATGGGCGGAGGTGCAGTCGATCGCGCCGAACGGACGGGCCAGCTCGACGGGGACACCCCAGGACGACGCGAGGAAATCCTCGATGCCGGTCAACTTGGCACAGCCGCCTGACACGACGATCTTGCTGATACGTTCGGACTCGGGTGTGGACGCGAAGTAATCGAAGGTGCGCTGAATCTCCAGCGACAGCTCGCGTGACACCGCCTCGATCGCCGGCACGAGGTCGTCCCAATCGATGCCGACGTCCTGCCCTTGCTTGGCGGCCTCGGCCTTGGCCACGGGGATGTTGAGACTGTGGGCGATGGCGTCCGTGTAGTTGTTGCCGCCGAACGGAACGTCCCGCGCAAAGATCGAGCCGTCACCATGGACCACGTTCGTCTTCATGACGGCCGCGCCGATGTCGATCAGCGCCGTCGCCTCGCTCCCGTCGCTCGGATGGTTCAGCTCGTATTGGTTCTGCAGGGCGAAGGCGTCCAGGTCCACCACCACCGCGGCCAGGCCGGCGTCCTCGACCGCGGCCACGTATTCGAGCACCTTGAGTTTCTTGGTGGCGACCAGCACGACGGACATGGCGTTGGCTGTTTCCCCCATGACCTGGTAGTCGAGGAACACCTCGTCGATCGCGAAGGGGATGTGGTGCTCCGCCTCCAGAAAAATGGCGTCCTCCAACTCCTTGGGGGTCGCCTTGGGCAGGGAGACACGCTTGACCATGGAATCGCGGCCGGAGACCGAGATCACCGCCGCCGTGCTGGTGATGCCGGCCTTGCCGATGCATTCCCGGATGGCTTCGGTGACGACGGCCGGCTGACGAATACTCCCCTCGCTGATGGTCTCGCGCGGCAAGGGCACTACGGCATGAGCCTTGAGGGCATAGGTGCCTTTGCCCACGACCAGCTCGACCGCCTTCACCGAGCTGGTTCCGATGTCCAGTCCGAAGGTCGTTGTCTTCTTGCCTAGCCCGAACAGCGCCATGGGGTTGCTCCCGGTGTTTTGGAGCCGATGCCGTCCGTCGCGCCTCCCGATCCGTTCATCGACCGGAGGTGGAGTGACGAGCGGCTCGCTCGCTCTATCGACGCGTGAACCACTGAGTCAACGCGACACCTGACTCACGATGACGGCGATGGACTCGAGTCCGGGAAATCGTCGCGGACCCGTGTGCTGTTGGTCAGATCGAGATCCAGCGTGAGATCCTGACCTGGTTTGAGCTCGACACGTAGCCGCCACTTGGCTGGCCCGGCCACAGCGTCGGTGAGCTTGTAGATCCCGGGCGGGACATCTGAAAAGCGGAAGCGGCCCGCCTCGTCCGTCCGCATCCGCAGATACACGACCCGATCCGGATAGTCGGAAAGGAGGAGCTGCAATCGTTTCATCGGAGCCACGACGCCCGGCGTCTCTTCGAAGAGCGCGCGGCCCTGCAGGACCGCCGGCCGCTGCTTCCGCTCTTCCTTCGCAGCGCTGCTACTCGCCTCCGCAGGCTCCTCGCGCGGGGCGACGGCCATTTCGGGACGACGCCACGCCCCGACGCTCTGGAGCCAGCGTCGCGCCGTCGTTGCCTCGGGAGAATCCGCGCCGGCCCGCTCGAGCACCCACGTGAACTCACGGATGGCTTCGGCTCTTCGATCGAGGTACGATGCCGCGACACCCAGGCCATAGTGAAGCGGCAGACTCTCCGGTTCTGCGACCAGCGCGGTTCGGTAGAGGTCAGCCGCGCTCGCATAGTCGCCCCGGTCCAGCGCTTCGTTCGCGAGGACACCGGTGCTCTTGGTGACCGGGCCCGGCGCCGGGGGCGCCTGGCAGGCGACCAGCATCACGCTCATCAGCAAGGCCAACCAGGTGTCTAGGTGCATGTGTCACACAGCTCCCGGTAGGTGCCGGACGTGGCCTCCCAAGCGTCGGGGAGGGTGTTGCCTCCCGTCCTGGCGTCCACGCAGTCGTATACGACGCTGGCCGTTCCGAGACGGTCGGAATCGATGCTCGTGGACGAGCGATCGCGGATGTTGCGGCTGATCACGGCGCCGGTGATACCGCCGGCACCGGTGGCGTGATAACTCAGGTCGTTCTGCGCATACAACAGCCCGCGCATCCGGAAGCTCCCACTGATGGAGAGCGTGCCGTTGACGAAGAGCACGCCTCTGAAGATGCCGCTGGCATCGGCCGGCGCATCGCCCGCGATGTTCACCACGGCGAAATCGGAAACGGGAGTCGCCGGCAACGATCCCTCGGGAATGATGTTGGCGCCACTGAGGGTATCGACGAACACGACCCCATTCGGAAGGTTGCCCGAGCCAAATCGCTGGATGCCTTGGCGATAGGTGCCATGAGCCTTGGCGTATCTGCGAAGTGAATCGATGTCGGCGTCACTCCACGTGAACTGATCGAATGAGGTCGCGGCGAGATTCGTGACGATGTCGTGCGCGCTCGATGGCAGAGGGCCGTCGGCCGCGTCAGTGACCTCGTTGCTCGTGTTGTTACTGTCGGCGGCGCCCCAGACCTGGGCGTTGAGCGCGCTGGTCGAGGTGAGCGCGGTCGTGAGAGTTCCGACCTTCGATCCGCAGGTCGAATCCCGGCGCGCGTCGATCAGCGTGTTGTCTCCGAGCTCGAGGCCTCCTCGGACCGACAGCGCCGCCGGGGGATCCGTGAAGAAGAGCCGGGGATTGCTCAAGACCACCGCGATTTTCCGATGGGCTTTCCGGCCACTCGTCGTGTCGTCGGGCACCCAGCCGACGGAGACGATGCAACGGTCGGCTCGGCTCATCGAGCTGGGGGCTGGACACTCCGCGGGGTACGGGATGGTGTCCCAGGCGGCCACGGTGACACGGAAACCGCCCGTCGCGTACGGTCCGATCGGTACGAGGAGCAGCCGACTGCCATCATACGGCGCCGGGATCCTTCCGGGCCCCGAGATGCCAAGGACGTGACCGGCATTTTTGAGCGCCCAGACTGCGCGCTCCACTCCTGCCTCGGCGAGCGAGCGGGTCTGGACCCCCAGGAGATGATTGACCGCGATGACGGGCTCTGTGGCAGACAAGGCCGAGAGCCCGACCGCCAGCGCGGACAGGATCAGCATGACCACCATCGCCATCGGCAGCGCCAGGCCTCGCTCGTCGCACGGAAAGAGAGTTCGTGTGCCCC
>Ga0335077_10006094_pt1 | contig 14870 bp, 16 predicted proteins | sample Lox_Sample_31_FD_207151 | JGI IMG/M metagenome (GOLD analysis project Ga0335077, IMG submission 207151) | Soil microbial communities from Loxahatchee National Wildlife Refuge, Florida, United States - Lox_Sample_3.1 | ecosystem: Environmental > Terrestrial > Soil > Wetlands | place: USA... | reverse complement strand
TGGTCGGGCGGGCGCAGCTACGACGTGCCGGTCGCCGCCGCGGAATCCGAGGTCGAGGCGGCGCTCGCGCAGCTGCGCGCGAAGGGCGCGGCGCATCTGTTCGTCGCCGGCCACAGCCAGGGCGGGCTGTTCGCACTCTATTTCGGCGACCGGCATCCGGTCGACGGGATCATCGCGATCGCGCCGGGCGGCAACGTTGCGAGTCCCTCCTACCGCGAGAAGCTCGGCGACGCCGTGTCGCGCGCACGTCAGCTGGCCGCCGCCGGCAAGGCGGACGAGAAGACGCAGCTGCTCGACTTCGAGGGTTCCAAGGGCGTGTACGCGATCTGGTGCACCCCGGCGAACTACCTGAGCTGGTTCGATCCCGACGGGGCCATGAATGAGCTCAAAGCCATAAAGAGCATGGACCCGAAGGTGCCGGTGCTGTTCGTCGCGCCGACGGGAGACTACCCGCCGTTGCAGGCCTCCAGGCAGCTGATGTTTGGCGCGCTGCCGCCGCACCCGCTCACGAGACTCTACCAGCCCAACTCCAATCACCTGGGCGCCCCGGCCGCATCGATCGAGGAGGTCGCGCGCTGGACAGCGCAGGTCGCCGCGAGCGGCGCCGCCTCCGAGGCCCACCCGCCGCCGAGGTAGCCCCGATGCCGAGCGGCGTATCATCGCCTCCACCAGACAATCCGCCCGAGGCCTCGTCATGATCGCCCACGAATCGGCATCCCCCGCCTCCGCACCGCCGCCGCTGCGCGAGATCCTCGCGGACGCGATCGGGTACTGGGAGCCCCGGCGCCTCGGCTACAACGCGCTGCTCGCGGCGATCGTCCTCGGCTGGGTGGTGTGCACCTGGCCGCACTTCCGCGGCGCCTTCACCCTGAGCGCGCTCGCGGCTCTCACGCTGCTCGCGCTGCTCGCCAACCTGTGCTACTGCGCCGCGTATCTCGTCGACATTCCGCTGCAGTATTCGCCGCTGCGGGCATTCTGGCGCGAGCGGCGCCGGGTGCTGTGGCTTCTCGGGGCGATCCTTGCCGCGGCGCTCACCTGGTACTGGGTGGCGGACGAGATCTACCCCTTCGTCTGAGCAGGGAGGAATCGCGGGTGGCCTACCAGCTGAAGATCGAGCAGAAGCCCGGATACCTGCATTTCACGGTCACGGGACGCAACTCGCCCGACACCGTGACGAGCTATATGCAGCAGGTCATCCAGGAAGTCGCCGCACGGCGCTGCCCGCGGGTGCTGATCGAGGAGAATCTCGACGGCCCGCGCCTCGGCACGATGGAGGTCTTCACCATGGTGACCGCGGGCAGTAAGCGCTATCACGGCGTGCTGGAAGCGCTCGCCTTCGTCGACCTCAACGCCGAAGGCGGCGTGATGCGCTTCGCCGAGGATGTCGCCGTCAACCGCGGAATTCCCGTGCGCGTGTTCGGCAACGTCGAGGGCGCGGAGAAGTGGCTGCTCGCGCACACGGGCGGCGCGGGAGCGAGCGCGGAGGCTCCGGCGGCGAAGTCCCCTTCGTGAGGCCCGCCGGTCAGACCGCGCAAGCCCCTCAAGCCCCGCGCGCGAGCAGCAGCCACGCGAGCAGCGCCGCGCTCTTCTGATCGGCGCCCCACGGGGATCCGGCCGCGCGACCGAGCCGCGCCACGGTCGCCGTGAGCTCCTTCGGTCCGCGCCGCAGCGCCCGGGCGGCCTCGGCGGGCAGGTCGCGCAGGCGGATGCGCGCGAACGGCAGTTTCAGCGCCGCGCACGCGTTGGCGAGCGCCTCACGGAAGTGATGGCCGTCGGCCGTGTGGATCAGCGCGTGCGAGGCAAGGATCGCCTCGAGCGCGCCCGGCTCGCGCCCGGAGGAATCGAGGATACCGGCGGCGACGGGCTCGATGCCGGCCACCCGCGCGGTCTCGAGCAGAGTGCCGACACCGGACCTTGCCAGGGCGGCGGCCGACTCCCTGAAGGCGGCAAGGCGCGCGCGCGCCTCCGCGAGCGGCAGCGGCTCGATCGCGTGATACGGCTGCCTCGCGCCCGGGAGCTTCGCATCCGCGAGCTCGAGCCGCTCGCGCGCCAGCAGCAGGGGCTTGCGCTGCGAGCCGCCGACCGCAACTACCGCGGCCCAGCCCGAGTGCGGTGCGAACGCGAGTACGCAGGATCCGCGCGGGCGCTTCACGGGGGCGTTCCGGCGCAAGTCCCGCTTCTAGGCGACTTCCGCCTTGAGCGGGCGGCTCATGAGCTCGCGCACCGCGTCCCTGGCGGGCAAGCGCTCGTAGAGCACCCGGTACACCATCTCGCAGAGCGGCATCTCGACGGCGGCGCGCGCGGCGACGGCGCGGATCGCGCGCGCCCCCGTGTAGCCCTCGACCGCCTGGCCGATCTGAGCGAGCGCGGCCTCGGGAGTCGCGCCCGCGGCGAGAGCCAGCCCGAAGCGCCGGTTGCGCGACTGATCGTCGGTGCAGCTGAGCACCAGGTCGCCGAGTCCGGCGAGTCCCATGAAGGTGTGCGCCTCGGCGCCGAGCGCGACCCCTAAGCGCGTCATCTCCTTGAGGCCGCGCGTAATGAGCGCGACGCGCGTATTGGCGCCGAAGCCGAGCCCGTCGGAGAGCCCGGCGCCGACCGCGAGCGCGTTCTTCACCGCCCCGCCGATCTCGACTCCCATGATGTCGGTCGAGGTGTAGGCGCGGAAGTTCGCCGAGCTCAGCTCGGTGGCGAGCGCCTCGGCGTAAGCGGCATCGGGCGAGGCGACGGTCATCGCCGTCGGCAATCCCGCGCCGACCTCGCGCGCGAAGGTGGGACCGGAGAGCACCGCGATGCGCCGCGCGGAGCCTAAGACCTCGCGGGCCACCTGGTGCGGCAGCAGGCCGCTCGCGAGCTCGAATCCCTTGGTCGCCCAGGCGACGTGCATCTCGGGCCTGAGGAGCGGGGCGAGCGTGCCCAGGACTGCGCGAAAGGCGGGACTCGGCACGACGATGAGGAGGTCACGGGCGCCGGCGAGCGCGCGCGCGAGCTCCGTCTCCACCTCGAGGGCATCGGGAAACGGCACGCTCGGCAGATAGCGCTCGTTGCGCCGCGCGCGTCCCATCGCCGCGAGGCGCTCGGCATCGCGCCCCCAGAGCCGCACGGCGCGCCCGCCGCGCGCGAACTGGATCGCGAGCGCCGTGCCCCACGAGCCCGCGCCGAGCACCGCGACCGAATCCTGCGGTGCGCGTGCCGTCATGGGTGGGCTCGAGCCGCTCTCTCAGTTGGTCTGCGGCGGTGGCTGCTGCTGCTGCCCGAGGTTCGCCGCATACAAGGCGTCGAAATTCACCGGCGGCAGCAGGAACTGCGGGAAGCCGCCCTGGCTCACGAGCTGCGAGACCACGCTGCGCGCGTACGGGAAGAGCACGCCGGGACAGACGGTGCTGACCGCGCGCTTCACGTCCGACTCGCCGAGGTTGCGGATCAGGAACAGTCCCGCCTGCTTCACCTCGACCAGGAACACCGTGACGTCGTTCTGCTTGGCGGACACGGTCACCGTGAGCACCACCTCGCGCAGGTCCGGCGACAGCAGCGCCGTGCCGGTCTGCAGGTCGAGATTCACCTGCGGGTTCCAGGCGCCGTCGACGCGCGGACCATTGGGCGCCTCGTAGGAGCAGTCCTTGAGGTACACGGTCTGCAGCGCGAGCACCGGGGCGTCCGCGGGCGTGTCATTGGCGCTGGTAGCGCCGGCAGTCTCTTCCACCATTTCAGGCTCCGTTCTTCAATAAAGGATCGAGGCGCCCGGCGGCATCGAGCGCGTGCAGCTCATCGCATCCGCCCACCGCCTTGCCGCCGATGAACACCTGCGGGACGGTGTCGCCGCCGCCGCGCGCCGTCATCTCGCCGCGCGCTCCGGGCACCGCCTCCACGTCGATCTCGGTGAACACGACACCCTTCGACTCGAGCAGCGCCCGGGCCCTGTGGCAGTAGGGGCACCAGTCCGTGGTGTACAGCTCGACCTGCGGTGCGCTCATGCGCGCTCCCTCTCAGGCCCGCGACAGCGGCAGGTTGTCCGCGCGCCATGCGGCGAGTCCGCCGCGCAGCGTGAACGCCCGGGTGAAGCCCTGGGCCACGAGCTGGCGCACCGCCGCGCCGCTCACCGTGCCCTTGTCGTCGTAGACCACCACGGTCTTCTCTTTATGCTTCTTCAGCGTGTCGCCGGCGGCGAGCAGTGCCTCGCCCGACATCTGCCGCGCGCCGGCGAGATGGCCGGCCTGATACTGGTCCGCGGGCCGCAGGTCGAGCACCAGCGCCCCCTGGTTCATCAGGCGGATCAGCTCCTGGGGCGAGACCGAAAATTGGCTTTCCGCGCGCGCCCGCATCTCGTATACAACTATCAGCGCCGCCGCGACAGCGGTGGCGGTGCCTAACCAGGGGTGATGGCTGAGGAATTCCAGCAGGCGATTCATGGGGCGCAGATACGGATCGGGGGCCAAAAAGGCCGCGCATTATAGCGTCGCCCGTGTCCGGGGGCTCGCCCCCGGCTTGACATTGCTCGCCGCCGCCCTGGCCGCGGGACTTGCGGTGGCCGCCGGCCCGAAGCCTGAGAAACCCGAGGCGGACGCCCGGAAGGCCGAGGCGGAGCTCTCGGCCGTCAGGTCGGAGATCGAGCGCGTCACGCGGGAGGTGAGCGAGGCCCAGGTGGAGCGCGACCGCCTCACCCGGGACCTGAAGAGCGCCGAGCTCTCGGTGGGACACGCGCGCGAAGCCCTGAGCGACCTGAAGCACCAGCGGGCCGGACACGCCGCCCGCCGCGCCCAGCTCGCCACCGAGCAGCGCGAGCGCGAGGCGCAGCTCGACAAGAATCGCGCCGATCTCGCCGGCCAGATCCGCGCCGCCTACACCATCGGCCGCCAGGAGCCGCTGAAGCTGCTTCTCAACCAGCAGGATCCGGCGCTCGCCGGGCGCATGTTCGTCTACTACGGCTACTTCGGCCGCGCGCGCGCCGGGCAGATCAAGCTGATCGAGGACGACGTGCAGCGCCTCGCCGAGCTCGCCGCCGAGCTCGATGCCGAGGACGCCGAGCTTGCCCGCCTCGAGCAGCAGCAGCGCGCCGAGCTGAGTGCGCTCGAGCACGCCCGTCAGCAGCGCACCCAGGTGCTCGCCGGGCTCGAAGCCGAGTCGCGCACGCGCGCGCAGAACCTCGAGCGGCTGCGCACCCAGCAGGCCGGGCTCGAGCAGCTCCTGAAGGAGCTGCGTGCGGCGATGGAGCGCTTTCCGCTCGAGACCAACGAGGCGTTCGCGCGCCTTCGCGGCAAGCTCGCCTGGCCGGTGAGCGGACACCTGGTCGCGCGCTTCGGCGATGCGCGCGCCGGCGGGGTGCGCTGGGACGGAGTACTGGTCGCGACCGAGCGGGGCGCGCCGGTCAAGGCGGTGTGCGGGGGCCGGGTGATCTATGCGGACTGGCTCCCGGGCTTGGGCCTGCTCGCCATCGTCGACCACGGCGACGGGTACCTGAGCCTCTATGGACACAACGAGCGGCTCTACAAGGCGGCCGGCGAGAGCGTCGCCACCGGGGAGGCCATCGCCGCCGCCGGCGACAGCGGCGGTACCGGGCGCACCGAGCTCTACTTCGAGATCCGCAAGGGCGGCAGGCCCGTCGATCCCCGCCCCTGGTTCAAGGCCGCCGACCCCTGAGAAAGCGCTGCTCCGACCCCGTGCCGGACCCCTCCGGCCGGGCCCCTTGCGGCCGGGCCCCTCTCAGGATGTGACGACCGTCAATCTTTTGCGCTCTGCGCTCAAGCCTCGGGGCCCTTTGCCAACTCGCGCAAGGATCGCGGACGACATAAGCGCAATCGTGTCGTCCGGCTCCGACAGAACCCCCGTGGTATCCGCCCGCGACCCATGAGTGCGCCTCAAGTGAGCGACCGGCAAGCCGAGCACTCCGTTGCCCGGTTCGACCCGTATTTCCGCCTGGTGCGCTCGCTCCTGCCGCGCGCGTCGAGCCTCGCGGTTTTCTCCGTCGCCGGGGAGCTCGTCTGGTCCTCGGAGACCATGACGGGCCCCGACCTCATGAACGTAGTGGAGGACGCGCTCATCGCGGCGCGCTCGAGCGAGGGCGGCGCGGGACAGCTGCGTACGCTCGCCGGCAACCTCCCGGTCTACCTGTGCTCGCTGCGCGATGAGGCCGGGGGACTCCTGGCGATCGTCGCGGTCGTGTGCCGGCCGAACGAGGGTGGCGACCGCAAGCACCAGGACTTCTCGTTCGCCAACTCGCTGCTGGCGCCGGCGCTCGAGTGTCTGCGGCGCGAGTTCATCGCCCAGGCCAACATCGAGGAGCTGAACGGCACGCTCGCCGCGCTCAACCGCGATCTCGAGCTGGTGCTGTCGCACGGCGCGGCAGAGGCGACCGCGCCCGACGGCGCCAATGACCTGCAGCTGCTGCTGCAGCAGACCATCGAGCACCTGCGCGCCACCACCGGGGCGCTGCTCGTTCCGGAGAAGAACCTGACGCTGCTGCGCTCGACCGGCGACGGCACGCCCGATGCGCGCTTCATGATGAAGGCGCACCGGAAGCTCATGACGCTCGCGCAGGCGCAGAGCGGGCCGCTGATCGTCAACGACATCGAGGTCTCACAGGCCGACACCTACCCCTACCGCGTGCTCGCCTGCGCGCTGCGCTCGCGCGCCGGGCGCTGCATCGGCATGCTGGCGCTGCTGCGCGACGAGAGCCAGGAGCACTTCAGCCAGCGCGACGCGCATCTCGCGCACATCATCGCGCGCAAGGCGCTCGACATCGTCGAGTCGAGCTACGACGCGCTCAGCGGCCTCTACACGCGCCCCGCCTTCGAGCGGCGCCTGGCCGCGGTCGTGACCGACGGCAAGAGCAGCCAGCAGTGGAGCGCGCTCTATATCGACGTCGACCAGCTGCACGCCATCAACGAGAAGGCCGGCATGCACGTCGGCGACTCGGTGCTCGGGCAGCTCGGCGAGCTGTTCCGCAAGCGCCTGCCGCCCGGCGCCTTCGGCGCGCGCATCTCCGGGGACCGCTTCGCGGTGCTGCTGCCGGCCTCGGTCGAGGATGCCGAGAAATTCGCCCAGGCGCTGCGCGCCGGGGCGGAGCAGCTCGTGCCGGGACCGGGGGAGTCGCGTCCGCCGGTCTCGATCAGCATCGGGGTGGCGCTGCTCGACCCGGAAGGCGGGGAGCTCGGCCACGTGCTCGCGGCCGCCGAGAGCGCCTGCAAGGCCGCCAAGGACCGCGGCCGCAACCGCGTCGAGGTCTACCAGGCGAGCGACACCTCGATCGTGCGCCGCTTCGCCGACATCTCGGTCGCCGCGCAGCTGCGCGATGCCATCGACAACGACCGCATGCGGCTCGATGCGCAGCTCATCCTGCCCTTTTCCGCCGCCGAGAGCGCCCGGCCGCACTACGAGCTGCTGCTGCGCATGGTGAACGACGACGGGCTCACCATGGGCCCGGACAGCTTCCTCGCCGCCGCCGCGCGCTACCAGCTGATGCCGGTCATCGACCGCTGGGTGGTCAACCACGTGATCGAGGCGCTCAAGCCGCGCGCCGGGGTGCTCGAGGGCAAGGCGCTCGGCTTCACCATCAATTTCTCCGGCCAATCGCTCGATGACGACGGCTTCGCCGACTTCCTCATCAAGTCGGTCGGCGAGAGCGGACTCGATCCGGACCTGTTCTGCTTCGAGCTCACCGAGAACGCCACCGTCGCGCACCTGCCGCGCGCCGAGGATCTGATGCGGCGGCTGCGCAAGCTCGGCTGCGGGGTGGCGCTCGATGACTTCGGCACCGGCCTCTCCTCGCTCTCGTGCATCCGGCAGCTGCCGATCACCATGTTGAAGATCGACGGCAGCTTCATCCGCGACGTCGTCAAGGACAAGCGCGCCGAGTCCATGGTGCGCGCCATCGCCGAGCTCGCCCGCAGCATGTCGATCACGACGGTCGCCGAGTACTGCGAGACCGAGGCCATCAGCACGCACGTGGCCGGGCTCGGCGTCGACTATGGCCAGGGTTTTGCGATCGGCAAGCCGATCGCGCTCGCCGAGCTCCTCAACGAGCTGCCGCTGCCGAGCGATACGGCCGCGCAACGCGGGCCGAACGACATCATGTGGTACGCAGGAGCGACGCCGTGAAGGGAGTAGCGAGCACATGTCCAGCCGTTCACGGACGCTGATCGCGCTGATCGCCGGAGCCATCTTCGGCTTCTGCGGCGCGCTCACCAGCGGGGTGCTCGCCGAGCGCCCGAGCGAGCCGGCGCACGCCGCGCCGCGCGCGACCCTCCCCTGGGAGGAGGCGAGCCTGTTCGCCGAGGTCTACGAGCGCATCAAGCGCGACTACGTCGAGGACGTCGACGACCACGTGCTGATGGAGCGCGCGGTGCGCGGCATGGTGACCGCGCTCGATCCGCACTCCGCCTACCTCGACAACCAGGAGTTCGAGGAGATACGCCTCAGCACCACGGGCTCGTATCCCGGCGTCGGCATTGAGGTGGTCCCCGATGAGGGCGCCGTCAAGGTGCTGCACCCGATCGAGGGGTCGCCCGCCGCGCGCGCGGGCCTCAAGCCCGGCGATGCGATCGTCAGCATCGACGGCGTCGAGATCGGAGGGGATCTTGCCGCCGCCACCGCGCACATGCGCGGCGCCCCGGGAAGCACGGTCCGCCTCACCATCCGCCGCAAGGGGAGCGCGGCACTCCTGGAGTTCACGCTGCGACGCGCGCAGGTCGAGGTCTCGAGCGTCGCCGGGGAGACCCTCGAGCCGGGCTACGGCTACATCCGCATTACGAGCTTCACCGACACCACTGCCGAGGACGTGAGTCATACCATATTGCGTCTTAAGAGAGACAATAGGCAGGGATTGAAGGGTCTAGTGCTCGATTTAAGAGACAATCCGGGCGGGGTGCTCGAAGCGGGCGTCGGCGTCGCGGATGACTTTCTCGACCAGGGCGTGATCGTGAGCGCCGACGGGCGCACCCCCGAGGCGCGCTTCCGCATGGACGCCACCCATCACGGGGACCTCCTGCAGGGTGCGCCGCTGGTGGTGCTCGTGAACGGCGGCACCGCGTCCGCTTCCGAGATCGTTGCGGGCGCGCTCAAGGATCACGGACGCGCGCTGCTCATCGGACGCAGGACCTACGGCAAGGGCTCGGTGCAGACCGTCATGCCCTTGTCGCACGGCGGGGCGCTGAAGCTCACGACCTCGCGCTACTTCACCCCCTCGGGCGCCTCGATCCAGGGCAAGGGCATCGTTCCTGACATCGTCGAGGAGGGACCCAAGGAGGCGGAGGACGTGGACTCGGGGAGCGGCCGGCCGCTGGCGCTGCGCGACCCCGATGTGCACACCGGGCTCACGGCGCTCAAGACCCGCGGCACTCTCGCGGCACAGGCGGCGGCCGGGCTGCCCGCCGTGCACGACTTAGTGCCCTAGTTCGTTGCCCTGCGCCGGAGGCCGGATCCGGCGCTTCCCGCTATCCTGCGCGCCATGCTCGGCTGGGCCCTCGATCTGGTTCTGCATCTCGACCGTCACCTGGTCGAGCTGCTCGCCGCGTATCACCTCTGGATCTACCCGATCCTGTTCGCCGTGATCTTCGCCGAGACGGGGCTGGTCGTGACACCGTTCCTGCCGGGCGACTCGCTGCTGTTCGCAGTCGGCGCGCTCGCCGCCGTCGACACGAGCGGCACGCTCAGGGCGCCGCTGGCGAGCGTCACGCTCGCAGCAGCGGCGGTGCTCGGCAACACCGTGAATTACAGCATCGGGCGCGCGATCGGGCCGCCCGCCTTCTCGGGCCGCTATCGGCTCCTCAAGGTGGAGTACCTGCGGCGCACCGAGGAGTTCTTCCTTCGCCACGGGGGGCTCGCGGTCTTCCTCTCGCGCTTCATGCCCATCATCCGCACCTGCGCGCCGTTCGTCGCAGGGATCGGCCGCATGCCCTATGCGAGATTCCTCGCCTGGAATCTCGCCGGCGGCTGCGCGTGGGTGCTGCTGTTCATCTGGGGCGGATATCTCTTCGGCAACATCCCGCTGGTGAAGCAGCATTTCGGCCTGGTGACGCTCGCGATCATCATCGCCTCGCTGGTGCCGCTCGCGGTCGGTTTCCTCAAGCGCACTCAGCCGAGCGGGTAGCGGATCAGCGCCCACATGGCGCCGAGCAGGCCTCCGGCGAGCAGCGTCACGTTCGGGATGACGCTCAGCATGAAGCCGAGATGCCGCTCGCTCGCGGCGCGCACATAGCCCCTGAAATAGACCGCTCGTCCGACGATGAACACCAGGCCCAGCACCGCCGCGAGCCAGGCGTTCACATAGCGGGCGAACAGCAGGAGCGAGGGCACGAAGATCACCAGCTGCTCGAGCGTATTCATCTGCACGCGGAAATAGCGCTCGAACACCTCGTGGCCGGTCGTGGCCGGCGCCGGCACGTGGTAGGTGTCGCGCGCGCGGGCCACCGCGAGGGTGAAGAGGAAGAACTCGAGCAGCGCGAGCGCAAGCACGATATGAACGTATGGCATGGATTCCCCCGCTGCCTAGCATAGCGAGCGGTGGCAGAATGCGCCCCATGGCCGAAAGAACTCGTGGCTACGCCCACCGGGTCGACATCGCCGCCGACGCCGCCGAGGTCTGGCGCGCGATCACCGAGCCGCAGAGCCTCGCGCGCTGGTGCTCCCCGGAGGCGCAGCTGCAGCCGCGCCAGGGAGGCCTGTTCCGCGCCCGGGTGGACCGGGTGACCGAGCTCGAGGCGCATATCGATGTGTTCGAGGCGGGCCGGCGCGTGCGGCTGATCTATCTGCCGAACCCGTCGCTCCCCCGCGCCGAGTCGGTGATCACCGATGATCTCATCGTCGAGGCCGTCCCGGGCGGCACGGTCGTGCGGCTGCTCGGCTCCGGCGTGCCGGGCGAGCCCGAATGGGACACGCAGTACTGGCGGCTGCGGACCGCGTGGCTGCAGGCGCTCAACCGCCTCAAGGTACTGCTCGAGGCGAAGCCGGGAGCGGGAGCGGCGCGGTGACCGGCTTTCTGCTGCGGGCGCTGCTGGCCGCCTTCGGGCTCTACCTCGCGAGCCGCTGGGTTCACGGCGTGCGCATCGACAACATGGAGACGCTGCTGCTCGCGGGCCTGCTGCTCGGCGTGGTGAATGCCGTGGTGCGCCCGATCGCCTTCGTGCTGACGCTGCCGCTCACCATCGTGACGCTCGGGCTGTTTCTCCTGGTGCTGAACGCCGCGATGGTCGCGCTGGTCGCCTGGATCCTTCCCGGTTTTCATCTCTACGGGGGCTTTCGGGCGGCGCTCCTCACCTGGATCATCGTGTGGCTCACGGGGTGGCTCGGCTCGGCCCTCATCGGTCACGACGGCTTCGAGCGCTACGACCGCCGCCGCAGCCCGCTGTAAGGTGGGCGCCGTAGCCCAAGGCCACCGTGGCGACGATCGCGGTGGATTCGGGGCTGCGCTATCTCAGCACCGACGTATTTCGCGCCTGAAGCAGCCTTTCCGCCCAGCGGTACACCCACCAGACCACCGCGAGGAAAGCGACCCCGCCGAGGATTTCCGAGGCGGTCTCGAAGGAGTCGCCCACCACGCCGATCGGGAACGGTTTGCCGGTGAAGGCGACCAGGGCGGTAAAGACCACCGCCAGCACGCTCTCGCCGACGATGAGGCCCGAGGCGAGCAGCACGCCGAGCTGCTTGGTCGCGTTGGGTTTCGCGCTCCGCTCGGCGCGCCGGTCGAACCACCAGCCGACCACGGCCCCTACGGTGACCATCAGCGTCGATGCCGTCGGCAGGTAGATGCCGAGACCCACGGCGAGCGGCGGCAGACGCGCCGAGCGGGTGGTTTTCGAGAGCAGGAAGTCGACCGCGATGATGCCGGCGCCGATGAGGCTGCCGAGGCCCATCAGCTGCCATTTCTCCGGATCGCTCTGGATCACCGCCTGGCCGAGGGCGGAGATCAGGCCCGCCTGCGGCGCAGGCAGGGCGTGGGCCCCCGCGCCGGGGGCGCCGGCAAAACCGTAGGCCTTGTTGACCAGGTCGAGCACCGGCGGGATTACGAGCGCGCTGGCGACTACGCCGATCACCAGCGCCCACTGTTGCTTCGAGGGCGTCGATTCGACCAGCTGGCCGGTCTTCAGGTCCTGCAGGTTGTTGTTCGCGATGGCCGCGACGTTGAACACCACGGCGGTCACGAACAGCGCGTAGGCGACCAGTGCCTTGCCCATCTGCGGTGGGAGCGAGGACTTGACGGTCAACACCAGGAACAGCGCCGTGGTGGCCACCACCAGGATGCCGATCCCCGAGAGCGGGCTGTTGGAGGCGCCGATCAGTCCCGCCATGTAGCCGCACACCGTCGACACGAGGAAGCCGAGGACCACCACGATCACGATGCCGCCGACGGTGAGCAGCAGCGCATGCTCGCCGAGGCCCGCCCCGGTGGCGAAATTCCACAGCAGCCAGCAGATCGGCAGGATGCACAGCAACGACACGAAGCCCACCTGATCCACGGGAATGTCGTGCTCGGTGCGGGCGAGCGTGTCCCCTTTGCCGGCCTTGCGTGCCCGGGAGGAAGCGATGGCGCTCTTCAGGCCACCGATCACCGGCTTCACGAGCTTCATGAGTGTCCAGATGGCGGAGATCGCGATCGCACCCGCGCCCACGTAGCGCACGTAATGACTCCAGGTGGCGTGCGCGAACTCGCCCGCGTCGCCCGCGGCCGCGTGCAGGGCGCTGAAGTGCGGCACGCCCCAGCCCCAGCCGATGACGGCGCCCACGAACATGGCGATGCCGCAGCTGATGCCCACCAGGTGGCCAATGCCGAACAGCGCGAAGGAGAGCTGGAAATCGAAGCCGGTGGCGGGCGAGCGTGGGTCGGCACCCAGGCGGAAGCTGTGAGCGACATCGCCGAGGAACAGCCGCATCTGCACCATCACCAGGAACAGCGCCGAGACCAGCGAGCCCACCAGCACCGCTTTCAGGCCCTGGCCGCCGGACTCGACCGAGTCGTCGCTCGCCACATCGCCGGTGCCGACCTTGATGACCTCGGCGCAGGCGGTGCCCTCGGGATAGGGGAGATCGGAGTCCGTCACCAGCGCGCGGCGCAGCGGGATCGAATACATGACGCCGAGGATGCCGCCCGCGGCGCAGATGGCCACCGACTGCCAGTAGGGGAAGCCGGTCCACCAGCCGATCATGATGAAGCCCGGGAGCACGAAGATGATCGAGGAGAGCGTGCCGGCGGTGGAGGCCACCGTCTGCACGATGTTGTTTTCCTGCGCGGTGGTGTTGCCGAGCCAGCGCAGCAGCGCCATCGAGAGCACCACCGCCGGGATCGAGGTGGAGAAGGTGAGTCCCGCCTTGAGCCCGAAATAGACGTTGGCCGCGGTGAACACCACGGTGAGCACCACGCCCAGTGCGAGTCCGCGCAGCGTCAGCTCGGCGCGCGATTCGGTCTTCATGGCAGGAACCCCCGACAGTTTGTTGCTGTTATGCGCGGCCGCGAGCGGTCATCTTAGCCTCGCCGTCCGGCCACGCGCTATGCTTGGCCTTCGAGCGCGTACCTCGGGGGTCGAAGGCCATGGTCAAGGTGCTGGTCGGGTTGCTGGCGGTCGTCGTGCTCGGCCTCGTCGGCTTCACCTGGATCACGCTCCACTGGTCGTACTCCGAGGGCGAGCGCGCCGGCTACGTGCAGAAGTTCTCGAAGAAGGGCTTCCTCTGCAAGACCTGGGAAGGCGAGATGGCGATGGTGACCATGCCGGGAACGGTGGCGGAGAAATTCCTGTTCACCGTGCCGACCGATGCGATCGCGGCGCGGGTGAACGCCAGCGTCGGCAAGCGCGTGGCGCTGCACTACCAGCAGCACAAGTGGATTCCGACCTCGTGCTTCGGCGAGACCGAGTACTTCGTGACCGACGTGCGCGTCACGGAGTGAGCGCCGCGTCGCGCGGCTACTTCACGCCCGCCATCAGCCGCTTCAGCAGCGGCGTGAGCAGCAGCATCGCGATGCCGGCGATGGTGCCGTACCAGAAGATCCTGAGGAACAGCGCCGGGAGCGATTCGAGGTGGCTCGCGTCGTACTGGCCGCTCAGCTGACCGGCGAGCACGCCGCCGAGCGCGAGCGACAGGAACCACATGCCCATCGCCTGCCCGACGAAGCGCGGCGGAATGAGCTTGCTCATGTTGGAAAGCCCCACCGGCGAGATGCACATCTCGCCGCACACGTGCAGGAAGTAGGCGCAGATCAGCCAGGTGGACAGCACCCGGTGGCCGGCGAGCACGCGCTCGCCGGCGAAGTACATGACCAGGAAGCCGCATCCCAGGAGCAGCAGCGCCACGCCGAACTTGCCCGAGGCCGGCGGATCGCGGTCGCGCCTGCCGAGTGCGAGCCAGAGCGCGGCAAACACCCCGGCGAGGATGATGACGAACAGCGAGTCCGCCCCCTGCAGCACACCCGGCGGCGCGTTCCAGCCGAGGATGTGCATGTCGGTGTAGCGCGCGGCGAACAGGTTGAACGATCCGCCCTGCTGAAAGTACCCGGCCCAGAAAGTCACCGAGGCGACGAACAGCGCCACCATCACGAGCACGCGCCTGCGCTCGGGGCTCGTGAGCCCGGCGAAGAACAGCAGGTAGGCGAAGTACGCCACCGCGAGGAGCGCGAACGCCCAGGACGCGAACGAGGCGAGCAGCGCCGCGTCGAAGCGCACCGCGCCGCTCAATGCAAGCGTCACGGCGACGGCGAGCAGGGCGAATATCACCCCGACCGGTGTCCACGAGGCGCGCTGCCCGGGCGCAACCTCGAGCCCCGCGCCGCCGAGAAAGCGCCGCGTCAGGAGGAACTGGCCGACGCCGAGCACCATGCCGAGCGCCGTCAGCGCGAAGCCGAAGCGCCAGCCGAGCGCCGTAGCGATGAGCGGCACCAGCATCGGCCCGAG
>Ga0335077_10006093_pt1 | contig 14870 bp, 15 predicted proteins | sample Lox_Sample_31_FD_207151 | JGI IMG/M metagenome (GOLD analysis project Ga0335077, IMG submission 207151) | Soil microbial communities from Loxahatchee National Wildlife Refuge, Florida, United States - Lox_Sample_3.1 | ecosystem: Environmental > Terrestrial > Soil > Wetlands | place: USA... | reverse complement strand
GGAAGTAGAGCGGTACCACGTAGAAACCCGACAGCAGCACGCGGTCGAGGGCGCGGGTGGCGGCGACGAAGTCGGCGCGCGTGGTGGCGGCGAGCATGGCGGCGATCATGGCATCGACCGCCGTCGACTTGACGCCCATGTAGTTACGGCTGCCTTGCTCGTCGGCGGCCGCCGAGCCGAAGTAGAAGATCTGCTCGTTGCCGGGCGACAGCGACTGCTCCCAGCGGTACTGCATCATGTCGAAGTCGAAGGTGATCTGCCGGCGCTCGAACTGGGTGGCATCGACGCTGCGGACGCGCGCATCGATGCCGGCACGCTTCAAGCTACGCGTGAAGGCGAGCGCCAGACGCTCCTGATCGCGTGTGCTGGTCAGGATCTCGAAAGCGAAAGGCTGGCCGCTCGCAGTATGCACCAGTTGCGTGCCGTTGAGCGCGTAGCCGGCTTCGGCGAACAGCGCAAAGGCCTTGCGCAATCCGGCGCGGTCGCGGCCAGAGCCGTCGGTGACCGGCGGCGCCCAAGTGCCGGCCTTGATGTCGGCGCGCACGACGCCGGGAAATGGCGTCAGCAGATCGCGCTCGCGCGCGTTGGCGGCAACGCCGTGCGCGGAGAGATCACAGCCATCGAAATAGCTCGCGGTCCGCTTGTAGAGATCGAAAAAATAGGTGTGATTGATCCACTCGAAATCGAACAGATGCAGGATCGCCTCGCGCACGCGCACGTCGGCGAAGATCGGGCGGCGCGTGTTGAAGACGAGTCCGTCCATGCCTTTGGGCAGGCCATAGGGGAATTCCTCCTTCACGACCTTTCCCTGCGCCAGCGCGGGAAAATCGTAGGCCGTCTGCCAGCGGCCAGGATCGGTTTCGTTGCGCACGTCGTAGAGGCCCTTTTTGAACGCCTCGAAATGCGTGTTGCCGTCACGGTAGTAATCGAAGCGGATGCTGTCGAAGTTCCACAGACCGCGGTTGATCGGCAGATCGCGGCCCCAGTATTTCGGATCGCGCGTGAAGGTGACGCTCTCGCCGGGCCTGACCTCGCTCACCGTATAGGGGCCGCTGCCGGTGAGCGGCTTGAACGTCGTCTGCTCGAAAGTCGCCGGATCGATCGCGTGCTTGGCCAGCACCGGCATCAGGCCGATGATCAATGGCAATTCGCGATCGTCGGCGCCGGCAAGATCGAAGCGCACCGTGCGCGCGTCGAGCGCCTCCGCCTTCACGACCTTCTTGTAATAGATGCGGTAGTTCGGCCGGCCGTGATCGCGCAGAAGGGCCCAGGAAAAGATCACGTCGTCGGCGGTCACCGGCTTGCCGTCGGCGAAGCGTGCCGCCGGGTTGAGCGTAAATGTGACGGCGCTGCGCGCCGCATCGCTCTCCACGCTCTCGGCAAGCAGACCGTAGAGCGTGAACGGCTCGTCATAGCCGCGCGCGAGCAGGCTTTCGATCACGTAGCTGCGGATGTTGGCGGCCGCGAGGCCCATGACGATGAACGGATTGAGGCTGTCGAAGGTGCCGAGCACGCCTTGCACCAGCTGTCCGCCTTTGGGCGCCGCCGGGTCTGCATAGGCCGCGTGGCTGAAATTGGCCGGCCAAGCCGGCTCGCCATGCATGGCGATGGCGTAGTGCGCGTCCGCGGCCAGCGCCGGCAAGCGTCCGAGGCCGCTCGCTGCCAACAGCGCGCCGAGCATCACCGTGCGCCGAGATGCCTGCATTTGCATCGGCGCGCGTACGATGGCGGGGGGCGCGGACGAGGTATGGATGTGATTCGTTTCCGGTTTTCCGCAACTTATCACAGGGTCGCAGCCTCGCGCGGGCCCGCATTTTCGGCACATTCGTGGCTTTATTGCAGGAGCAATATCGGCTATCAGGCAGCCCGGAAGTCACGCTCCCGCCGCATTTCACGGGGAGAGAGCCGGGCGACGAGACCACCGTTGGACAGGGCGCAATGCCGGGAACGGTGCGGGGAAAAAAGGACAGATTTGCAATGGTTCATCGGATTGCCCCGGGGCGGGCACTGACCGCCTCATTCGCCGCAGGCTTGCTGACAGCGGCCATGGTGGCGGGAACTCCCGCCCTCGCGCAGCAGCCCAAGGCGGCGACCAAGCCGGCGGCGCAGAAGGCGCAGCCGCCCAAGCCGGCCGCTCAAGCGCCCGCGCCGGCTGCACCGGCGCCGCAAGCCGCCGCCGCGCCGCCGCAGCTGATGTATTCGCCGTGGATCAAGGTCTGCGGCAAAGGCCCGGAGACCAATAACAAGCAGGTTTGCGTGCTGACCAAAGACGGCCGCCTGGAAAACGGCATGCCGGTCGCGGTGGTGCAGTTGTTCGAGCCGGAAGGTGAGCCGAAGGTGATGCGCATCACCGTTCCGTTGGGCATGCAGCTGCAGCACGGCACCCGCATGATCATCGACCAGGAGCAGCCGGCGCAGCAGCCCTACAAGATCTGCTTCCCGGTCGGCTGCATGTCCGACTATCCGGTCACCGACGACATGATCGCCAAGATGAAGAAGGGGCAGCAGATCGTCTTGCAGGCGATCAATATGCAGGGCACGCCGATCAGCCTGCCGCTGCCGCTCAACGATTTCGCCAAAGCTTATGACGGCCCGCCGACCGACCCGAAGGTGGTCGAGGAGCAGCAGCATAAACTGCAAGAAGAGCTGCAGAAGAAAGCCGAAGAGGCGCGCAAGAAACTCGAGGCGCAAACTCCGGCAGCCGCCGCGGCGCCTGCCCCGGCGGACAAGAAGTAATCGGCCTAGCGGTTGATGAGAAAAGGCGCGGCTTCGGCCGCGCCTTTTTGTTTTGACGGCGACCCGGCTATTTCAGTTCAACTGGCTATTGCGCGGGCGATAGCTGCCGCTGTCGTCCTGCACGAACACTTCGTTGACCTGCGGATGGCGGATCGGCTTGTCGGAGGTGTCCGGCAACAGATTCTGCTCGGACACATAGGCGATGTACTCGGTGTCCGCGTTCTCCGCGTAAAGGTGATAGAACGGCTGGTCCTTGCGCGGGCGTACCTCGGCGGGGATCGATTCCCACCATTCTTCGGTGTTGTCGAACTCCGGGTCGATGTCGAACACCACGCCGCGGAACGGATAAAGGCGGTGCTTGACCACCTGGCCGATCTTGTATTTGGCGATGCGTATCTTTTCCATGTCGGCGACCACTTAATCCATCGCGGCGCGCTTCGCCAGACCCCCTTTACAGGGCGTAACGCGCGCCCATGTCCGGGTCTTTGGCGGCGACCAGCTTGGCGAGATCGAGCAGCACCTTGGCCTGCTTCCAGGTCGCATCGTCCTGCATCTTGCCGTCGATCATCACGGCGCCGGCGCCGTCCGGCATGGCGGCGACAATCTTCTTCGCAAACGCCACTTCCGCCGGATCGGGCGAAAACACGGTCTTCGCAATGGCGATCTGCGAAGGATGCAACGACCAGGCGCCGAGGCAGCCCATGAGGAAGGCGTTGCGGAATTGCGCCTCGCAGGCGGCCGGGTCGGAGAAGTCGCCGAACGGGCCGTAGAACGGCTTGATACCGGCGGCGGCGCAGGCGTCGACCATGCGGCCGACGGTGTAGTGCCAGAGATCCTGTTGGTATGATGCGCGTGGCGCATCACCTTGCGCATCGGCGAGGACTTTGTATTCCGGGTGCCCGCCGCCGACGCGTGTCGTTTTCATCGCGCGCGAGGCGGCGAGATCGGCGGGGCCAAGGCTCATGCCGTGCATGCGCGGGGAGGCGGTGGCGATCGCCTCGACATTGTTAACGCCCTGCGCGGTTTCCAGAATGGCGTGGATCAGGATCGGCTTCTCGATCTTGTGGCGCGCCTCAAGCTGCGCCAGCAACTGATCGAGGTAATGAATGTCCCACGGTCCGTCGACCTTGGGCAGCATGATGACGTCGAGCTTGTCACCGACCGCGCCGACGATCTCGATCACGTCGTCGAGCGCCCAAGGCGAGTTGAGCGCATTGATGCGCGTCCACAAGCCGGTCGCGCCGTAGTCCACGCTCTTCGCCATCTCGATGAAGCCCTTGCGCGCGGCTTGCTTGGCCTCGACCGGAATGGCGTCTTCCAGATTGCCCAGCACCACGTCGACCTGGCGCGCGAGCTCCGGCACCTTGGCGCGCAGCTTGTCGAGATGCGGCGGCACGAAATGGATCATGCGCTCGAGCCGTACCGGCAATTCGCGCATGGGGGCAGGCGCACCGATGGCGAGGGGAGCGAAGAACTGGCGGGGGAGCTTCACCGGGAAGTCCTTTCAAAGGAGCCGTTTGGCGTTTAGAGCAATGCAAAGGCTGCGCCAAGTGGGCGGCGCCGGGCCGTTAAACTAGTCCCTCAGCGGCCTGCCGGAACCATCGATAAATGCTTGAAGTCCTCAATCTCGCGTTGCCGTTTTTCGGCCTGATCTTCATCGGCTTTGCCTGCGGCAGGATCAAGCAGATTCCCGACACGGCCATGGGCTGGATGAATTTCTTCATCGTCTACGTGTCGCTGCCGGCGCTGTTTTACCGCATCTTGGCCAAGACCCCGCTGGAGCAACTGACCCGCATCGATTTCGTGTTCGCCACGACGCTGGCGACGTTCTGGGCGTTCGCGGTGTCGTTCGGCATCGGCATGGCAATCCGCAAAGGCAATATCGGAGAATCGGCGATCGCGGGGCTCGCCGGCGGCTACGGCAACATCGGTTATATGGGGCCGGGCTTGGCGCTGGCGACGCTCGGGCCGCAGGCCGCGGTGCCGGTGGCGCTGATTTTCTGCTTCGACAATATCATCTTGTTCACCATGGTGCCGTTCCTGATGGCGCTACGCGGCAACCAGCCGATGAGCGTGAGTGCCATTGCGTGGGAAGTGGTCAAACGCGTCGCCGGCCATCCCCTCATCATTGCCAGCGCGCTCGGTGTCGTCTCGGCGGCGGCGCATTTCGAGCCGCCGGTCGCGATCGAACGGCTGATGCAGTTCCTGCAGAATGCAGCGGCGCCCTGCGCGCTGTTCGCCCTCGGTGTGACCGTGGCGCTGCGGCCGCTAAAGAAGATGCCGTGGGAGGTGCCGCCGCTCGCTGGGGTGAAGCTCGTGCTGCATCCGATACTGGTCTTCCTGCTGATGTCGTTGTTCGGTCCGTTCGACCAGATTTGGGTCGACACCGCGCTGCTGATGGCGGCGCTGCCGCCGGCGCTCAACGTGTTCGTGTTCGCTCGGCAATACGACGTCTGGGTCGAGCAGGCCTCGAGCGCGGTGCTGATCGGCACGGTGGTCTCGGTGGTGACGCTGACTAGCGTGATGTGGATGGTGAAAACCGGTACGCTGCCGCAACTGTTGTTCAGGTGATCCACATGCAGCCGCTTTCAGGCCTGCGCGTTCTCGATTTCACCACGCTGCTGCCGGGGCCGCTGGCGAGCCTGATGCTGGCGGAGGCCGGCGCCGAGGTGCTCAAGATCGAGCGGCCGGGCGGCGAGGACGCGCGGTATTTTCCGCCGCTGATCGGCGGCGAGAGCGCGGTCTTTGCCTTGCTCAATCGCGGCAAGAAAGGGCTCACCCTCGATCTCAAAAGCAAGGCCGACCGCGCCAAGCTTAGGCCGCTGATCGAGCGCGCCGATATCCTGCTGGAGCAGTTCCGGCCCGGGGTGATGGCGCGGCTCGGTCTCGGCTACGACGACCTGCGCGCGATCAATCCGCGGCTGATCTATTGCTCGATCTCCGGCTACGGCCAGAGCGGCCCGCGCGTCGCGGAGGCTGGACACGACATTAATTACATCGGCAATACCGGGCTGCTCGACCTGCAGCCGGGCCCGGTCACGGCGCCCGTGGTGCCGCCGATGCTCGCCGCCGACATCGCCGGCGGCAGCTTCCCGGCGGTGATCAACATTCTGCTGGGCTTACGCGCGCGCGACCAAAGCGGGCAGGGCTGCCATATCGACATCGCCATGACCGACGCCATGTTCACGTTCGGCTGGGCGGCGCTGGCGATCGGCACCGCTACGGGCAAGTTCCCCAAGCCAGGCGAGCTGTGGCTGGTGGGCGGCTCGCCACGCTATCAGCTCTATCCGACCAAGGACGGCAAGCTGGTCGCCTGCGGCGCGCTTGAGCCGAAATTCTGGGCGGCTTTCACCAAAGCGATCGAATTGCCGGCCGAATTCGCCAACGACCTCCGCGATCCCAAGGCAACGCGCGACGCGGTCGCCAGGCTAATCGCCGCGCGAACGGCGGATGACTGGCGGCCGATCTTCGCCGCGGCCGATTGCTGCACGACCATCGTAGCGCCGTTGGAACAGGCGATGCGCGATCGGCATTTTGTTGAGCGGGGGTTATTCGCCCACAAGATCGAAACTGCGTCGGGCAAGACCATGCCGGCGCTACCGCTGCCGATCGCGCCGGCGTTTCGCGACATGCCCGGCGCCAAGAAGGCGCCGAAGCTCGACAAAGGCTAGAGCGCTTCCCCGCGCATCAGCCGCGGTTCGGCGGCGGCGGGCGCGACGCCTTCACGCATCACCGCGCGGCGCAATGGGCCGATGCGATCGATCATGTAAAGGCCGAGGCCGCGCATGCCCTGCACGGGCAGGAAGTCGGTGAGCAGGGTGCAGTTGAGCAGGTCGATGGCGAGCGTGCGGCTGGTGACGTCGGCGCGCCGCATCGTCTCGTAAGCCGCGAGCACATCTTCGCCGCCGATGTCGCGCCCGTCGCGATGGGCCGCGACGGCAAGCTCGCCGATGCTCGCGGCATCGCGCAGGCCGAGATTGAGCCCCTGCGCACCGATCGGCGGGATCACGTGCGCGGCTTCGCCGACCAGGGCAATGCGCTGCGCGCCGAAGCGCTTGGCGGTCATGACAGACAGCGGGAACAGGCCGCGGCCCGGCTCGATCGTGATCTTGCCGAGGATCGAATGCGAGGCGTGTTCAATCTCCACGGCGAGCTCGTCGTCCCTGAGGTCCCTAAAGTTTTCCGCCTGCGCCGGGTCGAGCACCCACACCACGCTCGAGCGCAAGCCGGGCAACGGCACCAGCGTGAACGGCCCGCTCGGCGTGTGAAACTCGGTCGAGGTGTCGTGATGCGGCCGGCCATGCGTCAGACATACGGTGAGCGCGGCCTGCTGATAGTCGCGCGCCTCGACCGCAATCCCGGCCGCTTCGCGGCAGAGCGAGCGGCGGCCGTCGGCGGCAACCACGAGCCTCGCGTGCAGTCTCTCGCCGCTGCCGAGCGTCACCGTCACGGCGTCATCGGCCGGTGTGACGCGGCGCACCTGGTCTTCCACCATGCGCAGGCGAGGCAGCGCGGCGGCGCGCCGCTCCAGCGCGGCGACCAGATGGAAGTTTTCGATATTATAGCCGAAGGCGTCGAGATCGATTTCGTCGGCGGCGAATTTCACTTCCGGCGCGCGCCACAGCCGGCCGGTGTCGTCGACGATGCGCATGGTCTTGAGCGGCGCCGCCTGCGCCGCGCAAAGCGGCCAAACGCCAAGCGTCTCCAGCGCGGTGATAGAGCCGGCGAACAGCGCGGTGGTGCGGTTGTCGGGGCGGGCCGGGCGCTTGCCCACCAGCGCCGTCGCAAGACCGGCGCTGGCAAGCGTGATTGCCGCGGTCAGGCCGGCCGGTCCGCCGCCCACCACAATGACCGCTGGCTGTCCGCCCGATTTGTCCCGCATCAAAGCGCCTGATCCTGTTCCGCTCTAGCCGATTACCACGCGCCGGGCCGGGGCGGAAACCGCTGCTTGCGGTACACCGTTCACGCCCGATGCGCTATGCCTGACGAAACCGATGACCGAGACCGCCCGCCACGATCTGCCGCACCTGCCGCCCGCCGCCGCGCGGCTTGGCGCTGCCTTCGCGCGGCCCAAGATGCTGGCGGTCATTTGCGTGGCGGCGCTGACCGCGCTCGGCTGGCTGGCGCTCGCGCTCATGTATTCCGGGATGGGCGCGGTCGAAGCGTTGTGCCGCCCGCTCGGCGCGTCCGCGTGGGACGCGAACGGCTTCGCGCTGGTCGCGTCGATGTGGGCGGCGATGACGCTCGCCATGATGCTGCCGAGCGCGGCGCCGATGATCCTCACCTACGCCGAGATCGCCGACACCGCGGCGCGCAAAGGCGAGCTTATCGTCTCGCCGTTCACGCTCGTCGGCGGCTACACATTGGTGTGGCTCGGATTCGCCGCGCTCGCGACGCTCGCGCAATATGGTTTCACGCGCGGCGCGCTGCTCGATAACGGCATGGCTTCGGCAAGCGGGCTGTTTTCCGGCGCGATCTTTATCGGCGCCGGCGCCTACCAATTCTCCGCGCTCAAGCACGCTTGTCTCAAGCAATGCCAAAGCCCGTTCCCGTTTTTCTTCGCCAACTGGGCGACCACGCCGCGCGGCGTGTTCCGGCTCGGCGTCAAACAGGGTCTTTATTGCCTCGGCTGCTGCTGGGCGATGATGCTGGTGATGTTCGCGGTCGGCGTGATGAACGTGATCTGGATGGCCGGGCTCGGCATGGTGATGACGTTCGAGAAGATTGGCACCGGCAAGCGATTCACCTATGCGGTCGGCGTTGCCCTGATCGCCGGCGGCGTCGCCTTCATCGTCTCCGCTTTTGCCGCCCATTGGCCGGTACACGCGATTTGAGCTAGACAGAGCGAAGACCGGGGGTGAACCAGTGACCGAAGCGTGGACCCTGAGAGGCGAGATGGCGCTGTCGTGCAGCTGCACGGTGTTCTGCCCTTGCGTGCTCTCGCTCGGCAATCATCCGCCGACCGAGGACCGCTGCCAGACCTGGGCCGGCATCCGCATCGACGACGGCCGTTTCGACGCGGTCGATCTTTCGGGCATCAAGGTCGGTCTGATGATGGACCTGCCGGGCATCATGGCGCGCGGCAACTGGACTGCGGCGCTGTTCGTTGACGACAAGGCGTCGATCCAGGCGGTGAAGGCGCTCACCCGCATCTTCACCGGCCGGGTCGGCGGCACCACGCATCTTCTGTCGATCCTGGTCGGCCAATTCCTCGGCGTGCACCAGGTGCCGATCTCCTACGAGACGCACGGCGATACCCGCATCATCAGCCTGGACAAATACGGCGGCGGCGCGATCAGCCCGGTAAACGGCAAGGCAGAAGGACAGAACGTCGTCATCCGCAACAGCGAATACTGGATCGGGCCCGACGTCATCGTCTCGCGCGCCGACAAGTCGCGTTTCCGCGGCTTCGGGCGCAACTGGAATCTGGCCGGACGCTCGGCGGAGATCGTCAAACTCGATTGGGGCAATCAATAGCGCATGGCGTCAACGACGCGCTTTGAGACAGTTCGCGCGTTTGCGGTGCATGTTTTCACCGCCTGCGGCGCGGCGCTGGCGTTGCTTGCGCTGGTGCTGGCGACCGGCGGGCATTGGGCGGCGATGTTCTTTTGTCTCGGCGCCGCGCTGGTGGTCGACGGCGCCGATGGGCCGTTGGCGCGCGAATTCAAGGTGGCCGAGGTGCTGCCGCGCTGGTCGGGCGAAACGCTCGACCTCATCGTCGATTTCGTTACCTACGTGTTCGTGCCGGCCTACGCCATAGCCGCCAGCGGGCAGTTGCCAAAGGCGCTCGCGGTTCCCTCCGGCGTCGTCGTGGTGATCACCGGCGCCCTGTATTTCGCCGACCGCCACATGAAGATGCCGGACAATTATTTCCGCGGCTTCCCCGGATTGTGGAACCTCGCGGCGTTCTATCTCTACCTGTTGGAGCCGCCGGAATGGCTTTCCGCCGCCATGGTCGCGGCGCTTGCCGTACTGACCTTTCTGCCGATCAAGTTCCTGCATCCGCTGCGCGTGCGACAATGGCGGGCGCTCAACATCGTCTTGCTGGCGGCCTGGACGGTGCTCGCCTTGATCGCGGTAATTTACAATCTCGCGCCCGGGCCCTATGTCACCTGGCCGCTTTCGGCGATCGCGATCTATTTTTTCACTGTCGGCTTGTTGCGCCGGCCGTTCTGATCTGTTCGCGTCCTTAAAAACGTCAGGGAGATTGGCATGTCACGACCCGTGCTTCTCGTTGCCGGCGGCGGCCGCGGCATCGGCGCCGCAACCTGCCGGCTCGCCAGCCAGCGCGGCTATGACGTCGCGATCAATTACAAGACCAACGCCAAGGCGGCGGCGAGCGTGGCCGATGCGGCGAAGGCGGCCGGCGCCAAGGCGGTCGCCATCCAAGGCGACATGATCGACGAGGCCACGGTTGAGCGCGTGTTCGACGAGGCGGTCAAGGCACTCGGGCGGATCACGCATTTCGTGCACAGCGCCGGCATTGGCGGCAAGAATTCCAAGCTGGACGCCGCCACCGCGCACACTTTGCGCGAGGTGCTCGATGTCAATCTCTATGGCGGGCTGCTCTGCGCGCGCGAAGCGGTGCGCCATATGTCGACGGCACGCGGCGGGCTGGGTGGCTCGATCGTGCTGCTGTCGTCGATCGCCAGCGTGACGGGCGGCGCCGGGGAATACGTGTTCTATGCCGCGGCCAAAGGCGGCATCGACGCGCTCACCAACGGGCTCGCGCGCGAGGTGGTGAAGGAGGGCATCCGCGTCAACGCCATCCGCCCCGGCCCGACCAAGACCGACATCCACGAGCCTGGCCGGCTCGAGCGCATCACGCCGTTGTTGCCGATGGGCCGGCCCGGCGAGCCGGAGGAGATCGCCGAGGCGATCCTCTTCCTGCTCTCGGACGCGGCCTCCTACATCACCGGCGCCGTGCTCAATGTCTCTGGCGGCAGATAGGCCTTTCGATTGCGCATAGTCCTTTCCGAAAACCGGTGCCCCTCCATGATCGGGTCGAGGACAGGCTTTTCGGGATCACGCGCCTTGCGCTCGCCGGGCGGCTGCCTATGATCGCCGCCCGAAACCCATCCAACAATCCAAATCTATCGAGGGAGTGAAACTATGGTCGCGGCAGTGCGCGTTCACAAGACCGGCGGTCCCGAGGTGCTGACTTTTGAAGACGTCGCCATCCCGGCGCCCGGCCAGGGCCAGATCAAGATCAAACAGCACGCCTGTGGCGTCAATTTCATCGACTGTTATTTCCGCAACGGCAGCTATCCGGCGCCGTCCATGCCGTTCATTGCCGGCAACGAGAGCGCGGGCGAGGTGATCGCGGTCGGCCCCGGCGTGACCGACCTCAAGGTCGGCGACCGCGTCGCCTATGTCGGGCCGCTCGGCGGCTACGCGGCCGAGCGGGTGTTCGCCGCCGACCGCGCGGTGAAGCTGCCCGACAACATCAGCTACGAGCAGGCTGCCGGCATGATGCTCAAGGGCATGACCGTGCAGTACCTGGTGAACCGCACCTACAAGGTCGGCAAGGGCACCATCTGCCTCATCCACGCCGCCGCCGGCGGCGTCGGCCTCATCGCCTGCCAATGGGCGAACTATCTCGGCGCCACCGTGATCGGCACCGTCGGCTCCAAGGACAAGGCCGAGCTCGCCAAGAAGAACGGCGCGCACCACACCATCCTCTATCGCGACGAGGACTTCGTCGCCAAGGTGAAGGAGATCACCAGCGGCAAGTTGTGCGACGTCGTCTATGACGGCATCGGCAAGGATACGTTCCCGGCTTCGCTCGACTGCCTGCGCCCGCTCGGCTACTTCGTCAGTTTCGGCAGCGCGTCGGGCCAGATCGCGGCCTTCAACATCAATCTGCTGCAGGCCAAAGGCTCGCTGTTCGCCACCCGCCCGACGCTCAACCATTACGGCGCCAAGCGCGACGACCTGGTCAGCATGGCCAACGACCTGTTCAAGGTGGTCGGTTCCGGTGCGGTAAAGATCCCGGTCAATCAGACCTATCCGCTCAAGGACGCCGCCAAGTCGCATGTCGATCTGGAATCGCGGAAAACCACCGGCTCGTCCATCCTGATCCCGTAGCAGGCACGATTGCCGCCGCGAACGAGCGAATCCGGCCGCGCCGCCTCGATAGCGGCGTTGGCCGTTTTTGTTGCCGCCGCGCCCAGCATAGCGGCCGACCACGGAACGCTCACCGATGCGGAGGCTTTGGCAATCGTGCACAAGCACTGCGTTGCCTGCCATGCGGCCAAGCCGACGCACCCGGCCTTTGCCGAAGCGCCGAACGGCGTCGTGCTGGAAAGCTTCGCCGACCTGAAGAAATACGCATCCCGCATTTATGCGCAGACCGTGCAGAACAAGGCGATGCCGCTCGGCAACAGCACCGGCATGACCGATGAAGAACGCACCGCGCTCGGCCGCTGGCTGAAGGCGCCGCCATGAACGGCGACAGCAAAGCTTGGGGCCGCGGCTCGACCTTCGCGCTGGCGGTGTTTGCCTTGCTGGCCGGACAAATCGCCGCGCTGCTGGCGCTGACCGTTTGGTACGGCCAGGCTCTCGGGCATCTGCCGAATTTCAGCGGCGACGGCACTGCCATTACGCTGATCATCGTCGTCTCGACGCCGGTCGAGGTCGGGCTGCTCGCCTTGTTCGCGCAGCGTACCGGTGTTCGCGCCGCGGACTATCTCGGGCTGAAATGGCCGCGCCGCGCCGAATTGGTGTTCGGCTTTGCCGCGCTGGTGGCACTCATCGTCGCCGGCAATCTGCTGAGCTGGCTGCTCGGCCGCAATCTGGTGACGCCGTTCCAGACCGACATCTACAGCACCGCGAGCGCGGCCGGCTGGCTGCTGTGGTTGTGCATCGCCATCGTCATCCTGACGCCGGTCGGCGAGGAAATTCTGTTTCGCGGCTTTTTGTTCCGCGGCTGGCTGCGCAAACCGGCCGATGGCTGGCCGGTGATTGTCGTCACTTCGCTGCTCTGGTCGGTCATCCATCTGCAATACGACTGGTACGTCATCGGGCAGATTTTCGTTTTTGGACTCTTGCTCGGCTGGCTGCGCTGGGCGAGCGGATCGACCATCTTGACCATCTTGCTGCATGCGCTGATCAACGCCGAAGGCATGCTGGAAACCGTGCTGGAGCAAAGATGGCTGCACTAGATCCGGCCGCCCTCGGCGCGCGCGCCGAGGCGATGATCAAAGCGCTGGCGCCGATCTCGGCCGAGCCGAACCGCCTGGTGCGACTGTTTCTCTCTCCCGAGCATCGCCGCGCCGCCGATCTCACCGCGCAATGGATGCGCGAGGCCGGTTTGTCAGTGAGCGAGGACGCGCTCGGCACCGTGCGCGGCCGCGTGGGCGAGGGGCCGCGCCTGCTGATCGGCTCGCATCTCGATAGCGTGGTCGACGGTGGCAACTATGACGGGCCGCTCGGAGTCATCGCCGGGATTCTGGCGGCCGCGCATTTCGCCGGCAAGCCGCCTGTGCCGATCGACGTGCTCGCCTTCGGCGACGAGGAGGGCTCGCGCTTTCCCTCGACGCTATCGTCGTCGGCCGCTTGCGCCGGCGCCTTCGAGCCGGAGACGCTCGCGCTCGCCGACCGTCAGGGCGTGAGCTTGGCTGAGGCGCTGAAGGCCTACGGCAAGAACCCCGCCGACATCCCGCAGGCGGCGTACCGCCGCGGCGAGGCGCTCGGTTACGTCGAACTAGATATCGAGCAGGGGCCGCGGCTCGAGGCGGCGAGTGAGCCGCTTGGCGTGGTCACCGGCATCGTCGGGCAAAGCCGATGGCGGACGATCGTGACCGGCGAGGCCGGGCACGCCGGTACCGTGCCGATGACCATGCGGCGCGACGCGCTCGCCGGTGCAGCGGAAATGATGCTGGAGGCCGAATGGATCGGCCGCGCGCACGACGGCATGGTGGCGACCGTCGGCATCGTCGAGGCCAAGCCGGGCGCCGGCAACATCATTCCCGGCCGCGCGACGTTCACCGTCGACTTGCGCTGCATGGACGACGCGCTACGTAGAGCCGCGGTCGGTGAATTCGAGACCGAGGCGCGCGAGATCGCCGCCGCGCGCAAGCTCGACGTCGCGTTCGAACATTTCCACGCCGTCAACGCGACGCCGTGCGACGACAAATTGCAGGATTTGCTCGCTGTCGCCATCGGCGACGTCGGCGGGCGGCCCTTGCGCATGCCCTCGGGCGCCGGGCACGACGGACAGATGATGGTGAAGATTTGCCCCGCGGCGATGATGTTCGTGCGCTGCCGCGCCGGTATCAGTCACAATCCGGCCGAATATTGCGCACCCGCCGACATGGGAATTGCGATCGCCGCGCTGATCCGCTTCATCGAGCACTTCCGGCCGTGAGCGATTGCGTCCGGCGTCATAAAGTTTGCTTGTCATATTAGCCGGATAGCATTGTGGTTTGTTCGGGCCGCAAATAGACTTTTCGCCGGCCGGACGATTGTCATCAAAATGCGGAGGCGCCAATGCGCATGATGCTTCGATTTACGCTTCCAGTGGAAAAAGGGAACCAGGCCTTCAAGGACGGCTCGCTTGGAAAAACGTTGGAGTTACTCATGAATAAACTCAAACCGGAGGCCGCTTACTTCGGGCCATCGGATGGGATGCGCAGTGGAATGATGTTTTTTGATCTCGCCGAGGCCTCACAGATCGTCGAGATTGCCGAACCGCTCTTTTCAAATCTCAATGCCGCGATCGAGATCGTACCGGTTATGACGACAGACGATCTGCGCAAGGGCATTGCCAAGGTTACCTCGTAGTGAAACGGCGCGGCGGCGCATCAAACATGTTGCCGTTCGCGCAATCTTGATCGATCAAGCCGCGGCGCAACAATTGGCGCGCAAACTATAAAAGCGCGGCGATTTGCGCGAAGGCCGGATGCTGGGTGATGCCGCCAGGCAGGCGCGGCAGGCCGACCACGCCGGTGCTATGCGCAAAACGCGCGATGCTGGCGACGGTGTCGTCGAGCTCGACCGGATTGCGCTCGCTCTCGCTCACCACGATGGCCGCGATTTCGAGATGCCGCGTCGCCAGCACGTCGAGCGCGGTCAGCGTGTGGCTGATGGTGCCGAGATAGCCGCCGACCACGAGCAGCACCGGGATTTGCAAC
>Ga0335077_10006092_pt1 | contig 14871 bp, 16 predicted proteins | sample Lox_Sample_31_FD_207151 | JGI IMG/M metagenome (GOLD analysis project Ga0335077, IMG submission 207151) | Soil microbial communities from Loxahatchee National Wildlife Refuge, Florida, United States - Lox_Sample_3.1 | ecosystem: Environmental > Terrestrial > Soil > Wetlands | place: USA... | reverse complement strand
CCGGGCGCGGTGCTCCTCCTCCTGCTCGAGCGCTTCCTCAAGGCCGAGTACCTGGCGTTCCTCGGACAGCTCTGAGGGCCGTCGACCGACGAGAGCGTGCTGGGCGCCGCAGGTATTCTCGCAGTGTCCGCGTGATCGACACGAAGCCGATCTGTCTCCAGGGAATGGCGTCCCGGCGGAACCATCCGATCTCGGCCACGTCGCTTCGCGCCGCCGGCGTGCCCTTCAGGCGCGCAACGTAGACCACGGCGAGGATGGGGATGCCCCCGGGCCCGTAATGGTCGATCGAGAAGCCGTGCAGGCTGGTGATCACGGCGCGCACGCCCAGTTCCTCCCGGAGCTCGCGGATGAGCGCGCGATCCGGGAGCTCGCCAGCTTCGATAAAACCGCCGGGAAGATCCCAGGTGTCCTGGAACGGTGGGGCAGCGCGCCGCGCCAGCAGGATGCCCCGGGGCCCTTCGATGATGGCAACGGCGGCCGGCGCCGGATTGTCGTAGAAGATCCAGCCGCACCGTGGGCAGCGCCGTCGCCGGTGGCCTTCCTGGCGTATGTTTTGCAGCCCAGCGCCGCAGGCCATGCAATGGCGGGCGCGCGCGGTCACCGTAAAGCCCTCATGTGAGGGACGATTGGCGTCATCGAGGGTCACCTCGCTCTGATCGGCAGCATGCTCGAGTTTTGGGCACTGCCTGCTTGGGGCGTCCACGCCGTCATCAAGAAGAACCTCTTTGCCGGCGGGTAGCCCGCGGCCGATGCACGTCGCGCGATGACCGCGCGTGCCTGGTCGGCGCGCGGTCTTCGACTACTCCGCCTCGAGGACGTCGCGCACCCAGGCGGCCATCGGCTTCGTGTCGTAGAGCGTGGTCAGGAGCACGACGTTCCTTGCGCGATCGCCCTGGAAGAACCGCTCGTAGAGCACCTGCCGGGAGGCAAACGCGCTGCAGCACGTGTCCCACGCGAGACGGAAGAGCTTGACCCGATCGGCAGCGGAGGCGGTGTCCGTGGCGAGGTAGTGCGCGATCTCGGGCGCGAGCGATCCAGTGAGATCTGCGGCCGTGGGCAAGGCCATGAGGCTGCTGGACCCCAGGAGGTGCAGGATCTCCGCCATCCTCGGGTACATGCGAATGAAGATCTGGCGGGCCACCATCAAGGGCATGTCGGCCGGGCTCATGATGCCCCATCGGTTCAACGTGGCGTCGACCTCGGCGGCCCGCAGGCAGGCCTTGGTGATCTCGAGGTTCTCGATGAGCTCGGCGAGCAGCTCGCGGGTCTGCGGCAGCTCCCCGGACCCCAGGGTGTGGATCATCAACGAGGCCAGCCCGACGATGAACTCGCACTTGACCACGTTCTTGGTCACGACCTGGTGGCCCGAGTGCAGGAACTGGCCGGTGCTGGTGGCCATGTTGTTGCACAGGTCGGCATCACCGAGGAGGAAGACGCGCTCCCACGGGACCAGGACGTGATCGAAGAACGCCAGGGCGTCCATCTCCTCGAAGCGGGAGCCGAGCGGGTGGTCGAAGTGGGGACGCTCCAGGTCCAGGCTCTCCCGGCACAGAAACTTGAGTCCGGGCGTGTGGCACGGGATGGCGAACGCGAAGGACGTGCGCTGGGGGGCGCCGCCGGGAAGCCGGTGCGAGCGCGCCGGATAGACGGCGATCTCGTCGGCGATGGGCAAGGTGGCGAGCACGCGGACGCCGTTGACCACGATTCCGGCATCGGTCTCCTTCACGACCGACAGCGCGACGTCCGTGGTGTCGTCGATGCCGCTACCCTGCGGGGAACGGGTGCGCTGCAAGTTGACGAGGGTGTGGGTCAGGACCAGGTCGTGCTCGCGGACGTACTCGTAGTAGCGCTGGATGTTGTCCTTGAACGCTGGACGGTTCCGGGCGAAGTAGTCTCCCGCCGCGGCCATCGCCATGACGCTGGCGTTGAGGAAGTCCGGTGTGCGGCCCATCATCCCGCAGGTGGCGCGCGCCCAGTGCCGCATCATAGTGTGACGCCTGGCCAGGTCCTCGTGAGTTCGGGGCGTGATGAACGACAGCCCGACCCGGTCGCCCGAGGTCGGCGACGTGTAGGTCATCTCGTCCCGGAGCGCGGGGTCATGCTGCATGTCATAGAGCCTGGCGAGCGTTCGCACTCCGTTGCGGAGTCCGGGATGATTGGTCACGTCCTTGACACGCTCCCCGTTCATGTGAAGCTCGGGGGGACGCTCCCGGAGAGCGGCGATGTAAGCGGCTCCTGTCCTGGCTGGCATGCGTGTCCTCCTCGATCATTGACCGGGGCCGAGCGCCCACGGCGGCGATCTCGAGCTTGGCCCCACGCGGCGGCGCGCCGGAGTGTCCCGCGCGCGATTCGACACCGGGGTATCCTGCGTCCGCGGGGGCACGCGGTCAAGCCCCGTCATGCCGGACCGTCCAGATGAGATCGCGGGCTTGCGCGAGCTCTCCGCTCTGAGAAGGAGGTGTGTTTGCGAGAATGCCACGCATGACCAGGCCCACGATCCTCGTGTACGAGTCCGGCGGCGTTCCGGTGGGTCCGGAGCCGGCCTTGGGCAGGCTGACCTTCGATCGCAACCTCCTGACGGAGGCCGATGCCGTGGTATTTCACGTTCCCACCGCTTTCCATCTGCGCGATCTTCCCAAGTCTCCTGGCCAGGTCTGGGTGGCCTGGTCCATGGAGAGTGACGTCAACTACCCGCAACTCTCCAACATCCATTATATGAAGCGGTTCGATCTGACGATGACCTATCGCCTGGACTCGGACATTCCCACGCCGTATTTCCACGGCCGGACGCCGATCGAGATCGTCCGCCCGCCATTGCCCAAAACCGAGCCAGCGCCCCTCGTGTACATCGCGTCCAACTCGCGGGATCGCAGTGGCAGACTGGCGTACGTTCGTGAGCTGATGCAGCATGCGCCGGTCGACTCGTATGGAAAATCGCTGAACACCAGGCCCATACTCGAAGACCGTGGCTACGAGACAAAGCTGGAAATCTACTCCCGCTACAAGTTCACGCTGGCCTTCGAAAACTCCCGGGCCAGGGACTACGTGACCGAGAAGTTCTTCGACCCGCTGGTCGCCGGTTCGGTGCCCGTCTATTTCGGTGCGCCAAACATCGCTGATTTCGCTCCCGGCGACCGTTCGTTCGTGGACGTGCAGCAGTTTCACGGCCCTCGCGAGCTGGCGGAGTACCTGCTGCACGTGGCCAGCGATCGATCCGAGTACGAATCCTATCTGCTCTGGAAGCAGCGTCCGCTGGCGAAGCGATTCCTGGACATGGTGGACCGGGTCTCCGCGCCGCTGTTCACGCGCTTGTGCGCGAAGCTGCACGAGAGCGCGGGATCCGTGCCGACCGGTCCGGATCCTCTGCACAAGGTCGCACAATGGCTCTTGCAGGGGGGTGAGCCTCCGCGCCGATCTACCGGATCGATCGGCTGATCGGCGCGTCGGTTCGGGCGTGACAGCTCGGCGCGCACGAGACATACTGGCTAGACCATGTGGAGACTCGTGCCACCCATCATCCTGAACGCGCTGCACCAACCGGCTGCTCCGACGGCAGGCAAGCCGAGCGGCACGACGCACGCCCAGGGTGAAGCGCTTCAGCGCGCCGCGCTGGGCGCGCTCAGCGCCGCCGCGACCTCGGATGGCAAGATCGACTACGCGCGGCTCAGGACCTCGGCCGAGTGGGCGCGCGCGGTGGAGGCGGCCCGGGATCTCCAGCACGCCAGGCTCGCCGATCTGGCCGGACATTCGGCCCGGCTCGCGTTCTGGATCAACGTCTACAACGCGCTGGTGCTCCACGCCATCGTGGCGCTCGGCATCCGGAGGAGCGTGCACGAGGTGCTGTTGTTCTTCATGCGCGTGAGCTACCTGATCGGCGGCTTCCGCATGAGCCTCGACGACATCGAGCACGGGGTGCTGCGCGGCAATCGCAGCCGGCCGTTCCCGCCGCTTCGCCCCTTCGGTCGGCTGGACGCCCGCGGCGCGCTGGCACTCGATCGGGTGGATCCGCGCATTCATTTCGCGCTCCACTGCGGGGCGCAGTCCTGTCCGCCCGTCGGGGTCTACCGCGCGCAGGCGATCGATCAGCAGCTGGACCTGGCGGCGCGCAACTTCATCAACCAGACCGTCGCGCTCGACGAGGCCGGGCGCGTGACCTGCTCGAAGATCTTCCGCTGGTACCGGGCGGATTTCGAGATGGCCGGCGGGCTCGTACCGTTCCTGCTCCGATATCTCGACGAGGGACCGGCCCGGCGCGCGCTCGCCGATGCCTCGCCCCGGTTCAGATGGACGTCGTATCAGTGGACGCTCGCGCACGAGCCGGTGGAGTGAAGCGTCGGCTGCCCGTCCTCGACCGGGCGGAGCCAGAGGAGCGGACCGTGCCCACGGTGCCCTTCCGCCACCTCGCGGCGCTCTGGGTGCAGCTCACCGGCACGTGGTGCAACCTCGAGTGCGCCCACTGCATCAATGCCAGCGGTCCCGATGATCCATGGTTGAAGCCGCTCGACCCGGGCTCCACGCGACGGGCACTCGACGAGGCCGAGCGGCTCGGCGTGAAGGAGATCTACTTCACCGGGGGCGAGCCGTTTCTCCACCGCGAGATCCTGCCGCTCATGGAAGACGCGCTCCGGGTGGCGCCGACGACGGTGCTCACGAACGGCACCGCCATCACGGAGTCCATGGCCGACGCGCTCGCCGCGCTCGCGTCCCGGACCCGATACACGCTCGAGATCCGCGTGAGTCTGGACGATGTGGACCCCGACGCCAACGACCGCGTGCGCGGCCCGGGCTCCTGGACCAAAGCGGTCCAAGCGATCCGACGGCTCCACGCCCGCGGCCTCCTGCCCATCGTCACCGCGACCGAGATCTCGGGAAGCGACGCCAGAACCGGCCGGTACGAGCGCTTCCGCGATTTCCTCGTGAGGCTTGGCATCGACAAGCCGCGCCTCAAGATCATGCCGGTGTTCGCGCTCGGTCGCATGGCCGGAGGCGACGGCGAGCGGTTGAGCCAGGATGCCCTCGACGGGTTCGACACCGGCATCCTGCAGTGCTCCGATACGCGGGTCGTGGCTGACGGCGGCGTCTTCGCCTGTCCCATCCTGGCGGGGCTCGAGGGAGCGCGGCTCTCGACCGGAAGCCTTGAGGATTCGTTTCGGTCCGTGCCGCTCTATCACACGGCGTGCGTGACGTGCTATCGAACCGAGATGAGCTGCCGCAACTCGTGAGTGCCGGGCGCGAAATGGAACAGGGCCGCGAGTGTCGGCGGATCGCCGTCATGGGCGGCGTGTACAACAACTGGGCCGCGCTGCAGGCCTTGCTGGAAGACGCGCGGGGGCGGAGCGTCGACGCCATCTTCTGCCTCGGCGACATGGGCGGCTTCGGGCCTCATCCCGATCGCGTCTTCCCCCTCCTGCGGGAAGGCGGCGTCCTCGCCATCCAGGGCAACTACGACGAGTCACTGGCTTCGGGGCGGACGGACTGTGGCTGTGGATACACCGATCCGCGCGACAACCACTACGCGCGGGTGAGCTACCGCTACACCTACCAGCACACCTCGACGGAGAACAAGCGGTGGCTCGGGAGTCTGCCGCCCCGGCGTCGCGTGAAGCTCGGGCCCTATCGCCTCCTGATGTGCCATGGCTCGCCGCGCATCATCAACGAGTTCCTGTGGGAGTCCGCGACGCCGGACGGCCTCGTCCGGAGCTTCCTCGCCGGAAACGAGGCCGACGTGATCCTCTGCAGCCACACGGGGATCAAGTGGCATCGGGCGCTCGCCGAGGATCGCCATCTGGTCAACGTCGGCGTGATCGGCCGGCCCGAGAACGACGGGACGCCGCGCGTGTGGTACACGATCCTGACCGCGGGTCCCGATCTCGGGGTCGAGTTCGTCCCGCTCGTCTACGATCACGAGACGTTGGCCCGCGCGATGGAAGCCGAGGCGCTGCCGCCCGAGTTCGTGACGACCATCCGGACAGGCTGGTGGACGACCTGTCTGGAGAACCTGCCGGCGCGGGAACGTAGCCGGAGCCGCTTTTAGGGCGACGGCCACGGACGGACTAGGGCGTCTGGGCAACTGGGCGGCGGTGCAGCTCTTCAGGCGGGTGCCGTCGCTCGGCGAGCGATGGGCGCGGCGTCACCGGTTCGTGGAGGCGACGACCGTGCCGTGGGCGCGTCTCGCCAAGTGCGTGAAGGACTCCACCGTCGCGCTCGTCACCACCGCCGGCGTGCATCGCGCGTCCGATCCGGCCTTCGACATGAGCGACCCGGACGGCGATCCGAGCTTTCGCGTGATACCGAGCGACGTCGATCCGGGCGAGCTCCGCATCACCCACAAGTACTACGATCACAGAGCTGCCGATCGCGACATCAACGTCGTGCTCCCATTCCTCCGCCTTCGCGAGCTGGCGGCGGAGGGCCGCGTGGGCGCCGTCGCGCCTCGCTGCTACAGCTTCATGGGCCACATCGACCGGCCCCATCTGGCGACGCTCATCGACGAGACGGGACCGGCGGTCGCCGATCGGCTGCGGGCCGACGGGGCGGAGGCGGTCGTCCTCACGCCGGCCTGAGGACTCTGCAACCAGGCCGTGGGCCTGATCCAGCGAGCCATCGAGACGGTCGGCATCCCGACCATCGGTATCACGCTGCAGAAGGAGGTCACGCGGAAGGTGAAGCCGCCCCGGGCTCTCTTTCTCCGCTATCCCTTCGGTCATCCGATGGGCGAGGCCTTCGCCGTCCGCCAGCAGCGCGCCATCCTGCTCGCGGCGCTCGATGCCCTCGAGACGCTCAACCAGCCGGGCGCCATCGTCGAGCCTGGCTGGGTCTGGAGGAGACATCGATTTGACTGACGAGAGGCCGCGACGAACGGCGGCCTGGTGGCGGCTCTTCGTACTCGCCGCGCTCGTGCTCGGGCTCATCGCGGTGGTGCAGCGCGCGGGAGGCGGAGATGTCCTGCGCATGGAGAACCTCCACCGGCTGCGCCGGGCGGTCGACAGAGTCGGCGTGGCCGCGCCCGTGGTCTTCATCGCGGGCTATGTGCTCGCCGCCGTCGCCTTCGCGCCCGCCTTGCCGATCACCGTGCTGAGCGGCCTGCTGTTCGGGCCCTTCTGGGGCAGTGTGTACGCCTCCATAGGATCCACCCTCGGCGCGTGCTCGACCTTCCTGATCGCTCGCTACGCGGCGCGCCGCCTCGTGGAGCGGTGGGTGGCCGGCTCGCCGGCGCTGGCGCGATTCGATCGCGCGGCGACGCGCTACGGCGTTCGGCTCGTGATGGTGACGCGGACGGTGCCGCTCTTCCCGTACAACGTCCAGAATTACGTGTACGGCGTCACCGGGATCGGCTTCGGCCCCTACGCGCTCACGTCCTGGCTGGGCATGATGCCCTCCACGGTGGCGTTCGCCATCGCCGGCGGCGCCGTCACCGAGGGAGGCTGGGATCCGCGTCAGACCGTACTCTGGATCGGACTGGCTGCCGTCCTGCTGGCGGTGGTGTCATTGCTGCCGCGCTGGCTGCGCAGCAAGAGCCCCGCGTTCGACGCGTTGCTCCGGTGAAGGCCCGGGCCCGGCTCAGCATCGTCGTGCCCGTCCTCGACGAGGCGGACAACCTCGAGCGCCTGCTGCCGCATCTGCGCCGGCAATGCCCCGACGCGGAGGTCATCCTCGTGGACGGTGGCAGCACGGATCGCACGGCCCTGGTGGCGCACGCATGGCCCTTCGTTTGCTACCTCCCGAGCGAGCGTGGCCGGGCGCGCCAGATGAACGCGGGCGCCCGCGCGGCCCACGGCGACGTCCTGTTGTTCCTCCACGCCGACACGCTGCTTCCCGCGGGGGCCGCTGACGCCATCGACCGGAGCCTCCGCGACCCGAGGATCGTGGGCGGACGCTTCGACGTGAGCTTCGCGAACTCGCACCCGGCCTTCCAGCTGATCGCGACGTTCATGAACTGGCGATCGCGCCTGACCGGCATCGCGACCGGTGATCAGGCCATCTTCGTCCGGCGGGAGGTCTTCGACGCGCTCGACGGCTACCCTGATATCCCGCTGATGGAGGACGTGGAGTTCTGCGCCCGCCTCAAGCGGCGAGGCCGGATCACGTGCCCGGGACTCCGGGTGATCACGTCGGCTCGCAAGTGGGAGCGGGAAGGCATCCTGCGGACCGTGGTCCTGATGTGGACGCTTCGCCTGCTCCACTACCTCCGTGTGGATCCGGCGCGGCTGCACGGCTGGTACTACGGGCGACGCGCGCGGACCTGGAAGGACCGCTGGACGGGCCAGCCGGGGCGCTGACGGGCTGAAGCGTCGGACCTACTTGCGGCGGCGAGGCGTCTTCCGCTGGGGCTCCGGTGGCGCTTCAAGGGCGCGGACCCGCGAGGCCAGCTCGCGTAATTGCTGGCGCAACTCGGGCAGTCGCAGGAGCAGCGCGTGAGCGCGGAGGCCGACGTCGTGCGGCGCGGCGGGGGTGCCCACAACGATCTCCCCCTCGCCGACGTTCCGGATCACGCCGGCCTGGGCGCCGATCATGGCGCGGTCCCCGATCTCGATGTGATCGACGAGACCCGCCTGGCCGCCCACCACGACATACGAGCCGAGCCGCGTGCTGCCGGAGATCCCGACCTGGGCGACGAGGATGCTGTGCGGTCCAACCGTGACGTTGTGGCCGATGTGGACCAGGTTGTCGACCTTCGTCCCGTGCCCGATGACCGTGCGGCCGAACGTGGCGCGGTCCACCGTCACGTTCGCCCCCAGCTCCACGTCGTCCTCCACGATCACGATGCCGAGCTGGGGGATCTTGTGATGGCGGCCTTCGTGCTGCACGTAGCCGAAGCCGTCGCTGCCGATGACGGTCCCGCTGTGGATCGTCACGCGTTGCCCGATCACCGAGCCGTCGCGGACGGTGACGTTCGGATACAGGATGGAGTCGTCGCCGATGGTCGTGTCATCGCCGACGAAGACGCCGGGATACAGCGTGACTCGAGCGCCGAGCGTCACCCGGTTGCCGAGAGTCACGAAGGGCCAGATCGAGGCGTCGGGACCGATCCGGACGTCGGCGCCGCGAACCACCTGGGCGGAGACGCCCCTCGACCGGCGAGGGCTGGTGAAGAACCGCTCGACGACGCGCACGAACGCGAGCCGCGGTTCGGCCACGACGATCTGCGCGCAGCCGAGCCCTGCGACTTCGTGGACGACCAGCAAGGCGGAGGCCCGGCAGGCGCGCGCAGCTTCGGTAAAGCGGTCGTCATCCAGGTAGGCGAGGTCGCCGGCCTCGGCCTCGTCGAGGCTCGACACGCCCTGGATGCTGGTCTCGGCCCCGACCTGCCGCCCGCCGACGGCCGCCGCGATCTCGCTCAGCGGGACGACGGACGCGGCCCGGGGCCGCCTCATGCGCGACGGGATCCCTTTTTCTTGGGAGCCGCGGGCTTGGGGGTGGCTGGCGCCTCGGCCTCGGGATGATTGGCGGCCACGGTCGCGGCCGCGACCGGCCGAGCCGCGGGCGCGCCCTTGGCGCCGCTCAGGCGGTGTTCCACGTAGGCGACCACGTCGCCGACGGTCGTGATCTGCGACAGGTCGTCGTTGGGAATCTCCAGGTCGAAGGTCTCCTCGATCTTGAACAACAGCTCGATCATCGCGAGCGAGTCCAGACCGAGGTCTTTCTTGAGATCGTCCTGAAGCTGGACCTTGCTGACGTCGCGCTTCAAGTGCTCCGCGAGCGCGGTGCGAATCCTCGTGGCGATCACCGACTCAGAGACCATGCCATGCCTCCTGCCCGACGGCCCGACGGGGATGGGATGTCAGCGCGGACGCGGCCGCGCGGAGCTCTCCGACCACTTCTTGAGCACCACCACCGCGTTGTTGCTGCCGAAGCCGAAGGCGTTCAGCAGCGCCACCCGGAGCGGCCCCTCCTGGGCTTCGGTCGAGATCCCGCCGAGCTCGCAGGCCGGATCCGGATCGTCGTAGTTGATGGTCGGGTGGACCAGCCCGGTGTGGAGCGCCAGCACGCAGCTGACACCGCCCATCGCGCCGGCCGCGCCCAGGGTGTGGCCGATCATCGATTTGGTCGCGTTGACGAGGATGTGATCGGCTCGCTTCGTGAACAGGCGGCGAATCGCCGCCGTCTCGACGGGATCGCCGATGGGCGTGGCGGTCGCGTGGGCATTGATGTGGTCGACCTGGGCGGCCCGGACCCCCGCATCCCGAAGCGCCAGCTGCATGGTGGCGGCCATCTCCACTCCGTGTTCCTCGGGAATGACCATGTGATGGGCTTCGCTCGTTGCGCCGTACCCCGCGACCTCGGCGTAGATCCGCGCCTTGCGGCGCTGCGCGTGCTCGAGCGATTCCACGATCAGCACGCCCGCGCCCTCCCCCATCACGAACCCGTCGCGAGCCCGATCGAAGGGCCGCGAGGCCCGGGCGGGCTCGCCGTTGAACGCGGTCGACAGCGCCCGGAGCGAGCAGAATCCGGCGAAGGTGAGCGGCGTGATGCTCGCTTCCGCGCCGCCCGCGATGATGACGTCAGCCTGGCCCGTCCGGATGGAGGTGAGGGCCTGCCCGATGGCGTGCGCGCTGGACGAGCAGGCGGTGGAGATGGTCAGGTTCACGCCCTTGGCGCCGACGGTGATCGCGATGATTCCCGAGGCCGAGTTCAGCGTGATCATCGGGATGAAGTTCGGATGGACGCGGTTCGGCCGGAGGTTCCGGTGCAGCTTGTTGAACTCTTCCTCGCCGATGAGCATGCCGCCCATGCCCGCGCCCATGATGACACCCACGCGATAGGGGTCCTCACGCTCCATCCTGAGCCCGGCGTCGCCGAGCGCTTCCATCGTGGCAACGATCGCGAGCAGCGCGTAACGATCGTAACGATCGGCCTGGACCCCTGACGGCACCTGGCTCGGATCGAAGTCCAGTACCTGGCCGGCCACCTGAGAGCGATACCCCTCGATCGGAAAGCCTTCGAACCCCCGGAAGCTGGTGACGCCAGAGCGACCGGCGAGCGCGTTCTTCCAGAACGTGTCGATGCCGATCCCGATGGGAGATACGATTCCCAGACCGGTGACTACCGCCCTTCGACCGGTCCCGGGGGATGGCACCGAGCGGGGCTGCGGTGGCTTTGCGCGTGCCGCGCTCATCGTCGTGTGTTCGGGAGAGCGTCTGCGCGCGCTAGTTTCATGTCCACCATTCTACCTGGCTCCGGGGTGTTTTGTGGCCTAAGTGCGCTTCGAACCGGTGAGCTTCCGCTGGGCTTTCCGGGCGATGCCCCGTATCAAGATACCTGAGGCAGCGGGGCCGTCAAGCCGTCAGTTCGGAGTGCGATGCGCTATACTTCATCCGGAACGTCTTGGGATCCGACGAAGGAGGGGTCACGATGAGGCGAGGAACGGTGGTGGCCTTGCTGGTGGTGATGACACTTGTTCCGCTCCTCTGGACGGCGGAGGCCCTGGCCCGCGTCGGTGGTGGCAGTTCGGGGGGGAGTCGGGGCAGCCGCAGCTATTCCGCGCCGGTCAGACCCTCGTCGCCGAGTCCGTCCTCGCCGAGCATGCCGGCTTCGCCCTCCACGCCTCTGCCACCAGCCCCGCAACGCCCTGGCTGGGGCGGCATGCTGGGCGGTCTTGTCATGGGCGGCCTCATCGGGAGCCTGCTCTTCGGGGGCCTGGGGCACATGGGCGGTGGAGGGATCGGGCTGCTCGAGATCGTGATCCTCGGCGGTCTGGTGTACTTCGCGTTCAAGCTGATGCGGAGCCGCCAACCCGATGCCGCGCCGGCGGGCTCTGCGGGATCCGGCCCGTTCGGGGGCGGGTACAGTCAATCGAGCTACGCCGGTGCGACGATGGAGGTGCCGGCATCCCTGGGCGACCTCGATCGCGGCATCGCCCACATCCGGCAAATGGATCCGGAGTTCGACCCGAAGCGCTTCGCGGAAACCGCATCCGACAGCTTCTTCAGGATGCAGGCCGCGTGGGGGGTCCGTGACATGGGACGGGCCAGCGACGTTCTGACCTCCGAGATGCAGGCGCTCCTGCAGAAGGACTGCGACCGTATGCGGGCGGAGGGTCGGATCAACCGGCTCGAGAACGTGGCCGTGCGAACTGCCGAGGTCACCGAGGCGTGGCAGGAGCGAGGTCAGGACTACGTCACCGTCCACTTCCTCGCGAGCCTCCTGGACTACACGACGGACGAGAGTGGGACGCGAGTGCTCGACGGCAGCAGGACCGAGCCGGTCAAGTTCGAGGAGTACTGGACCTTCGTGCGCCCCGTGGGCCCGAACACGTGGCGGCTCTCCGCGATCCAGCAAGCCACGTAGGACGCTCGCCACAGAACGTATCACCAGCGTCGGGCCCCCGGTGATTCCGGGCGGCCCGACGGTCACCGTCCACGCCTCCCGTGGTATCCTGCTGACCGTGCCTCAACCTGCGGATATCGCCATCGTCGGCGGCGGCATCGTCGGGCTTGCCACGGCACTGGCCCTTGGCGACACGTACCCCCGCGCGCGCCTCATCATCCTCGACAAGGAGCCGCAGCTCGGCTCGCATCAGACGGGACACAACAGCGGTGTCATCCACTCGGGCGTCTACTACAAGCCCGGATCGCTGAAGGCCCGCCTCTGCGTCGAGGGTGGGCGGCTCATGAAAGAGTTCTGCGATGCCCACGACATCGGGTGGGAACGGTGCGGCAAGGTCATCGTGGCGACCGACGAGCGCGAGCTGCCCCGCCTGCAATCGATCTACGAGCGCGGCACCGCCAACGGGCTCTACGGTCTCAAGGTGATCTCCGGCGCCGAGCTGGCCGAGCACGAGCCGCACTGTCGCGCGATGCGCGCGCTGCTCGTCCCCGTGACCGGCATCGTGGACTACGGACGCGTGGCCCACCAGATGGCGGTGCTGGCTCAGGGACGCGGCGCCGAGATCGTGACGGGCGCGGAAGTGACCGCGATCCGGCGCGGACCCGACGGCCTCACGCTCGAGACGCCGAAGGCGACCGTTCAAGCCCGCTACGCGATCAACTGCGCGGGACTCTACTCCGACCGGGTGGCAGCACTGATGGGCGTGCGTCCCGAGGTGCGGATCATTCCCTTCCGCGGCGAGTACTACATGTTGCGAAAGGACCGGCGCTCGCTCGTCAGGAACCTGATCTACCCCGTTCCCGATCCGGAATTTCCGTTCCTCGGCGTTCACTTCACTCGCACCGTGCACGGCGACGTGGAGGCCGGACCCAACGCCGTCCTCGCGTTCGCTCGCGAGGGGTACACGCTGACGACGGTTCGTCCGCGGGAGCTCCTGGGGACGCTCGGTTACGCGGGGTTCTGGAACATGGCCCGACGCTACTGGCGTATGGGGAGCTACGAGATGTACCGCTCGGCGAGCAAGGCGGCATTCGTCCGATCGCTCCAGAAGCTGGTCCCGGAGATCCGGGAAGAGGACATCGAGCGCGGAGGCGCCGGGGTACGGGCTCAGGCCGTGAGCCCTGATGGCTCGCTGGTGGACGATTTCAAGATCAGCGTCACCGAAGGCGCCATCCACGTGCTCAATGCGCCCTCGCCAGCGGCGACCGCGTCCCTCGCGATCGGCCGCCACATCGCCGGTCTCGCCGGGGAGACGTTCCGGCTCACGCGCTGACGGTCGAGCCCGTCAGGCGGTGCGGCCTTCGGCGCCGCGAGCCTCACCGATTCGCGCCTCGGCGGCGGCCGCGCGGGCTTCAGTCGTGCGAGCCCGATCCTCGGCGGCGGCCGCGCGCATCTCCGCATTGCGCGCTCGATCCTCGCCGGCGAGCATGCGATTGGCGAGGTCGCGGATGATGGCCATGGCGAGCGCGGGATTGCTCCGCACCATGTGATCCAACCGATTGGCGGGCAGAACCATGAGGGTCACGGCGTCGACCGCGATCGCGGTGGCCGAGCGCGGCGCATTCCGGAACAGCGCGAAGTCACCGAGGAGTTCCCCCTTCTTGATCGTATTGACGAGTCGCTCCTCTCCGCCGACCTTGATCCGGATCTCGACCGTTCCGACGTGCAGGAGAAACGCTTCGCCCTTGGCATCATCGCCTTCCCGGAAGATGACCTCGCCCGGAGCGAAGGTGCGTGTGGGTATGTCCCCGATCTGACGGCTCATGGATAACCCCTCGCGACCCTCTTCGTGTGTGGTATAGAATGGCGGCAGTGACTCGCATGATACCGCGATTCGCCGCCGTCGTCGCGCTGGCGTTTGTCCTGGCCGGCAGCCCGGCGCGCGCCGAGACGACCATCTCGGTCCAGGAAGCCATGCTGCGCGCCAAGCCCGCCGTCGCTATGGTCATCGCCGAGGTGGCATCGGAGGTCACGCTCGACTGCGGCAACGGTCCGACGACGGTGAAGCCGCCTCCGTTCAGGGAGACGGGCACCGGCTGGTTCATCGACAGCAACGGCTGGTTGGTCACCAACGGCCACGTCGTGCAGCCCGCCTACGAGAAGACACCGCGGTGGCTCGTCAACCAGCACGCCAATCGCGCGGTGAGCATGGCCTGTCTGCCCAAGGCGCTCGAGAAGGCCGGCATCAACTCCGGCGAGCAACCCGACAAAGAGGACGCGATCAAGAAGAAACTCCAGGACACCGTCCTCCCCACGGCCAAGGTTGCGGTCCAGGCCCAGGTGTTCGTGCTCGTCCCCAATGGCTCGAACCTCAAGGCGGAAGTGATGAAGTACAGCCCGCCGGTGGCTGGCGATCCGAGCGGCATGTCGGGACGTGACCTGGCGCTCCTCAAGGTTCCTGGCGAGAACTTCCCGGTGCTGCGACTCGCCGACTCCAAGGTCGTCCAGATCGGCGACCCAATTCACATCATTGGATTCCCCGGCGTCGTCGTCTCGCACGAGCTGCTGAACAGGTCGGCCTCGGTCGAGGCGTCCGTGACGAAC
>Ga0335077_10006091_pt1 | contig 14873 bp, 20 predicted proteins | sample Lox_Sample_31_FD_207151 | JGI IMG/M metagenome (GOLD analysis project Ga0335077, IMG submission 207151) | Soil microbial communities from Loxahatchee National Wildlife Refuge, Florida, United States - Lox_Sample_3.1 | ecosystem: Environmental > Terrestrial > Soil > Wetlands | place: USA... | reverse complement strand
AAGGTGACTCCCCGTTTGATCTTCGGGACTGCAGTCGCAGCGAATGGCTGAAAACCCTTGGCCGGCAAGAAAGCCGAGATCGCAATGGCCGAAGCCCCCACAAGCAAATCCCTTCGAGTCACTCTGCTCATTGTTCCTCCCCTACACCACAAGCGTCATCCGTTTGCGTCCCGTCGCACGAAAGAGATTCGGCGGCACGTAGCTGGGATTAACCCCTTGGGAAACCTGTACCTCGTGAATGCCGGGCTTGAGTCCGCCAGGGGTGACAACGGTAACGATCATCGGCGTTCCAAAGTCCCAGTGAACGTCTTCGGCTAGCCCCGCCTCATCCATCGTGAAGGTGCGTCCATTGACCGTGAGACGAAGCTGATCGCGCGAATACATGGTGCCGTCGACCGCGATTTCGATCGCACCAACGATGTCCAGGAAAACGCCGCGATAATAAGCAGTCTTCAACAGAATCTGGAAACCGACGGGTTGCCCGTCTTTGTATACATTTTGAAATCCACGCGTGAGGATCATTTGCGCTTCGTACATAGGAGTTACCGTCCCTTCAAAACCAAGTCACCGCGCAAGCAGCCAGAATGGAGGAGGAAAGCTGGTCTCAGGCCCGGCAAGCAAGATATTCCCTTGCGTGCAGCATAAAGGCTTCAGGGCCGTTGGGTCAACGTACCAAATATCCGTACCAAATGTCCGTTCTTCTTGGCATCAGCTAAAAGAACGCTGCAGTCCGGCGGGGCTCCGGATCAGCGCCGTTATCGGACGGGCAGGCCCCGGAGATGCGCTTGCTGCGCATTTTGTGCCGATCACTGCCGATAAGTGAGTCAGGACACATACAGGCCGGAAGAAGGACGTAGAATGAAGATGTTTTTTCAGTGCAGGGACATTCGAGTTTCGCAGAGGATGGACCGCAGAGCGTTCAACGGGGAGACAATAGTGAATCCTACTTTTTCGCGCAGAAGTTTTGTTCACACCTCACTCATCGCAGGTGCCGCACTGGCCACCTCAAGACATCTTCTTGCCTCCGTGCCGGTCGCCAAGCCGGGCTTTCCGGTGGCGGATTATCACGTCCACCTGAGTCCGGAATTGTCGATCGAGCAAGCCGTGAAGCTCGGCAAAGAGCGGCAGGTTGGGATTGGTATCGTGGAACATCCGGGTCCCGGGTACAAAATCCAGAACGATGCGGACCTCACTCAGTACGTCGATGGCTTACGCCAGCATCCTGTTCGTATTGGCCTGCAACCCGTTTATGCAGGCTGGTCGAAAAGCTTTTCGAAAAACGCCTTGGATCAATTGGATTACATTCTGATGGATGCGCTCACGTTGCCTCGTCCCGAGGGCGGCTGGCTGGCGATCTGGAAAATTGACACCATGGTGGACGACGGGGAGGAATTCATGACGCCCTATATGAAGTTCATCGAGGAGGTGCTGACCACGGAGCCCATCGACATCTTCGCATGGCCCACATTTCTGCCGGTTCCGATCGCGCGGCAGTATCAGCAGCTTTGGACTCGCCAGCGGACCGAGCGCATCATCGATCTCGCACAGACCCGAAAGATCGCGATCGAAGTCAACGAAGTGGCGCACGTGCCTGACGAGAACTTCGTGGTCGCGGCAAAACGGGCCGGCCTGAAATTCACCTTCGGGACCGATGCGCGCAACCAAAACGCCGCGCATTTTTATTATTGCTATCAAATGGCCGAGAAATGCCGGCTGACCGAAGCCGACATGTTCGTCCCCAAGCGGAAGTAGGCCGTTGTTGAGCATTCGTTCGCGCGTTCGCGGAACTCGAAGGCTAACCCGGCGCTGATTGCTAGGAGTCTAGTAGTAGGAACGAAGCAGAGGTCCTGGGTTCCGCGGCAGCCGTTGAACTTACTCCGGACGATGTGCGCACCCTCGAAGAGGCTTCTTCGAAGAGCAAGCTTGAAGGGGCTCGTTATCCCAAGTTCCGTGAACAACTGGCTGGCCGGTGAGCGGCCACACGCGGGAGAAACCGAAGATGAAAACTCTGGGTTACGCTGTATTCGCGATGGTGGTGGCAATCACCGCCATCACCTGGGCTCAGACTGCAAAGGTCGAAGACCATTCTCAAACAAGGAAACGGCTGATCGGAGCGTGGCATCTGGCACACATCGAAAGTCTGGGACCGGATGGTAAGCCCATCGACATCCCGCAGCCGACAGGCATGCTGATCTACACGAGCGACGGACACATGTCCGTGCAGCTCATGTACCCGAAGTCGGCCGCTGCTCTCTCCAATGAGTACGTACTGAATGGGTACGAAGCATCCTTCGGGAGCTACGACCTGGATGAAGCGGCGCACATAGTGACCCATCACGTGCGGGGGTCTGTAACGGGCGACCTGCTCGTCGGCAAAGACCTCCCTCGCGTTTACCAATTTACCGAAGATGGGCGCCTGATCATTCGGTCGGGGCGGCCCGATGAACACTGGTTCGTTGTCTGGGAACACTACTGAAGGGCGGCCTTCGCGATTGGCACAAACAGCTTTGAACAGAAGAGAGAAACAATGCAAAAGCGCACGCTTGGAAAAAGCGACGTGGAAGTATCAGCCATAGGCTGCGCGGACGTATTCATACCCAGAGGTTAAGGAAAGGCTTGTTCTGACATCTCTAGGGTCCCGGGATATACTGGGGGCACTCGACACTCCTGTCGATATCGGCGTTTCTGCCGAGAAGGAGGTGATCCAGTGAGGTACGGTTTACGTTGACGCAGTAGAGGAGGCGCTTGTAAAGTTAGCGAGCGCCTCCCTCCGTTTGTCCCGCGTGTCCCAATTCGCTGTGATTCTACGAATTCATTCTGCGAATTGTCACTGGCAAGTGCCTGATGAACGTATTACAAAAGGGCGCCTCGTTTGGAGTAGGTTTCGATCGTTCGCATCAACACCTACAAGAAGGAGCGTCTCATGCCGCTTTCGAGACCTCCCTTGGAGGACGCATGGCCAATGCCACAGCACCCCCGCGGCTGCGCCTCCGCTACGATAATCTCTTCTTCTCCGGAATGGCGGGTGTCGCGATGATCACCATCCTGGTCGGCTTTGCCCGATCTCGCTGGTCACGGCGCGCCGCGTGGATCTTCATCGTCGGCTCGGCCTGCTCGGCTTCGTGCTCGCCATTGTAATAATCTTGCTGGGCACGGTGACCGCGAGCGACCGCCTTGCTTGGCATGTGGCTCAACCGGCCACGGATACGGTCGAGGAAGTTCGTGCCTTCTGCGCCGTCCCGCTCGGCGACATGCTCATGTTTTCCACGCTCGTCTATCTCGGTTATCGCAATCGTTTCCAACCGGCATAGTGCACAAGCGGTTGATGTGGTTCGCAACGCTCTCGCCCCTGGACGCTGGTTTCGACCGCTGGCCGGTCTTTAATCACTACTCGCTTCCGATTGTGAACCTCATTTGCTTCACACCGCTGCTCATGCTAGTGATCGGTTACGACCGGTGGTCTACGGGCAAGGTGCAGCGCGTGACGATCTGGTCGACGATTTTCATGGTTCTCGTGCAGCAAATGCGCCATCCGCTCGGACAGACCGCTGCCTGGCAGAGCTTCGCGGCCTGGGTCGCGATGCACATGCCCTCGTTTCCCTGAAAAACACATGCGTCCTATATATTCAAACTAATCGGGAGGTCAGCGGTTTGAGGTTCTGCGCGGCTGCTCATTGTCCGGTAGTTGCCAGAGCTCCCTGGACGTGACCACCCGCATGCCGAGAATGCGTCCTACGTCCAGGGAGGAGCGAGTTCAGGCCCCGGCCATGCGGCTCTCAGATACAGCAGGAACGTATGGAAAGGTCTTCGACGGCTTCGCGGTGACCGAACCCTTGCCGATCCCGAGATGAACGGGAGTGTCCGCCGCTATGGAGAACATGACATCAGGCGCATTGTCTGTAAGCAAGCGACCGTTCCACTCGGCGAACCCGAAGACAGCGGGTGTGCTAACCTCGTAAGGGAGGATGTTGGGGAAAAATCAGTGTGCGACATTCTCCCCTATGCACGAGGATCTTCGGCCGTTCCATTTGCTGAAACAACGGCGGCAATTGCTTTGGCGACGGCCGCTCCGTAAGTCACGAAATCATCGGCGGGGCGCCCTGCATGAGACGATTGCCGAGATCTTCGTTGAACTGGGTGAATAGGGGATGGATCATAGGAAGGCCCACGCGGTTAATCGAACGCCATCCCCCTGCCAACAACTGGGGCTGCGTGAATTGGTGTTTGCTGAAACGGCTGCGATAGCGGGGAAGCACCGCATTAGCAACTTGCAGAGCGATGCGCGCGAACGGCAGGAGTCCGACTTCGGCCATTGCACCTCCTGCCTCCATAGCAAACAACGATTCTCAAAGACTTACGATCGCGAATTCTCAGGGGTATAGCAAGGATGTCAACAGAGCCAGCTGGCTTCTAGTGGATGATGCCTTTGCGGACGGCGTACAGGATGAGTTCGGCAGGGGTGTGGAGGCCGAGCTTTTCGAGGATGTGGCCGCGGTGGGTCTCCACGGTGTAGGGGCTGATACTGAGCTCGGCGGCGACTTCCTTATTGGATCTGCCTTCGGCGAGGAGCTGGAGGATTTCGCGTTCGCGCATGGTGAGGAGTTCGTAGGAGTCGACGGCGCCTTTCTGCTTGAGGACGCGGATATAGTCTTCGGCGAGCAGGCGGCTGACGGCGGAGCTGAAGAAGGATTTACCGCGGGAGACGGCGTCAATGGCGGAGAGGAGATCGGAGGCCGCGGAGTCCTTGAGGAGATAGGCGCGGGCGCCGGCCTGGAGAGAACGCATGACGTAGGCTTCATCGGAATGCATGCTGAGGATAACGACGCCGGTAGAAGGGGACTGCTTGAGGAGAGCCTTGGTGGCTTCGATGCCGTTTAGGAGAGGCATGCCGACATCCATGATGACGACGTCGGGATGGAGCGAGCCAGAGAGGGAGATGGCGTCGCGGCCGTTTTCGGCTTCGCCGACGATTTCGAAATTGTCCTGGCGCTCGAGCAAGGCGCGGAGGCCGGAGCGCATGACCGTGTGATCATCGGCGAGAAGGATGCGGAGTTTCTTCAAGTGGGGACACCTTCGGATTCCGGGGAAGGGACGAGGGGAAGTTCGACGCGAAGACGCGCGCCAGCACCAGGGGAGGAGTCGACGCGGAGGGTTCCGCCGAGGCGAGTGACACGCTCGTGCATGCCGAGGAAGCCCAAGCCGCGCTGGCGGAGGGGATCGAAGCCGATGCCATCGTCTTCGATGGAGAGGACGAAGCGGCGAGCGTCTTCCTGGACGCGGATGTGGACGTGGCGGGCGCGGGCGTGCTTGGCGCAGTTGTTGAGCGCCTCCTGAACGACGCGATAGACGCAGGTCTTGTAGTTTTCCGGAAGATTATCAGCGAAGTGATCGTCGATGACGTCGACGACGAGGCCGGTGCGCTTGGAGACTTCGCGGCCCTGCCATTCGAGGGCGGCGATGAGGCCGAGGTCATCCAGCATGGAGGGGCGCAGGAGGAGGGCCATGTTGCGAACTTCGTTGACGCAATTTTCGGCGAGGTTTTTGACTTTCTGGAGGCTGGCGCGGAAGACGCCGGCGGGCGGAGAGTTCTCGGCCAGATTCTGCACGTCCATGAGGAGGGCCGTGAGGGACTGGCCAATCTGGTCGTGGAGGTCGCGGGAGATGGCGCGGCGCTCGTTTTCCTGGGCGTCGACGAGGCGCTTGGAAAGTTCCTTCAGCTCGCGCTGAGAGCGGAGGCTCTCGTTGTATTTTGCTTCGGCCTCCTGCTCGAGGCGGGAGACGTAGACGATGGTGGAGGCGGCAAGAAGAAGCCCGAAACCGAAGGCGAACACTGTGACCATGCGGAGACGATGGCGTGACTGGGCGAAAACGCTGGAGATTTCCTGCTCGGCCTGACGGAATTCGAGTTCGTTGACGTCGCTGACTTCGCCGGTTAGGGAGAGAACCGTGGCGCGCTGGGCAAGAGCGGCCTGACGCAACGGGAGGTCGTTGTGCGTTCCGGTGTCGCCGCTGAAGATGCGGTCGGCGACCAGCCAATAGCTGGCGAGCTCATTGGCGAGTTTCTGGAAGGGGCCTTTTTGCGCGGGCGGAAGAGAACGGAAGGAGGAGTCGAGCGCGGCATCGGTGTGAGCACGCATGTCGTGGAGTTGCGCGAGGTAAGACTCGCGAATGGTGGGATCGAGCTTGACGAGAGCGTATTCGCGAAGAAGATTGCCGGATTCGTAGAGACTGAAGCGGATCTCGCGCAGCGTGCGCTCGCGATTGAGATAGTCCTGACGGACGCGGGCGCTGCTACCTTCAAGTTCGTGAAGCGCGTTGATGGAATCGAAAGAGAGAACGGCCATCAGAACGAGGAGCGCGCAGAAGCCGGAGATCATGGCGGCGCGGGGGCCGATGTGGCGTCCGGGGCGGACGGAGGAGAGAGGAAGGTGAGTTTTGTTGGCGCCGGGCATAGCGGCAATAGTTTATAGGGAGGACAGGAACAGGGGTATAGCGTGGAGGCGGTATATGGGAAGGGCGGAGAATTGAAGCAGAGGACGAGGAGAGTGTGAGAGTGCAAGAGTACAAGAGTGTAAGAGTGCGGAGAGAACGGACGACGAGGTAGAGGCGAGGCTATTGGAAGGAGGCGGAGAGGCGGGAGACGTCGGCCTGGGCGCCCTGGAGGAGCTTGAGGGCTTCGTCCTGCAGAGAGCCGTGGGGATCGAGTTTAGGATACGTCTGAATATCGGCGATGACGGCAATCGGGTCGTTGCGGCGCTCATGATTGCGGGCGAGAAGGACGTAGACGTCGGCCTGTTTGGCATTGCGCAAAGAGCGAGGGAGCAAAACCGCCGCTCGTGAGGTCGATGGATCTCTGGAATTCCTCGGCGGATTCGTCGAAGTGGCCGGTGCGATAGAGGGCGAGGGCGAGATTGTGGTGAAAGCGGTAGGAGTTGGGGTCAATTTCGATGGCTTGACGGAAATACGGAACGCTGCCTTGCGGGTCGCCTTTGCTGAGCAACGCGGTGCCCTTCTGGAAATTGCGTTCGGCCTTAGCGGAAGTGGCGAGCTCCTGGACGGAGATGGTGGAACTGTTGCGCGGACCAGGGGAAGAGGGCGACTGCGGGAAACATACGCTACGGGAGAGCAAGAGAGCGAGGAGCAACAGCGAGAAACAGCGAACGGCGTTCATGGGACACCAGAGGAGCGAAAGGAACTTTCACTGGCTCCATTGTGAGAAGAAATGGGAGGGACGGCGGGGAAATTCGAAGTTGGTGAATCAGAGAGTAACTGGCCGAGGGGACAGGGGAAAGGACATTTTTTTCATACGGCGGAGTGATAAACCCCGACAACGTGAGCTTGGCACCCACAGCGCTGCTTGGGCGTGGTGAAACTAGGGATTGTGCCGAGGTGGGGTCCGGCGGTGCTGAACCCCTACGCAGAGAGGGTACCGATCTTGAGATCGGCCACTACACAAGCGGCGAAGATCAGGGTTTTTGGCGATGGGAGTCGAACCAGTTCAGGGTGTAGACGGTTTTTGCGATTTGGTGGCTGGGGCGGCGGCTGAGGCCGTGAGGTTCACCGGGGAAACGCACGAAAGCGGATTCGACCTTGAGGAGCCTGAGCGCGGCGTAGTATTGCTCGGCTTCGGAGATGGGCGTGCGGAAGTCGTCTTCACCGGTCATGAGGAGAGTGGGAGTCTTGACGTTTTTCACGAGGGAAATTACGGAACGTTTCATGTAGTCGTCAGACTTGTCCCCGGGATTGCCATTGAACCAGTAAAGGGAGCCGAAAGAGGGAAGATCCGAAGTGAGGACCCAGCTGTACCAGTTGATGACGGGGTAGAGGCTGGCGGCGGGCACGAAAACGGTCCGTGTGGTCGATCGTCCAGTCGCCAGGATAGGAAAGGTGGATGAGATTGGCAAACTCTTCGCCGTAGCTGGTGCTGCCACGGGGGTTAGTGCAGAGGATGACGTAGTCTTTCGCGGCCCAGATTTGTGCGTTGAGATCGAAGCGGTCGCCGTAGTTGGAAAAGGGGCCGCCATGAATCTGAAGGATGAGAGGATATTTTTTCGCGGGATCGAAATTGGGCGGCTTGATGATCCAGCCTTCAATTTTGCGTTTGTCCCTGGAGGATTCGTACCAAAGCTCTTCGACGGCGCCGAGTTTTTTGGCGGTGAAAAGTTCGCGATTGAGGGAAGTAAGCACGTTGAGAGAGGGAGTCGAGAGCGAGGCCACGGCGACGTCGCCGGGATCGGAAGGCGTGTCGTATTGAATGGCGAAGGAATTGTTTTTGGCGAGGGAGTAGGAGCCGCCGAGGTTGAGATGCTCGGAAAGGATTTTTGGGGAGGCGTCGAGAGGGAGATAGGCGAGTTTGGTGTCGCCGCGATCGGAGTAGGAAAAGAAAATTCCCTTGCCATTGGCGGCCCAGCGGGGAGTCGAGGCGTCGCGATCGAGTTTGGGAGTGAGGACACGGGGATTGCTGCCGTCGCGGTTGCAGACATAGAGGAAAGTGGTCTGATGGCCCTGGAAGCGATCATCAAAGCCGGTGTAGGCGATGAACGTGCCGTCGGGGGAAACGTCCGGAGAATTGTTGGGGCCGTTGCGATGAGTGAGCTGCTTGAGAGAGCTGTCCGAGAGAGAGAGCTGGAATAGTTCAGAGTGAAGGGGTTCGTGCTCGTAATTCGTCGTGCCATTCATGGAGAAGACGAGCGGTTTGCCGTCCGGGGCCCAGGCGAGGCCAGAGGCACCGAGTTCCGGGACGGCGGGACCGTGAGGGAATTTGCCGGTGGTGAGTTGACGAGGGGCCCCGCCATCGGCTGCGATGACAAAGATCTGGGAGTAGCCGGGTTTGAGATAGCCGGGACCGTTGAAATGATAGAAAAGGTCTTCATAAACGCGTGGAGGATCGGCCCACTTGGCGCCATCGGGAGCGGAGGGCATGGTGACGATTTTCGGTGGGGCAACGGAAACGAGAGAAGTGAAGGCGAGCTGCTTGCCGTCGGGAGACCAGGAAATACCGGCGGGAGAATTTTCGAGGTCGGTGAGCTTGGCGGTTTGTCCGGTGTCCATCCAGCGAACGTAGAGTTGCGGCTTGCCGTCGCGATCAGAGAGGAAGGCGAGGCGCGTGCCGTCGGGAGACCAGCGAGGCGAAGAATCGCCATAGGCCCCGGTGGTGAGGGCGCGATGGTCAGTGCCGTCGAAGTTGACCATCCAGAGGTTGGAGACGCGGCGGTCGGAGGCCATGTCCGCAGACTGGCGGACATAGACGATGCGCTTGCCGTCGAGAGAGATTTGTGGATCAGAGGCGACCTGCCCGCGGAAAATATCGAGGGGTTCGAGGTGAGTGAAAAGTTCCTGGGCGGAGAGAGCCGCGCAGGAGAGAAGCAAGGTAGAGAAAACGGCGAGCAGACAGAAGCGGTGAGTCACGGAGCGCTCCTTTAAAACGAAGAGTGGGAATGCAAAACAGATTCGCACGGCTGCGATGCCTTGCGAAGAATATCATGCAACGAATTTCCCGGAGGTTGAAGCACCAATGTACCAAGTGCAGACGCAACGCTCCAAAGGCAAGAAAATAGCTGGACATTGGGGGGAGTAACGTTCATAAAGTCGGGTTGAGGGAGCAATCCAATTCGGAGGTGCGCAATGCAGGGTAGAAAATTGGTTGCCTTTGGCGTGTTTGCGCTGGCCGTGACACTGGCACTCATGGAGGGTGTTGCGTTGGCCGACCAGCACTCGGGGACTTGGAAATTGAATACGGCAAAAACGAAATATAGCCCGGGGCCGGCACCACAAAGCATGACGCTAAAGGTCGAGTCGGATGCGACGAGCTACAAGCTGATCGCAGACGGAGTCGATGGGACGGGAAAGTCAATGCACGTGGAATATTCGGGAAAATTCGATGGGAAGGACTATCCGTCGGTTGGCAGCCCTTACGGGGACACGGTTTCCCTGAAGCGGATCGACGCAAATACAGTTGAAGTGACGAACAAAAAGGACGGGCAAGCGACGGTGACGGTGACGTCGGTAATCTCGAAGGACGGGAAGACGCGGACGTCGACGTTCAAGGGCAAGAGCCCCGAAGGCCACGAAGTGAACAACGTGGCGGTGTACGAGAAACAGTAGCTGTTATTGCCACGCAATCTGGATCCACTGCACCGTGACGGGGGTCGCGGGCTTTTCCGCCGAGGCGGAAGTGTGCCCGATCGAATCTTTACTTCCAGATGGCGTAGTAGAGAACATAGAACCAGCTGCAGATACCGTGGAGGATCATCCACAGAATTGAGTGATGAAGGCTCCAGGAAAGGGTGATGGCCAAGACGCTTCCGAATCCCCAAGCGCCCATACCCGCGCAACGGCCACGGCTGTCCGTGTCCTCTTCGCTTTCTTCTGACATGTGCGCACCTCTGTAGTGTTCTACGCACGAGAGTGCAAGAAAGTCTCACCGGAAGACCTGAGTTCCGAGTGACAAAGAGAGGCGTTGCACAGATGGATTGACGGGGGTGGAGGGCGGCCCATAAGATGAGGGCCCAATGACGGACGCCGACGCGCTCATCGGGCAGACCATTTCGCATTACCGCATCCTGGAAAAGGTTGGGCGGGGGTGGAATGGGCGTAGTCTACAAGGCCGAAGACACGCGGCTGCACCGAAATGTCGCGCTGAAATTCCTCCCGGACAATGTAGCGAAAGACGCGCAGGCACTGGCGCGCTTCCAAAGAGAGGCGCAGGCGGCCTCGGCGCTGAACCATCCGAATATCTGCACGATTTATGATATTGGAGAAGCAGGCGGGAAGGCGTTCATCGTCATGGAGTTTCTGGATGGCGTGACGCGGAAGCATTTGATCAACGGGCAGGCGATGGAGCTGGAGTGGCTGCTGGAACTGGGAATCGAGGTGTGCGAGGGGCTGGACGCGGCGCACGGGGAAGGGATCGTTCATCGGGACATCAAGCCGGCGAATATTTTCGTCACGAAGCGCGGGCACGCGAAAATTCTGGATTCTGGGCAGGCAAAAGTGAGCGTGTCGAGGGCGCCGGCGGGCGCAGACGTGGCCACCGCAACATTAGCGACGATGGGAGCGGACAGCGAGCAACTGACGAGTCCGGGAAGCGCGCTGGGAACGGTGTCGTACATGTCGCCGGAGCAAGTGCTGGGAAAGCCGCTGGATGCGCGAACGGACCGTTTTCGTTTGGAGTGGCTTTGTATGAAATGGCGACGGGATTTTTGCCGTTCACGGGAGACAGCACGGGCGCGGTGTTCGACGCGATTCTGCACAAAGATGCCACGGAGGCGGTGCGGCTGAATACGCAGGTGCCGAAACAGCTGGAACAGATCATCGATAAGGCGATGGAAAAAGACCGCGATTTGCGGTACCACAGCGCGGCGGACTTGCGGACGGATTTGAAACGGTTGGAAAGGGACGGCAGCTCGGGAAGCGCAAGGAGAGAGCGAAGTCAGGCGGGAACGGAAGCCGCCGTGGGCAGTGGTTCGACGAGAAGCGTGGCGGGCGCAGGGGGCACGGGGAGCGCGAGCGTCGCCAGCGGGTTGGAGGACAAGCCGAAAATTTCACGGAAGTGGGTGGGGCCGGCGGTGATTGTGGTGTTGCTGGCGCTGGCGGTGTTCGCGGTGATGCACTGGGGAGGAATGTTCCGGCAAGGATTGGCAACAAAAGGCTTCGCTAATCCGAGCATCGAGAGCCTGACGTCGACGGGGGACGTGATGATGGCGGCGATCTCGCCCGATGGAAGATACCTGGCGTACATCTCGAACCGGTTTGGGAAATACAGTCTGTGGGTGAGGCAGATTACGGTGGCGAATCCAGTGCAAGTTGTAGCACCCAGTCCCACGTACTTGCTGAACGTGACGGTCACGCCGGACGGGAATTACCTGGACTATCTCGAGGAACGTCCAGGAGAGATCAAAGGGAAAGTATATCGAGTGCCCATTTTGGGAGGCACGCCGCAACGGTTGACGGAGAAAGTGTTTTTTGGAGTGACGTACTCTCCGAATGGAAAGCAATTGGCATACACAGCGATAGACGTTCGAGAAACAAGAGAGCTCGATCATGGTGGCAAATATGGACGGAAGCGGCGCACACAAACTGGCCTCGCGAAAAATGACCATGGTATCCGGCTTCTATGTGATGCCGGCGTGGAGCCCGGATGGGAAGGTGATCGCGTCCTTCATTGGGGACAGCGTTCAGAGGGGCACAGTTATAAGGGCGAGGAGCCAGCCGCCTGGATTTGGAGGGTGTGGGTGTCGGAGAGGAAGACGACGACGCTGAGGTTGGCGGAGTTCCACTTCTCGTCGAGTTTGATAGGGACAGTCAGGGGGGATTTGAGAGGCAGGGAGACGGAATGGAGTTTGTGCAGCTGGCGGACGACTGGGGCGTGCCGAAGAGTTTCGCCAGAATTTTCGCCAGCGGTGACGTTCGAATGCAGACCTCTCTCGGTGATGACCACCCACAAATCGAGAGAAGACGCAGCGAGGGGCGGGGAGGCGGGATCGAGAGCAACCTCAAGGGTGAGGGTGTGCGGTTTCTTGGCGGCAGGGGTGGCAAGGAGCAGACGCGGTTTGGGATGAAGGGTGGAGAGGCGGATTTGCTCCTCCAGCTCACGGCCATGGACGCCGACGATTTCCGCACGGCCATCGATGACCAGCTGAGGGGTGTAGACGGTGGCGTCGGAGAAGATGCCGGCGTAGTCTTTCTGGCGCTGGGTGAAATCGGCGGAAGAGAAGGGGTCTTTCCAGCCTTGACTGTTCCAGTAATCGACGTGCTCTTCGAGGGCGATGATTTGGACGCCCTCGAAAGGCTGCTGTTCGCTGAGTTCTTTGAGAAGCGCATCGGCGGGAGGGCAACTGGAGCAGCCTTCGGAGGTGAAGAGTTCGATGATGACGGGCTGCTTTTCGGGGGAGGAGCGAGCGGGTGAAGCGAAGAGGGCGGCGAACAGGGTGAGTGGCAACAGCAATGCACGCGTGCGCATAGGGAGTCCTCCATGAATAAGACTCTAGAGAGCGGATTTGGTTACAGAAAAGTGTGCAGAGCATTCCGTAGTTCGTTTGAGGTTTTCATGAAGGAGTTGAGCAGACGATGAGGTACAGTACGCTGGGCCCGGCTCTCGAGACGTTTGGACCGAGCTACAAGATTACCGGAATCCTGTTGGCGCTCGGACTGTTGTTTAGCGGGCTGGCGTTCGCCGTTGCCAACGAAATTCACGACCAAACTGCCTGGATTGTTTTTGACGGGATCGCGCTGTTTTTCGGCGTGCTGCTCTGGCGCCACCTGGTTTGCCGCGCGTGGCTGCACGAAATGGGAATCTCCTACCGGAAGATGCTGGGCTACGGCGAGGTTCGGTGGACGGAAGTGGAGCAAATCTACTTCGAAACGCATGAGGTGGACGTACACCTGATACCGCTGGGCTCGTTTTCGAGTCTACGTCTGGTAACGACGCACCAAAAGAAGATTGCCATGGGCGAGAACATCCGCAACACGGAAGTACTGTTTGAAGTGGTGGCGAAGAGGACGTTCGATGCGCTTTATCGGAACGCGGTGCTGGAATTCAATTCGGGGAGCGAGGTGGATTTTGGGGCGATCCGCGTGAGCCGGGAAGAGGGCGTGACGATCCGGAGACGGTTCCGTCGACAAACCATCCCGTGGAAAGACATTGCGGGATTCCAGTTCGACGCGCACTTTGCGCAGTTTGACCGTGTGTCGAGGCGGCTTGCGACGAAGGTGGCGTCGAAGCGGGTGGCGAATACGCATGCACTGCACGCGTTGCTTACCGGAGTGATGAGACACGTGTGGTGAAGAGAAGAAGAGTGCAAAGGTCCCAGAGTGGCAGAGTGGAGGCAGGCTTGGCGGGTAGGCAATGGGGAGGGGAATTGGTGGCCGGCGAATCGGACGCAGGGACAAGATAGAGATGGAACTGAATCTTGGCCACTTCCCAGGGAGCCAAGACGATGGCGGAAAGCAAGGTTGGTCCCGGAGTGACATCCGGGACGGTAGAGACGCGTCCGAAAATCCTGTCCGGGATGCAACCAGAATACCCGGGAATCCCTACTGGCGCACAAAAAGCAAGGCGAAGTGGACGCATTAGTCAGGAGGTTCCCATTCTACTGGCCGGGAACGACGCGGAAGGACACGTGTTCATTGAAGAGACGCACACGGTGGTGATAAGCCTGCACGGAGCGGGAGTTGTGTCCCGGCATAAATTGGCGCCTGAGCAGGAATTGATCCTGCGCGTTGTGGGGGCGAACCGCGAGGCAGAAGTGCGCGTGGTGGGCCAGATCGCGGCGGAAGGAAGAATGCATACGTACGGCGTGGCGTTCCTGAACGAGCGAAATGAACTTCTGGCAGAGGGAGTTTCCACCGCCGGCGCAGTGGGACGACCGGCCACCGGTGTTGACGTTGGAGTGCGTCGGCTGCAAAGACCTGGTGGATTTGCTGAACGGGGAATTCGAGTACGACATCTGCCGGATTCACGGTGGGCTGGCGCGGTACTGCGAGGAATGCGGAAGGATGACGGTATGGAAACAGCCGGACGACGCGATGCCCTTGCGGCCGGAGAAGGAAGCGCGAAGGAATAGGAAGTTGGTGGAAAAGCCCGCGGCGGAAACCGCTTACGGGGAGGCTGGGGCGGAAAAGGAGGAGCGCGGAGAGCCGCCGGGAGAATCGGTGAACCAACCAATTGCGGTGCCGGTGAAGACGGAAGAAGCGGAGCGACGAGTGCGCGTGTGAGTCAAGGTGAATTTTTCCGTGTGCGTGAGGACGGAGGAATTTAAGGACGATATCGTGGCGTGCATCGACATGTCGCGGGGAGGAGTGAGCTTCCGAAGCAAGAACCAGTACACGAAGGAGATGAGAATACAGATTGCCGTCCCGTTTTCTGCGGATGT
>Ga0335077_10006090_pt1 | contig 14873 bp, 15 predicted proteins | sample Lox_Sample_31_FD_207151 | JGI IMG/M metagenome (GOLD analysis project Ga0335077, IMG submission 207151) | Soil microbial communities from Loxahatchee National Wildlife Refuge, Florida, United States - Lox_Sample_3.1 | ecosystem: Environmental > Terrestrial > Soil > Wetlands | place: USA... | reverse complement strand
GGTTGCGCAAAAGTTCTGTCGCTCTTGAAAAAAGAAAATAGGCTCATAGTTGTCCTTTAACTGTAACAGCTTCCTGGACAATTCAGTGGGAAATCGTCGCGCTCTTGTGTAAGAGTCACAGGTGGACCCGGCTGCCGAAGGCGCAAGACCGCTGATCATGAAACAACTACCGACCGGATTGCGTACTTTTCCAGTGGCCCGTAGCTGTGCCCGAACTCAGCCCCCAGGGAGGAACAAGAACATGAAGCTGGCTGCCGCTGTGCTTCTTCTGGCCGGATTGACGCTTCCGCAATTGGTCCCCGCGCAAACGAAACATACTCCCACTATCCCGGAAGGCCTGAGTCTCAAATCCATCAGCGCGCCGCGAATTTCGCCGGATGGCCGATTCGTGGTCTACGAACTCCAGCAAGCCGACTGGAAAGGGAATGAATATGTCCGCCAGCTCTGGCTTGTGAACGTCGAAACCGGCAAAAGCGTTCAACTGACCCGCGGAAAAAAGTCCGCTGGCGGCGCCGACTGGTCTCCCGATGGCCACTGGCTGGCCTTCCTTACTGAACGCGAATCCTCCGCGATCGAACCTTTATCTCCGTCCGAAGCCGAGTCCAAGGAGGAAAAGAAAGAGGAGAAGAAGGAAGACAAGAAAGAGCCTGAAGCCGGCAAGCCTGCTGCCGCGCAGATCTGGCTCATCTCTCCCGAAGGCGGCGAAGCTTGGCAATTAACGAAGTCCGAAACCGAAATCAACGAATTCCACTGGTCTAAAGACTCCAGACTCATCGCCTTTTCCGCCAGCGCCCCCGAATCCAAAGCCAATAAAGACCGCAAGGAAAAATATTCGGACTACGAAGTCTATGAGAAGGATTACCGCCAGAGTCAGCTATGGTCCGTCGATGTCCGGGAAGCCGAGAAGTCCTATCTTCCCATCGCGGCGAAACGTCTCCTTACCGATCCGGCTCTCAGCGTGACCGATTTTACCTGGTCTCCGGATTCCACCCAGATCGCCTTCGCCGCCGCCGTCAATCCGTTTCTTTCCTACCGTGGGGATCAGGACATCTATCTCCTCGACCTTTCGAAAAATAACTTCGTCAGGAAAATCGTCGCCCTCTCGGGGCCGGACTCCAATCCGATGTTCTCCCCTGACGGCAAGGAACTCGCCTTCCAGACTTCGCTCGCGCAACCCTACTTCTATTACGCGAACAGCCATATCGCTGTCGTCCCGCTCTCCGCCGTCCTCGGCAAGCCCGCCGCCACTCCCGCCGACGTCAAAGACCTCACCGCAACATTCGACGAGGATCCTTATCCGCTCGAATGGGGCCCGGACGGCATCTATTTCGCCGGATTGCAGAAGACCAGCGTCCACGTTTTCCGCGTCGATCCCGAGTCCGCCGCAATACAACGAATCTCGTTGCCCGATGCCTTGCTCCTCGAAGAGGTGTCGCTCACCCCGGACTCCAAACACCTCGCCTACATCGCTTCGAGTCCCACCGAAATGGAAGAGCTTTTCGTTTCCGCCGTCTCCCCGTTTGCGCCAAAAAAACTTACCGACATGAGCGCTCAGGTGAAAGACTGGAATCTGGGCACCGCCGAAGTCATCTCCTGGAAAAGTCAGGACGGTACCGTCATCGAAGGCATTCTCCGCAAGCCCGTCGGTTACGACCCTTCGCGCAAATACCCGCTCCTCGTCAAAATCCACGGAGGCCCTACGGGCACTTCGCGCCCTTCTCTTTCGCCCGTCACCTACGCTTATCCCGTCCAGCAATTTCTAGCGAAGGGCGCGGTCGTTCTCGAACCGAACTATCGTGGCAGCGCTGGGTATGGCGGTGCGTTCCGCGCGCTCAACGTTCGTAATCTCGGCGTCGGTGACATGTGGGACGTGATGAGCGGCGCCGATTACCTCATCGCCCAGGGCATTGCCGATCCCAACAAGCTTGGCGCCATGGGTTGGTCGCAAGGCGGCTACATCTCTTCGTTCCTCACCACCCACACCGACCGCTTCAAGGCCATCTCCGAAGGCGCCGGCATCAGCGACTGGATGACCTACTACGTCAACACCGACATCACCCCGTTTACGCGACAGTATCTCCACGCCACTCCGTGGGACGATCCCGAAATCTACGCCAAGACTTCTCCCATCACCACGATCAAGCAGGCCAAAACTCCCACGCTCATCCAGCAGGGAAGTAACGACAAACGCGTTCCCGTTCCCGACAGTTATGAGCTCTATCGCGGCCTGCAAGATCAAGGAGTCGAATCGCGCATGGTTCTGTACACCGGCTTTGGGCACGGCGTGAACAAGCCCAAGTCGCAGCGCGCCCTGCTCCAGTGCAATCTCGATTGGTTCGATCACTACATCTGGAACGAACCCATCCCCAAAGACTCGCCGATCAACGGCTCCAGCGAGCTCCCCGAACCCGCAAAATAGCCGCGGAAGATTCGGAGAGCCCCGTTGGCGCATGCGGGGTTTTGTAGCGGCGGGTTTTCAGACCGGTGCTTTTGCGGCGGCCGCTCCAAAGATCGCGTGATCGAGTGCCGCCTTCTCCTCACTCCGCAGAGCGCGGTGCGCCCCTTTCGCCAAATCCCCCAGCGGCACGGGCCCAAACGCCACGCGAATCAATCGCAACACTTCAATCCCCAACGCGTCCAGCATCCTCCGGATCTGCCGGTTTTTTCCTTCATCCAACACAATCTCCAGCCACGCATTCTTCTGACCCGCGCGCAGCACACGCGCCTGTTTGGCCTTCAGCATCACTCCCTGTGGCGTCTCCACTCCCCGCTCCAAAGCCTCGATTACCTGCGTTTCCGGTGCGCGCCTGATCTGCACATGATACGTTTTGTCGAGATGCGACTCCGGATCGGTAATTTTCGCTGCCCATTCCGAATCGTTTGTGAACAGCAGCATCCCTTCCGACGCCAGATCCAGCCTTCCCACCGGCGCGATCCATCGCATCTCCCTCGACAGCAGCGAATACACAGTCACGCGCCCCTCTTCATCCGACGCCGTAGTCACCACGCCACGCGGCTTGTTCATCACCAGATAAATCTTCTCCGCCGCCGCCAGCGGCTTTCCCTCCACGGAAATCCGGTCCTTGCCGAGCCGCACCGGCGCTTCCGGATTCCTTACCAGCGATCCGTTCACGCGGACTTTCCCGGCCAGAATCAATTCGAAGGCCTGGGAACGCGAGCAGAACCCGAGCTTCGACAAAGCGCGCGCCAGACCGCTTCTCTTCGCGTGGTCGCGCGATCCTTTTTGCTTCCTTTGGTCTTTGGAATTCACCGCAGTGGAATTGAGTTTATCGCGAACTGCGAGCCATCAGCTCTTTTTCTCGGCTGGAGCTGCTGGAGTGGTCGGTGTCACCGGCGCGGGCTCCGGCGCTTTTCTTTCTCCATACCGTTGCGCCAGCCAGGCCCGGACTTCTTTGGGGTAATACTGGAACGGCCCGTTTCCGCCCTTGTACGAAATCCTGCCCGTTTCATCCACGATGTACAGCCGCTCCGGCCACGCCGCAAACGCGTCATTCGCCGCGTTGTTCATATCGTCGATTCCGAACGGCAGGGTGAACTTGAACCGCTTCGTGAAATCGTTCGCGATCGCCACGCGCTGCTCCAGCGTTTTCGGCTGCGTGTAGCAGACATCGTCCTTGTCTTTCTCGTTCGATTTCATCCGCCACTCGTCAATGGGATGGGCCTCGCGGATGTAAATGGTCAGAAAATCGGCGTGATTTTTGTAATCGTCGTAGATCTTCTCGATGTCGCCGACCTGACGACGAAATGGCGGTCACGTAAAGCTACCGAACACCAACACCAGCGGGCGCCCCTTCACTCTTTCCCGCAACGGAAACCGCGACTGCCCGTCCAGCGCCAGCAGTTGAATATCCGGTACGCCGTCGCCCACCTTCAAATCCCCACGGTGCATGTACGGAAACGCGTAGCGCGCCATCTGGAACGCATCTTTCGGGCTCCCCGCCATGATCGAAAGCCCCACGAAGGTCAACAGGACCACGGCGACAATTGCGATCAATGCCCATTTGACGAGAGGATTCATAGTGCGGGTCAGTGATGTTCCATTCTTAGCTGCTCGCGCAGCGCATTGTACCGCGTCAAAGCCTTCTCAATCACGTTCATCGCCGCGTATGCCGGCTTGATGTCTTCCACCTGCACCTGCTTGCCTTCCAGTTGCTTGTAGTCCTGAAAAAATCGCTTTAGTACCAGCAACCGGTGCGGCGGCAAATCCCGCGCTTCCAGGTAACTGCTGAACTCCGGGTCGTTTGTCGCCACCGCGATGATCTTATCGTCACTCGCGCCCGAATCGATCATGGTCATCACGCCAATCGCGCGCGCCTTGATCAGTGCCAGCGGTTGCACTGGTTCCTGGCACAACACGAGCACATCCAGAGGATCGTTGTCCTCCGCATACGTCTGCGGAATAAAGCCGTAATTCGCCGGGTAGAATACGGCGGAGTGAATAATGCGATCGACCCGCAGCAGGCCTGTCGCTTTGTCCAACTCGTACTTCACGTTGGATCCCAGGGGAATTTCGATCAGCGCCTGAAAATCACGCGGCAGCTCTTTGCCGGGTGACACATCGTGCCATGGGTGCATCAACCGTTTGCTCCTCGCTGTGGTTAGTGACGCTTCCCATTATCACCTGAGAGCCAGGAAAACAGTAAGCGTGATTCACGCTGCTTTTTTCACCCACGCCCCGAGGATCGCGCCCATCAGCATGAAGCCGAAGAGCGGGTAAAGATCGCAAACAGCTGCCATGGCCGCAGCTCATACATGTGCGTCGTAAAGGTCACCGGCCCCACGAATCCGATCCACAGCAGAACGCCGACCGATGCCCCTCGGCCGATCGTGTTTGCATTCCGCCAGATGCAAATCTGCGCCAACGAATAGGCGATCAGCACGTTCAGGACTAGAGTGATCACGTAGGGCAGGACGGGATTCGCGCTCTTCATCTGCGCATCTGTCATTCCTTCCAGTGCCACCCAGGATTTGCCGAACAGCACCGCATACCAGATCGCGCCCAGAATCCAATAAGCAATCGCCGCAACTGCCACGGCCGCATAGTTTGTTCGCATCGGGATTTTCTCTCCTGGGACCGCCGCAAGGAAGGTCGAATATCCTCGGCGTTGTTGCGCCGAGTCTCCTACCCCATCCAACCGATGTCAAGCTACTTCACGCGATAGAACGCCTGCAGCAGTCCCGTTGGATACTGTTTGCTTTTCAGCAATTCCAATTGCATCTCCGGATACGGGGCCGTGAACAGCGGAATTCCTTTGCCCAGCAAACGCGGATGAATTGCCAGCCCAATCTCATTCACCAGCTTATGCTGCAAAAACTCCTGGACCAGCGATCCGCCGCCCACCAGCCAGATATGTTTTCCGTAATGCGCACGCACCCGGCTTGCCCATCCCGGCGCGTCACCGCGCACAAGCTCCACCTGTTTGTACGGCGTCGAGTCCAGCGTCCGGGAGAATACATAATGTTTCATCCCCGGAAACAGCGGCGATTCCGGCGATAGCTCCAGCATCCGTTCAAACGTCTTCCGTCCCATCACCGCCACATCCACCGAGGCGAAAAACTCCGCCATCCCGTAATCCTGGTCCGTGAACAGCCAGTCCACGCTCCCGTCCGTCCTCGAAATGAAGTTGTCCAGTGAACTTGCTACGAAGTACTTGATCTCTCGCATGATTATGCTCGCGCTTTGCCGATCATCTCTTCCCAGATCCCCTTGGCCTTGAGAATTAATTCCACCGCGTCCCGAATCGCGCCTCGACCCGCCACAGACTTCGTGGTGAAGTGTGCCGCCTTTTTCACTTCTGGCACGGCGTCTCCCACCGCCACCGCCAGTCCCACGCGCCGCATCACCGGCAAATCCGGCAGGTCATCTCCCACATACGCCACTTCTTCGTCGCGCACGCCGGCCTTCCTCAAGATTTCTTCATACGCCGGAATTTTCGTCGGCTGCTTCATGTAGATGAATTCCATCCTCATCTCGTGCGCGCGCCCCAGCAGCGCCGCACTTTCCCGTCCCGTGATGCATCCTGTTCGCAGCCCAGCGCTGTTCGCCAGCGTCAGTCCCTGCCCGTCGTGCGCATCAAACGTCTTGATCTCCAGCGCCGTCCCGTCCGGTTGCGACAGCAGCGTCACCCCGCCGTCCGTCATCGTTCCGTCCACATCCATGAGCAATACCCTGATGCGCGCCGCCCGCTTCTTCAGTGCAGGCGAGATATTCACCGTCTTAGCCAAGTTGGTCTCTCTCTCTTATCGCGGAGTGCGGTTTATCCGGAGGACAAGCGAAGGGCGACTCGTCGCCGCTCTCGCGGTATCCAGTCCTTAAATCAATTCCAAAGTCCAGAGATCGTGCAGATGCACTACGCCCAAGACTCTCTGCTCCCGGTCCACGACCACCACTGAAGTAATCTTCCTTTTCTCCATCAAGTTCAACGCTTCGCTTGCCAGTACTTGCGGCCCAATGGTCTGCGGCTTCTGCACCATGCAATCCCCAGCGGTCATCTCCAGCGTGGCTCCGCCATGCTTCTCCATCAGTCGCCGCAAATCCCCGTCCGTCAAAATGCCCAGCAACCTTCCGTCTGCGCTCGTCACCGTGGTCATGCCCAGCTTCTTCGCACTCATCTCGTGAAACGTCTTTGGCATCGGCGTATCCGCTTGCACGCGCGGAATGGCATCTCCCGCATGCATCAGGTGCTCCACGCGCAACAATTTTTTCCCCAGCCGCCCCGCCGGATGCAACGCCGCAAAATCGTCTGGCTGAAATCCGCGCCGCTCTAGCAGCGCAATCGCCAGCGCATCGCCCAGCGCCATGGCCACCGTTGTGCTGGCGGTCGGCGCCAGATTCAACGAACACGCCTCCTCCGTGACGCTCACGTCCAGCACTACGTCGCTCGCCGCCGCCAGCGTCGACTTCGCGTTCCCGGTCATCGTCACGATCGGCATTTCCAGACGCTTCAGCGTTTCCAGCAGATTCAGAATCTCCGCCGTTTCCCCGCCATATGTGATCGCCAGCAGCGCATCCGAGCGCGCCAGCATCCCCAGATCGCCGTGCAGCGCCTCCGCCGGATGCAAGAAGAACGATGGCGTCCCCGTGCTCGAGAATGTCGCGGATATCTTTCGCCCGATCAGCCCGGACTTACCCATCCCCGTGACAACGACGCGCCCCTTGCACGAGAACAGCAGATCCACCGCGCGTTCGAACGACGCATCCAGCCTCGCCTGCAAGTCCGCAATGGCCTGCGCTTCGATCCGCAGCACGCGCCGCGCGATGCCGAGACTCATGCGTTACTCCACGGTCGAACTATTTCCGACAACGCCTTCAGGCGCTCCAGCAATCGCGGCAACTCCGAAAGAGGCAGGGCATTGGCGCCATCCGAAAGCGCCTCCGCCGGATGGTCGTGCGTTTCCAGGAAAATTCCATCCACTCCCGCCGCTACTCCCGCCCGCGCCAGCGGCTCGATAAACTCCGGCTGTCCGCCGCTGGCGTGCCCTTGCCCGCCGGGCAATTGCACCGAGTGGGTCACGTCGTAGACCACCGGATACCCGAATTTCCGCAGCACGGGAAACGTGCGCATGTCCACCACGAGATTGTTGTACCCAAACGACGCCCCGCGTTCCGTGAGAATAATCTTGTCGTTCCCCGACGAAGCCACCTTCTCCGCCACGTTTCCCATATCCCACGGCGACAGAAACTGCGCCTTCTTTATATTAATGATGCGTCCCGTCTTCGCCGCCGCCAACAACAAATCCGTCTGGCGCGCCAGAAACGCGGGAATCTGCAGAATGTCGGCCACTTCCGCCGCTGGTTCCGCCTGCGATGCGTCATGAATGTCCGTCAGGATCGGCAGGCGCAGTTCGCGCTTGATCTTGGCGAGAATCCGCAGCCCTTCCTTCAACCCCGGCCCGCGAAACGCCTTCACCGACGATCGATTCGCCTTGTCGTATGACGCCTTGAAAATGAAGGGAACACCGGCATCCGACGCGATCTTCGCCACGCGCACGGCCATCATACATGCGTGGGTTTGCGACTCGATCACACACGGCCCCGCAATCAGAAACAGCGGACTCCCGCCCCCAAGCCGTAGTGTGCCCACTGAGATTTCACGGGTAGGATACATTTGTTAGTTGAAGATAGCACACCCGCGCCGAATCAGTTCGCCGGCTCAGGCGATTAAGCGGTTGCGTGCGGCTGCGCCCTCAGCGCCGGTGCTGGCGGTTTCGCCTCCGGCGTGGTCACGTTTGTGGTCGGCCGCGACTTCTGAATCTTGTGTTCCAGCGACGCCCCAATAAACGCCGCAAACAAGGGGTGCGGCTCCAGAGGCTTCGACTTGAATTCCGGGTGGAACTGGCAGCCCAGAAACCACGGATGCTCCGGCGCTTCCACGATCTCCACGTAATTTTCGTCCGGCGTGCGTCCCGTGATCTTCAATCCCGCCGCGGTCAGCGTTTTCTCATATTCCCGGTTGAATTCATACCGATGCCGATGCCGCTCACTGATTTCCGTCTTCCCGTAGGCCTTCGCAGCAAACGATCCCGGTTCCAGCTTGCACGGCCACGCACCCAGCCGCATCGTTCCACCCATTTCGTCCACGCCCAGCAACTCGCGCAGCTTATAAATCACGCGGTGCGGTGTTTGCGGATCAAATTCCGTGCTGTCCGCCTGCGTCAAACGCGCGGCATCCCGGGCATACTCGATCGTGGCGCACTGCATCCCCAGGCAAATCCCGAAGAAGGGAATCTTGTTCTCGCGCGCATACTGAATCGTGTAGATCATTCCCTGAATGCCGCGTTTGCCAAACCCACCCGGCACCAGAATCCCGTCGTAGCCCTTCAGCCGCTGCTCCGCCGCTTGCAGCGAATCGATTTCCTCAGACTCGATCCAATCGATCACTGTTCTGTGCTGGTGCGCCAGCCCGCCGTGCAGCAGCGCTTCCCGCAAGCTCTTGTACGCATCTTCCAGCTGCACATACTTCCCGACAATCCCGATGCGCACTTCACCCTTCGGATGGTGCAGCCCATGCAGCATATCCAGCCAAGGCTTCATATTCGCCGGCCGGTCTTCCAGCCGCAGCAGGCGCGTGATTTGGCCGTCCAATCCTTCTTTGCTCAGCTCCACCGGCACTTCGTAAATCGTCTTCACGTCTTCCATGGAAATGACGCAAGACTCCGCCACGTTGCAGAACAGGGCGATCTTCCGCTTCAGATCCGACGAAATGTGCCGCTCGCTCCGGCAAAGCAGAATGTCCGGCTGAATTCCGATGCCCAGAAGCTCTTTCACGCTGTGCTGCGTCGGCTTGGTCTTCAATTCGCCGGCGGCCGCGATAAACGGCACCAGCGTCACGTGCACAAACAGGGTATTCTCCGCGCCCAGCTCCAACCGCATCTGCCGGATCGCTTCGAGGAAGGGAAGCGACTCAATATCGCCAACCGTGCCGCCGATCTCTACGATCACCACGTCCACGCCTTCGGATACCTTCTTGACGCAGCGCTTGATCTCGTCGGTCACGTGCGGAATCACCTGCACGGTCTTCCCCAAATAATCGCCGCGCCGCTCTTTCGCCAGAATTGTTTCGTAGATGCGGCCGGTGGTCCAGTTATTGTCGCGGGTCAGTTTGACGTGCGTGAACCGCTCGTAATGTCCCAGGTCCAGGTCGGTCTCTGCCCCGTCGTCGGTCACGAACACTTCGCCGTGCTGGAACGGGCTCATCGTGCCGGGATCCACATTCAGGTATGGATCGCATTTTTGGATTGTGATTTTGAAGCCGCGACTTTCGAGGAGACAACCGATGGAAGATGCCGCTACGCCCTTACCAAGTGAGGAAACAACACCGCCGGTTACAAATATATATTTTGGCGCCATCCAGTTTGCTCTTATCCGCTGCCCACAGATTCGAGCGATTAGCCCTCCACAGGATTGACGTACATACAATTATGTTCGCTACCTCCGGGACTGTCAATGCCTGCTGCCATGGAAAATCTCGCATCCATTCATTCATTTCTTTCTGCCTGCCCTCCCATTGTCGTAACCCCCAGTCCACACGCTGGTTATTACTTCCGCGATTCGATCGCGCCTGCTCCGTCGTTCCAAGTTGCAGGTCTGGGGAAATTGTTTATGCTGGATACCATCCGGATATCGGCTCTGCTCCTCGCGAAGCTCGGAGGCACGCGGTGAAGATTCTGCTCGGCGCGGTAATCTCAACTGTAGCTTTGTTCTTGACCGCTTGTGGTGGCGGGGGTGGAGTAACGCCGCCTCCTCCGAGCGGCAATTTCACGCTTGCCAGCCTAAAGGGCCAGTACGGCTTTTCGATGAGCGGTATCGATCCTGCGGGCGCCTATATTGCCCGCATCGGTTCCTTCACCTCCGACGGCGCCGGCAACATCACCGCGGGCCTCGAAGACGTGTTCCCGCTGGCCACCGGCCAAGCCTCCCTGGTCAGCTTCAGTGGCGGAAATTATTCCATTCAGACCAATGGTCGCGGCGTTCTAGTTCTGCAAGCGGCAGGCGGCGGTGGTTTGCAGCTCAACTTCGATATGCAGTCACCCAGCGGCGGCTTCTTGCTTCAGACGGATAAAAACGACGCCACTTCCGGTACCTTCAGTCTCCAAACGCCGGCCGATTTCACCAACGGCAACCTGGTCAGTCAATATGCATTCAGCCTCGCGGGAATCTCTTTCGGCACCAGCAGCGTCGCCCCCATCTCCATCGTTGGTGAAATCAACTGCGACGGCAACGGCGCCATCACCGGTGGCCTGATCGACACCAACGACGGCAACGCGAAACAACCTTCTGCCGCCACTTCCGTGTCTCCCGGCACTTATCAGCTCGATAGCAACGGCAATGGCTCAAACTTCGGACGCGGCACCATGTCTTTCGCCGGCCGCAGCTTTGCTTTTTACATCGTGGATTCCACGCATTTCGTCCTGCTCGAAGAAGACACGCTCGGCGGCAGTTCGGGAGACGCGTTCAAGCAAGTCTCTCCGCCATCGCAGAATTCGCAATTTGCCGGCAACTTTATCTTCCTCGTCGCGGGCGCTTCCGTTCTCGGCAGCCAGGGACCGGTCGCCACGGTGGGCCGCTTCACTGCCGACGGCAACGGCGCCTTGAATGCCGTCACTGCTGACGACAACAACGACGGCCGCCATGTGCATATTCAGAACGGTTCCAACGTGAGCAACGCGACCTACGCCATCGATAGCGACCATCCCGGAAGCGGCCGCGGCACTTTCACCTTCACCAACTCTGGCACTGGCACTTATAGCTTCACGTTTTACGCCGTCTCCAGCAGCCAGGCCTTCGTGCAAGACACCAGTCCGGGCTACATTGCCCCCGGCCCGATGTCCTCTCAGGGCTCCGGGCCCTTCACGCTGCAGAGCCTTGCCGGGAATTATGTTTTCAGGTGGAGCGGCATTCAGCTGGCTAATTCCACGGCTGTCCCCCTGCAGGAGGATTACCTCGGTCAATTCGCGCTGGCCAACGCCACCAGCAACAGCGTCAACGGCGCGGTCGACTACACTCAGCTGGGCGTTAGCTCCAACAACCTCTACACCGACGTCAATCTGACCGGCAATCTCGTCATCGATAACGACGGCACGGCTGACAACAAGTACACCTTTAACGTCAATAGTTCCCCTACCGCGACCATCCACTTTCAGGTGTATTTCTCCGGGAACGGGACCGCCTTCCTGGTCACTGCCGACAGTACGCGTACGACCGCCGGCGTCGTCAAACTGCAAGCTCCTTGATCTAGCGGAGCTATTGCTTTGTCCGGGTCGATTTATCGCGGAATGCTCTCCCTATTTTTCCGACTTCAGCAATTTCTCGACGCGCTCAAGATCTTCAGGTACATCCACACTCACCGCATCGCGTGCCACTTTGGCCACTCGGATTTTCCATCCGTTCTCCAGCCAGCGTAACTGCTCCAACTGTTCCGCCCGCTCCAGCTCGCCCAGCGGCAGTGTGGGGAATTCCAGCAGCGCCTCTCGCTGAATCACATACAGCCCCAGATGCTTCCAATACTTGACGTGCCCTTTCGATTGCGTGTCGCGGATCCACGGAATGGGCGCGCGCGAAAAATACAAGGCGTTGCCGTCAAAATCCAGCACCGCTTTCACCACGTTCGGATCCATGATATCGCCTGCGTGGCGCACCGGGGTTGCCACCGTACCGACCTGCGCCGGCGGCTCTTCCAGTAACGCTCCCACCGCGGTATCGATCGACACCGGATCGATCAGCGGCTCATCTCCCTGCACGTTCACAAATACATCGCCTTCCTGATGCGCCGCTACTTCCGCCACTCGTTCCGTGCCGGTGCGATGATCCGGGCGTGTCATCACCGCTTCGCCTCCGAACGCCCGCACCGCCTCCACAATTCGCGCGTCGTCTGTCGCCACAATCACGCGGTGCACCGTCTGCGCCCGCTTCGCTCGTTCGAAGACGTGCTGGATCATCGGCTTGCCGGCCAGAGAAACCAGCGGCTTGCCCGGCAACCGCGTAGACGCGTAACGCGCGGGAATCACCACCACAATTCGCAGGTCCGCCATAAAGTTCTTCGCTCCGAATCACTAGCTGCGCAGCCGATGCTAGCACACGAATTCCTTCCCCATCGCTCCTCCCCACCCTTCCCGGGAAGTCCTTGCCTTCCTGCGAACCGGTGCTATCATGAACACTCCGCGCGGCCCTCTCGCCGACACGAGAGGATGGGGGAAGCCGTGAGACGCGACAGGTGCAAGACTCGCGTGGTTCCAGTTCTGGTGAAATTCCGCCTGCTCGCCTGCTTGTTCTCCCTTGTCCTGGTTGCGGCCCTTCCGGCACAAGATAAGCCGCCCGATTCCAGTCCCTTAGCACCCGCAGCGGCCATCCCCCCGGCGAAACTGGTTGGCGATGTGACGCGCGACACACCGTCTGTAAAAATTCATCCCGGCAAGGTCATTCGCACCGATGTTGACCTGGCCCTGGTCAACGTGACGGTCACCGACCCGTACAACCGCCTTGTAACGGGACTGGAGCCGGACAATTTCCGTGTTTTCGAAGACAACGTTGAGCAGGAGGTTGTCAGCTTCTCGGCCGAAGACGTTCCTATCTCCATCGGCGTGATCTTCGATTTCAGTGGGAGCATGTCCAACAAGGTCGATAAGGCTCGCGAAGCCGCGCTCCAGTTCTTCAAGACCGCCAACCCCCAGGACGAGTTCTTTTTGGTCAGCTTTAATGAACGCGCCGAACTCACCAGCGCGTTCACCAACAGTGTGGAAGACCTGCAATCTCGGATGATGATGACTGCCCCAAAGGGCAGGACTGCCCTTTTGGACGCTATCTACTTGGGTTTGAGCCAGATGAGGGGTGCACATAACGCCAAACGTGCCTTGCTGATTCTGTCTGATGGAGGCGATAATCATAGTCGGTACAACGAGAACGATATCAAGCGGCTGGTTAAGGAAGCGGACACCCAGCTCTACGCGATTGGTATTTATGACCCGCTTGGTTATCGCAATCGCACGCCGGAAGAACTCAACGGCCCGTCTTTGCTCGCCGAATTGACGGAACTAACGGGCGGACGCGTTTTTGCCGTTGAGCATCTAAATGATCTGCCGGACATCGCGTCCAAGATCGGCATGGAGTTGCGCAACCAATATGTGCTCGGATACAGACCAAGCAACCACACGCACGACGCTCGTTGGCGCAAGATTAAAGTCAAACTCCGGCCTCCCAAAGGGCTGCCGCCGCTGTCGGTCTACGCTAAAACCGGCTACTACGCTCCTGCCCACTAGCCAAAACCGCGAGTCTGCCATTCCGAGCGTGGCGAGGAACCTCTCTCTCACCGTTCTCTTGATGTTTGTTCTGTTTGGGCAGAACGCGTTTGCTCAGATTCCAATTCAGAACACACCGCCCCCTCCACCGGATCAGGCCGGCGTGTCTCCCAGCCAGGCGGGTGGCAAGATCAAACTGGACGTCAGCCTCGTTGTTCTTCACACCAGCGTTCTCGACGACCGCGGCAAATTCGTCGACGGCCTCACCCAGGAGAATTTCCGCGTTTACGAAGATAAAGTCGAACAGAAGCTCTCCATCTTCAAGCGCGAAGATATTCCCGTCAGCATGGGCCTAGTGATCGATAACAGCGGAAGCATGCGCGACAAGCGTCCCCGGGTCAACGAGGCGGCCATCACTCTCGTCCAGGCCAGCAATCCCCAGGACGAGGCTTTCGTCGTCAATTTCAACGATGATTTCTATCTCGATCTGGACAAGGATTTCACCAACAACGTTCCGGAATTGAAAGAAGCTCTCGAGCGAATCGATGCCCGCGGCAGCACTGCGCTCTACGACGCCATCATCGGCTCGCTCGATCACCTCAAAAAGGGCCACAAAGAGAAGAAGGTTCTCCTGATTGTTACAGACGGTGAAGACAACACTTCCCGCAACTCTCTGGAAAAGACCGTAAAGGAAATTCAGAAGACCGATACGGTCATCTACACCATCGGCCTTCTTAGCCAGGAATCCAAAAAGTCGGCCAAGAACGCCCGCAAGGCGCTTGTCGCCATCGCGCAAGCCTCCGGTGGCGTCGCCTACTTCCCGGAAAACGTAGAAGACGTCCACTCGATCTGCGAACAGGTCGCTCACGACATCCGCCATCAGTACACGCTTGCTTACTACCCATCAAATACCGCCAAGGACGGCAGTTACCGCACCGTCCATGTCGACGTCATCCCCCCGCGCGGCCACGGTAAGCTCACCGCCCGCACCCGCAACGGCTACTATGCTCCGGGTGGCGCCTCCACAGCTTCCGGCAAGTAGAAATCCGCCTGGCGTGGCTCAATCCGAACCAACGGCAAAATTTATCAGCGGATTGGACGCGGGAGAGGCGGCGACA
>Ga0335077_10006087_pt1 | contig 14875 bp, 9 predicted proteins | sample Lox_Sample_31_FD_207151 | JGI IMG/M metagenome (GOLD analysis project Ga0335077, IMG submission 207151) | Soil microbial communities from Loxahatchee National Wildlife Refuge, Florida, United States - Lox_Sample_3.1 | ecosystem: Environmental > Terrestrial > Soil > Wetlands | place: USA: Florida... | reverse complement strand
ATCAAACGCTGCTGGTTTGCCTGCATCAACAATCGTTGAATAATCTGGAGCGCTCGCGCTTGCTGGAAATCCTTCTGCAATGCAGCGATCTCCGGCTGTTGCTTCACCGGCCGACGCTGCAGCTGACGTAGCTGACTCAACCGCCGGCGCGCATCACAGCACTAGTTCAGCTTCTCGAGCTCCGCGCTCAAGTGAGCCGGCGCATCGCTCGCGACCTGGAAGTCTTGCTTCCATTCTTTGTAGCCATCCAGCGTGATCCTTACGCTGTGCGGGCCTGGGCTCAGATGTAGGGTTGCGGGAGTGTCCGCCATGAACGTTCCGTCCACGAAAACACTGGCTGCCACCGGGTTGGATTGAATCTCCACAAGTCCACTGGTTTCCGCCGCGGCGTTCGCCGGGTAGGTGGTCGTCAGCGGAACCACCGGCGCGGGTGGCGTCACCGGGATCGAGGCCGTGGCCGCCACTTCTGCCTTAGGCACGAATTTCGCCGCTTCCAGTTTCCGGTCGCCATCCACGTAGGCGACCACTTCCGCGCCTTCCGGCACCGTGATGTCTTTCCCCTTCATGAGCAGAAACAGTGGCGCCGCGGGAAAGAACAACAATCCCGTGGCAACGATTCCTACTGTCATACCAACTGCGGCATTTTTCCCCTTAACCTCTTTCACCGCTCTGACCGGAACCGTTTCCGTATCCGCGAGTCGAACGTAGGTCAGCACGATTTCGAGTTTGCCTGCGCGTCCCATTCGGCGCTTCGGCTGCGCTTCTGTCACTTTGCCCATGGCCGCGGAACCCTTGGGAATCACAATGGTCCCATTCACGGACACGTCCTCGGTGACCGTAAAATCCACGGGTTGCCCTACTGACGCGTCCGCTGAGGACATGGTGCGATTCAGGCGGATCTTAATCGGTGTCCCGTCCATCAGCAGTATCGGCGCTCCGTCCGGAACCGATACCGCGGCCGGCGCAGGGGAGGGTTCCTGCCTCGCCCAGGATTGGGTAGTCAGACAAAAGCTAAGCCCTAGCGCCAGAATTGACCTTCCCCAAAAGCGGCTTGCCTCGGAACTCCACGTGCCTGGTATAGCCCTATCCGTAGGACTCATACTTTATCTCCAGTTTCTGCGTTCCAACCTTCGCCTTGCGATGCACTATCCGGGAACGCCCCGTACAGCCATGCCACGAGAGATACTACGTACGAATCATGGCGGCAAGCGGTGACACGCGACACAACGGCCTTGTCGCACTATGGCGCGAATTGTCGCCGGCCTACGCAAGACTGACCATGAAACATATTTTGACGAATGGGGTGCGCCGTCACAGCGGACTCCTGGGCGCACTGGCTTTCGAACTGGAGGCATGTATAATCCAGTTACTTTCTTCTCCAGCGGGAGTATAGATGCACGATCACCCCTGCGCTCCGGGGAATCAGCCTCCTGCAGATGAACCCAAACTCGAATCCTGGGGTGAAATCGCTACTTACCTTCGCCGGGATATTCGCACCGTTCAACGAGAATCCCAGACACAGTATTGTGCCAGCCACCTACATCGCGGGCATGTACAGCGGCCTCGGCGACCTGAACAAGGCTTTCCAATACCTGGAACAGGGCTATACGGAAAAGAACGACCGGATCGTTTATCTGGGCGTCGACCCGATTGCTGATCCGCTGCGCGCCGACCCGCGCTTTTCGAAGCTCATGAAGAAGGCGGGTCTGAAATAGACGCGGCATTTCGAGGTGAGCCTTCGCACATCAGGTTCCGGCGCAAATCGTCAGCGCATGTCAGCGCATTGACGCCGCCCGCTCTGCGCGCTAATTTGCTACAGAGATGAAACTTTCGCTCACCATTCGATCTGCCGTCGCTTTGCTCTGCGTGTTAGTGATCGCGGCGAGCCTCGCGTGCGCGGACAATTCCAGCTATCAGCAGTCCGTCGAAAATTGGCGCAAAGACTACCAGGCCTATCTCACCTCGGACACCGGCTGGCTTACGGTTTCCGGCCTGTTCTGGCTGCGTGAAGGACCCAACCGCTTCGGTTCGGACTCCTCGAATGAAATCGTCCTGCCTGCCAGTGCTCCGGCGCATGCGGGCGCGTTCGAGTTCCACGGGGGCAAGACCATCGCACGTATCGAACCCGGCGTGGCGGTCACCATGAACGGCCAGCCAGTTCAGACCGTCGAACTTCGCCCGGATAATCCCAATGATCGCCTGGTGCTTGGTGATTTGACGCTTTATGTGCACGCCAGTGGCGATCGCCTCGCCATCCGCATGAAGGACAAAAACAGCAAGCTGCGCAAGGAATTCAGTGGCCTGCACTGGTTCCCCGTCGATGAAAGTTATCGCGTCAGCGCACGCTATGTGCCCTACGATGCGCCCAAGCAGTTCGATTCGCAGAACGTCCTCGGCGATCCCATCAAGCTCGATATCGTCGGCTATCTCGCTTTCACGCTGCGCGGCCAGGATTTCCGCTTCGAGGTCGAATCGGAGAAGAATGGTGGATTCTTTGTCGTTTTCCGCGACCTGACCGCCGGCAAGGAAACCTATCCGGCTTCGCGCTTCATCGATACCGACCCGCCGCGGGATGTCGCCGGCGTCAAAACGGTCGAAGTGGACTTCAACAAAGCCTATAACCCGCCTTGCGCCTATAACCCTTATACGACTTGCCCACTTCCCCTCCCCGGCAATCGCATGAAGATCGCCATCCCCGCTGGCGAAAAAATCTACAAGGAACACCGCCACTGAGACTTGGCTGTATCGCGGCCAACTGCCAGGGTTCCCACAAAATCTCTACTGAAAAAAAGTAAGGTTTGCACTAGAATACTCGCCTGACATTTTCAGCCTTGATTCCCTTTCGCGCTGGGAGACCCCTATGGCCATTGCCACCATCAATCCCTCCACCAATGAAGTGGTGAAAACCTTTACCGCGCTCACCGAGGCGCAAGTCGACGATAAGATTGACAAGGCTGCGAAAACCTTCCAGGCCTATCGCAAGACGTCGCTCGGCGATCGCGCCAGGTGGATGAGCAAAGCCGGCGACCTTCTCGACGCCGAGAAGGACGCCATCGGCCGCTTGATGACGCTCGAGATGGGCAAAACCCTCGCTTCCGCCATCGCCGAAGCGGAAAAGTGCGCCGGCGCCTGCCGCTATTACGCCGAACACGCCGCAAAATTCGTTTCCGACGAAGTGATCGAGACCTCCGCCGCCAAAAGCTATATTCACTATCAACCGCTCGGCATCGTGCTCGCCGTCATGCCCTGGAACTTTCCCTTCTGGCAGGTGTTTCGCTTCATCGCTCCGGGCCTGATGGCCGGCAACGTCGGCTTGCTGAAACATGCTTCCAACGTTCCCCAATGCGGCCTGAAGATTGAAGAAATCGTGACGCGCGCCGGCTTCCCCGACGGTGTTTTTCAGACGCTTCTGATTGGCGCAGCGCAGGTGGACCACATTCTCAACGATCCCCGGGTGGCCGCCGCCACGCTCACCGGCAGCGAGCAAGCCGGCATTCAGGTCGGTGTATCCGCTGCCAAGCGCATCAAGAAGGTGGTTCTCGAACTGGGCGGCAGTGACCCCTTCATCGTCATGCCCAGCGCGAACCTGGAAGATGCCGTCGCCACTGCCGTGAAAGCCCGCGTCATCAACAACGGTCAATCTTGTATCGCCGCCAAGCGCTTCATCGTGCATGAGCAGATCGCCGATCAATTCGAAAAAGAATTCGTCAAGCGCATGCAAGCGCTGAAACTGGGCGACCCCTTCGATCCAAAAACCGAAGTCGGGCCGCTGGCAAATCCCGACGCCGTTAAAGACCTTGACGCCGACGTCAAGAAAACCGTGCAGGCCGGCGCTACCGTGCTCACCGGAGGCGCCCCCGCTCCGGGTGCGGGCAATTTCTATCAGCCGACGGTGCTGACCAACATCCCCAAAGAATCCCCCGCCTATCGCGAGGAGTTTTTCGGCCCGGTGGCCAGCATCTTCCGCGTCAACAGCATCGAGCAAGCGCTGGACATCGCCAACGATTCGCGTTTTGGCCTGGGTGCCAGCGCCTGGACCAACGATCCCGCCGAACGCGAACGCTTCGTCAACGATCTCGAGGCGGGCATGGTCTTCATCAACCAGATGGTCGCTTCCGACCCGCGGGTTCCCTTTGGCGGCGTGAAAGCCTCCGGCCATGGACGCGAACTCGGGCCCTACGGCATCCGTGAATTCACGAACGCAAAAACCGTCTGGATCCGCTAAGGGCAGGCGGGCGGGTGGCGGCGCTGATTAAGTGTTGCAGTACATTCTTCATCCGTTTATTTTTGCGTTTGCTGGCGATTGACGAGCGAACTCCGGAAGGGGCATGATTTGTGCTCTGGGCCTGAACCAGGTGCCTTCCCGTGGCGCCGCTCAGCGCGCACGGTTTCGGGTAGCATCTGCCGTCCATTATCTTCATTGGAGTGATTGCCGTGTCGAAGACTCTTGAAAAGAAGCAAGCCGATCGCAAGCCTCACGCCAGGAAACAGGGGCCGACAGAAGCGCAAATCGCCGTCCACTGGAAGGAAGAGGAATACATTCGTCCACCCGCGCGCTTCATTGCGCAGGCCAATCTCAACGATCCCCACATCCTCGAGCGCTTCAGCGAAAAGAATTTCCCCGAGTGTTTCCGTGAGTACGCCGAATTGCTCCACTGGGATCAGTATTGGCACACCACGCTCGACACCAATCACCCGCCCTTTTGGAAGTGGTTTGTCGGCGGCCGCCTCAATGTCTCTTATAACTGCGTCGACCGCCATCTCGCCAAGTGGAAAAACAAGGCTGCGCTGATTTTCGTGCCTGAGCCCGAAGACGAGCACCACGTCGTCATCACCTATCAGGAACTCTATCGGCGCGTAAACGAAGTGGCCGCGATGCTTCGCGATTTTGCCGGCCTGCAAAAAGGCGACCGCGTCACCATTCATATGCCCATGGTGCCGGAACTTCCCATCACCATGCTGGCCTGCGCGCGCCTCGGTGTGATTCATTCCGTGGTCTTCGGCGGATTCTCCGGCGAAGCCTGCGGCCTGCGCGCCGCCGACTCCGGCAGTCGCGTCCTGATCTACATGGACGGCTACCATCGCAATGGCCGCTGGGTGGACCACAAAGCCAGCGCAGACATCGCCGTCGACACCGCGAAAAAAGAAGGCCAGCACATCGACAAAGTGCTGGTCTGGAAGCGGTATCCCCACAAATACACTTCCGATTCGCCGATGATTCTCGAGCGCGATTATTTCGTCGACGAGGTCCTAAAGGATTACCGCAATCGTGTCATCGAACCCGTTTCCATGGATGCGGAAGACCCGCTCTTCCTCATGTACACCAGCGGTACCACCGGCAAACCCAAGGGCTGCCAGCACCGCACCGGCGGCTATCTCGCCTACGTTACCGGCACCGCCAAACTGTACCAGGACATCCATCCCGAGGATGTCTATTGGTGCATGGCCGACATCGGCTGGATCACCGGCCACTCCTACATCGTCTATGGCCCGCTCGCTCTTGCAGCCACCAGCGTTCTGTATGAAGGCGTGCCGCAATTTCCCGACGCCGGAAGGCCCTGGCGCATCGCGGAACGCCTCGACGTCAACATCTTCCACACGTCCCCCACGGCCATTCGCATGCTGCGCAAGGCTGGAGCCGACGAGCCGAAGAAGCACAACTACCGCTTCAAACACATGACCACGGTCGGCGAACCCATCGAGCCCGAAGTCTGGCGCTGGTATCACGAAGTGGTTGGCAAGGGCGAAGCCGTCATCGTCGACACGTGGTGGCAGACCGAAACCGGTGGCTTCCTCTGTACCACCAAGCCTGCTCTCGACAACATGAAACCGGGCAGCGCCGGCCCCGCCTGCCTCGGCATTTACCCGGTGATCTGGGACGAAGAAGGCAAGGAAGTCGCATCCGCCAATCACTCGGCGGCCGGCAACATCTGTATTCGCAATCCCTGGCCGGGCATCATGCAAACTATCTGGGGCGATCCGCAACGCTTCGTCAGCAACTACTACAAGAAATACAATGCCAATCCGCACAGTAAAGATTGGCGTGACTGGCCCTACTACGCCGCCGACGGTGCCGTGCTTCCTCCTGACGGCTACTACCGCATCCTCGGCCGCGTCGACGATGTCATCAATGTCGCCGGCCACCGCCTCGGCACCAAGGAGCTGGAGTCCGCCTGCCTCACAATCCACGAAATCGCGGAAGCGGCTGTCGTGCCCGTGGTCGACGAGGTCAAGGGACGCATCCCCGAAATTTATGTTTCGCTGAAACCGGGCGTGCTTCCGAAGAAGGCCATACTCGAAAAGATCACCGCCACCATCGAAACCATGATCGGCAAAATCGCCAGGCCGAAGCGCATCCACATCGTCCCCGACATGCCCAAAACTCGCTCCGGCAAAATCATGCGCCGCGTGCTGGCCGCCATTTCCAATCACATGGACACCGGCGACATCACCACGCTCGCCAATCCGGATATCGTCGAGCAGATTCGCCAGCTTGTTCAGGGCCGCGAGATCATGCCGCTCAACGAAGGCCCGGAAGACATCAAGTTGTTTGGCGACGAACGCTGAGGTTCACTTCGTTTCCTGAAACACCACTTTGCCACCGACCATCGTCAGCTGCACTTTCGTGTTGCTGATCTGGTCGGCCGGCGCGGCGAAGACGTCCTGCGACAATACCGCCAGGTCCGCTTCTTTCCCGGCCTCCAGCGTTCCCAGCTTATCTTCGGAAAACCGCGCATACGCCGAGCCCCAGGTGTAGCCGCGCACCGCGGTTTCCACGGACACGCGCTCCTCCGGCACATAGGACAGCAGCGTGCCCACGGCGCCGCCCTGGTTCGCTCCGTCCAGCACCGCGCCCGTCAAGCCCGAAATAGATGGTGCGCGCCACACCTGCCGCGTCGCCATTTCCTGCATGCTCACGAAGGGGTCGGGCGGCCACGTGCACGGCCAATCGCTCCCGAACGCCAGCGTCGCTCCCGTCTTTTCCAGGGTGTTCCAGCGATCGGTCGGCGTCTTATCTTGCGGATCGAAATTCGCACCATTGTCGCCACAGCAAAACGTCGGCTGCATGCTTACCACCACGTTTAACTTTCTGAAACGTGGTAAATCGTCGTCCCACACGATGTCCGCGTGCTCCATACGCAGCCGGCGGTCCCGCGCGCCGTTGGTTTTCTCCAATTCTTCGTACGCGTCGAGGACCATGTGCGCGGTGTCGCCTCGCAGCGAGTGCGTCATCAACTGATATCCCCGTTTGTCGAGCTCCAAAACAAGCTTCTTGAATTCCGGCGCGGTGTACGTCAGCGGCGGAATCAGTCCGCTGCCTCCGTCCGAGAAGAATTTCACCAGGTTCGCCGAAACCCAATCGTCGTGATACTGTGTCCGCGCTTTCTCCAGATCCGCCAGGAACTCCGGCGTTAAATGATGATTTACGGCCACCGCTCCAAACGAATTGCGCGTTCGCACCGTCAGTCCGCCGCTATCGCGCAACGCGCCATATAGCTCGATCTCGGCCAGATTCCCCGTGGCGTTCACCACGTTGGTAACCCCATACCGGTTCAAGTACAGCGAAGCGTCGTGCAGCCAGGCCAGTTTCTCTTCGCGCGGCACCGCAGCAAACACGGCGCGTTCCATCACTTCCATCGCTGACTCCAGTAACACGCCCGAGGGATGGCCGCTGGCATCGCGCACGATGTTGCGCTCCTCGTCGGGATTGGCCACCGGCTCGTCCGTGATTCCTGCAAGCGCCAGTGCCTTGGCATTCAGCCACAGCGCGTGCTCGCTGGTATTGTGGATGATCACCGGCCGGTCACTGACTGCGTGGTCCAACAGTTCGTGCGACGGGGCGCCCGGCGGCGAGGTCCCGAAATCGGCCCGGCCAAACAGGATTTTCTCGTTAGGGTGCGCTGCGGCAAACGCCTTGATCTTGTCCACCAACAAGTCGGGCATGTCCTGCGTAATCGTCCCTTCGGGCGTGGAAAGATTAAAGCCGTGCAGCGCCATGGCGCCAAACCACATGTGTGTGTGCGAATCGGAAATTCCTGGAATCACGGTTCGTCCGTGAAGATCAATCACCTGCGTGGCAGTCTGCTTCTTCGCCAGGATTTCTGTGTCGCTTCCTACCGCTTCAATCTTTGTACCCGTCACCGCAAGCGCCTGTGCCCATGGCGCCTTCGCGTTTCCTGTATAAATATGCCCGTGAATGAAAATCACATCCGCAGCGCACATGAGGACTGGCGCGCGCAGGGTGAACAGGACACAACAAATACCTAGAACCACTCGAATCCGCCGCATTCTTCCCCCCTCTCGAATGCCACGGATTCTACACTGAATCGCCAGCGAAACCTCGATTCCCTACCCTGCCCTCACTGCAAATCAACGCGCGGTCCGTTCAGCACCGCCTCGGCTTCCTGCAAACGCCCCTCCGCGCGCAACGTCTTTACCAGTTGCTCGCGCGCGGCCTCCAGATCCGGTCGTTGCTCAAGTAACTCCTGGAATTCTTTCACCGCAGCCTCATATCGTTCCTGCGCCAGGTACGCATTCCCCAGCGCCAGCAACACTTCCGGCCGATTCGGCGCCAACTCCTTCGCCAGTTTCAGTTCCGAAATCGCCTGCCGGTTGTATCCCACCGCCAGATACAGCTGGGCAAGCTGAAAGTGATGGCGGGGATCCTTGCTATCCACCTGAATCGCCCGCTCAAACGATTGCACAGCCTTTTCGTACTCGCCCCTGCCCGCATACACACGCCCGCGTGTGGCGTAAATCTCCGCATAGCTGGCGTCCAATTTTTCCGCCTGTGCCAATGCCTGCAGCGCTTCGCTGAACTCGCCTTGCGCTTCGCGCGCGTGCGCCAGCGTGATGTAACTTGCCGCGTCCGCCGGCCGAAGCTGTACGAACAGCAACGCCTCCCGCAAGGCGCACTCCGGCAGATGCGCGTGGTAACACACCGTCGAGCGCACTCCGTGCGCGTAGGGTGACTGTGGCGCCAACGCCACCGCTCGCGTGGCCGCGCCAAACGCCGCGATCCAATCCTCTTCGACGCTCAACACGTGCGCGTACACCAACTGCACAGTCGGATCATTTGGTCGCAGCCGCGATTCGTTTTCCATCGTCAGGATCGCATGTTCCCAATCGTTCCACAGCATCGCGCCAGCCATTTCATACAGGTAGTCCGTCGCTTTCGGCAATCGCAGCGCCAGTCCCCACCGGTTGCGCGGCCCCGGCGCTCGCTGCACCACGCGGATGGTCTCCGCGTCCGCGCCGGCTGCGGAAAGTGCGCTCAGAAAAGCAATGTCGGGATAGGTAGTCAGTCCGTGAGCGCTCGCTTCCTCCCGAATCTCTTCTTGTGTCAGCCCTTCCAATTGCCAGGCCAACACCTGCTCTGGCGCGACCGGGCTATTCACTTCATTGGCTGAAAGATTTTGTTGCGAGGGGATCGTCAACGCTGCCAACAGCAGGAAGGTAAGCACGCAGGCCGCCTTGCAGGCAAATCACGCCTTTTGCCCAACCTGTCTTTATCGGCAGTCTTCCGCCAGGCCTTGATTGAATTAGTGTTCTCTAGGAATTTGTTTCCGGCCGGCCCACTTCGGTCACAAAGGGATTCACTACCAGAACTCCCTCATATTTCTGCCCGTGCGATAAATCTTCCGAATAAAGAATCTCGCAATTCGCGCTCTCCGCATTCCACAATCAACGCATCCCAGAAGGAAATCTGATATCGCTCCTCGATCTCCAAGGCACGCAACACAGAGTTCGCCGTATTCACCACTATTGCCCATCTTCCATAAGCTCGGATCACTTCCCGAACCTGTCGCGGTTTCATCGGCTGCACAAAATTCTTGCGTGGATTGACGCACAATTTGCGGGAGTCAAGGCTACCACGTAACTATCATAAGTATCTTCATCTTAGGAATTAAACAGTTAAGGCTTCGCGGGCCCCGTTGCAGACGCCGCTGACGGGCTGCCACAAGCCTGGTCTACCGCCGCCTTGACGTCCGCATCGAGTTGCGCGCCTTGCCACCCTTGTGCCGAGCACACCTGCCAGGCCTCCAGCCCCAGCGCGCCGCGCAGGTCCGCGCCCATCAGGTTGGCCCCATCGAGTTTCACCTGGCGCAGAATTGCCCCGGCGAACGTGCCGCCGCGCAAGTCCGCCCGGGATAAGTCGCCTTCCAGGAAAATCGTGCCCTTGGCTTGCACGCCGGTGAGGTTCGCACCAATCATCTTTGCCGCGGAAAGATCAGTCTGCTCCAGCGTTGCCAGCGAGAGGTTGGCTCCTTCCAGTTTCGTATCCCGCAAATCGGCGCGCGAAAGATCGGCACGCAGCAAATTGGCATTGCGGAGATTCACCGAATACAGCGTGGCCTTCGACAGATTTGCCGTGGCTAGCGTCGCGCCTTCCAGAATCGCGTAGGACATATCGGCATTCTGGAAAGAGCCACTGGAAAACACCGCCCACCGCGCGTCCGCGCTCACCAGATTGGCCTTATCCGCCCGCAACCCATCCATGCGCGCTGACCTGAGATTGCTCTCGCGCAGGTTCGCTCCGCGAAAATCGCCTTCCACCAGGCTGGAACCTTCCAGATTCGCCCGCCACAAACGAGCGTTGCCGAACGCGGCGTGATATCCCCGCGCATACCTCAGATTAATCTCGTTCAACCGCGGCCCATTGGGTTCACCGTTCGGAGCGGCATCCGCCGCCGGCGCCTTTTCGCGCCCCGTCGCCATGCGTTCGTCGGTCAGATCCGCGTACGGGCGGTATCCCAAAGCCTGGAATGCCGTGGAAGCCCACCGGCGGGGATCACCGCTGCCGACGTCGGGCCGCACCGTATTGTCCCCCGGCAACCCTCGGATAACGCCCATCGAGAGTAGAAACATCACCGCGCCAACGAGCACCGGAATACGCGTAGCATGCAGCACGTCGTGTAGAAACTGCGAGGTGCTCTCTTCTGTCCAGTCGCCCGGCCGCAGCACTCGTTTAACAATCCGGGGCATCCCGCAGGCCGCGGCACTCGCCAGCGTGAACAGAAACGCGTGCAGCAAGGTGCCACGATAGTCCTGCATCACCAGGTATCGCAGCCAGAAAAAGAAAAGCGTCGCCGGCACGGCCCAATACGCCATCCCCATCGCCACGTAGCATTCCACCAGGCCAAGGGGCGAACGCGGATCGCGCGACCACTTCAGATGCGGACGAATCGGCCCCATCAGATACCAGCGCCCGTCTTTCTCCGGCGTCTGCCCATCGGGAAAAACCGCCGGCAGCGCGCCCATGCTTCCCCACAACCGCAAAAGCAGAAATTGCAGGCGCAGGTAAAGCACGGCGAGCAGCAGCGGTCCACCCAGGAAGAATCCCTGCAACGGCAAAATATTCGGGATGCGCGCCACGCGAATCGCCGACTGGTCCAGCAACAGCCGTACATCGCTGGTCAGCGCAATCAGCGCCCACGCTCCCAGGCAAATCGCCATCAGCAGCAGGTAGAACCATCGCGCCGACCGCGTGAATTGCGCGATCGTGCGGCTGCCGTTCAGTGTCGCCACAGCTTCCGGCAACGTTGCGTCGAACAAATTCGTGCCGCCCAGCCGCCCGGCCCAGAGTCCTTGCGCGCCATACAGATTCGCGCCCATCAGGTTCGCGCCGGAAAATTCCGTGCCCAGCAAATTGGATTCGCGTAGATCCGCTTCCACCAGGTTGGCGTTGCGCAGGTTCGCCATCGAGAGATCAGCGCCACGCAGATTCACTTTCTGCAGTTGTGCCCCTTGAAGGTTCGCGCCGGTTAAATCCGTTTCCGACAGGTTGGCTCCGGAAAATTCGCCGCGCGAACCGCTCTCGCCGTTCGTTTCCACCCACATGCGATGCTGATCCAGCATCTCGGCATATTCCAACAGGTAACTCGACGTGGCGTGAGATTCCGGAACCAGGTCCACTTCGGCGATTCGCGGCTCCTCCGCCGCCGAAATCTCCGCGGTCTTGCCGTCTGCCTTCGCGGATTCCGAAGGGGCGGAAGCGGGCCCGGGTTCGTCCTGCAGCGCCAACGGCTCTTGCACAGCTGGGCGGGGTGGTTCGCTGGGAGGCTCGGCCGCCGGCAGGCTCGTTTCCGGCTTGGCGGCAGATTCGATTTGCAATTCCGAAGTCTCTGCGGTTGCTGGTTCGTCCGCGCCTATCTCTACGACAACTTCGCTCGCGGCCTCCACCCGGGTCGTGGAAGGCGAGTTTCGTTTCACCAGGTCCTGGACGAGCTGTTCTTCGAACAGCGCCAGGATCTTCGCCTCCGTGGCCGGATCGGGCGCAATGGCGCCATATTCGGCGAGCTCCTCCGGTGTGGCGAGCCGTTCGTGCAGCTTTTCCGAGCTGCTGCCCCACGAGAATCCAAAAAATCGTTTGGCCGGCTGCTCCGGCATCGTGGTCGTCCCTATCGCTTCTCCCCCGAGAAGCTGTGAATTCACACCCGTACTGGGGATAAGGCCATCTTGGAGGAAGGTTTTGGGAAAATCGCCTGCCCCAAAGGACAGGCGCTACCTGGGCAGCAACCCGCGTCTCGGCTCCGGCCGATTACTGATTACTTGTATCTGATTTCTGATACCTGATACCTGATATCTGATATCTGATAACCGACACCTGTGAACGGGAGGGCGTAGACTCTTGCTAGCGGCACATCGAGTAAGGAGGGCAACCGAATCCACCGCACCAACAAAAGAGGCCGGGATGCTCCGCTGAGGGGCCGATGCATCCCGGCTATTTCCCGCCCGCCTCCGCAGTGAGCGAGCAAGGAACTTGTACTGCCAAACTTGCGCAGTTTTCGGCGGCGACTACTGCTCTTCGCTGCCGCGCAGAAACTCGTACCGTTCGATCGCTGCCACTACTCCTACCGAACCCTCTTCGCGCGGTTCGGTACGCTGCACACGCCCCAGGCAACGCACTTTCACGGGGCCGGCCAACGTAATTTCATTGGGGAGCGTCAACAAAATTTCGACGGGCGAACCTTCTTTCACATCCTTAGATAAGAAGAAATAAACCCCACGGGAGCTAACATCGCGGGATTCGGTGCTGGTTTCGCCAACTGCTGCTCCGGTAGTCCAACGCACGGTAAGCGGCAGCCGCATGGAAAACCTCTGGGTTGTGCGGCGCTCTGAGCCGGTCAAGGCAAACCTCCCTGATTGAAGGATTGAGTCTATAAGGGCTTACGAGTAAGAACAATAGAACTGGGGATACAAAGATTTTGCCTATGGAAAAAGTACGAAAGTCCTAGGACCCCTCTTTGCGCGCCGTTCCAGACCACTTAGCGCTTTCCCAAGCGTGTGCAGTACGGCGGCGTTCATCGGTGGCTTCCATGGTCTTGCCGCTGCATTATGCTATCGATCACCGATTGGCGATCACCATGACGATAACGCCTGCTCCATTGCGACGCAACACTCACTCGGGGCTTCCCAGTGCTCGCCGCTAAAACAGGAATTTCAGCGCCAACTGTACGATTCTGCCGGGTTGCGCCGCCTGAATGAACCCAAAGTTCGGTGAGTCGATGTCATTGTCCGGCAGGCGGAAGTTTACGTTGTTGAAAATGTTAAAAAATTCCGCTCGGAATTGCAGGTTCATGGACTCATGAATCGGAATGGTCTTGATTGCCGAAAAATCCCATTGCTGGTACGCCGGACCCAGCATGGTTCCCCGGCCAACATCGCCGAATTGCCCCGGTGGTGCATGCGCGAAGGCGCTGGTATTGAACCAGCAGCTGGCCGTGCGGATCGGAACCGAAACGCCGTTCTGTTGGCACGACCCGGAGTTCGGATTGCCAACGAGGTTGGGCCGGGCGCTGTAGAAGCCGGTGATTTCCGGCGCCCCGCCTTGCGCGGAAGGATTGCTTGAATCGTACACCGTGAACGGTGTGTTGCTCATCAGGGTGGTAATCCCGTTCACCTGCCAATTTCCCAAAATATGCCCGTACCAGTTTTCCGGCTTGCTAAACCACGGCAGATTCCATTGATAGCTCAGCACAAAGCGGTGGCGCGCATCGAACATGGAACGCCCATGCTCCGCGGCAAGATCGAACGGATTCTGGGCCAAATCGTTTTCTCCCGCTGTGCTTTGCGACGCCGAACCCGTGATGTTGAATGTGGAGGCATCGTCAAGAGTCTTGGAGAAGGTGTACGAAGCAAGGAATGAAATGCCATCGCTAAACCTTTTGCGGAGGCTGGCCTGCAATGCGTTATAGGTCGAGTTGGCGATTCCGGAAATCAGGCCTGCCGAAGAGAATGTGCAAGGCGCCGCCGGTTCCGCTACCGTGCATCCCGAATATAGCCGCCGCTGATCCGAGAGTTGTCCGTTTTCTGCCGGCGACAAATCCGGGTCGTAAACGGTCGGATTGCCTTCGACGAAACGGGGAAGTCTAGTCCCCTTGGTGCCGATATAGCCGGCCTGGAAGAGCCAGTCCCTTCCGAAAGAAAGTTGCACGTTCAGATTCCAATCCTGGGCATAGGGCAATCGCAGGTTAGGATCGAGTGTCAGCAACGTCATCGGATACACAAAGCCGTTGACGGGCGGAGCGATTCCTTCGTACGGGTTAGCAAAAGACTGAGGGCCATTGATCTGCGAGGTCAACAAGTAGGGCGGCGCACTGATCGGCGTCTGCAACGGGCCACCCTGCCCTGTGTAGTACGGATCGTAGAAGATTCCGTACGCTGCGGTGACCAGCCATCGTCCACTCCCCGTTGGATCCCAGGCGATGCCCACGCGCGGCGCAAACGCGATTCTTTCCGTCGGGAGGAGGCCGCGCGGCACTCCCTTGTCGCCGGGATACAGCAATCCCGCCGGAGCATCTGGATTTACGGTGGACTGCACGCCGGGTATCCACAGATTCTGGCGATTGTGGATTTCCGTGTAAGGCGAAGG
>Ga0335077_10006086_pt1 | contig 14875 bp, 12 predicted proteins | sample Lox_Sample_31_FD_207151 | JGI IMG/M metagenome (GOLD analysis project Ga0335077, IMG submission 207151) | Soil microbial communities from Loxahatchee National Wildlife Refuge, Florida, United States - Lox_Sample_3.1 | ecosystem: Environmental > Terrestrial > Soil > Wetlands | place: USA... | reverse complement strand
AGTTTTGAGCATTACGGAAGGGCGGGTTTGGGTCGGCTGAATGGCCAGTCTGCGCAGCATCGTACTGGACACTGGATGCCAATGTCTAACAATTTGGACAAGCAGCGGGGGGCAGGATTCCTTAGAGTTGCTGATCTTAGAACTAGCGGTTATTGACGGGAAGTGTTTTGTAACCATTTGGCTACGAGTGTAACGGGGCTTTTGCGCTAATCATTCACCCGCTAGCAAAAGTGACAGTTCAACCGCGTCACAATCCACGCTAAATTGCGCGCCTACATCCGGCCGTTCCTAGCGATCTAACGAGGGAGCAGGGAAGTTTGCCTCGCAAACGCACCAAATACGCGGCGGCGACTATAGAATTAGTCTTGGCCGTCGTCATCTCCCCTTGGATGCAACAGCCTTTGATCGCTCAGACAACTCCAGCTTCCCTCCCGAATGACACAAACATTTCCAGCGAAGCTTGGCGTGTGAGCGTATCCCCTTATCTGTGGATGGCGGGCATGAATAGTTTAGTGGCATTTGGCGGGCATGCAGTGCAAGTCGATCAGTCCTTCAGTGACATTTTTCACAACTTGAAATTTGGAATCATGGGCCTTTCTGAGGTTCGGCGAAAGCGGACCGGCGTCATCACTGACTTAATTTACATCCGGCTCGGAGATGAAACAGCGAAACCGGTCGAGGGCTTGGCGAGCGCGATCGACGTCAAAACATCTCTCGATACCTTCACCTTAACCCCGTACCTAAGCTATCGAATCGTTGGCGCTGACCGAGGATCCATCGATATTCTCTCCGGTGGACGGTACTACCACATTGGGGCAACTATTTCAGCTGAAGAGAGCTCAAGCGGCCACGTATCGTTCTCGACAAGCGACCACTGGGCTGATTTCGTGGAGGGTGGAAGGTTCAGACTAAATCTGACGCCGCGCATTGGCGCTTTTTTTATCGGGGATGCCGGAGTTGGCGGGTCAGAGCTGACGTGGCAGATTGTCGGGGGAATTGGATACAAGTGGAGCAAGCGGTGGTCGACCGAACTAGGTTATCGGCGTTTGTATTTTGATCGTCGCACAGGTAACGACTTGCATATCGAAGTGACAGAACAGGGTCTGTTATTGGGCCTAACATTCCGTTTGTGATAACTCTGTTCGCCATTTCGGACAGGTCGTATGCTGGGACGCAACTGGAGTCCATTTCCTTGGCGCCGCGCGGGCGAACAGGGTGAAGCGATGCTGCGGGCGACCGAGGCATGGCATTGGAGCAAGAGGCGCAATCATCATCTGTATTGTTTAACAGTATCCGACAGGCTAGCGAGCGGCAAGACTCCTAGTTTCTCTCTTTGCGCGGATTCCGCCCGGATCCCCGACGTGTTCTAGTGCTGGTCAACTCAAGCAGTGGGGAAACGACCATGACGACTCAATCTACTTCGCAGCCGCTCCGGTGGCAAGAACTCTATCGAGCCGCGATGCAGGAGCGCGATGGAATGAGATCATCCCCTCTCATCCTCGAAGCAATTGGCGCGACCCTCGATCGGATTGAGGAAACAGCAACCCAGGCAGAATTAGATGAGCTGAACGATGCGCTCCATTTCCTGCGATCATGCCGTCAACAGACTCATCGGAAGGGCGGGCCAGGAAGCAACTCAGAGCAGGCCACGGCAGCCTGAGCCGTCGTCCATTGAACCTTCTGATGCACCGCAGGAACCAGGCGCAGTTGTGCGCAAGGAGCGCCCATGGGTGTGAGGCCTACGAGAACGGGCGTGCTGCGGCAGTAGTCAATCGACTTCGTGACCCTGTCTGTTCATGCCAGCATTGTCGCATCGCCCGGATAACACCTTTCAAACTTATCAATTGCGGTAGCATCTCATTTCACTCATCTGACGGCAGGTCTGCTGGGACTTGGGCGAGGCTGCCACAGCGCCGCCAATACTGCAAATTTTTACAGTTCTCACGGGGGCTCATGATATGAGGTGATAAGGCAGGGCTAAGAAAGATGAGTGTGCGCTGGCCCCGGTGGGAGTCGGTCGCCGTGCCAATACGGGGAGAGAGAGCATCGTTCGAAGATCTCCACACTCAGCCACAACCCGACTCTCTCCAGGAGCCGCATGATTTTTCGTTAGTCCTCGGCGGGCCAATCTTCCAGATGTTCAGGAAGGCGCACCTGGTGGGAGACGACCTACAACTCCTGTATCGCCGAATGGCCGTCATCCCGGCGCTAGCCTGGTTGCCTCTGCTAATCTTGACTAGCCTTGCATCCACTGCTGAAGGCTCTGATCGACTCTCATTCTTCCACGACGTCGAAGTGCATGTTCGATTTCTGATTGCGCTTCCGATCTTGATCGCCGCCGAGATGATTGTGCATTCGCGGATACGCCCCGTTGTACGTCGCTTCGTTGAGCGGAGGATCGTTCTGCCCGGGGACCTGATCCGATTTGACAGAGCCATCGAGTCAGCTACCAGGCTGCGCAACTCCGTAGTCGCCGAAGTGGGGCTTTTACTATTTGTTTACACTCTTGGCCTATGGCTCTGGCACGATCGGGTTGGGCCTGAAACTTCGACTTGGTACGCTCTGCCTGGTGGACGCTGGAATCTCACGCCGGCCGGTTACTGGTATGTGTTCGTGAGCATCCCGATGTTCCAGTTCATCCTCCTGCGCTGGTATTTGAGACTCTTCATCTGGTTTCGCTTTCTTTGGCAGGTGTCCAGAATCAACCTCCAGCTTATTCCGACTCACCCTGATCGCTCTGCTGGTCTCGCCTTTCTCGGCAAGAGTGCCTATGCGTTCGGGCCGATCCTTTTTGCTCAGGGGGCAATCCTTGCGGGTGTGGTTGCCAATCGCGTCCTCTACAGGGGCGAAAGCCTGCTATCGTTCAAGTTACAGATTGGCGGATTCGTAGCCTTCTTTGTCCTGGCGATCCTCGGCCCACTCTTGATGTTTACTCCCAAGATGGCTCGCGCCAAAAGAAAGGGATTAGCCGATTACGGTCTACTTGCACAGCGCTACGTTGAGAGTTTCGAACAGAAGTGGGTCAAAAGCAATTCCGGCCCTTCTGAAAAGCTTCTGGGAGCGGCGGATATCCAATCCCTTGCCGACCTCGGTAACAGCTACGCCCTCGTCCGTGAGATGCGTTCGGTCCCCTTTGGACTCGAAGACATCTCTCGTCTTGCCGCCGCCACTGCAGCCCCGCTGTTGCCTCTCTTACTCACAATCTTCTCTCCCGAAGAGCTCATCATGCGTATTATCAAGGTCGTGTTCTGAGGTTTGGCTTGTGGTCAGCTGGCGTGGGAATTTTGTGGGTGTTGAACAAATCGGTAGTGGAAAGCATTTCACTTCCGGAGCATGGGTCTCTACAACTGGCCTCATAAACCCTAGTGACCGATAGTGCCTTTGCGCTCGGGATCGCTTCACGTCTTCCTTAGGTGAAGCGCGGGCAACTGAACCGTGAACCCCATTTCATTCTGATGCAGCCCTCCGCCGACGCTGGATAACACTCAGGCAGCCGCCGGCGACTTCGGCGTTTTGCGCAATGTTTGCCAAAAGACTCCTGACAAAGCTAGTGTTGCAGATCAGAACGAAGCGTGTACTCAACGTACTTACGTTGCAGAGACTCAGGAACGTCGCCCCAGGCGGTTCGATCTGCTTTGCATCCGCCCATGGCCGATCTTATTTCAGAGGCTTCGTCGTCCCGGATTGTCATCACCGGTGGCAGCGTGTCCGCATCCGCTGCCGTTTGAGCAATGGCAATTTGGGCATCGTCAAGAGGCCCCTGGCAAGCAAAAGGATCAGCCACCTACCTATTCGCGGCAGTCAGCAGGGTGACCGGCGAACCAGAAGTTATCACCTCGCCACTTGCTCGTTTGGTATCGACAAAGGCGCTTCTAAGAAGTGGGCAGATACAGAAAAGCTTAAGCGAGCGCAGATGCGGCTGTTTGCCATCGAAGCGTGACTCTTTGCTAAACTGTCCGCCGCATGCTCCTGCCGCGCAAGCAAGTCCATGAAGTGCTGGTCATCGGTTCCGGTGCCAGCGGCGGATGGGTCGCGAAAGAGCTGACCGAGCGCGGGCTCACCGTCGTCATGCTCGAAGCTGGGCCGCCACGCCTCCCCTCACGTGATTTCACAGAACACATCTGGCCCTACCAGCTGAAGTTCCGCGGCTTTGGCAACCAGCAGCGTCTGCTCGAGACGCAGCCGGTGCAACGACTGTGTTACGCCTGCGACGAATACAGCCACCAGTTCTTCGTCAACGATCTGGAGCACCCCTACACCTTCCCCGAGGGCAAACCCTTCATGTGGATCCGCGGCCGCCAGGTTGGCGGGAAGACGTTCTGCTGGGCGCGTGAAAGCTATCGCTTCACCGACAACGAGTTTAAGGCCGCCACTCGCGACGGCTATGGCGAAGACTGGCCCATCGGGTACAAGGAACTTGAACCCTACTACGACCTCGTCGAAAGCTACATCGGCGTCAGCGGATCGCATGAAGGCCTGCAGCAAATGCCGGATGGAAAATTTCTGCCGCCGATGAATCTGTCCTGCGGTGCGCTGCAAGCCAAAGACGTGATTGAGCGCAAATTTGGCTGGCGCGTCATGCCCGACCGCGTCGCCAACCTGACGGTTCCGCATCGTGGCCGCCCGGCTTGTCACTATTGCGATCAGTGCCAGCGCGGCTGTTACACCGCATCGTATTTCAACAGCCCGTCGGTAACTCTGCCCGCCGCGGCGCGCACCGGCAAATTCACTCTGGTGAGCGACGCCATTGTCAGCGACCTTCTCATCGACCAGGGCGGACGTGCCAAGGGCGCTCACTACATCGACCGGATCACGCGTGATCATCGCGAGGTCTATGCCCAGGTTGTCGTGGTTGCCGCCGGAGCGCTGGAATCGACCCGCATCCTGCTGAATTCACAATCGCCCGCCCACGCTCAGGGAATCGGCAACGCGAACGGCGTACTCGGGCATTACCTGATGGATCACTTCACGATCGAAGATGCCGGTGGCCTGATGCCGGAACTGCATTCCTCCACGCGCGAAGCGATCGGGCGGCCCTGTGGGTTCCTGATTCCGAAGTATGTCAACACTGTCGGCAGCGCGGCGAAAGATCGCAACTCCAAGTTCCTGCGCGGCTACCGTTTCGATGGCGATGGCAGCCAGGAGCTTTACAGCCACGCCTTCCTCATGCCAGAACTGGGCGATGCATGGCGCAAGCGCGTGCGCGAGGAGATCCCATACTATTTCGGCATGGAAGCGCAGGGCGAGTGCTTGCCCCGCGCCGACAACTTCGTCCGGCTGGATTCGACCCGCAAAGATGCTTGGGGCATCCCCGTCCTGCACATCCATGCGAGCTATGGCGAGAACGAAAAGGCAATGGCCGCATCCATGCGCGAAAACATCAGCGCGATTCTCGACGCGATGAAGGTGAGCGACGCGACTCCACCCAAGACGGACCTTAGCGTCTTCGGCAAGAACATCCACGAATGCGGAACTGCCCGCATGGGGTCTGATCGTAAGAAGAGCGTAGTCGATTCCAACTGCAAAGTGCACGACGCTCCCAACATCTTCGTGACCGACGGAGCCGTCTTCACCACGCAGGGATGTTATGAGCCCACCCTGACGATCATGGCCATTTCAGCCCGTGCCGGAGAGCACATCGCGCGAGCTTTTCGCCGAGGGGAGCTATGAGCGACGAACCACAGCCGACCCGCATGGCGACGACGTCGCAAGCGGACGACCTTTCCCGCCGCCAGTGGCTGCTGCGGCTGGGCGAAATGGTCGTTCTCGCCGGCGTCAGCGGACTCGTTCCAGAATGCGCGGCGGCTCTGCTGGCAACAAGAGAAGACGCGTCACAAACGGCTCTGCCACCCGGCTTATACGATGCTTCGTCCGAACACCTTGTGCACGTGCTGAGCAAACGCGGTGATTGGTCGCCACCACTGGGCAGTGAGACGGAATACGTCCAGCCCAACTCGCTCCCGTTTCAGCCGAAGTTCTTTTCCGTGGAGGAGTTCCGCATCCTGACGCGATTCGTCGAGATCCTGCTAGGCAACGCGGACGCGACGGGCTTGTCACAGGCTACGCAGTGGTTCGATCAATGGCTGTATTCTGCCGCGGGAGTTCGCGTTGCCGCGCAGCAGCTCGACCCGCTGCATCGCCTGCTCGCCGTGGCCGTCAACGGAGAAGAATCGGTGCGCGATCTCGAAACCGCCGATCCCCAGTCTGGAGCTCGTGCCGGACTGGCAGCGCTACGCGATCTCTCTCTCCAGGCCCACGGTCAGGAATTCCTGCAACTCACCGCTTCCCAACAAATCGATCTGCTGACTTCCTTTGGCACCGAGCATCCCGGGAACTCGTTACGACAGTTCTTCGAGCTCACCCGTGCCCAAGCCGTCCGCGGCTACTACACCTCGGCCGCGGGTCTGAAGGAGCTCGACTACAAAGGCAACGCCTACCACGGCGACGGCCCGGGCTGCGCAGCGAAGTCCTGAGCGCCGGTCCGCGGGAGCAAACCGTATCTCTATGCGACGATAATTCTTCCGGTGCGAAGCATCGCGAGCTTGACCAAACAAGGCGCTCCGGTTTGTGAGCCCAAAGGTCTACGAGTCTCTATATGGTGCGCACTTGCTGGCACACGCTGGAATCCCAAACCTATTCCTTTGTGACGAGATATCCGAGATGCGTGGCAGACCTCGCGACTCGGCCCGACACAAGCTTATCGATGAGAGCCTTAGTGTCGGTCTGGAGCGAACGCATCACTCCGTTCCCTTCAACAAGGGATGTAGTCCGACATGTTTGATGAGATTTGCGAATCTCGGATCGCCGCGTAGCGGGTCGGCGAGCGGCTCAGTCTCGAGATAGACAAGGTATTCAGTTCTCTCTTCTACAGCCGCGTCCATAAAGCGGAAAGCCTCGTCGTTGTTGCCTAAGCCGGTGTAGATCAAGGCGAAATACAATGCAGGAACATAGCGGTGAGCGGAAACGTCCTTGAGTTCACCAATGACACGCAAGGCTTCGGCCCTGCGACCGGATACGGCGTATTCGTGACCCAAGAGCGCCAACACGGCGGGGTCGTCCGGAGCAACCGAGAGAATCTTCTGAAAGGCTGCCTGCGCCTGCGCGTGCATGCCCTTCTGCTGGTATGCACGGCCAATATTTACGAGCGCTATGACGTGGGTTGAGTCCAGCTGAAGGGCCCTCTGATTTTGTTCGATAGTCCGGTCAAACTCACGCGCGTGGTAGTACGCTTCGCCCAGCGCCGAGGCCATAAGCGGATTCACCGGATCGAGATCCACCGCCTTCTTCCTCTCTTCGATCGCTTCCGACAACCTTCCCATTACCGTGAGGGAATACGCGTAGAACTGGTGGCCCGTGGCATAACCCGGACGCAGCTCGAGGGCACGACGAAACTCGCGGTCAGCGGCGGGGAAGTCCCATTCATAGGCTAATTCGGCGTATCCGAGGGACACGTGCGCTTCGGCGAGAGTCGGCTCGAGTTCGAGGGCTTTGCGAGCGGCAGCCTCTGCCTTCGGAAAGGCCTCCCTGGGTGGCATGGAGGTGTAGGGTGCGGATCCAAAGAGTTCATAACAGTCCGCCAGACCGGCATATGCCGGGGCGTAAGTCGGATCAAGCTGAATCGATCGTTCGAATGCTGCAGCCGCCTTCTGAATCTCCTCCGTTGTCCGGCGGTTCCAGAAATATCTTCCTTCGAGGTATGCCAGATAGGCCTCGCGATTCACTTCACGCACCGCGGGCGCAGGGTGGGGCAGCTTGACGAAGACTTCAGAAGCGATCGCGTCCGCGACGTCCGTCTGCACTCGCAGCAGGTCTTTTACGTCCCGCTCATAACTGTTGCCCCATACGATCGTCTGATTGCTGGTTTGGGTCAATTGAGCCGTGACTGCAACCTGATCATTAAGACGGCGGACTGTACCTTGGAGCACATAGGATGCCCGCACGCTGCTGAACCCAGTTCCACCGGTGGCCGTCAGGCGTAGAACTGTAAGGCGGTCGGGGTGGAGTTGGCCCAGACGCGCAATCATCTCTTCGGTGAGGCCGGCAGCGATGAAGTCGTCCTTGGCATCGCCCAGGTTGCGAAGCGGTTGCACACCCAGGATCACTCTCGTCGGCCAGATGATGCCGATTAACTTGGGGCCTAGGTAGGCCAGCAGGGCAGCAAGAGCGGCTACCCCGATCCAGAGCAACACTCGTCTGCGAATCTTCGGTTGCGGGGAGGGCGGAGACACAATGACTGCTGGATTCGAGGGTGCGGACTCGTCCGGCAGCTTCGTTTCGTGTTCCTGCCACCAGGTGTCTAACTCGCTCTTGAGTGCGAATACACGCGACAACTTATCCGGACCGGCCACGAGCCGCCGGACAGGCAGACCCATCGTTTTTTCCCACCGTTGCACCGTGCGGATTTCACGGCCCAGGTAGGAGGCAATCTCCCCCCATGTCTCCAGGCGCTCGCGGCCGGCGGCATCGTCGGAAATTGCCGTGCCGGGCGGTTTTGGGTTAACCATGCAGCAGATCCCCGGACAAAGAAGGAGAAAGTCTACCCTTGTTACAACCCAATTTCTAGGACAAAGCAATAGCGACATGACACGACATAGGACGCATTCTGGTGTCTGTCTTACGTTGTCGCTTGCTCGCGCGGTCGGGAGTCGTCAACAGTGCCGCACCAGTAGGTGGGCCGGGTGCCCGAATCGCATGCGACTCCTGGAATTGAACCGAGGATTGTGGCGGGTCCGCAGACTAAGCATCGCTGTCGCTGGCATCACGAACAGGCTCTACGGTTGGAGGGAGAGTCGCTATGCAGTTCTGTCTGCTGCTGTCTTGCTTCTAACCTCTGTTCTCGCCTCGGCCCAGACTATGGACCCATGTGCAAGCGGAAAACAGCGGGCGTTGGTGCTTGGCGGCGGCGGCGTAAAGGGCGCGTTCGAAGCGGGAGCGATCTACCACCTCGTCGTGCTGCGGCGTTGCGACTTCAATGAATTTTCCGGCGTGTCTGTGGGGGCGCTCAATGCAACGTTTCTCGCGCAAGCCGCACCTGCAACCGACCCCAGCGAATCCTACTCCAACCTGGCGGAACAGACGGAGGCATTAGTGTCGCTCTGGCAGTCTCTGAAGAGCCAACACGACATTGCCCGCGGGCGCTTCCTGGCGACGCTTCGTTTTGGCATCTTCGGGCTGGATAGCATGGTGGATTTCACGCCGCTGCACCAATTGGAAGACAGGAACATCTCGCTGGACAAGCTCTATCATGGGCGACCCGTGCGCGTCGGATTTGTTTCGTTCCACGACGGCGAATACCGCGAAGTTCTCGCCAAATCGTTGCCGATCGGCAGTCCCGCCGCCAACTTCATGGAGTATCTCCATGCTAGCTCAACACCGCCGGTGCTGGGCAAGCTGCCCCAGATCCCAGTAGATCGTGCCACATCGGAATCTCAGCAGTTCGCGGACGGCAGCCTGAGACACATTACGCCGATCGCCGGTTATTTTGCGGCTTGCCCTCCCGCATCGGCAGCCCAGAACGGCGACGCTACATCCGAGCAGTCAACGGGATATTGCTCGGCAACGGGCCGGGAGTCTATCCCCCCGCATTTGTCCATCCAGCAACTCTTCGTTATTGTCACGAGTCCGTATTCCCGCGATTCGGAGGCGCGGCCAATACTGGATCCGAAATGTTGCCGCCGGGGAACACGACAAATGACCGACGGTCGAAAGATTCTGGGCCGCACATTGGCGCTCTTGGATGATGAAGTCTACCGGCAGGACCTCGATTTTCTGCTGTCTGCGAATGCGGCGCTAGCCTGGCGATGGCAAACATACCGGCAGATGATCGCAGGTGCCCCGCCCGATCTCGTTGCACAAACGAAAGAGCGATTTCGCGCGACGAGAGCCTTTGCTTTTGAGTCGTACAACTCCAACTCCAACGATCCCGATGCTCCTTCCCAGCCATATGAAGTCGGCCTGATCGTGCCCGAGAAGGAGTACGCGGACCTCAAGAGCCTGGTCGCGGTCTCTCCTGCCTCGGTGCAGGAGCAACTATATTGCGGCTGCGTGGCCGCGGATCAGATGATGCAGAAGTCCTTTGGCATGCCATCGCTAGCCGGCAAGTGTGCTGAACGGTTTACGCCTTTCCCACGCCATGAGCCAGAATCTCTGGCGAATGATGCAAAGTTCGAGCCCATCGCTTGTCAGCCAGAGAGAACACCGGAGTTACAACGCACGTCTCTTGCCAGGACCAGAGCGGCGGAAGGAATTCGGCCTTGAGCTGGGCAACCTGCGGCCTGGGCAGATTGGGCTCTCAACTACGACTCATCCGGGCGGGATGTGCCCCGATATTCGAACAGATCGACCACGACAAAGAGCGACAAAGCCTTTCTGTCCAATGATGTCGCTTGAAAGCTCCCCCCTTTCCCACCAAGAGTGAAGGTGGAAGGCCAGCCCCGGCCTTTCAGGGAAGGTGGTTTGCATTGCGGCGTCCCGAATTCAGCAGAAGTCAGTGGTGGGTGCTTTCGATTCTGATGCTGGTCAACTTCGTGAACTATGTTGACCGGCAGGTGATTTTTTCTCTGTTTCCGGCAATCCGGCACGATTTTGGCCTCAACTACCAGCAGTTGGGATATTTGGCGACTGCCTTTACGGTCGTTCTGTCCCTGAGCACGTTTCCCTTAGGAATGCTGGCGGACCGTTGGTCGCGGCGGTCGGTTATCAGTGCAGGCGTCTTGTTTTGGAGCGCCGCGACCTTCTGCAGCGGCCTTGCGGGGTCTTTCCGCTCCCTGCTGGCAGCTCGGGCGCTGGTGGGCGTCGGGGAGGCCGCCTACACGCCCGCGGGCGCCGCCGTCCTTAGCGCGACATTTCCCAAGGACATTCGAGCGCGTATCCAAGGTGCTTGTGACGCGGGGATGTTTGCTGGAGGGGCGACAGGAATTGCGCTTGGCGGTATGATGGCTCAATCCTTCGGTTGGCGAACGGCATTTTTTTTTGTGGGGATTCCGGGTTTGTTGTTGGGCCTGAGTTCGATGCGACTCCCGGAGCCGCATCGCGATCCGTCCACTGAGCGCATGCATGTTCGCGATCTCGTGCGTGTGCCCGCATATCTGGCGGTGTTGGTGGCCGGCTGGTTCGCGAGCTTTGCCGGGTACACCTACATTGCGTGGGGACCGGATTTGATTCAGGAACAAAAAGGCTTCACGGCACGGGAGGCAGGATTGGCACTGGGGCTTACCGTGGTTCTAGGCGGGGCGTTGGGAATCGCGGTAGGAGCGTACTTGTCCGACCGCATCGCCCGCCTGCGGCCCTGGGGACGTGCCCTCATCATTCCCATCGGCTTCATTCTGGGCGCGCCGGCAATCTTCTTCGCATTGCACACCTCGGCCAAGATCCCGTTCCTCGTCCTGTTCGGATTGGGCGCGTTCTTCATGAGCTGGTATCACGGACCGCTCACTGCCACGATTCACGATCTTGTTCCTTCGAGTGGGCATGCAACCGCCCTCGGACTTTATTACCTGTTCGTCAATCTCTTTGCCATGGCATTGGCGCCGCTGATCGTTGGGCGCGCGGCCGACCGCTTTGGTCTGATCAATGCCCTCCACATCCCGATCGTTGCACAGCTAATCGGAGGAGCTTGTTTTGCAATTGCGGTCTTGCTGATCCGCCGTCACGGGCTGCACCATCCGGTGCTGCACCGCCATTGGGAGGGACGAACGCTGGCGCCCCCTCTTGCGACTGCGGAACTGGAAGCTTCCAGCATTTGACGCCGAATCTCGGCCCGGGCCCCATAACTTCTGGAAGGAGCAAGCGACATGGGACAGCTGGTCACTATTGACACGAATCTCGACGCCAACCTTATTCCACCGCCGGTGCAGCACTATCAGGCGTACCGGCCCAAGCCGTTCACGCGCGCGGAACGCGATACCACGACCCTGCTGTTCGGCGGACTCACGTGGAAACACGAGCGGCTGATGCAGGGCGCCTTGCATAACTTGAAGTACAACGCCGAGCCGTTGCCCAATATCGCGAGGGAGGATCTCGACGCCGGGAAAGAGCTGATTGATGTCGGCGCCTGCTGTCCCACGATCTTTACCACGGGCAGCCTGGTCAACTTCCTGAAGAAACAGGTCGCGCTGCACGGCAAAGATGAGGTCAACAAGAAGTATGTGTACCTGACGGCCGGCGCCTGCGGTCCATGCCGTTTCGGTCAATACCACGAGTCGTATGCGATGGCGCTCGACGGCCTTGGACTGCGCGATTTCCGGCTGTTTCTTTTGGCGCAGGATGAACTCGATCAGGGCGAAACCGGGGGAGGGGGGCTCGACATCAACATGCCGCTCAGCCTGGGCCTGATCTGGTCGATCCTTTGCGGCGACGTGATCACGGACCTGGAATACGCGACCCGTCCGTACGAAGTGAGGCCCGGCCAGACCGACGAGGTTCTGAAGGACTGTGTCGAGTATATGTACACGGTCTTCAAAGACCGGCCCGATCACGGGCAAAAGCTTGGCACGCTGGCCTGGCACCTCACCACCAGTTACTTCACCAAGGCCCTGCGAGAAGTGCGCCGCAGGTGGGATGCGATCGAGGTGGATCGTACCCGCGTGAAAGCTCGGGTGAAGATTACCGGTGAATTTTGGCTCCAAACTCACGAGGGTGACGGCAACTACAACATCAAGAAATGGCTGGAGCAGGAGGACTCTGAGGTTGCGCCGCCGCCGGTGGCGGTCTGGCTGCACTACCTGATGCATCCGTTGATTCGTAAGCTGGAACACAGGCACTCCACGAGCAAGCATCCGAAGCGTGACGAGATGATCTTGAAGGCCATCGAGCGTTTGTACGTTGGCACCTATAACCGTTTCCGCAAGGCGCTGGCGAACATCCCCAGCGAACTTCCGGACCAGGTGGAGTTGAAAGAACTGGCGGAACCGTTCTATCACTTCGAGCTTCGCGGAGGGGAGGGGCACATGCTGATCGGCAAGGCGCTGTACGCATATCACCACAAGAAGGCTCACATGATCTGCGAGCTTTCGCCGTACTCCTGCATGCCGAATACGATGTCGATTGGCTCGATGGCCAATGTCATCGGGAAGTATCCCGAACTGCTCTATGCTCCGATCGAGGTTAAGGGCGATGCCGAAGTGCACGCGCTCTCCCGCTGCCAGATGATCCTCACAGAAGCGAAGAAGCGGGCGCAGGCGGAGTTCGAATCGGCGCTGCAGAAGACCGGACTGACGGTGGAAGCAATCCGCGAATACGAGAAGCATCATCCGGAATTGCGGCGCGCGACCTACAAAGTCCCGCATAAGGGGTATTCGGGCATGTCCGCCAACTATGTGTTCCATCTCGCCCAGGATCGTGGCGTCGCCACAGCCTGAATCAAGAACATGCAACCGCACCTGATGGTCACAACCTGAACGGGAACGAGGTGAGTTTCATGGCGAATGGATTGGTTCAGATCGCACCATTGGAAGGGGAGCCAGGTGTAGTCATGGCTCCCGCACGTTCGCCGGCGGTTTTCGAGGGCGAGGGCTTGATCTGCGGTCTCGATGTCGGCAGCACAACCTGCAAATACACTCTCGCCACGGTGCGTGGCGACGTGCTGGCGCAGGCGTATGAGCGGCATAACACGCGGCAAGCGGAGAAGATTCTCCAGTTCCTCACCATGCTTGAATCGAAGCATGGGTTGACGCCCGGGCGCGATCGCGTCTTCTTCACCGGATCGGGCGCGGGGATCATTGCTCCGCTGGTCGGAGGCAAAATCGTGCAGGAAGTGGTCGCGGTGGCCGCCGCGGTCGACAAACTGCATCCCAGTGTCCGCTTCATCAGCGAAATCGGCGGCGAGGACATGAAGACGATCTTCTTCCAGGGCGAAGGCGCCACGCGCAGCAAGCAGGTACTGATGCAGAGCGCGTGCTCCGGTGGCACTGGAACGTTCATTGAAAAGACCGCGCGCAAGCTGGAAATTCCGCCGGAAACGCTTTCCAAGATGGGCTACAGCGGATATCCCCTGCACAAGGTCAGCAGCAAGTGTGGAATTTTCGCGGAAGCCGATGCCAACACGCTGCTGAAGGCTGGCGTGCCCGTGGAAGAGATCATCGCCTCGCTGTTCGAGGCCGTGGTCTATCAGAATCTGGCCACGCTGACGCGCGGAAACACCCCCATGCCGGAAATCCTGCTGCTGGGAGGGCCGAACCTCTTCTTCAAGGGCCTGCAGGAAGCGTGGCGGTATCACTTGGGCAAAGTCTGGAAGGAACGCAAAGTGCCGATTTCGGACGACCGCGATCTTTCCAGTTTGATCCGGGTTCCCGACAACGCCCTGTACTACGCCGCACTTGGCTGCGTGGAAGTCGCGAAGCGCGAGCACGGCGCAGCCGGCCTGTATACGGGCCACGAGCGCCTGAAGTATTGGATCGAAGAAGGCCAGTACGAAGAAAAGAAAAAGATGGGCCGTGGCGGGCTTTGCAAAGACGATCTGGATCTCGCCACCTTCAAAGCGAAGTACGAAAAACCCAAGGCATCAGCCCCTCCCGCCGAGGTGGCGGCCGTGGGCGCCAGTGTGGGCCCGGTTTTGCTGGGCTGCGACTTTGGCTCCACCACCGCCAAGGCCGTCTGCCTGTCGCCGGAGAAGGAACTTCTGTTCTCGTGTTACGCCTTGAGTAAGGGCAACCCCATCGAAGATGCGAAGTCGCTGTTCCGCCAGGTCCGGCAGGTTGTCCGCAATCAAGACATCCTCGGTCTGGCCCTGACCGGCTATGGCAAGGACTTGCTACGAGGAATTCTTGGCGCCGACTGCCCGGTAGTCGAAACCATCGCGCACGCTTCGGCGGGGCTGCACTTCTTCCCCGACGCCGATTGCATCTGCGACGTGGGTGGTGTCGACGTGAAAATCATG
>Ga0335077_10006081_pt1 | contig 14884 bp, 7 predicted proteins | sample Lox_Sample_31_FD_207151 | JGI IMG/M metagenome (GOLD analysis project Ga0335077, IMG submission 207151) | Soil microbial communities from Loxahatchee National Wildlife Refuge, Florida, United States - Lox_Sample_3.1 | ecosystem: Environmental > Terrestrial > Soil > Wetlands | place: USA: Florida... | reverse complement strand
CCTGGCGCAGTTGATGGAAGCCATCCGGACAGTGGTGACGGGCGGCTCCTGGGTCGATCGCTCGCTCACCACTCTGGGCACGTCGGAATCTGAGGAGTCGATCCCTTCTCCAGTATTCAACGAGCGGCAGCGCAAGGTTCTCCGCTTTGTGCTGGAAGGGCTCTCCAACAAGGAGATCGCCTGGCGCTTGCAGATCTCCGAGAGCTACGTCAAAGCCATTCTGCAAAGCCTGTTCCACAAGACCGGCGTGCGAACGCGAGGCCAACTGGTCCGGGTCGCCTTTGAGCAGTACGAAGACCAACTATAGTGGAGCCGGCTCGCCTCGATCGGGTGGTTTCCTTTCATTATCCGAAAGATACACTTCCCACCCGTTCGGCCATAGGCTACCGTAGACCTAGCAGCCGGACCTCAGACCCGGCAACCGAGGCATAGGGGTGAGTGTCGCTGTCGGACACAAACGTAACACGGGGAATTGGTCTTGCGGCAAATCACTCGTCGTCTGAAGGCTTGGGACATCGGTGCATGTTCCGCCGTCATCCTGGAACCAGGAACCATCCTGAGCGATTATCGGATTCAACGCGATCGCGATGATGGTGAGCCTTACGTAGTCGAATTCCGTTGCGAGGGCAGAATGTACTTCTGCCCGCTCTTTTGTTTTCAACCCCGCACGCAATGGATCCTGCCGGCCAGCACAGAGGATTCCGCGGCGCGTCAAGCAGTAGCGGTCTAAACTGTCTCGGAGGACGCACCGCAGAACGGCGGTGCCTGAAAGGTGTTGCCCGTTCAGGCACCACTTCGATTCATCACCCGCCTCGCCCCCGATAAAATAGTAAGGTGCACACCCTTGGCAACACCATTCCGGAGATCCTCGAAACACTCCACATTGAACCGCTGAATTCCGGCGCCTGCTGCGGCGACTGGATCCCACGCCCTTCGGGTCCGGAACTGGAATCGCGCAATCCCGCCACCGGCGACGTCCTGGCCAAGGTGCAGATGGCGGGCCCCCAAGACTACGAGTACGTCATGGAACGCGCATCGGAGGCTTTCCTGAACTGGCGCATGGTGCCGGCCCCCAGACGCGGCGACATCGTGCGGGAAGTCGCCAACGAGTTGCGCGCCCACAAGTCGGATCTGGGAGCCCTGGTCACCTTGGAAATGGGCAAGATCCTGGCGGAAGGATTAGGCGAAGTCCAGGAGATGATCGATATCGCGGACTTCGCAGTCGGGCTTTCCCGTCAGCTCTACGGACTCACCATGCACAGTGAACGTCCCGGGCACCGGATGTACGAACAGTGGCACCCCCTGGGCGTGGTCGGGATCATCAGCGCGTTCAACTTTCCGGTCGCGGTGTGGTCCTGGAACGCCATGATTGCGGCGGTTTGCGGAGATTGCGTCCTGTGGCGGCCGTCCTCGGAAACGCCCCTCACCGCCATCGCGGTCCAAAAGATCTGCAACCGGGTGCTCGACCGGCATGGGCTGAAGGGGGTGTTCAACCTGGTGATCGGGCCCAGCCGGCCCATCGGCGAGGCTCTAATCCGCGACCGGCGCATTCCGTTAATCAGCTTCACGGGCTCGACGGAGGTGGGGCGGCACGTCTCGGCGGTGGTCGCCGAACGGCTGGGGCGCAGCATTCTGGAACTCGGAGGCAACAATGGCATCATCGTTATGGATGACGCCAATCCCGACCTGGTGCTGCGCGCGGTCCTGTTCGGCGCGGTGGGAACCGCCGGCCAACGGTGTACGACCACGCGGCGCCTGTTTCTCCAGAGGGGCATCGCGCCGAAGATTACCGAGGCGCTGCTGAAAGCCTACCGGCAGGTTCGGATCGGTGACCCGATGGAGGAGGCCACCCTCATGGGTCCGCTGGTGAACCGCCGGGCGGTGGACGACATGATGACCGGCATCGAGCGCATCCGTCAACAAGGCGGCGAGATTCTGTCGGGCGGCGAGCGCATGCTGGGGTGCTTCGTTCAGCCCACGCTGGTCCGCGCCAGGCCCGAAATGCCGATCCTGAAGGAGGAGATCTTCGCGCCGATTCTCTACCTGATCGAATTCGACGATCTGGACCAGGCTATCCATTGGCACAACGACGTGCCGCAAGGCTTGTCGTCGGCCATGTTCACCACCAGCCTGATTTCCTCGGAGACGTTTCTGAGTCATCGCGGCAGCGACTGCGGAATCGCCAACGTCAATATCGGCACCAGCGGCGCGGAGATCGGCGGCGCATTTGGCGGAGAGAAGGATACCGGCGGCGGCCGCGAGTCCGGCAGCGACGCCTGGAAAGCCTACATGCGCAGGCAGACCAATACCATCAACTGGTCAACCCAGTTGCCCCTGGCGCAAGGGATCCAGTTTCTCGTATAGCCCGCCGCCACGGTGGCGCGGGCACTCCTGCCTGCCGTCGGCACTTCTCCGACGCTTTTTGGCCGCCTCGAACGCCTGTGCCCGCGAAGAGGTTTTCCGCGAACGACCCCGTATCGTGTCGATCGCCGCCATGTACCATAGAGTCCATGGGATCCGTCTGGAGAGACTTGAAGTATGGGCTTCGTACGCTCGTCCGCAGCCCGGGATTTACAATTGTTGCCGTCATTTCTCTAGCCCTCGGCATCGGCGCCAACACCGCGATCTTCACCCTGACCAATGCCGTTTTCCTGAACCCTCTGCCGGTGACCGATCCGTCGCGGGTGCTGGAGGTCTTTACCGTCGACCACGCAACCACCACCACCCTGGCCAACCTGCAGCGCACGCCGATGTCCTTCCTCAACTACAAGGACTTTCGCGATCAGAGCAACGTCTTCGACGGGGTGGCGGCCTACATCTTCACGGGCCTGACACTGACCGGACGGGGCGACCCCAAACCGGAAACCGGCATGCTTGTTTCCGCGAACTACTTCGACGTGCTCGGCGTCAAGCCTGCCATGGGGCGCACCTTCTTCCGCGACGAAGATCGCGCCGATGGCGGGAACACCGTCACGGTGTTGAGTTACAGCCTCTGGGTGCAACTCTTCGGCGCGGATCCATCGGCAATCGGCAAGACGGTGGAGTTCAACTCCATCCCATACACCGTCGTCGGGATTATGCCGCCCGAGTTCAAGGGCACTCAAACCTTGGTCAACCCGGAGCTGGCGTGGATCCCCATGAGCATGCACGCCCAGGCTTTGCCCGGACAACTGGAAGCGCTGTTCAACGAGCGCCGCATGCGGATGATCAACGTGTTCGGCCGTCTCAAGCCCGGCATGGGTGAGGCTCAGGCGCTGTCGCAACTCCAGGCCATTGCGGCGAACCTGGAAAGGGAATACCCGCGCGCCAATCGGGGACGCAGCGTGGAAGTGTCGTCGCTGGCCGAAGCTGCCTTGGGATTCCTGCCCCGCAACCAACTGGTGACCGCGGGCATCGCGCTGAGTGCGGTGGTGGCGCTCGTACTGCTGATCGCCTGCGTGAATCTGGCCAATCTGCAATTGGCGCGGGCTGCCCGGCGTACGCGGGAAATGGCGGTCCGAACCGCGGTGGGTGCCGAACGAGGCCGCCTGGTGCGCCAACTCCTGACCGAGAGCCTGGTGATTTCGCTTGCCGGTGGTGTGGCGGGCCTGGTGCTTGGCTGGGGCGGCTCGCAGTTGCTGTGGTCGTTCCGTCCCGCGGGACTCGGGCAGAACAGCCTTCCCGTGTCGCTCGACTGGCGGGTGTTTCTGTTCACCGCGGGGATGACGGTCTTCACCGGGATTCTCTTTGGACTCGCCCCCGCTTTGCGCACTTCCATGTCGAACCTGGCCGAGGTCCTGAAATCGGGCGGCCGCGGCGGAAACGAGGCCTTTGCGCGCAACCGCCTGCGAAGCGTGCTGGTGATTTGCGAGGTTTCCCTGGCCCTGATCTCTCTCACCGGCGCCGGACTGCTGATCCGCAGCATGGACGCCGTCCAGAAGATCAATCCCGGATTTGAGACGCACAACCTCTTCGTGGTCAACTTCGATACTTCGCCGCAACACTTCGCTCCGGAAAAGGGCGTGGAGTTCCTCCATTCCGTACTCGAGAAAGCGAAGTCCGTGCCCGGCGTACGCTCCGTCGCCCTGGCCAACAGCCGGCCCCTCACCGGGGGCCTGCTGGCAACCCTTCTTGCCGAGGGTCAGGAAAGCGATCCAAACCAGCGCGGCACTCTGACGTTGACGGTCTCCGTCTCGCCCGCCTATTTCGACACCATGCGAATTCCTCTGCTCGAGGGGCGCGGGTTCACCGATTTCGACCGTCAGGGCTCGAAGCACGTTGCGATCGTCAGCGAAGCCATGGCGCGGCATTTCTGGCCGGGGCAAAGCGCCATCGGGAAGCGGTTTCACTATGCCGTCGATAACGACTACCGCGAAGTGGTGGGCGTGTGTGCCAACACCGCAACCGTGACCATCGGCGAGCAGCCCCAGCCTGTCGCGTACGCCCCAATCGACCAATACTTCAGCGCACTGGCAGTGCTCCACGTGCGTACCGATGGCAACCCGGAAGCGGTGATGCCCTCCGTTATCCGGCAGGTGCAGTCGTTGAATTCGAACATGGCTCTCACCAACCCGAACACCGTGCAGGAACTCATCGCGCTCGGATTATGGGCGCCTCGCGTCGCTGCCGCGCTGTTTGGCATCTTCGGCCTGCTTGGATTGGTGCTGGCTTCCGTCGGAATCTACGGCGTGATGGCCTACATGGTAGCGCAGCGCACCAACGAAATCGGCCTCCGAATGGCGCTGGGCGCTCGGCCGGCGGATGTTTCCCGATTGGTCGTGGGGCAAGGAATGCGTATGGTGGGGATCGGGATCGCGTTTGGAATCGCCAGCGGGCTCGCGGTGACCAGGCTCATGGCCAACCTCCTGTTCAACGTTCCCACATACGATCCGATTTCCTTTGGAGCGGTGAGTCTGCTGGTGGCCTTCGTGGCTTTCATTGCCGGCTGGATTCCGGCGAGACGGGCATCTCACATCGACCCAGTCCTGGCGCTGCGGCAGGAGTAGAAAAAAGGACAGGCGAGGTGTGGCGCCAGCCTCGGCCTGTCCAACCGGTTACGGGGTTACGGCTTAGTGATGATGCTCGTGGCCGCCGCCGTGTCCCACTACATGACCACCCTCATGACCGTGCAACTCGTGGCCGTGGAACTCGTGACCGCGGAACCCGTGGTCAAAATCATGATCGTGTCCGCCCCAGCCAAACCCGTAATAAGGAGCAACGTAACCCGGGTTGTAGTATGGCGCCGGGTAACCGTACGAGTAATCATACGGGTAAGCGTACGGATTGTATCCGTATGCATACGGGTCTACCGGGTAGGTGTAAACAGGCGGCGCGATACCAACTCCTACATGGAAGTGCACCCGCGCGCTTGCCTGAGGCGGCATAGCCAGCATCAGGATGCCGGCCAAAGTGGCAGCGCAAAGACCCAATCTCTTGATCATTTTCCACCTCCAATACATTGGATGTCGGAGCGGGAGGCGATACTGTAAATGCTCGTCAACGAGAAGCCCGTTTTCGAACGTGCGCCTTTTCACCGTCCGAAATGCGCGGCCAAACGGGCGGCGATCGTTGGATCCACATCGGCGTGCGCTGCTCGTGCGGCCTGTACTTCCGCCCACGCCTCTTCGTAGCGCGCCAACGCGTACAGCGCCGCCGCGCGCCCCGCGTGAGCCGGCCCGAAATCCGGCTGCAGGCGCAGGGCCGCGTCGAAGGACTCGACTGCCTCCAGGTTCCGGCCGGATGCCGCTCGCACCAGGCCCAGGTCGAAATGCGCTTCGACGTTCGACGGGTCGCAGCGGACCGCGGCGGCAAACTCTCGTCCGGCGTCCTCATCCCGGCCGGCCTGCGCCATCAGCACACCCAAACCGGTATGCGCGCGCGAAAGCTTGGGATCGATTTCGAGTGCCCGCCGGAATTCCGACATGGCCCGTTCCGGCCGCTGCTCTTGGGTCAGAATCAAGCCGGCGTATGTGTGGGCTAAGGCGTTGGCCGGCCGGTAGTGCATTCCTTCCTCAAAGCTCGACAGCGCGCCGGCCAGGTCGCCCTGCCGGAATTCGCGCTCTCCCTTCGCGAAGTTCGCCTGTGCGTAGTTTTCCTCGCCGTGGCGGTCGCCCGGTTTGATGCGAAGGGTCTCGCGGTAGTGCGCCAGGGCCTCTTCGAATTGTCCGCGCCGGTCCAATTCCACTCCAAGGTTGTCGTGGGCCACGAAGTTGTCATGCGTCACTTCCAGTGCGTGCGTGAATAGTGTGACCCCGTCTTGCCAATAGTGAATCTGGCGCCAGGTGAACCCTGCGCACACAACCAACACCAGCGCTGCTGCCGCGGCCGCCAGCCGCGCCGATACCGCCGAACGAGCCGCGATGACCCTGCATTCCCACGTGACCGCCATCAACAACCCGATCATCGGCACATACAGGTACCGGTCGGCCATGGCCTGCATGCCCACCTGCACGATCCCGATCACCGGCAGCAAGCTCAGCAGGTACCAAAGCCATCCCGCGGTCAGCCACGGACGATCGCGGCGCACGGCCAGAGTTGCCCAGGTGATTGCGGCCAGCACGGCGAGACTTCCCCACACTTCCCACACGGGAATTCCACCCGGCGGAAACGGGTAGAAGACCGCAAGATTCGTCGGCCACACCGTCTTTCCCAGGTAACGGACGTATGACACCACTGCGTTCTCCAGGCGGAGCCCGAGCGGCAGTTGTTCGATGGCGGCTACCGATCCGCCCCGCGCCTGCGCCCACATGGCCGCCGACGCAGCACCCGCCGAGAGCACCAGCATCGGCACCTTCTCCCACAGCAACCGCCGCCACGTCTCCTTCCGGCCCAGCGGCCACCAGTCGAGGAGCAGCAGCAACACCGGAATCGTCACCAGCATCGGTTTCGACAGCAGTCCCGCGGCGAACAGCCCGAGCGTGAGGCAATATCGGGCGGCGCCCGGTTTCCGCACATAGGCGCTATAGGCGATCAGGGTGAGCATCCAGAACAGGGTGCTGAGCACGTCCTTGCGCTCGGCCACCCAGGCCACCGATTCCACGTGCGCCGGATGGAGTCCGAACAGCAGGGCCACACATGCCGCTTTCCCGCGAGAACCGGCCGCGCCGCTCAGCCACAGGAACAGCAACACCGCGTTGGCGGCGTGCAGGAGCAGGCTGGTGAAATGGTGCCCCGCGGGCGCGAGCCCGAACAACTGGCAATCGAGCGCGTGCGAGAGCCACGTCAGCGGATGCCAGTTGCTCGCGTGCGCCGTGGCGAACGCCCACGCGGCGTTGCGCACGGAGAGTCCGGTGCTCACGTGTGGGTTTTCGGTGACGTATTCCGGGTCGTCATAGCCCGTGAAACCGTTGTGCAGCGCGGGGGAGAAGCACGCGAACACGATCGCCGCGAGCAACACACAGATCGACGCCAGGCCTGCTGTCCCGAAGGTCTTTGCTGCCGGCGTGGTCACCCAGGGCCCATCTTAGCCGATTCTGGTCCGGAGCGGATTTCGGCATACGTTGTCTCACTATACGGAACACAGTATGCGTAAGTCTTTATGTTTAGCGATAAATTTTCAAAATTAGGGGATGAATTCGGGCGGCTTTTGTGGTAAAACTTACCCTAAGGTCTCGCAGTCGAAAGGATCAACCTATGCCCCGTTGCGTTGCGTTTACCCTGGTGCTTCTCATGGTCTGTCTACCCCTTGCCGGGCAGACTGGTCTCGGATCGATCACAGGAGAGGTCGTCGACCCCACCGGAGCCAATCTTCCTCGCGCCAACCTCAAGCTGGTAGAAATCTCCACCCAAACGGCCTTCTCCACGGCCGCCAACGGCGAAGGCATTTTCATTTTCCCGTCCGTTGCGGTGGGCCACTACTCTTTGACCATCAGCGCTCCGGGGTTTCGCGACCGGAAACTCGACAATCTGGACATCAGCGCGTATCAGCAGCTATCGTTGGGGAAATTGACCCTGGAGGTCGGCCAGGGGCCGGTGGAAACGGTCAACGTCACCGCGCAGCAGGACTTGGTGAAGGACTCCGCCACCCGCATGGATGCCATCGAGGCCGGGCAGGTTCACGACATGCCACTGGCCGGACGAAACTGGGTCACGCTGCTCAAGGTCGTCCCTGGCGCCAATGCGATTGCTTCCACCAACAACAGCATCGCCTTTAACGGGCGCGAATACACGGCCACGGGCTACGCCGATTTCCGCATCAACGGCAAGCCGGTGGGATCGACGCAGGTGAACCTGGATGGCGGCAGCATTGTCGATCAGGGCAGCGATGCCAAGACCACGGTCGCTCCCAGCGCCGAATCGATCGAAGAGGTTTCGGTTCTTACGAACAATTTCCAGGCGCAGTACGGATACCGCGCGGGCAACGTGATCAACGTGATCACCAAGTCGGGCACCAACACCTTCCACGGAATGGGCTTCGACGATTTCCGGAACGAGGACCTCAACGCCAATAGCTGGTCGAACAACTGCGTGGCTTGCGGCACGGCGATTCCCCGTCCGAAGTATCGCTACAACTACGTGGGCGGCAACCTGGGCGGTCCGGTCAAAAAGAACAAGCTGTTCTTCTTCTATAACTACGAAAACTTCATTCAGACCACCCCCACGAATACCACGCAGAGCCGCACGCCCACCGACATGGAACGCCAGGGAGACTTCTCCCAAACCATCAACCCGAGCACCGGCAAACAGCAGGTGATCTACCAGCCCGGCACACAGCTCACCAACGGCGCCAACGGCATTCCCTTCCCCGGAAACGTGATCCCGGCCTCCATGATCAACCCGCTGGGCACCAACGTGATGAAGCTGTTTCCCGAGCCCAACCTGGTCGGCAGCCTTTCGGTCAACTACAATTTCGAATCGCAGACCACTATGCCGCGGTGGGACATGACCGGCAAAGTGGATTACAACATCAGTTCCAACATGCGCCTCTCCGGGCGATACACGGAGGATGGCGGCACCGAAGCCGGCCCCAACATCAACATCACGTCCGGAAACCTCGCGGATGCCATTCTCAAGCGCCCTCGCCCGGACCGCGCCGCCGCAGGCACCTATACCTGGACGCTCTCCCCGAACTTCGTGATGGACGCCATCGTCGCCTGGAGTTTCGACCGCGTGGACTGGATCCTGGTCAATCCGACGAAGCTCACCAAACAGGCGACCGGGCTGGAAGGTCTACCGCTGGCGTACAAGCCGACCAACGACATCCTGCCGGCGATGACTTTCGGGACCTATCCGAACTTCGCTTTTCCGCGAACTCCCGCGGACTCCTATACGAACGAGTATCAACTTTCGAGCAACTTCACCTGGTCGAAGGGGACGCACATCATCAAGTTCGGCATCCTGCACATCCGCAACTACAAGAACGAAGACGACAGCAGCGGACCCGGAGCCGGCAACGACAAGGGCACTTTCGATTTCTCGCCCAACGCCAACAGCCCGTTCGACACCGGCTACGGACCTTCCAACCTCCTGCTGGGATCTCTGAACAGCTTCACGCAAACCCAGTACATCGCCCACAAAGACGCCGCTTATGAGGACACCGACTTCTACATCCAGGACACCTGGAAGGTGAAGCACAACCTCACGCTCGATTACGGCGTCCGCGTTTACCACATGCCCTCGCAGCACGAACTCAATCCTGCCAATACCAACGATGCCACCTTCGTGCCGAGCCTGTGGAACCCGGCCAACGCGCCGCGCCTCTACGTGCTCGATCCCGCCAATACCAAGCTGGTGATCGATCCGGCGAATCCGAACAACCCTCTGCCCGCGACCCTGACGAACATCCTCAAGTACACCATCGTTCCCGGCTCGGGCAATCCGCGTGATGGCGTCGCACCCTTCGGCACCAACGGCATCGGGAACAACGGCATACTCGATCCCAAATTCCTGCTGTTCGCACCGCGGGGCGGGTTTGCGTGGTCGCCCTTCGACAGCGATAAGACCGTCATCCGCGGCGGCTTCGGCTGGGGCTACAACCGGCCCAACATCGCCCAGGCGCTCAACGCCTTCGAGAACGGCAACGCCGGACAGACCAGCATCGTGCTCACCAGCCTGGCGACGCTGCAATCCGCAGGCAACGTGAGCCCCATCGGGATTCTCAGCCTGGGCGCGACCGACACCTCCAGCCGCAAGGTGCCCACCATCTACGACTACAGCCTCTCCGTGCAGCGCCTGTTGCCCGGCCAGATGCTCCTGGACGTGGCGTACGTGGGCAACCAGCAGCGCCATCAGCCCCTGCAGTTCAACCTGAACGCCGTGCCGCTGGGATCTGCCTACAACCCGGCCTATGCCGATCCGAGCAACCCCGGCAGCAATTTCGCCGGCACGGTCTCGGCGAGCAATCCGGGCCCGCTGCCCGGCAGCAACGCCGCGGATCCCTCGATCTTGCGCCCGTATCCCGGATACAACTCGCTCACCATGAACGAGAACAGCGGCAATGCGCACTACAACTCGATGCAGGTCACGGTGGCCAAGCGCTTGAGCCACGGCCTCTCGTTTCAGTCGGCGTACACGCTGGCCAAGACCGCGGGCAACCTCGAGAATCAAGGCTTGTTCAGTTCCAATTGGCAGGCGTACACCGGCTATGTGTTAGCCAACGATCGCAGGCACGTGTTCACGACCAGCTACTCGTACGAGATCCCGAAACTGTCGCACGCGCTGCGCCTGGATAACGGATTCGGCCGGCGCGTCCTGGATGAATGGCGTTTCGCGGGAGTGTTCACGGCCTTCAGCGGCGCGCCCTACTCTCCGTCGTTCAGCATCCAGCAGGCCAACAGCACGACCAATGTGAGCCTCGGCAACATCTTCCTGGGCACGGGGGACCTCACGCCCCGGCTCCAGGTCTCCGGCTCGCCAAACGTGGTCAGCGGCGGAACGTATTTCGATGCGACTGCACTCGCGATTCCGGGGCTCGCATCGACCGGAACCGGTCCGCGCAACTTCCTCAACGGCCTCGGCAGCTTTACCAACGACATGAGTCTCGTCAAGACCATCCGGGTGAAGGAGCGGTACGGCTTCGAACTGCGTCTCAATGCGTTCAATCCGTTCAACCAGGTCCGGCGAATCAATACCAACTCGAGTATTCAGTACAAGGCGAACGGCCCGACGTACGCCAGCGGGTTCACCATCATCAATACCGGCGCGCAACTGGCGGCCAACCAGGTGGCGGCCGGCAAACCGGCCTTCCAGGGCTACATCAACGGCGAAGGGCTGGTCTCTCTGACCAACGTCCAGCCGATGCGCATCGTCGAACTCGGACTCCGGTTCCGTTTCTAAAAGCCTGGCTGGCTGTCCCCAAGGCCCGCAACGTGGCGCGGACACTTGTGTCTGCCGTCTCGGCACTCATGCCGGGACTTTTTGGGCATGCCGGTTCTTCTTGACAACCTCGCTACCCTTGCCGCATACTTCTATCGATAGTCGATAGTAGCGACGGTCGAGGGGAATGCCGAAAAACAATCCTGCTCCGGATTTCCTTCCGGGAACCCTGGAGATGCTCATTCTGAAGACCCTGAGCCGCGGACCCAACCACGGCTGGGGAATCGCCCAACACATTCAACAGGTCTCCCGGGACGCTCTCAAGATCGGGGAGGGCTCGCTCTACCCCGCATTGCAGCGCCTGCTCCTGAACGACTTCGTCACCGCCGAGTGGGACCTCACCGAAAACAACCGGCGGGCCCGCTACTACCGCATTACCGCCGCGGGACGGAAGCAGCTCGAGGCCGAGAAGCGCAGTTTCGACTTCCTGCTGGCCGGGATCGCCCGCGTGATGGAGACCCCATGAGACTCTGGAACCGCATTCGACAGTGGCGCAAGCGCCGCGAGTTTGAAGCCGGCCTCGAAGAGGAGATCCGCTTCCATCGCGAGATGTCGGGCGTCGCGGCCTTCGGCAGCGTGGCGATGACACTCGAGGATAGCCGCGCGGTGTGGGGATTCGGCTGGATCGGGTCGGCGATGGGCGACATTCGCTACGCGCTGCGCGGCTTCCGGCGCTCGCCCGGCTTCGCGCTGGCGGTCGCCGGGACGATTGGCGCAGCGCTGGGCTTGAACACCACCATGTTTACGGTCTTCAATGCCTACGTTTTGAGACCATTTGCCGTGCGCCATCCCTGGTCCCTGTACACCTTCACCTGTTGGAACAAGAACGGGCAAGGTGGTCGTTTCTCGTGGTCGCAGTTTCAAGATCTGGCCGCGCGGAAGGACCCTTTCTCGGAAGTCGAAGCCGAGGAGCCGCTGCTGGGCGATGTCGAAGGCCGTACTGTGTTTGGAGAACTGGTCTCTGGGAACTACTTTTCGATGCTGGGCGCGGGCGTTTCGGCAGGGCGTCCGCTGCTGCCGAGCGATGCGGCCACACCCGGCGCCGGAGCCGTAATGGTGATCAGCCACGATGCTTGGGTCAGTCGTTTCGGGGCCGATCCCGGCCTGGTCGGCAAAACTCTCCACCTCCGCGGACGCGCGTTTGAGGTGGTCGGGATCGCAAGCCCGACTTTTAGGGGCCTGTGGAGTTTCCCCAGTGGCTTCTGGATTCCGCTGAGCATGGAAAGTGCGGTGCAGAGCAGCCGCGACATGCCCCAGTCTTCGCAGTCGGCCCGCCTGAGCCTGGTCGGCCGTTTGTGGAACGGTGTCAGCGCGGACGCCGCCAAGGCTAGCTTGCTGGCGTGGGCGATCGGGTATACTGCCAATCGCCCTCCCGAGCAGCGCACGGCCGGCCTGGAATTCCGGTCGGTCGCGACCGAGGTTCCCATAAACCGCGACACTATCGGGCCGTTCCTTGCTGTCTTTGCGCTTTTCGGCTTGGTCCTCCTGGTGGCCTGCGCTAACGTTTCGAACATGATGCTGGCTCGGGCCATCGCACGCCAAAGGGAGATCGGCATCCGCGTCTCGCTGGGCGCCGGACGGTCGCGCCTCATCCGCCAGTTGCTGACCGAAAGCCTTCTGCTCGCGATCCCGGCAGCGGTTTTGGGATTTGCGCTCTCGCAACTCACCATCGAGGCTGCGAGATTCATCCTCTTCGCGACCGTCCCCCCAGCGTTCGGCCGGATGCTGGCGGTGTCGGATCTCGCGCCCGATTGGCGCGTATTCGGCTTCATCCTGCTGGCGTCCGTTGCCGCCACTCTCGCCTTCGGCTTGGTGCCCGCCATTCAGACGACTCGCTCCCGGCTGGTCGAGGCGAATCGCGGAGATTTCTCGAGCGATTACCGCCCCGCCCGATTGCGAAGTGTTCTGCTGGTCACCCAGGTGGCGGTGTGCTCGCTTCTGCTGATTATCACGGCTGTCGTGTTGCGCAGCCAGAATCGCGTCAACACACGCGACATCGGACTAGACCTGACCGGCGTCTGGGACGTGAAGATGCCCGAGAAGCACCAGGCGGAAGCTGCCGATCGGCTGGCTGCGACTCCTGGCGTGGAGGTCGTATCGGAAGCCTGGCACGCGCCTCTGTACGGATCGGATCGCAGCCTGTCTATAGTGCCCTCGGGCGGCCAGACGGCTCATGTCCGATACAACCTGGTTTCCGCGGGTTATTTTCCTCTGTTCCGCATTCCCATCACCCGTGGGCGCGGCTTCACGGATGCGGAAGCCGAGGCCAACCTGCCCGTAGCAATCGTGAGTGAATCTGGCGCCCGCCACCTGTGGCCGAATGCCGACGCGATCGGACAAACGGTAACGATTCCGCCCGTGGTTCACCGGGATCCTTACACCGACCGCGCTCCCGATTTCCACGAAGCCCGTGTGGTCGGCGTGGCACGGGATGCTCTCACCGGCTACCTGGCGAATCAGGCGGACCGCCAGGGCGCCATGATCTACTTCCCGACGAATCAGCGAGCCGCCTACAACGACTCGATCCTGGTGCGCCTGCGAGGCGCGCCCGGCGACGGCCGCCAGCGGATCGCCGCCGTGCTCGATGGCATCGCCCCGAGCATCTACGACATGATCAACCCCATGGATGATGTTCTGGCCGGCCAGATCTACCCGTTCCAGGTGGTCTTCGCAGTGACCGCGTTTCTCGGCGGGTTGGCACTGCTGATGACCATTTCGGGGATTTACGGCGTGATGTCGTACCTGGTAAACCAGCGGACCAAGGAGATCGGCATTCGGGTGGCCCTCGGCGCAGCCGCCCGGGACGTGGTGAAGATGGTGGTGAGCCAGTCGGCTCGGCTTTCCATGATTGGTGTTGGGTTGGGAGTGGCGCTGGCTGCCGGCCTCGCTCCGTTATTCGCCCACGAGATCGAGGCGGTGCATCCCTACGATGGCATCGCCTACGCCGTGCCGATTCTGGTGGTCCTGTTGGCTGCCGTGGCGGCGTCTCTCGCCCCTTCACGCCGCGCAGTCCGCGTCGATCCGATCACGGCATTGCGCTGCGACTGAGTCCTGCCTGCCCCCCTGGGCCCACCGCGATCCGTGAAGTTTCGCGGAACTCCATGAAAACCCTTGCGCCGTCGACGTGGCGCAGGCACTCCTGCCGGGCATTCCTGCCTGCCGCGCCGAGACCAAGACTCGTCTGACGCTTGTTGGTCTGCCATCCGGTTCAATGCTGGCGAAGGGGTTTTCGAGGCTGCCGCGTCGGCACCCAGGCGCGTGCCCCAAACGGGCAGATTGCCCGTGGGGTTCGGGCCCACTCGAATAGTTGATGGTTGGATTCGATAGCTATCGAGAGGTGAGTTCGGTAACCGGACGAGCCGAAACCTCGTGAAAAAGTCCACTTTAGGTGGGCGAGCAACCTTGCAGGCCGGGACGCGTTTCAAGCCATGTGGACGCCGGCCCGCCGGGGCGGGACCGCGCTTCGTAGGCGTGGTTCAGGACATCTTCTCGATACAGCTTGATCGGAAGTTCCGTATCTTGCTCGGCGTTGCCAGGCTCATCTTCTGTCGCCGCTCCTTCCCCTGCCCTTGCTGGATTCCGGATCGATCTG
>Ga0335077_10006078_pt1 | contig 14886 bp, 13 predicted proteins | sample Lox_Sample_31_FD_207151 | JGI IMG/M metagenome (GOLD analysis project Ga0335077, IMG submission 207151) | Soil microbial communities from Loxahatchee National Wildlife Refuge, Florida, United States - Lox_Sample_3.1 | ecosystem: Environmental > Terrestrial > Soil > Wetlands | place: USA... | reverse complement strand
CGGCCGCCTTCTGCGCGAGTTTGCCATCACGCTTTCGGTGGCCATCGCTGTCTCGATGGTGGTCTCACTCACCGCCACCCCCATGATGTGCGCGCATCTGTTGCGGGAGCACGAATCGCACGGTTGGCTTTACCGCAAGGTTGAGGACGCCTTCAACTGGGTGGTCGGCTTATACGGCAGGATTCTCGCGGTCGTGCTCCGCCATGCTTTCATCACCCTGATGGTGCTGCTCACCACGGTGGGGCTCAACGTGTACCTGTTTGCCAAGGTGTCGAAGGGCTTCTTCCCACAGCAGGACACGGGACGCATGAGCGGTCAGATTCTAGCCGATCAGGACACCTCGTTCCAGGCGATGGACAGGATCCTTCTGCAGATGGTGAACATTGTGGCCGCGGACCCTGCCGTGGATACAGTGAACGGGTTCACGGGTGGTGGAGGAGGCGGTGGGGGCGCCTCCACCTTGAATCAGGGGCGCATGTTCGTGTCGCTCAAGCCGCTCGAGGAGCGCAAGATCACGGTGGACTACATTCTGCAGCGCTTACGCCCCAAGCTCGCCAAGGTCCCCGGGGCCTCCCTGTACCTGCAACCCTCCCAGGATCTGCGGGTCGGTGGAAGGAACAGCGCCGCCCTGTATCAGTTCACCATGCGCGGCGACAACCTGCAGGACCTGATTGCTTACGCTCCCAAGATGTTCGATCAGTTGAAAGCCATTCCCCTGATCGTGGACGTCAACAGCGATCAACAAAACCGCGGCCTGCAATCCATGGTGGTTTACGATCGCGAAACCGCCGCGCGCTTCGGCATCTCACCCCAATTGATCGACAACACGCTTTACGACGCCTTCGGCCAGCGGCAGGTATCCACGATGTATAAGTCGCTGAACCAGTATCACGTGGTGATGGAGGCTGCGCCGCAGTACTGGCAGAACCCGCAAGGATTGCGCGACATCTATATTCACGCACCCAACGGCCAGCAGGTTCCGTTGAACGCGGTCGCCCACTACGGTCCGGCCATCGCGCCCCTCTCGGTGAACCACCAGGGTCTCTTTCCGTCGGTCACCATCTCGTTCAACCTGCAGCCCGGCATCGCGCTCGGCGACGCAATCGTGGCCATCGACGCGGCTGCGCGCAAGGTCGGGCTTCCGCCGACGATCCAGACCGGCTACAGCGGCACAGCGGCGGCCTACTCGGACTCGCTCAATAGCGAGCCTTATTTGATTGCGGCGGCGCTGGCGGCAGTCTACCTCATGCTCGGCATTCTGTACGAAAGCTACATTCATCCCGTCACCATTCTCTCGACGCTCCCTTCGGCGGGCGTGGGCGCTCTGCTGGCGCTGATCCTGACCCACACGGATCTCAGCATCATCGCCATGATCGGGGTCATTCTGCTGATTGGGCTGGTGAAGAAGAATGGCATTCTGATTGTCGATTTCGCCCTGGCCGCCGAGCGCATCGACCGCAAGAGCCCGCGGGACGCGATCTTCGAAGCCAGCCTGCTGCGTTTCCGTCCGATCCTGATGACCACTTTTGCCGCCATGCTGGGCGCGTTGCCGCTGGCGCTGGGCACGGGCACCGGATCGGAATTGCGCCGGCCGCTGGGAATCACCATTATTGGAGGACTGCTCATGAGCCAGGCACTGACGTTATTCACGACTCCCGTGGTGTACCTGTACTTCGATCGTCTCCAACATTGGTGGGAGCATGTCCGTGGCGTCCAGCAGCGCCCGCTGGAGTCCGAAGCATGAAATTGATGTGGCGCGGACACTCGTGTCTGCCGCGCCCCGGCTCATCGGGGCGTTCCTTGGGCGCCGTCAAATCAGATGCCGGCGTCGCACCTGCTCTACGCTCGAAGCGGAAGGTTTTCGGCGCTGCAAGCGCCCCGCTGTTGCTGGCCCTCTTTTGCGCCGGGTGCCTCAAAGTTCCACCTTATCAGCGCCCCACGGCTGTCGCACCGCCCAGTTTCAAAGAGGCGCCACCCGCAGGCTGGAAGGAGTCGCAGCCCAGCGACGGGGCTCTGCGCGGCAACTGGTGGGAGATCTTCGGGGACCCCGCGCTGAACGCTCTCGAAGAGCAGGTGAGCATTTCGAACCAGAACGTATTGCAGGCTGAGGCGCAATATCGCGAAGCCAGGGCGGCGGTACGAGTCGCACGCTCCGCCCTTTACCCCCTGGTGACGGGTTCGCCTTCCGTCACAGGCTCGCAAGGATCCAGCCGGCTCTCCACCCGGGCCGGGCCGTCCACACCGCAAGGCATCTACGACCTGCCATTCAGCGCGTCCTACACCTTTGACGTGTGGGGAAGCATTCACCGCACCGTGGCCGCCAGCGCCACCACCGCCCAGGCCGGCGCCGCGGCCCTGGCCAACGCGCGCCTGCTCTACCAGTCCGAACTGGCGCAGGATTATTTCCAACTGCATGGGTTGGATGCCGACCGGGTGCTGCTGCAGGAGACCGTCAAGTCCTACCAGGAATACCTGACGCTCACTCGCAACCGGTTTGTCGGAGGCGTGGCTTCCGACAGCGATGTGGCCCAGGCGGAGACGCAGCTCTACACCACTCAGGCACAGTTGACCGACATCGAGACCCAGCGACAGCAACTGGAACACGCCATCGCGGTGCTGACCGGAAAACCGCCCGCGAGTCTCGAGTTACCCCTCGCGGCAGTCGCGGCCACACCTCCCGAAATTCCCACGGGCCTGCCTTCCGCGCTGCTGGAGCGCCGGCCCGACATTGCCGAGGCCGAGCGCCAGGCGGCCGCCGCCAATGAACAGATCGGCGTCGCCAAGGCGGCGTTCTTTCCGACCCTCACCATGACCGCCTCCGCCGGCCTCCAGTCCAGTAGTTTCCTGAACTGGATCACCTGGCCCAGCCACTTCTGGACGCTGGGACCGCAGCTCGCGCAGATCCTCTTCGACGCGGGCAAGCGGACCGCACAGGTGGACCAGGCGCAGGCCGCCTATGACGCCATGGCGGCCGCCTATCGCCAGACCGTATTGACGGCACTTCAGCAGGTGGAGGATAACCTGGTGGCGCTGCGCGTCCTGGAGCATGAAGCCGCGGACCTCCAGCAGGCTGTGAAATCGGCGGAGCGTTCGGTGACGGTCTCCACCGCGCAGTACAAAGCCGGGACGGCCAGCTACCTCCAGGTCATCACGGTGCAGACCATTGCGCTGGCGGATGAGCGTTCGGCGCTGGATTTGAAAACCCGGCGGATGGTTGCCAGCGTGATGCTGATCGAGGCGCTGGGTGGAGGATGGGATAGCTCCAAGCTGCCCACAGTCCAAGACGTCGCGCAACGGTAGGCTGGTGGCGAAGGCACCCCTGCCTGTACCCACGGACCCCCACCGGCCCACAGAACTCCGTGAAAACCCTTGCGCCATCGACGGGTTTTCGAGGCTGCCGGGCCCCGTCTCATCGGGGCCCTTTTGGGTCGTGCCGCAGTATCGCTGCGCGACGGACAGGACGCTGCCTTACGCCGTCACCGGCGGCACCAGCGTCTTCAGGAATTCGTGGGCCGTGCGGAAGCCCCGCTTGTACTGCTCGGTGAAGTTTTGCCCGCTGTACGCCGGATAGTAAAAGTTGTCTTCGTTCTCGATATTCATGGCGCCCGTGTATCCCACTTCCGATAGCACCGAGAAGAAGCCCTTCCAATCCACCGACCCGTAACCGGGAATCCGGAAACGCCACCAGCGCACATTGTCGATCGGCTGAATCCCGCTGCGCCGCAGAACGTGCCACAGGATTTCGGTGTCTTTCAGATGAACGTCATAAATCTTCTCGGCGAACTCGCGCGCCGCCGCCACCGGGTCCATGAACTGCCACACCAGGTGTGACGGGTCGAATTGCAGGCCCACGTGCGGGCTGTCTTTGAAGGCTTTGAAGAGCGCCTCCCACCCCAGCGGCCCTGTGGCGATGTTCGGCCCGCCCGCATAAGGCTCCCACAGGATCCGCACTTTGTTCTTCTCGCAGGCCGCGAAGTACTTCTCGTTGTACACGCGAACAATCTCGTCCACCTGCTGCGCCAGCCGCTGGCCCTTGATCGTGCCGGATTGGCCGCCGATGCTGGGTATCCCCAGCTTGCCGCACAGCTCGATGCACTTGAGCGTATAGGTATTCTGCTTCTCGCGGCCCGCCGGGTCCGGATCGATGTGATTCCCGTCTACCGCGAGCGACGACACGTAGATCCCAGATCGCTGAATCTTGTCCTTGATGGATGCGATGGCCGCATCATCCAGCCTGGCGGGGTCGAGCCGGAGCTGCATGCTGGTGAAGCCCTCGCCTTTCACGAATTCCAGGTTGGAATCGGAAAACTGGCACAGAACACCCAGCCTGGGCTTCCAGTTGGGCGGAGGCTGACGCTGCGCACGGGCGGCGGCAGCGGCGGAAATGGCAGTCAGAACGGTGCGTCGGGATAGGGTCACGTCCTGACGATACTGCGGAACAAGGCCCGGCGCAAGCCCCGCCTGAGAAGGCCGGCCGGCTACATCCCCCTCAGGATGTCGATGGTCCCGTTCTGGCCGGTCAGCTTCAGATCGCACCCGCCGCCCGCGATCTTGCCGTTGAGCGAATCCCCTCCAAAGTTGCCGCTGACCGTCAGGTCCGCCTCCGAATGGATCCGCCCGAAAGTGGTCCTCGCCGCTACGTTGTAGCCTACGCCGCTCGGCACCGTGACGCGAATCGCGCCGAAGGTGGTATTCACGGAAATCGGCTGGCATCGCCCCGACGCCCGCGACGACGTCGTGACCGAGCTGTTGGTGCTCTCCACGATGATCTGTCCCGCCGCGTCGCTGATGTTCACCGGCGCGAACGACGTTTTGGCGTATACGTCGCCCCCGATCCCGCTCAGGCGAATCGGACTGTTGGCCGCCGTCACGCGCGCTCCTGCCTTGACATCGCGCAGTTCTACGTTTCCAAACGTCGTCTCCACGGTGGCGGATCCTCCCACCGTGTCCCCGGACACGCCGGCATTCTGCGCATGCACCGTCGCCGTCTTTCCCACACGCGAGAAGGCCACGTGGGCGAAAGAAGTGCGCAGGTCGGCGGCGCCTCCGATCTCCATGGCGCGGACCTCGCCGTTCTGGTTCTGAACGGTCACGTCCGATTTCGTGTCGGATACCGACACCATGCCGAACGAGTTGCTGACGAGCGTTGCGCCGGTGACGTTCTCTACGCGGATCTGGCCATTGTTGCTGTGTATCGTTACGCCGCGCCCCGCATGGGTCACATCCACTCGTCCGAAACGGTCGGAGATTTCGACCGTGCCCGTAATATCCGCGGCGCTAACCGCGCCATTGGCGTTGCGGATGGAGAGATCGCCATCGTTGGAGCGGGCCTCCACATCGCCGAAAGAATTCTCGATCTCCTGCCGCCCGCGGCCCCCGGAGAACGTGACTGCACCGTTGGCGTTACGGATAATCGCGGCCGCGCGCAGGTTCGTCACGGTCACCGCTCCGAATCGGTTGCGGACCTCCAGCGGCGCGTTCTCCGGCATCAGAATGTCGTAATGGACACTGTACGAGAGACTGTGACTCGACCAGTTCGACGGATACTGCGTGTGCACCGATAACGTCGAACCTTCGTCCACCACCACCTGGATCTGCTCGCAAAAGCTGCGCGCTTCGGCCAGGGTATCGGCGGAGCAGCGCAGAGTCGCGTGAATATCCACCTCGCCTCGGCTCTGGGTGCGAATTCCGACATTGCCGTTGGAGTTCTCGATGCGGAATCCACGTCCCGCCGGCAGGGCGACCGTCCTGCGAAAATCGCGTTGGGTTTCCTCGCGCGCGCTCGCCATCACGGCGCAGCAGCATAGCAGCAGAAACCCGGCAAGCCGCGTGCCCGCGCGCTGCCCTCTGCCCCGTGACTCCAGGTTGCCAAATCCTGCTCTCTCACTTTCCATTTTCCAGCCACTCCTGCAAGGTTCTCTGTTTCTCCCGATAAAGCGATGCCAGTTGATTCTGCAAGTAAACGTTGTAACGATTGTTCTGAAGGTTCGCCTTGACGTCGGCAATCGCCGAGTCCAGCAGCGCCAGCTTCTCCCGGTAAACGTCCGCCAGCGGCGACCGTGACGGATCGGCCCCCGCCATCTTCGAAAGGCGGTCGATCGACCTTGCGTAGGCCGACTCCGCCTGCTGCACTTCGCGCAACGCGTCCTCCGTCAGAAAATCGCGGCTCTGCGGCCTGCCTCTCCACGGCAGAAACAGCGAAGCCGCCAGCACGATCACCGCGGCGGCCGCCAGCGGCCACCGCCACACCGGAAACCGCCTGGACGTGGCTGCCGCCTCCATGCCCGACCGGATCGCCGGCCATAACTCCGGGCTGTCCCACTCCTCGTGAAGGCCCGGCGCCAGCCGTGAAATCTCCGACCACAGGTAGAGCTGTTCGCTGCACCGCGGGCAGTTCCGGGCATGCGCCCGCGCGTCCGGCATCAGTTCCGGCGAGCGCAGCGCCCGGTCGAGATCCTCGCATTGAAAGATCATGGTCTGGTCTCCGAAAGCAGCCGTTTCAATTCCTTCTTGGCCTCGAACAGCCACGCCTTGGAGGTTCCCTCCGGGACTTCCAGAATCGCGGCGATCTCCGCGTGCCGCAAGCCCTCCACCTCAAACAGCAGGAACACCATCCGGTGGCGCGGATTAATGCGCCGAAGCGCGTCCTGGAGTGCGACCCGCAGCGGTGACTGATCGTTGTGCGTGGCATGCCTTTCGCCAGGGGCCTCCGCATTCCGCTGCCGTTTTCGCGCCACGTCGTAACACACGTTAATCGCGATCCGGCAGAGCCACGTCCCTAAACTGGACTGTCCCTGAAAGCCCTGGATCGCCCGATAGAGCTTCAGAAACGTCTCCTGAACCGCATCCTCGGCATCCTGGCGATTGCCGACGATGTGATACGCCATGCTCTTGAGACGCGCACCGTGCGTCCGGTAAAGCTGTTCGAACGCACGGACATCCTGCCTCCGGCACGCCGCCAGCAGCTCGGACTCCGAGGCGTAGTCTGTGGAAGGCATCCGTGGAACGATGCTACCAGCTACTCCCGCCATGCGGTTCTGCTTCTCATTTCGCCCTTTGGACGCGGGCACCCCCGCGATCGTTGGAAAAGTTGTGCGCACACCCGTCCTATACTGGATCTGTGGCAGCACGGGTCCGTTCGGCCCTCACCATCTTCGCCTTCTTTACAGCCGTGGGCCTTTCCCTCACCCTCTACCGCTATCTCGATTTCCTGGCGAGCGGACTGCGCATCTCGTTCTGGGAGCCTTTCATCTGGGAGATGACCGGCGCGTGGTTCGCCGCCCCGCTGTTCGTCTTCATCGCACGCTTCGCCCGCCGCTTCCCGCTGGAGCGAGGGTATATCGCCGCCCGCGTTCCTATCCACCTGGGCGTGCTGCTTGCCTATTCCGCCATTCACACTTCTCTGCTCTGGGTAAGCCGCATCCTCATCTATCCCGCGGTGGGACTCGGCCGCTACGACTACGGCGTGATGCCCGTGCGCTATCCCATGGAGTTCTTCCACGACGTCCTGGCATACGTGCTGGTGGTCAGCATCCTGTACCTCTTCGACAGCCGCGTCCGCGGCGCGCAGCTCGAGAGCAAACTGGCCGCCGCGCGTTTGCAGAACCTGCGGCTCCAGTTGCAGCCCCACTTCCTCTTCAACGCGCTCAACACCATCTCCTCGGTGATGTACGAGGATCCCCGCAAAGCCGACCGGATGATCTCGCGGCTGAGCGATCTCCTGCGGAACAGCATCACCGATTCGGAAGCTCAGGAAGTGCCGCTGGAGCGCGAAATCGAAACCCTCGAGCTGTACCTCGACATCATGCGCCAGCGCTTCGAAGACAAGTTGTCTGTCGACGTGCGCATCGCTCCCGAGGTCCGCCGCGCCCTGGTTCCGCACCTGCTGTTACAGCCCCTGGTCGAGAACTCCATCCGCCATGGCGCCGATCCGCGATCGAGCGCCGTGAACGTGAGCATCGTCGCCGGCCTCGAAGACGGCGCCACCCGGATCGCGGTCCGCGACTCGGGCCGCGGCCTGCCGAACGGCCAGTTCCGCCGCGGGACCGGCCTCACCAACACTGCCGAGCGCCTGGAAAAACTCTACGGCCAGCGCCACAAGCTGGCGTTCCAGAACTGTGAAGACGGCGGCTTGCTGGTGACCGTGGACGTGCCGTACCACGTATGATGAGGGTCCTCATCGTGGATGACGAACCTCCGGCCCGCCGCAAAGTGCGCCGGTTCCTGGAACACGCCGAAGGCATCGGCGAGATCCGCGAAGCCGGCTCGGGTTTGGAGGCCGGCGCCGCCATTCGCGAATTCGATCCGCACCTGGTCTTCCTCGACGTACAGATGCCCGATATGGACGGCTTTTCCGTGCTCCAATCCATACCCGGGCCGCGGCGCTTCCACGTGGTCTTTCTCACGGCGCACGAGCACCATGCGCTGCGCGCTTTTGATGCCGAGGCGTTGGACTACCTGCTGAAGCCTCTGGACCCGGATCGTTTCGAGCGCGCCCTGGAACGCGCCATCCGCCAGGTCGAACTGGGCCGCGCCGGGCACACCTCGTCCGAAGGGCGGCCGCTCAAGCGGATCCTGGTGGAGAAGAATCAGCGCGAGATCTTTATTCCCGTGGACCGGCTCGATTGGGCCGAGTCCGATCGCAATTACGTTGCCCTGCACTCCGGCCCGGAGGTTTACTCCCTCCGCGGCACGCTCGATCATCTCGCACGGCAACTCGATCCCGACCAGTTTGCCCGCATCAGCCGTTCGCACATCGTGAACCTGGACAGCGTTAAGGAAATGCAGCCCTGGTTTCACGGGGAACGCCTGATCGTCCTCAAGGACGGCACCGAGCTCACCTGGACGCGGCGGTATCGGGCGAAATGAGATGGCGCAAAATCCGAAGCGCCCTGTCTCTCGTACTCTTTCCCGGAGGAACTCGTGAGCGTGGTCTTCATCGCGGGCGCGACCGGATTCATGGGCCAAAGGCTTTCCGTGGAACTGCTGCGCCGGGGCCACACCATCCGCGGCCTGGTGCGGCCCGGGTCCGAAAAACGCCTGGCCCCGGGATGCGAAGGCGTTACCGGCAATCCGCTGGATGCCTCCTCTTACCAACGCCACATTGCCGGCGCTGACACGTTCGTCCACTTGGTCGGAGTCGCGCATCCGTCGCCTTCCAAGGCTGCTCAGTTCCGCACCATCGACCTCCGGTCCGCCAATGAATCGCTCTCCGCGGCCGCCGGCGCTGGAATCCGGCACTTTGTCTACGTCAGCGTGGCCCATCCAGCGCCCGTCATGCGCGAGTACATCGCAGCCCGCACAGAAGCCGAGGAGAGCATACGCAGCGCGGGTCTCAATGCCACCATCCTCAGGCCCTGGTATGTGCTGGGCCCCGGCCGGCGCTGGCCGCTCCTCCTCCTGCCGGCCTACTGGATCCTGGGTGCCCTTCCCGGAACCCGCGAGACCGCCCGCCGCCTGGGACTCGTCACCATCGACCAGATGGTCGGCACCATGTCCAATGCCATCGACCACCCACCCTCGGGCCTGCGCGTTCTGGAAGTGCCGCAGATCCGCTCGAAGTCCATCTGATTCCCTGACCGGGGTCTGAAATTCAAAGTTGGTCATCAGCCAGTCCAATATGGTATGGTATGGATGGATGGACTTCAAACCGGCAGTGGCGCATGACTCCGAAGTTCCGCTCTACCGTCAAGTGGCCGAGCAAATCGCCGCGAGAATCCGCTCTGGCGAGGTGGCTCGCGGGGAGCGCTTACCAGCCACCCGCGAATTGGCTGGCCAACTTGGACTGAACCGGACCACCGTCTCCGCCGCCTACGAAATGCTCGAAGCCGAAGGGCTGATTGCCGGGCAAGTCGGCCGCGGCAGCTTCGTGATCGGCGAACGGGCCCCCTCCGGCGCAGTGGACTGGAACGCCATGCTGGAACGCCCCGAAACTCCAGTCGCCGGACCCGCGGGCGGATTAGGCAAAGCCGGCATCAGCTTCGCCATGTCCCGGCCGTCGCGCGATCTCTTCCCGCTCGATGACGTTCGCGCCACCTGCGCCGCCGTCCTGGCGCGTGAAGACTTGGCCGACATCCTGCAACTTGGCTCTCCCAGCGGCTATGAGCCTTTGCGCCGGCACCTGCTGGACGAGGCCCGCCGCCAGGATCTTGCCAGGCCGGGCGACGACCTCATTATTACCAACGGCTGCCAGCAAGCCCTCGACCTGATCGGCCGCGTACTGCTGCGTCCCGGCGACGCGGTCGCAGTCGAAGACCCCGTCTACACCGGCCTGAAGAATCTCCTCACCGGTATGGGTGCGCGGCTGGTCGGCGTCACCGTCGGGGCCGACGGTATGGATGTCTCGCAATTGGCGCGCATCCTGGAACGCGAACGGCCGAGATTCCTGGTGGTCACTTCGAACTTTCAGAATCCCACCGGCACTACGGTGCCTTTGGCCGGCCGGATTGGACTGCTGGAAGCGGCGGCCGCCAACGGGGTACCCGTGCTCGAAAACGACACCTACGGCGAGTTGCGCTATTCCGGGGTTCCCCTGCCGCCGATCAAACAGTTGGACAAGCAGGGCGGCACGGTGCTGCTCCGCAGTTTTTCGAAGGTCAGCTTTCCGGGTCTCCGGGTGGGATGGGCGGTCGGCCCTAAACCGCTGATGGACCGCCTGCGCCAGGCCAAGGAGGCCGCCGATCTTCATACCGATCAGCTTTCCCAGGCCGTGCTGCTGGAGTTTGCCCAATCCGGCCGCCTCGAAGCGCACCGCGCGCGAATGCTCGAGGCGGGCAGGGAGCGCCTGGCGGCCACCCTCGAAGCCTGCCGCCAATATCTGCCGCCCGGCACGCGCTGGACGCAACCCGAAGGCGGCATGAACGTATGGGTGCGATTGCCCGAGCCCCTCGACGCCGGCGAACTGTTGTCTCGTGCGCAAAAAGAGGGTGTTGCTTACCTGCCGGCCCGCTACTTCGCGGTATCGCGCCAGGAGCCGGGCGCGCTCAGGCTGAGTTTTGCGGGCCTTCCTCCGGACCAGATCCGCGAAGGCCTCGCGGTGTTGGGAAGAATTTTCGCGGGCGAACTGGAAGCTGCCTCCCGCAGCTTCGAACCGGCGCCCGCAATGGTGTGAAAACCAACTTGGAGCGACTGACATGTTTCAATTTGCAAGCGAACGGTTTCGAGTCAATGTAGGGCACGCCGAAATGTTGAAGGGCGGCGTCATCATGGACGTCACCAACCCCGATCAGGCGAAAATCGCGGAAGATGCCGGAGCCTCCGCGGTCATGGCGCTCGAGCGTGTGCCCTCCGATATCCGCCGCGATGGCGGCGTGGCCCGCATGGCCAACATCGGCATCATCGAGCAGATCATGCGGACCGTCAACATCCCGGTCATGGCCAAGGCGCGCATCGGCCACTTCATGGAAGCACGCATCCTCGAAGCGCTGGGCGTGGACTTCATCGACGAGAGCGAAGTCCTCACCCCCGCCGACGAGGAGCACCACATCGACAAGAACGACTTCATCGTCCCCTTCGTCTGCGGCGCGCGCAATCTGGGAGAGGCCTTGCGGCGCATCGCCGAAGGCGCCTCCATGATCCGCACCAAGGGCGAGGCCGGGTCGGGCAACATCGTCGAGGCCGTCCGCCACATCCGCACCATCGTCAAAGAGATGAAGCAGCTCACCGTGCTCGGCAAGGAGGAACTCGTCCATCAGGCCAAGAACCTGCAGGCACCCCTCGAACTCGTGGAGTGGGTGGCGCAGCACGGCAAGCTCCCGGTGCCCAATTTCTCCGCCGGCGGAATTGCCACGCCCGCAGATGCCGCGCTCGTGATGCAACTCGGCGCCGAGGCCGTCTTTGTCGGCTCGGGCATCTTCAAGTCGTCCGATCCCGCCGCGCGCGCCAATGCCATCGTCAAAGCCGCTAAAAATTACAATAGTCCCGAAAAACTGCTGGAGGCCAGCCGCTCGCTGGGCGAGGCCATGCCCGGGCTCGACGTATCCAAGATGCCCGAGGCGGAGCTGATGCAGACCCGAGGCTGGTGATGCAGAAAGTCGGCATCCTCTCGCTCCAGGGGGACTTCGAGGCGCACGGCGCGGCCATTGACCGCGCCGGCGCCGAGCCGGTGTTCGTGCGCCATCCGGAGCAGTTCGACACCATCGACGGGCTGATCATTCCGGGCGGTGAAAGCACCACCATGCTGAAGCTGTTGCACTACGAAGGACTCCTCGAGAGGCTCGCGGAATTCGGCGCCCGCAAGCCGGTCTTCGGCACTTGCGCCGGCGCCATCCTGATGGCCCACGAAGTGTCCAGCCCCGCTCAGGAAAGCCTCAACTTCGTGGACATCGGCGTGGAAAGAAACGCTTACGGCCGGCAGATCGACAGCCGCGTGGCGCAACTCGACCCCGAACCCGAATTCCAGAAACGTACCGCCCCTGGTAAGCTGGAGGCGGTGTTCATTCGCGCCCCCATTATCCGCCGCGTCGGCTGCCAGGCAAGAGTTTTGGCACGCTACCAGGGTGATCCGGTGCTGGTCGAGCAGGGCCGCCATATCGTCGCGACATTTCACCCCGAACTTACATCGGACCGGCGCGTGCACGATCTGTTCCTGGAAAAACTGTGAATTCTCCCATCAAACGCGTCCTCTTCGTGTGCCTCGGCAATTCCTGCCGCAGCCAGATGGCCGAAGCGTTTGCCCGCGCTTACGGCAGCGATGTCCTGGTACCCGCGAGTGCCGGCTTGACCCCCGCGATGGGCATCGCCGAAGACACCATGCGCGCGATGCATCAAAAGAATCTCGATTTGCGCGACCATTTCCCCAAGAGCATCCGCCATCTGGGGCGCGCGCAGTTCGATATCATCATCAACATGAGCGGGTTCGATCTTCCCGACACCGTCGGTACAACCGTCCGAAGCTGGGATATTCCCGACCCGGTCTATCTCAGTTTCGAGGAGCATTGTGAGGTCCGGGACGCCATCGAGCGCCTGGTGATGGGCTTGATCCTGGAACTGCGCAAAGGGCAGCAGGAGCCGAAGTTCACGCCTTTCGGCTCCGGGCACCTGGAAGTTTGAGTGGCGCAGGCGCTCCTGCCTGTACCCATGGGCCCCGCCGGCCCACCGAAATCCATGAAAACCCGCCCGTCTTCGCGCCCGATGTGGCGCGGAAGGGTTTTCGAGGCTGCCGAGCCCCTCTCGGCCAGGCCGATCACCACTCGCCAGCATTGCCGCGCCAATGCCGGCGACGGTGCCAGGCGCCAACGGCTCCAACGCATCCCGGAAGATCAGGCGCCGCACCCTGCCGGGCGATGCGCCGAGCGCCATGCGGATCCCGATTTCCGCGTCCGCCGCGTCACCTCCCGGGAGAGCACGCCGCACCAACCGGCCGTGGACAACACCAGCCCCAGAATTCCCATGGCTGCCAATAGCGTGGTGCTGATCCTGCGAAGGACGAACTCGAGACTGGTAGCATCTCGCGTCGTGCGAACGTCCGCCAGGAGAGATTGGTCGTACTCCGCGATCATCCGGCGAACGGCGCTGATCGAGGCTGACGGCCCGGACGCCGTCCGAATCTGGAGGAATACCCTCCCGCCCCTCTGCAGGAATGGAGAGAGAGCTGTGGCATCGGTGCTTCGGAATAGAACGCGTACTTGTTGTCGGCCACCACGCCCACGATCTCGCTCCACGGCTCTACATCTCCGCCTCGCTGAGGGCGCACCAGCTTGCCGATGGCATCCTCGTTTGGGAAGAACAGCCTCGCGAACGTCTCGTTGACCACCGCGACATCCCCGGCACCTTTGCGGTCGCCGGCCTGGAACTCGCGTCCTCGACGGACCTCGATCCCCATGGGCCCTGCGCTTTGCCGGCTCTTCCGCCACCACGTAGCTCTGTTCCGTTGTGAAGACCCGCTCTTCCGGCGCGACCGTCGCCGCGATGCCGTGATCGATGTCGAAGCCCGGGTCTACCGCGCCGATGAAGAGCAGACTGCGCAGAAAGAGCAGACACACTACCAGCAGCGGAGCGGAAGCCGCCACCTGCCCTCCCACCAGGAATCGGCGCATCCTGCCGCCCGTGGCGCCCACGAGCCCGTTCTGCTTGCGGGCGTACGGATTGCCGTGCCGGGATCAGCCCGCAAATGACGGACGTCGCCATGACCACAAACAGCATGTAGCAGGCCAGGCGAAGGTCCATCCGCAGCTTGAACGCGGGGAGTGCCGGGGTATTGGGAATTCGAATCCGGCCGATGAGCGCCGAGAGCCATGCGGTCAGAAACAGACCTCGGCGCCCAGCACAGAGAGCAGCAAGCTGTCCGCCAGCAGCATTCCGACGATCCTCGATCTGCCGGCTCCCAGCGCCAGCCGGACGGCAATCTCTCGCACCCGTGTGGCTGCGCGGGCCAGCATCACGCCGGCCACGTTCGCGCAGGCTATCAGCAAGGCCTCCAGACCTTACACCGGAATCACGAACGGCGGGCCGCCGAAGCTGCCGTTATCGCGCGGATAGGCGGTCTCGAGCACCTGCGCCATCGCTTGGAAGGCAGCCCCTGCTTGCGCCCTTCCTACGCCCGGCGCCAGCCGCACGACCAGGGAAAATGCTGGAGCCCGGCGCTCTTCCAGTCCGGTGCAACCAGCCCTATGGTCACGAACATCTGCGGGATCAAGCCGCCCATCACCATGTTGTACCCGCGCGGCATCACACCGGTAACTGTGAACAGCCGCCCATTGAGATTGATGGTCCGCCCGATGATGTCGCGGTCGCGTCCCAAACGCCGCGCCCAGAAGTCGTAGGTCAAGACCACTACGTTGGGATTGTCTTCGGGTTCTGCCTCTGGCCAGGTGAGCGTGACCCATCCACGCCGGAGTCCCCGCCAGTTCGAAGAAATTGGCGGAGAGCGACAGGGCCCGCAACGGC
>Ga0335077_10006076_pt1 | contig 14888 bp, 13 predicted proteins | sample Lox_Sample_31_FD_207151 | JGI IMG/M metagenome (GOLD analysis project Ga0335077, IMG submission 207151) | Soil microbial communities from Loxahatchee National Wildlife Refuge, Florida, United States - Lox_Sample_3.1 | ecosystem: Environmental > Terrestrial > Soil > Wetlands | place: USA... | reverse complement strand
AGGAATCCCGTCTTCCCGACCGAATCGACGCCATCCATCAAAGCCGCGATCGACGAAGCCATACCGACGCCTGTCCTGAGTGCGGCGCTTTATACGCGGTTCAGCTCCCGCGGGGAAGCCGATTTCGCCAACAAGGTTCTCTCCGCCATGAGGTATCAATTCGGCGGACATGTGGAAAAATCAGACCCTAAACCGCACATCGCTTAGCAAGCCGGTGAATCTTCAGACGAAGAAGCTGAGGTCAACTTCCGTTTAGCCAACCTTTTCGGCCACCTGCGACAACGCGTACTCTTCCAGCTTCCGTGCGTCGCTGTTGAATTTGCGAATGCCCTCCGCCAGTTTTTCGGTCGCCATGGCGTCCTCGTTGTGCATCCAGCGGAAGGCTTTCTCGTCGAGGTGGAGCTTTTGGTCTTTGCTGGTTTTTGCGGTTGCCGGATCGAGCTTACGTTCCAGAGTGCCCTCGGTCTGCTCCAGTTTCTCCAATAGATCCGGGCTAATAGTCAGCAAGTCGCACCCAGCGAGACGCATGATCTGATTTACATTCCGGAAGCTCGCGCCCATTACCTGGGTCTTGTAGCCGTATTTCTTGTAATATTCGTAGATGCGAACGACGGACGCAACACCTGGATCCTGATCCGGAGCCACCTCTGCGCCGCCGTGCTCCTTCTTGTACCAGTCGTAAATGCGTCCCACGAAAGGCGAAATCAACGTCACCCCAGCTTCGGCACATGCGACCGCCTGGGCGAAGCTGAAGAGCAGCGTGAGGTTGCAATGGATGCCTTCCTGTTCGAGCTTCTCTGCCGCGCGTATGCCTTCCCAGGTGCTTGCCACTTTGATAAGAACGCGTTCCCGCGAGAGGCGCTGCTCCTCGTATAACGATATAAGCTTGCGGGCTTTGGCGATTGAGCGCTCTGTATCAAAGCTCAAACTGGCATCCACCTCGGTGGAAACTCGGCCAGGTATGACCTTGAGAATTTCACTGCCGAAAAAAACAAAAAGGTGGTCGATGAACTCCTCCGCCATTTCGGAATGACTGCCACCGCGCTCCTGCGCCAATTCGGCAGCCTTGTCCACCAGGCGACGATATTCCGGTTTTTGCGCGGCCTGAAGCAGAAGTGACGGATTGGTGGTAGCGTCTTGCGGCCGATGCCGGGCAATGGCGTCAATGTCTCCGGTATCCGCTACCACCGTGGTGTACCTTTTTAGCGATTCGAGCAACGTCATGTTGTGAGCTCCCAGAACAGTAAACATGATACCGCGTCTTTACCGACTATCGCTGGATCGCAGGAAATCGATCCGGTCCGGATGTCCTACAAGCAGATGGTGAGAACAGGGCACGGTGCTTGCACAATCACTTGAAAGGCCGGTCCGGTTCGGAAGTGCATCGCCAGATGTGAATGAGGATGAGCACCCAGGACAATGAGATCGGCGCCCCGCTCCGTGGCGTGGCGGACTATGCATTCCCGGGTATCGCCTACTTCAACGAAGCCCTGGGGCCGGCAGCATTGCCTGGCGTCATCCGGAACCAATCTGTCCAGAGCATCGAGCAGCGCTTGCTTCTCCACCGAGTCCTGTGAGGCAACCACGTGCAACACGTCAATCGCGCTGCGGAACGCGCTCGCGAGCTCAAAAGCGTAGGGTGCGGCATGGGCGGCAGCCGCGGTGAAGTCGGTTGCATAAAGGATGCGTTGTAACTTCAAACGTGGCGGCGCGGCCACCTGCGGACCCACGGTGAGAATCGGGCCCGGAATGGCCCGCAGGATCTCCTCGGCAGTTGACCCCAGGATGTGCCGTTCCATGGCGCTTCCGGAATGGGTGGCAAGAACAATCAGACTCGGCTCGTGGCGCCGGGATACATCTCGGATCACCTCGACCGGGTCTCCCTCGCCCAGAACAGTCGTGGACCTTGGTGCCGGCGGTGTCAGGCCTTGTGCGGTCTCTGCGAGAAGACTTTCGAGTTGTTCGCGCTGCGCACTGTGCGAGTGCTGCAATGCTTCAGCTTCCTGCGCTGCTGCAACCAGCCGGAAGGCGTGAACCACGATCAATTCGGCGTCAAAATGCTCTGCGAACAGAGCGGCATACCGGCCGGCCGAAAGGCTGGCCGAGAAATCAGTGGCAAAAGCAACCGACCTGAACAATAGACCCATGATGCTCTCAAGATTTCTCTGTGCCCACTGAGGATGCACAGAACGAAGGATTTTTCTCTCAGTCGCCCGGCCGAGACCTTGGGACGCTTAAAGGCGGCCGCGTTTGCTACCATCGCAATCCATGAATCCGCCGGTTGCACAGCCCGGTTTTGCCTCCGTCAGGCACTATCTTGCCTACGGCGCGCTTTGCCTCCTCTGGGGCAGCACTTGGATTGCGGTACGAATCCTGGTACAGGACGTACCACCGTTTCGGGCAGCAGCAATTCGCTTCATGCTGGCGGCCGCAATACTGGTCGCGGTTGGAACCGCAATGAAACTGCAGCTCCCGCGTTCAGCGCGCGAATGGCGCAATCAGGTGTTTCTCGGCATCACCATGATGAGCATCCCCTACGGCGCGGTGTTCTGGGCCGAGCAGCACATCAACGCCTCGCTGACCGCGCTGCTGTTCGCCTCGTTCCCGCTGGTGGTGGCGATCTGGAGTCCGATCTTGACCGGCCAGACCGTGCCACGCCGCGCACTGCTCAGCATTGTGGTCGGGTTTGGAGGAATGGCTTTTCTTTTCTTTCATGGGGTGCCTTATTCGCGCCTGGGGCGCCTGAGCGCCATCGCGGTGCTGGTGGGCGTGGTTTCGTCCGCCTGGGCGACTGTATCGGCCAAACGCCAGGCCTCCGGCACCAATCCACTGGTCAGCACCGGTATCCAGATGGCTGTGGCTGCGGTGTTGACCACGGCCGCCAGCCTCACGCTCGAACGTGGACAGGAATCGCACTGGACGGCGGTATCGTTCTCCATGCTCGTGCTGCTGGCGGTATTCGGATCGGCGGTAGCGTTTTCGCTGTACTACTGGCTGCTGCGCGACATTACCGCCTACCAGTTGGGCACCATCGATCTGGTCGTGCCGCTGGTGGCGACCAGCGAAGGGGCACTGCTTCTTAGGGAATCGATTCCCCCGCTGATGATCGCCGCCATGGTCGTAGTTCTCGGTGCCGTGTTGGTGGTGATCCGCGGCGAGAGGCCGGAACAGGTGATTTCTCTCTCCGGCCGGACTGAAGCGTAACGAGGAAGTGTACTCGCGAGCGCCGTGATGTATTCGGCAAACTTTCTCGCCGAAAGCGTTCCGTTTTTCTTGATTGCTTGGAATCGACACTTCACGCCTGTGCACTCCGCGTCGCGGAAGATTCATGCACATCGGTGCGCACCCGGTTTTTAAGCCACGCGATTTCCCCAGCTCCCGGCGCGACCACAGCGCCTCTCGATCTGCCTTGCAGCCTTCCCCGGCGATAGATTTAACTTCTAGAGACTATAGATTTAAGTTTTGAAGGTATCCGTGATGATAGCTAGCGGAAAAATGCATTGGACTGTGACCGGCATCGCCGCTAGGTTACCTCTCAGCCGCACCACTTCTGCCATTCAGAAAGAGGAAAACGGCCAATGTTAGGAATGACGCCCGCGCCATCTGTCTGATTATCCCGCCCTCTAGTTCAGTGAAGTGAACCGCAGCACTTTCACCGGAGAAATCCTGGAGGAGATCGGCACGTGAAGACCATGAAAACTCTGTTACTTAAGACCGCAGCGATGGCAGCTTTTCCGGTGATGCTGGTTTTGAGTCTCACATTGGCTCTGGCCCAGCGCGGTTACGGCCAGACTCAGGAACAACCTCCGGCTTCGACGAAGCCGGCAGGCCCGCGCGAAATCGCAGAAGCGTCGCCGGTGGGGTCCGTTCAGGGCGTGGGGGAGAGCAGCAGCAAGTCGTCCAGCCGGTCAACCGGTGCCGCCGATGCGGAGATTCCGCCCGCCGTCGCAAGAGAGCTGCAGGAGATGAGAGAGAGCATCGAGCAGCTCAAAGCGGAACTGCGAGCGAGGAAGGCGCAAGAACAGGCAACGCCCGCGCTGGTTACGGCGGAATTCAAGACGCAGCGGGCGGCAGAAGCGGCAGCCCCGGCCACGGTGGCCGCAACCTCCGCGGCTCAAACCAACCCGCCCGAACCAACGCCGCCGGCGGAGCCCTTTGCTTATGCCGACTGGACCTGGCTCAACGGCACCGCGCGCAACAAGGACGCGGTATGGGACTCGAAATTCTTTACCCCGGAAGTGAGATTCGATACTCACTTTGTCCACAGTTTCAACCATCCGCGAGACGATACGCTCGGCGGATCGACCGAAATCTTTCGGAGCAACGAAATCCAGGTGGAGCAGATCAGCGTCGGCGGCGATTTCCACTGGCAAAATGTTCGCGGCAGAATCTTGACCATGGACGGGATGTTTGCCGTCACCACGCCCCGCAATGACGCCAGCGAAGGACGCGGGCAATGGGACCTCCGCGGCGCCTACAAATACGTCTCGGAAGCTTACGGCGGGTACCACTTCAACGTGAACCACGGGCTCAACATCGACGCCGGAATCTTCGTTTCCTACATCGGTCTGTTCAGCTACTACAACTTTGATAACTGGGCTTACCAACCGTCGTATGTGTCCTCGAACACGCCATGGTTCTTCAACGGACTGCGAATTCAGTGGTTCCCCACCGACAAGCTGAAGATCGAGCCGTGGATCATCAACGGATGGCAGTCCTATGGCCGGTATGGTTCGAAGCCGGGCTTGGGAGGACAGATTCTGTATCGTCCGAAGCCATGGCTCTCTCTGGTCTTCAACAACTATGGCATGGGCGAAGATACGCTGGGTTTTGTTCCGGGCAGCAGCCCCCAGTTTGGCTTGGAGGGGGCTAACGGTGCTGGCCGTTCGCGCATCCACACCGACGACAGCATCGAGGTCAAGTACTACGACAACAAATATAAAACCCTCGACAAAATGGCGTTCTCCCTCACCGGCGATCTGGGATGCGAATACGGCGCCGGCGTGACTTGCATGGGCCACAGCGTCCATAACGGGGTGGTCTGGCCGCAGCAGAGCTTCCAGGGCTGGATGGGCTATAACCGCTTCTGGTTCAAGAAGGATCTGTACGCCGTCACAGTCGGCTATGGCGCGATGGCGAACCCAGGGCGCTATCTAACCTTGCTTCCGCCCATCGATGGAGCGGATGCGATCTCCGGTTCGCCCTACTTCCCGACGGGCCCCCAGTTTAACTCCAACGGCACCATCACCCAGACCCATTTCAAAGGCTGGGACACCTTAATCACTTTCGATTGGATGCCCAAACAGTACATTACTTTTCGCACGGAGTTTGGCTATCGCCACTCCGACCAACCCTACTGGACCGGCCGTGGCGGGATAACCCCTCCGGGCGGAAACAATGGCTTCCCCGGCCAGTTCGCGTGCAATAACGGGGCGGCTGCAGGTACCGATCCTACTGCCGCCGTTGCCGCGTGTGCTGGAAATGGCGGAGTCTGGTTCCCGGATATGCGCAAGGATGAACCCAGTACCAGATTTGCCATTATGGTCAAGTTCTAGTTTGCCCGAAAAAGAGGACCACAATTTCAAAGCGCACCGATTTGGATGTGGGGCGCAGTGACGGAGGCCGAAAATGATGGCGGATATGCATGTGCTCTTGCGGAGCTTGCTCGAAAGAGTGAAGGAACGCGGTTGCTCCGACCATGACATCCTCCGCGTTGCCACCGCCCAAGGAGACAACCTGCTCGAAAAGTTTGCCGATGTCGTCGCCGATGCGGCCAGCAGGCCGAGAGATATCTTCCCGGTCGCGGTGAACTACGATCTCCCGGTGGAGGAAGCGGTCCAGGCCGGAGATTATCAAGCGGTGCACGCGGGGATCGTGAGCAAGAACTTTCCGTCCAGAAAGAAGGGCCAGGCTGAGTTGGAGATCGTTCTCGTTCGCTTTGACCGGCGCATGGCGTCAGAGGACGTGGTCCGTGAGCTCGACGAGGAAGGCTTGCGGGCGGCTGAAATGCACGAGTTTCTGGCCTTTGGCGCGAAGTATCCGGAGGTGCAGCGGAAATGCTCCGTGGTCGGCCTGGGCTCAGTGTGGCGGGACCGGAAGAGATACCGCAATGTCCCGTGCCTGTATACCGCCTCGGAAGGGCGTTACCTCGACCTGCGTTGGTGGGACGACGCCTGGTACTCGTATAGCCGCTTTGCTGCGGTGCGCAAATAAGAGCCTTGTTCTTGCTGTTCGCCTTTGGGACAGGGATGAAAGGTAGGCGTCGCCATGAATGTCAACATCCTGAACTCGATGGCAGTGGGGATGGTGTTTATGCTGGTAGCGGGCGCCCTGGTCGTGCTGGCCGCCATGATCGGAGACCTGCTGTGTCGGGTTACTCAGCGGCGTTCCAGTATTCACGGCCGGTTTGCTTGCGCTGGAGATCCACCCCACAGCGGGCGTGCTGGTCATTCTGGCCGCGACGGCACTACTGCTGTCTGCGACAACTGGGGTGTGCGAGGCGCCGGGAATTCAGGAACCGGGATCTGCGAGGAAAACAGTAATTGAGGAGAACAGACACGGCGGCTGACGCGGCTGCAACTCGACTTTCCGGGCTCGGCCTTGTTTGCTCTGCTACACTCCTTTCCTTCTGTGGCCCAGTTTTCAGGTTCGCAAACAAAGGAGCGCTTAGACATGAAGCGTATTGATGCCGTGATTCGGCCTGCCAAGCTGAATGAGGTCAAGGATCGCCTCCACGTTCTGGGAGTTACCGGCCTCACGGTTTTTGAAGTCCGGGGGTTTGGCCGACAAAAGGGACACACCGAAACCTACCGTGGTACGGAGTACGCGCTGGATTTCACGCCGAAGTTGCTGATCAGCGCTGTGGTCGCTGAAGAGATTCTGCAGAAAGTCGTTGAAGCGATCTGCGATGCCGCCCGCACGGGCGAAATCGGGGACGGAAAGATTTTCGTCTCGTCTCTGGATGAGGTGGTGCGCATTCGCACCGGCGAAAAAGGTCCCATCGCCATCTGATTGGGTCGACGGCTGATAATCCACGGAGCGGATATCCGCCTCCGTCATTCATGAGAGGAGTTCAAGATGTCCTCGGCATTGGTCAGCAGCTCAAGGCAGTGGACGCGATATGCAGTCGCCGCTTTTGTCCTCGCATTGATCGTGAGTGGTTCGGCGAGCGCCCAGCAATCTCAGCCGCCGCCGCCCGACCCGGCGGGTATTGCCACCGGCGACAAAACCGCGGTCTCCGACGCTGCCGGCAATCCTCTTATCGTTGCTGAACCCACCGACAAGAGCGCCCCGGACTATCAGCAAAACAAGAAGGCGTTCGACGACTACCAGGCGCAGGCCGCCAAAGAACCCATCGCCCTGCGGCTGGCCGACAGCGTGGGCCACCTGCGGATCTCCACCAACTTCTCCTGGACGCTGCTTACCGGATACCTGGTGTTATTCATGCAGGCCGGCTTTGCCCTGCTGACGTGCGGGTTGGTGCGAAAGAAGAACGCAGCTCATCTCATGATGCTGAACTTCGCGGCGTATGTCTTTGCCTTTCTGGCGTACTACGTCTGCGGCTTTGCTTTTCAATACGGCGGTACAGCGATCAATGCCGCTCCCAGCAATCTCGGCGGTACGCCCACGCTTAATCATTTCTTGCTTGGCCACGGCTTATGGGGCTTCCTGGGCGGCAAGGGATTTTTTCTAAGTGGCCCTGCCTACGACGCCGGCAGCCTTTGCTTAACCCTCTTCGAAGTCGTGTTTATGGAGACCGCCGGTTACATCATTGTGGGCGCGATCTGTGAGCGCATCACCTTCTGGGCGTTTCTCCTGTGCGAAATTTTCATCGGCGGCTTCCTCTATCCTATTTTCGGTTGCTGGGTCTGGGGCGGCGGGTGGCTATCGCAAGTGGGTACGACCCTGCACCTTGGCCACGGCTACGTGGATTTCGCCGGCTCGACGGTGGTCCACGGTGTGGGCGGTTTCTGCGCTCTGGCGCTGGCCGTTATCCTTGGCCCCCGGCTGGGCAAGTTCGGGCCGGACGGCAAACCTCGAGCCTTCCCCGCGCACAACCTGGTCTACGTGGTGACCGGCACCTTCATTCTTCTGTTCGGCTGGATGGGGTTTAATCCGGGTTCCACGCTGGGGGCGAGCGACCTGCGCATCTCGGTAATCGCGGTCAACACCAATCTCTCTGCGGTCGCAGGCGCTGCCTCGGCGCTGTTCCTGTGGTACCTCCTGTTCGGCAAGCCGGACGTTACCATGGCTTGCAACGGCATGCTGGCCGGGCTGGTGGCCATCACCGCTCCCTGCGCCTTCGTGTCACCCAACTCGGCGGTCATCATTGGCATTCTGGCCGGCCTCCTGGTGGATGCAGGCGTCCTCTTCAATGAACGCGTGCTCAAGGTTGATGATCCCTGCGGCGCCGTCTCGGTTCACGGCTACTGCGGTTGGTTCGGTGCGGTATGTGTCGGCATCTTCGCGGACGGCACCTATGGCGCCGGTTGGAACGGCGTGGGTGCCACCACCTATCTCGGGAAGGCAGGCCAGGGCGTGACCGGCTTGCTGCACGGAGACTCGTCGCAATTCTTGACTCAGCTCGGCGGCGCCACGCTCACGGCGATCTATGCGTTTGGAGGCACCTACGTGGTTTTCAAGATCGTCAACAGTATCCGCTCCATGCGCGTGTCGAAGGATTCGGAACGGAGCGGTTTGGACGTGCCGGAGTTTGGCATGATGGCCTACCCTGAAGACGCGGTGGAGTTGCTCGCCGCCGGATCGCAGGAGTAGCTGGACGAAGTCTCCACGCTGGGAGTGATGCTGTACGAGATATCCCTGCCAAGCGAATCCGCAGATGAAGTACACCAGTGCGGCTACCGCGACGACGCACAGCGAAGCCAGCATGGAGTGAGCCGCGCTGCGGGAACGGCACAGGCCAGTTAATCAGGGCGATCCCGGCGCCAGCCAGTGGAACCAGCAGAATGAAGAGAATGCATGCCGCGGTCCCAGCTTCGGAGAGCACAGGAGGCGGCAAGGCCATCATTGGTCCTCTGTGGCGGCCAGGTGGGAGCGGAAGGCGAGGACGAGCCCGAGAGCCTCAACACCGAGTCCAGCCACCGTAAAGCCGGCGCGTTGCGCTGCCGAGGCCAACAGCGCGACCGCGAAGATCACGATGGCCCAGCCGGCCAGGAGCAGCAGAAAACCCGCGAGTTTCATCGAAATGAGTCCTCCCGTGAGCTCCTGGGAGAAGAGACACAACTTTGTGGCCGTCTAAGCGCCAGCCAACCCCTGAGGTTGGGCTCGCCGGGCGAATCCGTCCAATCGTTTTTTTTATCATGGGTAGAAATCATCCAAGGACTAGAACATCCACCACCAGAGCAGCGGCGCTAGGCCGCAGAGAGCCAATGCCCACAATAGACCTGCGCCTCGCTGCCCGGTCGCGCGATCGGCAAACATATAGGCGTAGATTCCCTTCACCACATTGTTGCTGGCGGCCGCGATCAGAATGGCCGTTGCTGTCAGGGGCACGGAGGTGTTGGAAGATTGCGTCAAGCCAAGAATGAACGGGTCGACGTCGGTCACGCCCATGATGGCGGCCAGCGTGTACACGCCGCTGTTGCCGAAATGGTGAAGCACCAGCTGGGTGATTATTACAATGGCTACGAACAGCAGCGCGAACAGGAATGCGGCGCGCAGTTCCAAGGGATTCTTAGGCATAAACTCTTTGTGGATCGCGTCGGAGCTGCGGTCCGGCAGGCGCGACCACAGCCATCCGCACAGCATGCCTGCCGCCGCCAGCGCCAGAAACGCCGGTAAGAGGCGCAAGAACAATGCGCGATTGAAAATGCCCACCAGCGCCGCCAGACGAAGGTACATCACGCCCGACGCCATCAGAATTGCGCCGGAAAAAAGATGCGCGCGTTCCTCGTGGGCCGCGCGCTTGGCAAGCACAACCGTGGTGACGGTGGAGGAATATGCGCCCCCAAGAAGCGCAGCCAGAATCGCGCCGCCGCGCTCTTTGGTCACCGTCTGCAGAACATAACTGCCGTAGGAAACCGCGCTGACAGCGACCACGATCACCCAGGTCTTGAAGGGATTGATATGAAAGCGCCCGATATCTTGATGCGGCAGCACCGGTAAAATCACCGCCGTAAGAACCAGGAACTTGGTGAAGGTAAGGATCTCCGCCCGAGGAACGCGCTTCGTGATTCCCTCCAGCGCGGTTTTCAACCCCAGCAGGAGCATGCTGATTACCACTAGAGTCGTGGCAATCCAGAATTGATCACGATAGACCAGGGCCCCGATCAGGTAGGTGGCGAGTCCGGACATCTCCGTGGTCACGCCGGCCATCTTGAAGGTGCGCAGTTTGTAGCGATAGGAGAGCCACAGAAAGGCCCCGACTACGGCGAAGCCGAGCGCCAGCGGCATCACTTGCTCGCCGGAGAGCAGCGCCATCGCGTAGCCGATCAGCCCGATCAGGGGAAAGGTGCGCACTCCGCCGAAGGCGTAATACTCGGTGCCGAGCTTCTGCTCCTCGCGCTCCAGGCCAAGCAGGAACGATAGAAACAAAACCAGCAGAATCTTCCACGCCTCGGCAGGCAAGAGATGGAAAATAGACGCCAATACGCCGGAATCGCTCACGCCCGAGACCTGTACCGCCAGCGATAGAGCCGTGTCAACACATTTTCGGCTGATACGGCCCTATAATAGCGTTCATCTTCGATGACCAATTTGTCCGATTCCTGAAGAATCCCTTGCCACAACAGGCGTTTATTTACGACGTACTACGCACTCCGATCGGTCGCCATGCCGGCAAGCTCGCCCCCGTGCGTCCGGATGATCTGGCGGCGATGGTTCTGCAAGAGCTGGTGCGGCGGAATCCGTTTCCACCCTCCGCCTACGAAGATGTGGTGCTCGGCTGCACCAACCAGGCGGGCGAAGACTGCCGCAATGTGGCCCGCCACGCCGGCCTGCTGGCGGGACTTCCCACCGAGGTGGCCGGCCAGACCGTCAACCGGCTCTGCTCCTCCGGACTGGCGGCGGTGGTTACGGCGGCGCACGTCGTCCGCTGCGGTGAGGGAGATCTGTTTCTTGCCGGGGGCGTGGAAAGCATGAGCCGCGCTCCCTTTGCCATGGCGAAGGCCGAAGCGCCATATGGCCGAGAGGTGAAGGTTTTCGATACCACCATCGGTGCGCGCTTTTCCAACCCGTGCTTTACCGCTGCATTCGGCAGCGACAGCCTAGCGGAAACTGCCGACAATGTGGCCCGCGAGGTTGGGGTTACCCGCGCGCAGTCGGATGCCTTCGCCTTGGAGTCGCAGCAACGTTACGCCCGCGCCAAGAATAATGGCTACTACAAGGACGAGCTTCTGGCGGTGTCCATCCCTAACAAGAAAGGTCCGCCGCTCGTCGTGAATGAAGACGAGCACCCGCGTCCGGAGACGACGCTCGAAGCTCTTGCCAAATTGCATCCTTTGTACGAAGGCGGAGTCACCACTGCCGGCAGCGCTTCGGGCATAAACGATGGCGCCGCCGCCCTCATCGTGGGATCGAGACAAGTGGGAGAGAAGTTTGGAGTTGAGCCTCGCGCACGCGTGGTCGCGGCGGCCGTGGCCGGAGTTCCCCCCAGGCTCATGGGTCTGGGGCCCGTGCCGGCAACCAGGAAATGTCTGGAGCGGGCCCGGCTCTCGCTCGAGGACGTCGCTCTGATCGAGATCAACGAAGCGTTTGCCGCGCAGGTGTTGGGCTGCCTCAAGCAGTTGGGAATCGCGTACGACGATTCCCGGGTTAACCCTAATGGTGGCGCCATTGCCATCGGACATCCGCTCGGCGCCTCGGGGGCGCGTCTGGCGGTGACCGCGTTGCGCCAACTCGAAATGCTGGATGGCCGCTATGCGCTGATCACTTTGTGCATCGGTGTCGGCCAGGGCATGGCAGTGATTCTGGAGCGCGCCTAGCAGCCCATTTTCTATGTCCTCAGAATTTCCAGCCCAGCCCCACAATGGGTTCCTGGATGTGCGCCACGCCGGCATGAAAATGGGAGTCTCCGTAATTGGTGTTGCGAAAGATGTGGAATCGGAAACCAGTTCTCACGGCCAGATGTTTGCTGAGCGGAGTATCGACGCCACAGCCAAGAACGGCCTCGGGGCTGGCAGACCATCCCACATCACCGCCCGGCGCATAGCCCCCGTCGAACAACAGAATGCCCGGACCCACATTGAAGAACGGCCGCAACCTTGATTCGGAAGGTCCGAAATAGCGGATGAAGGCCCCGCTGATTTCGTGGCGGGCTACCGGAAAAGTGACTGAGGAATTGGAAACCAGGGACTGAAAGGTCGCGTTTGTGCTGGTGCGGTCGTAATCCAGCTGAAACGCATATCGACGATTAAATGAATGTCGATATTCGAGTCCGACGGCGGTGCCATCCCTTGCCGATTGCAGCTGATCCCAGGTGGTGCTTCCGTAGGTGGTGCTTCCCCCGGCAGAGCCGACCATGGGGCGGGCTATCAGGACTGTGACGTCGTCTCCAGCCCATGCCGGAATTGAAAGCAGCAGCGCCACAACCAGAGCCGGCAACAGGCGCGCGAAACGACTGCGGAAGGCAGTGCGTATAGCAGTATGGACGTTCATATGTTTGTGAACCAGTAATTGAGCAGGAGAAGCGCCTGGGTTCGGGGGAGGAGCCCGGAGACTAAAAAAACGCGGGAGCCGGGGGGAGTTGACCGCGAACCCTATCAGTCGGGGAACGAACAGTCAAGAAAAAAGCGACGGAGATCCGCACCCCATGGGCGTTTCCGGAGATTCAGTTGTCGGAATGGTTCCCCAGGGGCGGTCAGTGGGTGCCGGCCGCAGCGGCGACCTGTGGCTGGGCGCAATGAGATTTCCACCACCACGCAAAAGCGGTAAGAAACACAACGTTCAGCAGAAGACCAAGAAAGCCAACTTCCGGACCATAGAGGGCTGTATTTTTTACGCCAAGCGCGCCCGCTCTCGTCCCGAAGCCGAACAGTACATAGTCCAGGCCGTTCCAAACGCCGTGGCTCAGGCTGGAGACGAGAATCGAACCAGAGATCCAGCGCATCAATCCCCAAATCGCTCCGATTACCGCCGCGTTGAGCATAAAGCCGGGAATCTGTGCTCTCGGAATGTCGAAACCGGTCTTCAGCGCCACGGCGGATAGATGCCACAGCGAGAAGGCGATGCTGCTCCAGATCAATACCGTGCGAGGTCTCTTGCCGGCGCGCTCCAGAGAAGCCCAGAGCCAGCCGCGAAAGAACCCCTCCTCCGTTATGATCGCCACCAGGAAGGTCGATACGGAGAGCAACACCAGATTGATTACCACCTTTCGCCACTGCGCATGAGAAAGATCAATGGCGCCCGCCAGTGTGCAGATGATTGTCATCGCACCCAGTACGCAGACAGGGTAGAGCACTGCCAGGCCGCAGTGGCGCGCACGCGCCCACACAAATCCGACGCTCTGCCGCGGCAGACGCTCGAGATACCAGAGTAAAGCCAGCAGGGGAAACAGCGGCAGTGCGCTGAACGCCGCGCGACCGGTTGCGTCCATGGTGGCTGTGACGGCGATTGCACCCAGCACGCCGATTGCCGGCCAGCGCAAACTTCCCGATTGGATTGATTTCATTGGCTCACTATTGGACGAGTTCCTTCGAAAATTGTTAGAGGAAAAGGTGCGCGCGCCGCGCTCGACCGATGACTCTAAAACGAATAAGATTTCCTCAGGGCGGACTGGCGGCCTGGAAGGCCAAGGGCTATCCCGTGGAGCCCTACGAGAAGTCCTTTCACCTCGATACAAGGAACTGATCTTAACAGCGCAATAAATCAATGGCTTAAGACGGGACGTCGGAAGTAACCAGGTAACTCTCTCGGGGGTTCGGCAGCCCATCGTCTTAACCGAACTGGCCTTCCGGAACCTTCCTCGGTCTGACCTGCGCACATACTCTATCCGCATGTGGCGAGGCTTTACGTTCTGGTCCGCGCAGGTCTTACTCTTGACTTTGCTGATCGGGTGCAGCCTGCAGCAGCCCTCGACTGGGCTTGGCCCCAACCCACCCGCATCGCCCGCTTATTTCGCGACAGAGCCCGCCCACGCGACCTATCTGCCGCGCTCGGATGCCTACTGCGCATCTGCCGTGAAACCGAACTCATGGGAGCCGCGGGCGGATAACAACCAGGCCAACCACACCGTGGTTTCCCCGCCCCACAACTGGTCAGTCGAGAATTACTGGACGAAGTGGCGTGACAAACGCGACCAGGTTACCGGCAACTTTACGGGCACTACTACCGAGATCATTCAATGGGCCGCCTGCAAATGGGGCATCGATGAGGACACCATCCGGGCTGCAGCCGTGCAGGAGTCGTACTGGCACCAGAGCACCGTGGGTGATGTGTGCGGTCCGGTGGGAGAAGGTTCCTATGGCCTGCTGCAGATCAAGAATGAAGACTGCACCGGCGCGGTGATTCACGGCGGCTATCCGCATACGCAGCAGTCAACGGCGCTGAATGCCGACTGGTACGCAGCCCACATCCGATCCTGCTACGACGGTGATTTTTATGACGGCGGAAACTGGCTCTACTTGGGCCAGACGGTTGACCAGATTGCCGCGCAGAATGGATGGAACTTCGTTTTCTGGACCTGCATCGGCGCCCACTTCTCCGGCAACTGGTCTCCTGGCCAGCCGTACGAGCTGCAGGTGAAACAGATCCTGGCGAACCGGACGTGGGAGACAACAGGTTTTTAGCGTTGTTGCCGAAGGATCAGCTACAAACCCAGGTAGGCCTTCCGCACCTCATCCATCTTGGCGACCTCGTCGGATTGCCCATGGATGTGGATTCGGCCCTCGGCAAAGACGTAGGTGTAGTCGCTCATGGCCAATGCGAGGTGT
>Ga0335077_10006075_pt1 | contig 14890 bp, 8 predicted proteins | sample Lox_Sample_31_FD_207151 | JGI IMG/M metagenome (GOLD analysis project Ga0335077, IMG submission 207151) | Soil microbial communities from Loxahatchee National Wildlife Refuge, Florida, United States - Lox_Sample_3.1 | ecosystem: Environmental > Terrestrial > Soil > Wetlands | place: USA: Florida... | reverse complement strand
TCTACGAGAACGCGTTCGACGTGATGCGCCGTGCCTATGATTATTGCCGCAACAACAACCTGACTCCCGGAACTCCGTTCCCTTCGTACCTGGACGCGTTCACGAAGATGCCGTTTCTGACCGTCCCCGAGCTGGTGAATGGCGAATGGAAAATCTGGCCCGTCTACTGGACGCCGAACAACGACATTCCCGGACAAGATAATCCGACCGATGCGCCGTCGCCTGCGGACGGCACGCCGTGGGGCTACATCCGCGCGATTCTCCAATTCATTCGCGCCGATTTCGACCGGCTGTGCGACGGCGAGCCGCTGATCCAGGGCATTGTTGACGACTTGTGCGATGCGTTGATGGCGCTCGACGAATACAAAGGAACCGCGGGCAAAGACACGCTGCTGCATCGCGTGGAGAACTTCGCCGCGGCTCTTCCGCTGGACCCGGCCAAGCACCCGCCGGGATCACTAGACCTGCTTCTGAAAAGCTTGGGGTGTTTTCATGACAAGCTCATCGAGTTGGCCGAGCCATCCGCGAAGAGCAACGATGACATCCGGCGCCTGCTGATCATCATTTCCACCGCGTGGGGATTCATTCACGGCATCGCGTGCGACGGAATTCTCGAGAACGGCTTCGGCGCGATCGAAGACGAGGATTTCGAGCAGTGGCTGGCGCGCAACGGCTGCAAGTACGTTCCCTCGCCGCTTACGGTTTCCATGTACGACGCGGCGTTCGCCTATCAACATGGCGATCCGCAGCAGAAGCGTGGCGGCGCGGGTAGTTTTCTGCACGGCTGGCTGCGCTTGATGGCGAGCTATCGCGGGTCGCTCATGTGGTGGATGAACGCCGGCATGGGCGACACGATTTTCACGCCGATATACAAAGCCCTCGCGCACCGCGGCGTGAAATTCGAATTTTTCCGCAAAGTGACGCGGCTGGTGCCCTCCGCCAGCGGCTCGATCGATGCGATTGAAATCGATGTTCAGGCGAATGTCCGCCCGGAGGTGGGGACGTACGATCCACTTGTTCCGGTAAAAGGACTCCTGTGCTGGCCGTCTGAGCCGAATTACGATCAGCTCGTCGAAGCCCGCCAGCTCCGCGATCCCAAGTACATCAATCGCGACCTGGAATCCTGGTGGACGGACCTGCCGGCGTTCGGCAGCATCAGGCTTCAGGCCGGCCGCGATTTCGACAAGGTGATCCTGGGCATTTCCTTCGGCGCGCTCAAGTACATCTGCGCGGATCTTCCGGCGGCCGACGCGAGCCGCGGATGGCGAGGCATGCTGGACAACCTCCAGGCGATCCGCACGCAGGCGTTCCAGCTCTGGCTAAACAAGACCAAGGAAGAACTGGGCTGGAATCCGGGCCGCAACGACGATCCGGTGATGTGCGGGTACCTTGAACCGTTCGACACCTGGGGCGACGAGACTCACCTGATCGTGCGCGAGAACTGGACGCCGCAAGATAACGTTCAGCAGAATCCGTACTGGTGCAACTCCGCGCCAGACGATCCTCAGCAGGCGCCATTTTCCGATCCTAGCTATCCCGCCACGCAGCTCCAGATCGTGACGAATAACGCGGCCAATTTCCTGAACGGTCCGGTGGGCGCGCTGTGGCCGAAAGCCGTGATCAACGGGCAGTTCGACTGGGGCCTGCTGGTGAATCCGCTGAATATTACGCCGCCGATCGCCTCGCAATGGATTCGCGTAAACATCGACCCCAGCGAGCTGTATGTGCTGACCGTTCCGGGTTCGACCAAGTATCGGCTCGCGCCGTGGGATTCGCGCTTTGAAAATCTCATTCTGGCCGGTGACTGGACGCTGACGGAGGTGAACCTGGGATGCGTGGAGGCCGCGGTGCAATCGGGCAAGATGGCGGCCTACGCGCTGACGGGATCGCCGACATTCATTTACGGATCGTACCGGCGGCAGATCCCGATGAAGGAAGCGCCGATGCGGGTGGTCGCGCGGGCGGCGGCTCCGTAGTTACCGCTTGGCGTTGATCTCGTCGCTGCGAAAGGGCGGAATCCATTCAAACGGCGCGGCGATCTGAAAGGCGACGCAGTCGCTGAACTCGCCTTTCTGCATCCCGGGGATGCTGTCTTCGAAAACCTCCACGACTCCGCGCAGCTCCTCGATCAGGCAGTGGTCCCATCCCCAGAAATAATCCACCAGGACGAAGCGTCCGCGCGAGAAACGATTGATGTGCGGGTTGTTAAGAAGGTTCCTCCAGACCGCAAACTCCGGAAAATCGGAGGTCGCTCCTGGCTGACCCGCCGGCTCGAATCGTGCCCGCAGCAGCGGGCGGCCATGGATGAGCGATTTCACGATGAAGCTCGTTTCCGTGGTCTCGATTCTCGCCCAGCGTTTGGGATAGAACGCGAGCAGTCCCAGGATGGTCGGATACAGCCGATTCAGAAACAGACGCGGAAGATAGAGAAACGGTCCGCGGTAACCTGTCGCGTCAGAATCGGCCAGCTCGACTCCCGGGATCGCGAATGCGAACTCCAGATAATTCACGCCGCCCTTACGGGTCCACATCTGGCGGAGATCCTGCTGGTAACCGAACAGATAAGCGACGGGATACTCGCCGCCCGCGGTGAGCAGCGCGTCGTCGAGCTTAAGACCAGGATCGAGCAGATTGCGCAGGGCGGAGGCAGGAACGCGGTGGAAGACGGCGGCGCCGGTAAACATGCCGCGCGAATCGAGCCGGGAAAGTGGCACCGCGGGCGGAGATTCGAATTTCAGCGGGTATTCAACCGGCGGATAAAAACATAAAGCTTCGCGCTGCCATGAGCGGAAGAATTGCGGAGCGCGATTCAGGCCCGTAATTGCGTAGATCGCCGACATCCCAAACCCGGCGAGCCCCCAGAAAAAACAGTTGAGCACCCTGACCGCGCGATTGCAGGCCAACGCCATGTACACCGCATGGAGCAGCTTCGCCATGCGTCTATCGCGGACGGAATCCGTTGGTGTGCAGCCGAAGCAGCACTTCCAGATCGGCGACGCCTTCCCGCGCCGCCCACGCGTCGACCTCGGCGCGCAGCCTGCTCCCCTCCTCGCCTCCGACCAACTGTGCCAGTTTCAATTTCATCCCCGCCGCACGGGAAATCATTCCGATCTCCTCATAGCGGCGGATCGCGCCGCGCGCCAGCGCGACGGCTTCCTCCCGATTCCCCCTCTGATCGGCGAGCGCCGCCGCCGCGTTGCTCCCGAACGCCGGCCCGTGCGGATAACGCTCGCGCATGAGCGCCCGTGCGTCTTTTTGGGCGATGCGGAGGTATGGCCGCGGATCGGCGGCGCGCTCGGCTAACATCAGCGCGGTTTGCGCTCGAATGTCGGACCAATGGATGCGGATGTTGGGATAGCGATGCATCTGCGCTTTCCGGAACCGCGGCCATGCCTCATTCAGGCGATCCCAGGCCGCTTGTGCATTGCCCTCGGCCATATCCGCCGTCGTCAGCAGATTGGTGGACATGAGATGTTGCAGGTGAAAGCCTTCCTGAGTCCAGCGGCGGGTGTAGGCGCGCGTAATCTTGCGCGATTCGTCGGGACCCTTGAGGATCATGGCCGCGGCGGGAATCGCGTAGACGCCGAGACTGACGGCGAGATACAAATTGCCGCGTTGCTCGGCGTCTTCAAGATATTGCTGGCTGCGGTCCCACATATCCGCCCAGCGCCCCAGGTCGCTGAGCGAGAAGATGAGGAAGGTTCGCGTGGTGTCGAGCTCCCAGGCGACACCCTGGCATTGCTGGGAGAAGATCCGCTCGGCCTCCTCGGCGATGGGAAACGCGCGCGCGAACTCGCACCAGCTGTAAAGCGCCCCCGCGCGGGAAAGCTTGGAAAGAGCGCGCGCGGCCGGCGTACCAACCTCTTCGGCGAGTTTCTCAGCGGTATCGAGCAGCTGGATCGGGTACGCTCCCAATGGCTTGTCGCCGATATGGGAGCTGACGGCGTGCATCGCCATCGCGCGGTGTGTGCGGACCGGATCGCCGGCTTTGAGAGCCAGCAGAAGGCTTTGCTCGAGCGGAGCCATGGCGAGCGCCAAATCCACCATGCCGAGGCCGGTCCCGACGGCGTAAGTCGCGTCGGCGCGCGCGGCCAGATCCAGCGGGATTTCGTCCGGGCGGCGCCGACGGAACTCCAGCCCGCGCCATTGGATGCGCTTCCGGTAATACAAATACCTGACTATCGCTCCGAACTGTGTTTTCGGCAGCTCTTCGCGGGTGCCTGCGAGCAGGCCGCGAAACACCGCGCGGCCTTCATCGATATGTCCGCTGGCGAGATAGTGATAGCCGGCCTCGCGCCGAAGGGCGGTGGCTTCCGGGCCGCCCGTCTCATCGGCGCACCGCGCATAGACCTGGCCCGCTTCAAACGTCCGGCCGGCGAGGGCGAGCGTCTCGGCGAGTTGCACGCGCAGGGAGTGAATATCGGGCTCGCGCGCGAGCAGGTCCACCGCTCGGGCGTACTGGCCCGCGGCACGATCGAAAGCGGTAACGGCGCGAGCGTGCGCGGCCGCCGCGGCGTAATGCCGGCCGGCGCGGAGCGGCTCGCCTGCATGCTCGAAATGAAACGCGAGCATCTCATCATCGCCGCGCCCGGATTCGATCAGCGTCGTGGCGAGATTGAGGTGATGCCGGGCTGCTGCTCGCGAATCGAGCGACGCGGTAACCGACTCGCGAACGCGATCGTGATAGGTCTCGATCCAGTCTTCGGCGCCCGTCCCGGCGCCCTTCACCAGGTTCTTGGAGCGCAGCAGCACGGCGATGCGCGGATCGAGGCTGTGGAGTCCCGCGGCACGAAAAGCGTCGGCCTGCGAAATGCGGCGTCCGGCGATCGCGATCACTTCCAGTACGCCGCGCGCTTCTGCGGGAAGTTGATCGACGCGCGTCCGCAGCAGTCGCTCGAGGGTCGGCGCTTCGTCGATCGCCACGCCCGAGCCGGCGTGATGGGCGAGTTCCTGGATGAAAAACGGATTCCCACTGGACTCCCGCGCGATGGCTTCCGCCGATCCGCGCCGGCCGGTTTCACCGAGAAGCTGTTGCGCCAGGGCGCGGGCGTCTTCGGGGGTCAGCGGTTTGAGTGGAACGGGTATCGCCTCGATCCCCTGCGCCTGGCAGAACTCGACCAGCGGCGGCAGAAACTCGCCCGATTGCGCAGCCGGCCGGAAGGACACGATCAGCAGCATGCGTGGCGCTTCGGGCTGCCGCAGCACTTCGCACAACAGCGCTGCGCTGTCGGCGTCGCCCCACTGGGCGTCATCGATGGCGACGACCAGGGGCACGCGCGAACGCAGGCGCACGAAAAGCTCGCGCAGCGCGCGGAAAGCCCTGCGCCGCGTTTCGAAGACGTCGCCGGGCTCCGGTTCAAAGCCCGGAAGCAGCCGCAGCACCGGAAATGCTTTCGCCAGAGCTCCCGCATCCGCCGGACGAACCGATTCGAGCGCTCCCGCGCTCAGTTGCGACAGAAAGTTGCCGACGCCATCGATGACCGCGTCCATCGCGCGAAACGGCACGGCTTCGTTTTCGTAACAGCGGCCCGCGAAAACCAAAGCGCCGCCAGCCTCCGCGCCCTTCAGAAATTGCTGAACCAGCGCGCTCTTGCCGACGCCCGAGGGACCTTCGGCCAGCGCGAGCGCGGCTCCCGATCGCGCCAGCTCGAGCGCCTGGTGCAGCGTGGCGAGCTCGAGACTCCTTCCGACAAAAAAGTCGGAACGGGTTTCGACGGCCGGGGCGCGGGTACTCCGGTCTCCGCGCAGCACCCGCAGCAGTTCCGCCGCGCCAGGGCGCCGCGACGGGTCGCGCGCCAGCAAGCCCGCACACAATTCGTCGAGATCGGGAGGAATGCCTTCAGCGAGAGAGCTCGCCCACGGCGCGATGCCGGTTCGCTTGGCTTCGAGGATCTCGGGCTGGGTGCCTTCAAAAGGGAGACGGCCGGTGAGCGCGCGGAACATCATCACTCCGAGCGCGTACCAGTCGCTCGCCGGGCTCAGCGTGTCGACGGCGCTTTGCTCGGGCGACATGTAGGCGAGGGTACCCTTCAAGCGGCGCCCCTCGTGCTGGCCGATGGCGCTGTCGAGCTCGGCCACCAGGCCGAAATCGAGAATCGTGGCGCGGCCTTCAGGAGTCACCAGGACATTCGAGGGTTTGATATCACAATGCAGCTTTCCGGCAGCGTGAATCGCGCTCAACCCGTCCACCACCTGGGCCGCGATGCGCCGCAGCTTTTCCGCGTCGCCTGGACGTTCACGCTCGCGAATCACGCGCGGATCGAGCGATTCGACGGGCGCCGTCAGCGTCGGCTCGTCGCCAGTCGCCGAGGGGGTGGGCATCGGCGGGTATTCGCCGCTTTGGACCGCAGCGAGAAAGTTTACGCCGTCGATGAACTCCATCGTCATGAACCACTCGTCGTCCTGTGCGAAAAGCTCGTAGAGCGTGACCAGGTTGGGATGGGTGATGCCGGCGAGCAGGCGGAACTCGCGTTTGAACTGATAGATCGCCGAGGGGTCGATCTTTGGCAGTGTCTTCAGCGCGACGATCGCCTGGCGTTCCAGATCCTCGGCCTGGTACACGATGCCCATGCCTCCCGCACCGAGACGGCGGAGGAGCCGAAATCGGTCGCTTCGTGAAGGCCGCGGGGTCACAGGCTTCTTATTGTATTCCCGCAGGTGGCGGAGGCATCGAAAGCGATGCGATCGGGTCCGCATGGTACACTACCTCACGCGAGAAGAAAAAAGACGATAACATTGTCACCGAAATGTAAAGAATTTCCGCATTAAAGGAGGCAATATGCCGAACGCGAAAAGGAAAAACGCGAAAGAAACATCTCTGCCGTTTAAGCCAGTGGGGCCGCCACGTTTCGCGGCGGCCGCGCCCGTGAGCGAAGCTGCCACGCCCTCCCATCCCACGCTGGCTGATGTCAAAAAGAGCTATTCGGCTCCGGCGAAAAAGAGCGCCGCCAACGCGCTGGGGGACGCAACAGAAACACTCGAAACGTTCACGCTGGCGGACCTCGCCCAATTTACGAAAGAAGCAACCTACTCGACCAACGCCAGCAAGGACGTTCATCTGTTCTATGTGGGCCGCGACGACGTTCACGACATTCTGAAATATCTGCTTTCACGCGTTAGCGTGTCGCTGTACCTGAATATGTTCGGCTTCGACGACCCCGAGCTCAACAATATTCTGATGACCAAGGCGCTGGATCCGTCGGTCACCATGCTGATCACGCTCGATGCGAGCCAGGCCGGCGGAGTCCACGAAAAAGCGTTGCTCGAAGCTGACCAGCAACACAATCTGGCTGCTTATAACACGCATTTCGTGGTGGGGAAGTCGGGCACGGGACAGATCAGCCACACCAAGGGCTTCGTGGCGGACGGGCGTGTCGCGGCGGAGGGATCGACGAACTGGTCGAGTTCAGGAGAAGGAACGTTCGTCGTCACCGGCAAGCCTGGCGGCACCGGCTACAAAGCGCAGAACAACACGCAATCGGTGATCACCGACCCCGACACGATCGTCCGCTTTCAAACCGAGCTGATCTCCGAGCACATGATCGCCCAGGCGCACGCAGCCGCTTCCGGCACTGCCAAACAACTTGCGCCTCCAACAGCGCCGCCCAAAACGCCGCGCGCCAAAAGCAAGCCTGCTAAAAAATCGGCGCCGGAAAAGCGCATCGCCGCGACAGCATAACTCGGAAGGGCGCTTACGCTCCTTTATAGTCGACCACGCCGGCGCGCTCGAGACCGCGCCGCGCCTCCGGATTTTTCATGAACGTGTTCCAGACGAACCCGGTTCGAAGATTTTCCGCCATCAGCATGGTGATGCCGGTGTCGATGCCGATGACGTCCGTGTCAAACCAGGCGCTCAAGAGATTGAAAGCGTCAACGAAACCATAGCGGCTCCAGCAGCGCGAACCATACTTGGCTTTCATGCTCTTGAGCACGCGCAGACAGGGCCGCGGAAGAAACGCGAGCGAGCCTCCGGTGGCGCTGGGGACCACCGTTCCGTCGATCGGCCCGATTTCCGGCGGACCACCCCAGATCACGTAACCGTGCGCCGAATCCGATGCAGTGATGCCCCATAAATCGTCGCTGTAGTCTGGAAATTTCCTGGAAAGGTCGAGGCAAAAGCGCCAGTGCGCCTCGGTCGCAATCTTTGAATTCTCAAAATAATCCGCGTAGCGGTCGCGTTTTCCTCGAAAATCGAACCACGCCTGCGAGTATTGATGAACAAACAACGGCGCAAACGAGCCGATGTAGCGCAGCCCGTCGTATTCGAAGGTGGTCCGCTTCCAGGCATTCCACGTCCCGGGGGCCAGAGGGTGCGTCGAGGACCCTATCCCGAGCAGGTACATCATCATCAGCTCGCTGTAATAATCCCAGCGGTACGGCAGGAATCCGACTTCCGGCGTCCAGCCCATGGGGAGCAGGGTGGTGTCTTCAGAAACCCAGGTCCAATCCACGCGATCGAAAATGTAGGTCGCCAGCCGGACGATCTCAGGCGAGCGGAAATGCTCGCGGCAGGTGAGCACTCCGCATAAAAGGATGGCGGTATCGATGGAGGAAACTTCGGCGTCCCAGATCCGTTCGCCGGTGTTCACGTTCGCCCAATGGTAGAAGAATCCCCGGTGCGTAGGCATTCTCTTCCACAGGAACTCGAGCGTGGCTGCCACGCGCTCGCGCGCATCGGCGGGCGAAACATAGCCGCGCTTCTCGCCGATGCACATCGCGGTGAGCCCGAATCCGGTGGCGGCGATGCTCGCGGCGACATCCCTGGGGTTCGGTGTTCGCGCGTTGCAGCGGTCCCGGACCAGGCCCGTTCGCGGGTCTCCCTGGTCCCAAAAAAACTGAAAATTGGATTTCTCGATCTCTTCCAGGAACTGATCGTCCTCCGGCGACAGCACGGCCGTTTCTTCGCTCTCCCGGCCGGCGACCTGCGCCATGGCTTGAGTCGCGGTAAATCCGGCAACCCGCTGTAACAGTTTTCGCCGCGAGAACATTGGCGAGGACTCCATCTTTTGAGATAGCGGCTCTGTTGCGCTCTGTTGCGAAACGCCTCCATGAAACGCTGTTTTAACGGTGACTCCCGGTGACTCGGAATCGCATCCTCCTGTTGACGGTGAGTGCTGGAGTCATCGGAACCATTCTCGGCGTCGTGCTTTTTAATACCTTTCCCCCCCGGCACATCTCTGTTCTGACCGGATGCGTCCTACGCGCCGATTCCGATCCCCGCAAGCAGACGGCGATTCCCAATGTCGACATTCAGTGCGATTTCGCCATGGCCGCGGTTGGCACGGAATCGTCCGGCCTTTTCCATTTAAAGCTGCGTCCCGGAGTCGAGCCGGGCCAGACCGTCGTGCTTCGTTTGCGGCATCCCGATTTCGAGCCTCTGAACATCTACGAAAACGCCTCTGGCGATCTGTACGTCCTGCGTATGACGCCCCTTCCGCGTGCCGCTCCGCCGGCTCCCGAAGGTCCGGAAGTTGCCGTGGGCAACGTGCGCATCCGCTACGCCGAGATGTCTACAGCCACGCTTGACGTCGGCAGCGCGGTCAAGAGCTTTGAGGTAGTCAATACCGGAAACGTTCCCTGCGATCACGCGAGCCTGTGTTCGCCGGACGGGAAATGGAAGGCGGCTCAAGGGGGAACCTCTCTGGACGCGGGTGAAGGCAACCAGTTCAGGGGCGCGCGCCTCACCTGCGTGGCCGGGCCCTGTCCTTTCACCCGCGTTGACGCGGACAATTTCTCGGGAGGCGGACGGACAATTGGCGCAAAGGTGCGCGACTGGTCCGATACCACCAGCTTTCTGCTGGAGGCCGAGGTGGTCCACACAATGGCCGGCGACGTCATTCAGGTTTCCTACCCGGTGAAGTTCGGCCGCGCCATGGATTTCACTCTGCCGGCGCGCGCGGAAGGGCCCAGCATCGAAGCCGAGGTCAGCGGCTCGGACATCGTCTACCCGCTGGGACCCACTCTCGCTGTGCCCTGGGCGACCTGCATGCTGACGGTGGACAAAGATCGCACCCGACTGTATCACTGCGACCTCAAACCGGGATACCACTTTCAATAGTGATCACTTCACCGCGAATTCGGCCGGAGTGCCGCGCGTTGAATCCGGAGCGATCCACGCACGATAACCGCCAGATTCGGCGGAAAATTGCATGCGGTCGTTGTAGTAAGCCAGATCGATCCGGCGAAGCGTGAATTCGACCGTCTTGGTCTGACCCGACTTCAGATGGACGCGTCTGAATCCCTTCAACTCCCGCACCGGCCGCGCTACGCTGCCTCCCTTGGGACCGCTCACGTACAACTGGACAACTTCATCTGCATCGCGCGCGCCTGCATTGGTCACTTCGGCGGAGGCGCTCAATGATCCCGAGGAGCCCAAGCTCGCGGCGGAAAGGCGCGTCGCCGAATATCGGAACGTGGTATACGAAAGCCCGTAGCCGAACGGATACTCGGGCGTGAAGTCCAGGTCGATGTATCGGGATGTGTAGTCCTTTGGATTCTCCGGCGTGCCCATGGGAACTCCCAGGTCTTCCGCGACCGGAGGCCGCCCGGTACTCAGATGCGCGTAGTAAATGGGCACCTGTCCCACGGCTCGCGGAAAAGTGACGGTCAGTTTGCCGGACGGCACGGATTCCCCGAATAACAGTTGCGCAATCGCCGGACCGCCCATGGTCCCTGGATGCCAGGCGTACAAAATCGCGTCGAATTTTTCAGCGGCTCGATGAAAAGTCAGCGGACGTCCGGCCATGATCACCGCGATCAGCGGTTTTCCCGATGTTGCCAGCCGCTCGACTAGCTGCTCTTGCGCGCCGGGCAAGTCGAGAAACGCGCGCGATCGCGCTTCGCCCGACATGTTTGCCGACTCGCCCAGAAACAGCAGAACGGCATCTGATTCCCGTGCCGCACGCAGCGCTTCCGCGAATCCCGCGGTCGACTGATCGCCACTGCTTTTCAGCCCCGGCGCGTAGGCGACACGATTCCCGCCGAGCATTTCCCGCAGCGCTCGAAGCGGCGTGCGCACTCCGCTCACATCGCCGTCCATCGACCAGGTCCCCATCTGATCGGCGGGGCTGTCCGCCAGCGGCCCGATGACCGCGACCTTGCCGATCGTTTTCTTGAGCGGCAGCGCGCCCCGGTTGTTCTTGAGCAAAACCACGCTCTCTGTCGCGAGCCGTTCCGCTGTCGCGAGCGCATCCGCTTCCGGCCGATCCGCTGCCGGATGCCGGCCGTCGAATAATCCGAGCCGGAATTTCAGCCGAAGAATGTTGCGCACCGCAGCGTCGATCTCACCCATGGTGACCTGGTCCGCCTCGAGCAGCGATTTGAGATGGTCGAAATATGTGGTGCTGACCATTTCCATGTCGACGCCAGCCAGAAGAGCTTTGCGCGCGGCGTCGCGCGCATCGACCGCGTACCCGTGCGCGACCAGTTCGGATACGGCGTTGTAATCGCTTACCACCAACCCGTCGAATTTCCACTCGCCGCGAAGAATATCATTGAGCAGGAAACGATTTCCGGTAGCCGGCACTGCGTTCAGTGTGTTGAACGCCGTCATAAAAGTGGCCACACCTGCGTCGCGCGCGGCGTGAAACGGGCGAAGATAGACGTCGCGCAGCAGGATCTCCGGAATCCACGCGCTATTGTAGTCGCGGCCGCCTTCAGCCGCGCCGTAGCCGACATAATGCTTGGCGCAGGCGGCGAGCGAATCGGCGCGATCGAGCGATTCGCCCTGAAACCCCTGGACCATCGCCGACCCCAGCACGCTGGTCACGTACGGGTCCTCGCCGAGGCTCTCCGCCACGCGGCCCCAGCGCGGATCGCGCGCAATGTCGATCATCGGCGCGAAGGTCCAAGCGATTCCTTCGGCAGTCGCTTCCAGCGCCGCTTCGCGCGCCGCCTCGCGAATCAAATCCGCATCCCAGCTCGCCGCCTGACCCAGCGGAATCGGAAAAATCGTGTGGTAACCGTGAATCACGTCGCGCCCGAAGATCAGCGGGATTCCCAGCCGGGTCTCCTTGGTCGCGATCCTTTGCGCCTCGGCGCGGTCGGCCGCATTTCCGGCATTCAGAAAAGAACCCCATCGTCCCGCGCGAATTTGTTGTTTGATCTGCTCGCTGATTGGAGCCGCCATCGACGTCGATTGCGACATCTGCCCCAACTTCTCCTCGAGCGTCATTTTCTGTAGCAGTCCGTCGATGCGCTGCTCGATCGACTGCGCCGACGCGGTGCTCAACCAGAAGGCCGCGAGAATGGTTACCTGGAAAAGATTGCGGGCTCGCGTCGAGGCCTGCAGCGCGGCGCATTGGAAAGGAGCCCGCCTCATCGGAGAGCATTCGGCCGCCGCTGCCTCACGGGAATGCGCGGCAGACTCCAGACATCGATCACGCCCGAGGTCGCGTGTTCGTTCGCGCTTCCCTCGGGCAGGATGATTTTCCCGTCCACTACGATCGGACTGTTCCAATGTCCGCCGCCGCTTTCAAGATCTGCAAGCTGCGTGCCGTGCTCCGGATCGTACACGTAAACGCCACCCTGCGGATTGTAGACGTAAAGCAGACCGCCGGCCACAACCGGGCTGGTCCCACCGGTTGCATGACTCCACATCTTCGTGAGCGTGCCGCTATTGAAGGTCCAGGCGGCCGTCGCCCCGCCATCCGCGGCGAACATCCAGGTCTGACCGTCTTTCATCCACACCGCCGGAGCGGTAAAGAGCATGCTGCCCGAAGGCGTGGACATGACTTGCGACTCGGCGCCGACATGCGGGGTCGTGCCGCTAATCGCGCCCGTGTCGAGCGTTCGAATCAGATTGTCCTTGCCCCCTTGCGCCACAACTCCCGCGCTGAGCAGCACCGGAGACGTGGATCCGATATCGAGATCGTCGTCTTCGAGTTTGGTATTGTCGCCCGGCGTGTAGTTGGCGAGGATTTGCGTGGCCTGCGGGTTCAGCTCGATTACCGAGTCGCCCCAATTTGCCGATCCATCGTAAGGGCCATTGCCCGTCGCGACGAAAATGTTGCCCGTACTGGCATCGATCACCGCTCCGGCGCGGCCCCAGATCGCCGATCGCGTATTGGAACAGGATGCGGGAGCGATCAATCCGGCGCGGTTGCTGCACAGTGAGTTCCACACGTGAAGCAGCGCGCCGCTCTGCGCGTCGAGGATGGCGACGTGTCCCTGGTAGGGAGGCGCATCTCCGATATAACCGCCCGTGACGGCAATCACGTTTCCGTTGAAAATCTTGAGAGGCGACGCGATTTTTTCGTACTGCGGCAACAGAGTGATGGCCGTTGTCCAAACCACCTGGCCGTTAGAGATCGCCAGCTTCCGAATGTTTCCATCCGGCGCCGCGGCGTAGATGTATTGCCGGTCCGGATCGGCCGCGGGAGTGCTGGTCGTAATCTGCGCGCTCCCGGCCCAGGACGTGTACTGCGGCGGCGTGAACTCCCACAGAATCTGGTCGCTATCGCCGTCGATCGCGATCGTCTTCCCGTAGGTGGTCGTCACGAAAAACACGTCGTGCCCCGCGCCGTTTATCGTGACGCCGTGCAAGTAAATGGCGGATGCATCCACGGTCCCATCGATCTGGATCTGATGGTGCACGAGCAGTGCAAGATTGCGGGGGCCGATGCCGCTGAACGCCTGAGAGCTTCCGCTGCTTGCGACATCCCAGCCGAATTGCGGCCAATCCGCGCTCTGCGCCAGCGCGATTCCCGCGGCGCCCATCCACCCGAATAAAACGATACAAGCGGCTGAACGCGGCGAGATCCTCGTACCGCGGAGCATACATCCCCATCATACCGCCGCGATCTTTTTGCACCGTAAACCGCTAAACCGCTGCGCCGGAACGGGCAAATCAATCATCCGCGAATCGCACGGGAAAGATCCTTGCCGCCGGCGTGGCAACCGGCTCGCCGCGCTCTACTGATAAAGCCTCGGCATCGGCCCAGAGCCGTTTGCAGGAACACCCAGGATTTGAGCGGCATCGCCCGAAAGGACGGATCGATCTGCGGGAACCAGGGTTGTGTGCGGACGCCGCAGCGGGCCTGAAGAATGACCCGCTTTAATCCCGCGGCCCCCGGCGGAACCGCCAGATCGCCATGGGACGTTGGTTGAGGCCGAAGCTGTGCAGAAACAATCTTTGAGAGCGCCGTCGATGCCGTGGCCCTGAACCAACTCGCGCGGGAAAGAGAACGTCTATTGAATCTTGGTGCTGACGGAGACACTGTAGTATGCCACTCCATTACCCGAGTCGAGTCCCTGCGCCGAGAATGGCGCGTAGGGGGCGAGATTCTGCACTCCGGCAGCTCCTTTACCCGCCGGCAGCGCCGAGAGGAGGAATGGCGGCACTGTGAACTGCAGCGCACTTTGCGGAGCGTAGCAGCTAACGGTGCCCACCGCGCTCCCGCTCGACGAGCTAATTGAAATGTGCACGTAGCTCCCTGGAGCGCCGCCAGTCCAGGTGAGCTGCAGCCCCTGGCTGCTGACGATGGTCGCAGCCGCACTCTGATTGGTCCAGTTCAGGACAGGTGTGGGAACCGTCACGGTGGCAGTGAACGGACCGACATCCGCTCCGCCGCCACCCGTAAAGACGAATGTTCCTCCCTCTGTTGGGGTCGCCGAGGCCGGCAGGGTCATGGAAGTGACTCCCGAGATCGCCGGCACCGAATATGTGCCCCCGGGCGCCTGGACACTCAGGTTCCCGAACGTCAGGGGGTTCGCTTGCGACCACGGGGTTGCTGCTGGCTGTATCGAGAATCTCGAGTATGCTGCAGCCGCCGGCCGAGACCGCCCCGGTTACGGCGGAGTCGGGGAAAACAGAGCCGCCGATGTTCACAAAAGCCACCAAGGCGAGTGCGGACGATACCCCATCGGCAACGCTTTCCCCGATTTCCACCTC
>Ga0335077_10006074_pt1 | contig 14892 bp, 6 predicted proteins | sample Lox_Sample_31_FD_207151 | JGI IMG/M metagenome (GOLD analysis project Ga0335077, IMG submission 207151) | Soil microbial communities from Loxahatchee National Wildlife Refuge, Florida, United States - Lox_Sample_3.1 | ecosystem: Environmental > Terrestrial > Soil > Wetlands | place: USA: Florida... | reverse complement strand
GCAAGGCAACGCGGGCAAAGAAGTAGTGGGCCTGTTCACCAGTTTTACGGCCAACGATCCGCAGTATCTGGTGCGAATCGATCGCGAGAAAGCGAAGAGCCTGCAAGTGCCCTTCAGCCAGATTACCGACGCCTTGCAAGTCTACATGGGCTCGGTTTATGTGAACGACTTCGACTTCAATAATCGCTCGTATCGCGTGTACGTGCAGGCGGCCAGCCAGTACCGTTCGCAGCCGAAGGACATCCGGCAGTACTACGTGCGTTCGGATGCCGGCAAGATGATTTCGCTCGATAATTTGGTGACCGTCGAGCAAGGCGCGAATCCGCAAGTGATACCGCACTACAATCTTTTCCGGTCGGCGGAGATCAATGGAAGCGCGGCGCCGGGAAAGAGTTCCGGCGAGGGCATTGCTTCGATGGAGGCGCTCGCGAAGAAAGCTCTGCCGAACGGAATGAAGTTCGAGTGGAGCGGACTTTCGCTCGAGGAAATTGAATCCGGCGGAAAAGCTTTGATTCTGTTTGTACTGGGCTTGATCGTGGTGTACCTGACGCTAGCGGCGCAATACGAAAGTTACGTGCTGCCGTTCATCGTGTTGCTGGCGGTGCCGGTGGCGTTGCTGGGAGCGCTGGGAGCGCAATCGCTGCGCGGATTGCAGAACGACGTGTATTGCCAGATTGGATTGGTGATGCTGATCGGGCTTTCCAGCAAAAATGCGATTTTGATCGTGGAATTCGCGGAGCAGTTGCGCGCGAAAGGATTATCGCTGTTTGAAGCGGCGGTGGAGGCGGCGCGGATTCGTCTGCGGCCGATCTTGATGACGTCGCTGGCGTTCATTCTGGGAGTGGTGCCGCTGGTGCTGGCGCGGGGAGCAGGGCGCGCGGGGCGCATTTCCGTGGGGACGACGGTATTTGGCGGGATGATTGCGGCGACAACGCTGAATCTGATTTTTATCCCGGCGCTGTACGTGATTGTGCGCACAGTGGTGCCGGGGAAAGAAGCACGGGCAACGGAGCGCGGTCAACAAGCTACCGAGATGGGCAACGCCGGCTAGAAATACGATTCAAGGCACATTAAATTTTCCTAACCTGTTGGCGGGAGCGCTATCCCCTTTGGAATGTGCATGTCTTCTGAGCGCCCGACGGATGACCGCGCTAAAGTTCTGATGATTTCCGCCGATAAAATGAGAGACGAAGCGCAGCAGTGTTGCCTTGTCATCGGGCAGCTTGAGGAGAACGCATGTCCGTCAACGCGATTAGCCAGGCCAGTGGCGCCGATCTATTGAACCTGTACAGCCAGAGCGTCGGCCAAGGCGGGGCAACCACGCCGGTCGATGCGACCGCAGCGTTGCTCAAGACGGCCCTCGCCGAGGCGCAGATGAGCGAGGCGGAGCTCCTCGGCGGGAGCGTCGTGGGCAGCCAGCTCGATGTGTACGGTTGAAGCCTCTGCGCCACGAATTGACAGCAGCGCCACACAAGACGCACGCGGCTTAGCATCTCGGCACCACGGCGGTAGTGCGCCTTCCTGAAACAAACGTTTCACAAGTACCAATCTTGTACCACCAACCTCCAAAGAACATCGATGACTCAGCCAATAGAATTTGTCCTCCGTCCAGTTAACCGATTTAGCTACCCAGGCGGGAAAGTGCGTTCTTGAAACACACGTTGCTCCGGATTCCCATGCGATTTAATAATGGTTGACATCCAAATTTTTGCTCACTATACTGCAGCGCAACTGAGTAGTTAACCGATTTAGCTGAGGGTGCTAGGCGAATCGTAATTTGAGGATGAGGAGCACATCTCATGAGCCTATCCAAGATTTCCTTTCGCGCCTTGCTGGTCACAATCTGCGTCGCGTTTCTGGCCACGGCCGCGCACGCGCAGTATCGCGCTTCGATTCGTGGCACCGTCACGGACCAGCAGGGTGCTGTGGTTTCGGGCGCCACCATCACATTGCTGAACACGGACACCAATCTGGCCATGACGGCCGAGTCGGATCCGTCTGGCATCTACATCTTCAACGCGGTTCCCGCGGCACACTACAAGATCACGGTTGAGCACCCCGGCTTCAAGACGAAGGTGCTCGAGAGTGTGCAGATCATTCCCGACCAGCTCAACGCGCTGAACCTGCAGCTTGAGGTCGGCCAAGTGAAGGAAACCGTCGAGGTGACCGGCACCACCGAAACGGCGGACACGGAGACCGCGACGGTCAGCCGCACCCTAAGGAGCAGTGAAATCACCACCTTGCCGTCGTCCGGCCGCAATGTCTTCATGCTGCTGCAGTTGGCGCCCGGTATCACGGGAGACAACTCGCAGGGTGCGGCCGGCGGTGGCAACAATCTGCCGGGCTCGCAAGGCCCGGGCAACCCCAGCACAACCCCCGGGGTAAACTCGGGAATCTTTGCGACGGAGAACGGCCCGCAGGCTGTGGCTGGCGGGCTGGGCTACCAGCACAACGGCATTTCGCTGGACGGCATCAGCACCGCCAGCGCGGTGTGGGGCGGCACGTCTGTCATCACGCCCTCGGAAGAGGCGGTCGCCGATGTGAAGGTCATCTCCAACGCCTACGATGCCGAGAATGGGCGCTTCGCGGGCGCTCAGGTCCAGGTCACTTCCAAGAGCGGCAGCAACCAGCCCCACGGTAGCGCCTTCTTCACGGCTCATCGTCCGGGTCTGGACGCCTACCAGTCTTGGAACGGCACTGGCGGCAAGGTGGTGAGAGATGCCAACTTCTTCAGCCAGTTCGGCGGCAGCCTCGGAGCACCGATCTGGAAGAACAAGCTGTTTGGCTTCTTCTCTTGGGAGACCAGCCGCAGCCCTGCGGCGGCGGCGGTCCCCGGTACGGCTTGGATGGAGACCTCGGATTTTCAGAAATTGGCGCAGTCGGGCAGCATCGCCTCAACCTACCTGAGCTTCCCCGGCTCGATTCCAAGTAATCCGAGTATCAACGACGTGAGCTGCGCTAACGCCGGATTCAACGCCAACGGCAACACCAACTGCATCATGATTCCGGGTAAGGGCTTGAATATCGGCTCGCCGCTAACAGCCGGTCTTGGCAAGCAGGATATGGGCTGGGTCAATGCCCAAAACCCTGGGGTCGGGGGCGGTCTGAACGCGAACGGCCCTGCCGATATCGCCCAGTACAACATCATCAACCGGACCACTTTCGCGTACAACCAGTACATCGGTCGCGTGGATGCCAACGTGACGCAGAAGGACCGCCTCTCCGGATCGATTTACTGGGTTCCGGAGTCGAATACCACGAGTGGCACGCGCGCGTATGACCTTTTCCATCACAACCAGGTCAACGACGCGTTCTCGCTGATTTGGAACCGCACCATCTCGGCGACGTTCATGAATGAAGCCCGCGTCAATGCCGCTGGCTGGCGCTGGAACGAGCTCAAGGACAACCCGCAATCGCCGCTCGGCCTGCCGGCCAGCGGTATAGACGGCCTCCCCGTTTCCTTGACGCAGTTTGGACCCAACGTCGGCAGCCACCTCGACCAGTGGACGTACACGTACAAGGACGTGGCAACGAAGGTCCTCGGCCCCCATACCATCAAGTTCGGCGGCGAACTCACCCGGCTGTTTTACCTCCAGGCCTGCATGGGCTGCGCCTTGCCGAGCTACAACTTCTACAACATCTGGGATTTCTTGAACGACGCTCCGCACTCGGAGTCGGCCCAAGTGGATCCCGCAACGGGCATCCCGACGCCGCAGCGTCAGGATCAACGAGAGAACTTGTGGGGCTTCTTCGCGCAGGATGATTACAAGTTCCGCAGCAACCTGACCCTCAACCTGGGTCTGCGCTGGTCGTACTTTGGCCCGCTGTACTCGAAAGAGAACAACATGTACCGCGCGGTTCCGGGTGCGGGCACGGCCTTTCTGACCGGTCTCAACGTGGTCAAGGAGAACGGCTGGAGCGCGCAGAAGAACAACTTCTCGCCCGACATCGGCTTCGCCTGGAGCCCCGCCAGGTTCCGGAACAAGCTCGTGGTCCGCGGTGGATTCGGGATCAATTACAACCAGGAAGAGATCGCTATCTCGTCCAACATCTCGGTCAATCCGGGGTTGACCGTGGGACAGAGCCTGTCGTCTGCCGGGCCTTCGTCGATCAACCCGTCGATTCTGTATGCCGTCTCGACGAACCTGCATTCCCTGAACTACCCTGCCAATCCAGCCTTCAAGACCACTCTGGGCGCAAATGGTCTGCCCACCACCGGATCGGCACAGATACACATCTTCCCCCCGAACATGCCGACGACGAGAGTCGAGCACTGGTCAGCGGATGCGCAGTACGAGTTCTGGTCGAAGTGGACTGCCTCGCTGGGTTATCAAGGGAGCCACTCGAGCAACATCATCGCCAACGCCCAAATTGGCCCTTATGCCGCGGCGAATGGTTATAGCCTGAACAATCCGTCCGTGCAGTACAACGGCTGGACCAACTATTGGAACGCGAGCGGGTACGGCAACTACAACGCTATGATCGCCGAGGTGAAGACCAACTCCTGGCGCGGGCTGCTGTTTGACACGCAGTTTACCTGGGCCAGATCCATGGACAGCAACACCGGCCCGTACACGGAAGACATCTATCCGTATAGTGGCAGCCTGAACTACGCCCCTTCCGACAATAACATCGCGAGGGCATGGAAGATCTACGGTTCGTACACGCCGAAGTTCTTCACCGGTCAGCCGGGTTGGATGGAGAAGGCGCTGGGGGGATGGACCATCACCGGCATCTTCAACATCCATACGGGATTCCCGTGGACCCCGCAGTATGGCTTGCCTGGTGGCGCGAGTCTGTACTGCGGCGGCTGCTGGTACAACAACCTTTACCCGGTGGCGATGTCGGGCGCCGGGAGCAGCACCAGCAACTCGGCGTACGAGACGGGTTCCAATTTTGGCGGGCAAACGGGCAACCACTTGTCGTACTTCACCTTGCCAACTAACTACACTGCGTACACCGGGTCGAACTACGGAAACGCAAATCCGCAGGCGGGCATGCGGCGCAACTGGATCACCGGTCCCGGATACAAAAGCCTGGATGCATCCTTGGTGAAGGCTTTTGGCCTGCCGAAGATCCCCGTTCTCGGCGAAGGCGCCAAGTTCGCGTTCCGCGTGGACGCCTACAACCTGTTCAACAACCTGAACCTGACCGGCGGCAACGGAGGCATCGATCGCGGCATTTTGGATACCAACTTCGGCAGGTCGAATGGCGCGCTTGCTGCACGTGTTGTAACCCTGGGAGCTCGGTTTGAGTTCTAGGGTGAGTTTCCCGTACGGGAGGGTGCCCCTAACGCCGGGCACCCTCTTTTTCGACCGGTTAACGCAACCAAGTTTACTCGGTCGAGGGAGCCGACGCCGTTATCTAACTAGCCTTGCCACGCCTCTTTAGCTTGGCGGGCACGTTCATTCCCAACAAAAACTCCCAGTTTTAAACACACGCGGCGCCAAGCAACCCTCAGCCGGGCTGGAAGGCGGCGAGTTGCATGGCGGTCTGCGCTTCGGGATTTTGCATGAACGTGTTCCAGATGAGTTGCGTGCGCTGATTTTCCGCCATGAGCATCGAGATGCCGAGGTCGATGCCGAGGACGTCGGTGTCGTACCAGCCCGATAGCGGATTGAACGCGTCGACGTAGCCGTAGCGCTGCCACGCCGCGGGGTAGTGGCCGCGAATCCAGCGCAACACGTGAATCGTGTCGGTGAAATCAAACGGGAGCGAGCCAGCGGTTGCGCAAGGAACGATGCTGCCATCGACGGGCCCGATGATTCCGCCTTGGGCTGAGGGTCCCCCCCACGCGACGTACCCGTTTCGCGAGTCCGAGGAAGTGATGCCCCAAAGATCGGCGCTGTAATCGGAAAACTGGTTCGCTAATGAGATGCAAAAGAGACGGTGCGCCTGAGTTGCGGTAATCGAGTTTTGAAAATAGTTGGCGAAGGCGTCTTTTTTGCCACGGAAGTCGAACCAGGCGTGCGAATACTGGTGCACGAAGAGCGGATCGGATCCGGAAATGTAGGTGAGACCTTGATACGTGATTGTCGGCCGTGACCAAGCGGACCAGCTCGACAGCGGAATCGCAAACGCCGGATTGGGAGCAGCCATTGCGAGGAGATACAGCATCATCAACTCGCTGTAATGATCCCACCGAGCTGTGAGGAAACCGGACTCCGGCGTCCAACCCATGGAAAGCGTTGAGCCGCCGTTGAGCATCCAGTTGAAATTCACGCTGCTGTAGATTTGCGTGGCCAAGCCGGGGATTTGCGCGTCCTGTGAAAAATATTCGCGGCACATCAGCACGCCGCAGAGAAGAATGGCCGTGTCGATCGAAGAGACTTCCGAAGTGCCGGAGCGCGCGCCGGAAGTCATGTCCACGAAGTGATAGAAGAATCCGTTTTGGCCGAGCGGCTGCATGGTGTTCAGGAGAAAACTCAGCGTGGCTTGCACGCGGCTGGCAATGTCTGCGCGCGGTTGGTAGCCGCGCTGATCGCCGATGCAAAGCGCGGTAAGTCCAAACCCCGTGGCGGCGATACTGGAAACAGTGTGCGTATCGTTATTGCCGGTTGCGAGCGCGCGGTCTTTGACCTGGCCGGTGGTGGGATCGGCTTGCTCCCAGAAGTAAAGGAATGCGGCTTTCTCGATTTCTTCCATGAGCTGATCGTCGGTGCCGGGGTAGCCGTCGCCGGGAGGCGGCGGAGGCTGCGTGGAATTCCCGCTATTGCAGCCGCCGACCCATTCCAACGCGAGGCCACTAAGCAGAGCGGCGCCAGCGGCTTTGGAAGTGCCGACGAGGAAGTTCCGCTTTTTGAGATCGAGCTTCATTTGTCCTTCAGAAAAGCATGCACGCGCTGCGTGTCATGATTTGGCGGGCGGCTGAGACGGAGAATTTTCTGGGCGAAAGCCGACGCGTTCCATGCCGCGGCGGGCTTCTTCATTCTTCATGAACTGTTCCCAGACAAAACCGGTGCGGTGATTTTCCGCCATGAGCATGGTAATACCCAGGTCGATGCCGAGAACGTCCGTGTCGTACCAACTGGTCAGAGGATTGAAGGCATCGAGGAAACTGTATTTCGCCCAGACGCGTTCTCGATAACGGCCGCGCAGATTCCGCAGAACTAGAATGCAATCATCGAAGAGAAACGGGAGCGAGCCGCCGGTCGCGCACGGCACGATGCTGCCATCGACCGGCCCAAGCGTTTCGCCCTTAGCCGATGGACCGCCCCACGCGGTGTAGCCCTTTACGTAATCCGAGGCGCTGATGCCCCAAAGATTTTCGCTGTAATCGGGAAAGCGGTCGTGAAGTGAAAGGCAAAACATCTTGTGCGCTTTGGTGGCTTTCACGGAATTTTCGAAGTAGTTCGCATATGCGTCGCGTTTATTCCGAAAATCAAACCAGGCATGCGAATACTGATGCGTGAAAATCGGGTCGTCCCCGGAAATGTATTCTATTCCCTGATATTTGATAGTGGGCCGAGTCCACGCTTGCCAGGAACTTGCGTCAACGGGATGTGTGGATGAACCGATAGCCAGCAGATAAATCATCATCAGCTCGCAGAAATGCTCCCAGCGCGCCTTGAGAAAGCCGGATTCCGGATGCCAGCCCATGGAAAACGTCGGCCCGCCGTTAAGCATCCAAGGCCAATCCACGCGCTCGTAGATTTTAGTCGCGAGGTCTTTGACTTCCTGGTCCGCAAAGTATTGGCGTGCCGTGAGAACTCCGCAAAGAAGGATCGAAGTGTCGATGGAAGAAAGCTCGCATTTTTCCCAGCGCTGGCCATTTTCCATGTGCACGAAGTGATAGAAGAAGCCGTGTTCATGCGGCAAAGTGTTGGCGACAAACCGCAGCGTATTGCGAACGCGATCGAGAATGTCGGGAGATTTGCCATAGCCGCGCCGGTCACCAATGCACAGACTGGCCAGGCCGAACCCCGTTGCAGCGATGCTGGACATCGTGTGCGAATCGCTGCCATTGGCAAGAGCGCGGTCTTTCACTTGGCCGGTATTGGGGCTGGCCTCATTCCAGAAGAAATCGAAACTGGCGCGCTGAATTTCATTGAGGAGCTGGTCGTCGGTCCCTTCATAGGGCGTCCCCGCAGGCTCCACAAACGGGAGTCGCGCCTGCTTTTGACAACTAGTAGTGGCCAACAGCGGGGACGCAAGCAAGCCCATTCCAGAGAGCCTGAGGATTTCTCTTCGCGAAAGAAGGGGTTTGCGCGACATGAACGGGTCCAGACTATTTCGTGATTTCCAACTCCTGGCGAACGCCTTGGCTCGAATCGGGGGCGGCCCACACAGTTAGTTTGGATGGCTCGGCCGCAAATTTGTTTTGATCGTTCCAAAACGCGAAAGCCTCCGGGCCAAGAGGAAGTGTCACCTTCTTCGACTCACCGGGGGCAAGAGAGATGCGCTGAAAGCCAACCAGTGCGCGCACAGGAAGCGCGACGCTAGTGCCCTGCAGGCGCACGTAGCACTGCACAGTTTCCTCGCCGGGGCGCGAACCGGTGTTGGTGATCTCGATGGTCACGTTGATCGCGGGATTTGCAGGTCCCTCGTGACGCTGCAGTTGGTCATTCAATTCCGTCGCGCTCAGCTTGGTTTTGTCCAAGTGCAGGTTCGTGTAGCGAAAGGTCGTGTAAGAAAGTCCGAATCCAAACGGGAATTGCGGGCTGTTTTGCTCGTCAATGTAGCGCGACACGAATTTTTCGAAGATATTCGTTGGTGGGAGCGTTAAATCGACGTCTCCAGCGGGCCGCCCCGTACTCAGGGCATCGTAGTAAAGAGGCTCTTGTCCAACACTGCGCAGCCAGGTCAGTGGGAGTTTTCCGCTGGGATTCACGTCACCAAAAAGTACGCGAACGAGCGCAGGCCCCGCTTGCACGCCAGGAAACCAAGCGGCCACAACTGCCGGTACATGTTGAAAAACCCAGGGCAGCGTCAATGGGCGCCCGCTGAAGAGGAGAAGCACGACGGGCTTGCCGGTAGCGGCGATTTTCTCCAGGAGAAGCTCCTGGCGGCCTGGCAATCCCACGAACGCGCGCGAAGCCGCTTCACCGGTCATCTCCGGGCCGCTTTCGCCCAGGGCCAGAAGAGTGATGTCGGCCTGCTCGGCTGTTTTCACGGCTTCGGCAAGCTGTTCGTCCGAACCGCCAAGAATCTCGGAGCCTTTGGCGTAGTGGACGATTTGAGAATCTAGACGCTGTGTGAGTGCCGCGCGCAAAGTGACCACGTCTTGCGGGCGGCTCTGTCCCGCCCAGGAGCCAAGCATATCCTGCGGATCGTCAGCCAGAGGACCGATGAGCGCGATGGATTTCGCTGCGCCCGACAAAGGCAAGACAGGCCCAGCGCCGGAGAAATCTGAGTTCTTCAGGAGCACGAAGGACTTTTCCGCGGCGGTGCGGGCAAGCGCGACGCTCTCCGGCTGAAGCATGGCTTCGGCTTCTCTCGATTCATCTGCATAGGGATGCTCAAAAAGCCCAAGTGCAAACTTCACGCGCAGGACGTGCCGGACGGCTTCATCGACGCGTGCTTCCGGCACTTCCCCCGAGCGCACCAGTTGCGCGAGGTGATCGTGATAGAGGCTGCTGACCATATCGATGTCCACGCCGGCGAGAAAGGCCTTGCGCGCAGCAGTGGCGCCGTCGTTAGCAATGCCGTGAGCCATCAGCTCCATAACCGAGGTGTAGTCGCTATCCACAATTCCTTGGAAATGCCATTCGCCGCGGAGAATCTGACTCAGCGTCCAAGGGTTCGCGGTTGCCGGCACGCCGTTGAGGGAATTGAACGAACTCATCAGCGAAGCTGCGCCGGCGTCCACGGCGGCGTGGAAAGGAGGCAAGTAGAATTGCCGAAGAGTGTGTTCGGAAATTTCAACGGAGTTGTAGTCACGTCCACCTTCGGCAGCGCCGTAACCAACGAAGTGTTTGGGGCAGGCCGCGATGCTATCGGGAGCGTCCAGCCGCATCCCCTGATACCCGATGACATAGGCACGGGCAATGGCGGAGCCGAGAAAAGGATCCTCGCCCGAGCCTTCCGTTATTCTTCCCCAGCGCGCGTCGCGGGCGATGTCAACCATCGGGGAGAAAGTCCAACGGATGCCCGCTGCGGACGTTTCACGAGCTGCAACGCGGGCGGTTTGTTCAATGAGAGCAGGATCCCAGCTCGCCGCCAACCCGAGTGGGATCGGGAATTCCGTCCGGAAACCATGAATGACATCGAGCCCGAAGATGACAGGAATATGCAAGCGGGATTGTTCGACGGCGATCCGTTGAAAGGCATTGACCTCGCGCGCAGTGACGATGTTAAAAAGCGCGCCAACTTGGCCCTTTCGGATCATATCGTCGTAATCGGTGCGCCCCGTTCCCGGACCGGTGGGCTGGCCGGCGGAATATTGCACGAGTTGGCCCACCTTTTCTTGGAGGGTCATTTTTCGAAGAAGCTCTTCAATCTTCTTTTCGGTGTCTGGATTGGAGAGGCTTGCGCCGGCGGGCGTTCCGACGTGGCTTGGGAATTGCGCGAAAGACGGAGCGAGAACGGTACTAGCCAGGCCAAGGACAGCGGCCAAAACTGCGGAGCGATGCAGCAAGGAAGTCACGTTTTCAGAACTCCTGGTTACCTCTTGGATATCTCACCAGCCAGCGTTTGATTGCTCGACGATGACCGCCATCCAAATCGTGTTTGCTCCTGCGCCGTGATGAGCGAGAGTCTAATCAATGATCAAACTCCTGGAGACAGCCCACGTCAATCCACCACGGGAACCGCAAAATTCTTGGTCTCGCCGATCCCAAGGATTGGCGGAAGCATAGTAAACCGATTTATTAGGACACACAAGTGTCGATGAAAGGTTCGGCAGGCTTTATGAGGAAACGAAACGCTTGTTCCACTTTGGCACCTTGTGCGAAAATGCGAAGCAAGACACCCCTATGCCTCGTTCCAAGGTCGGTACCAATCCGCAGGTGCGAAAGCCAGCCGGACAAGGTGTCAGCCTGAAATCCCTCGCCGAGCACCTAGGACTTTCGCAGGCGGCGGTATCACTTGTCATCAATCGTTCGCCCGGCGCAAAATCAATTCCCCACCGCACGCAGGAACTCATCCGGCAAGCAGCCCGCGAGCTCAATTATCGGCCGAATCATCTGGCGAGATCTCTTCGGCAGCAGCGCAGTTACACGATCGGGGTGGTCGTGCCGGAAATCAGCGAAGGTTACGCTGCGCTCGTCATGTCGGGCATCGAGGACCATCTGCTGGAGGAGGGATACTTCTATTTCGTTGTAAGCCACCGCCATCGCGACGAACTCATCGAAGAATACCCCTTGCTGCTCCAACAGCGCGCGGTCGAAGGCCTGATTGCAGTCGACACGGCGATTTCGGAGGCAGTTCAAGTGCCTCTCGTGGCCGTTTCCGGGCATCGGGAAGTGCCCGGAGTCACGAACATTGTGCTGGATCATGCACGCGCGGCGACCCTGGCGCTCGAGCATCTCACAAAGCACGGGCACCGGCAGATGGCCTTTATTAAAGGCCAGGAGTTCAGTTCGGACACTGCCGTCCGGTGGGACTCAGTCCGCAGCGCCGCGGAGACATTCGGAATTGCCGTCAAGGACTGCTTGGTCGGGCAACTCGAAGGAGAGTCGTCTTCTCCAGAACTTGGGTATCAAGTCACGCGCAAACTCCTGGCGTCGGGCCAGCCATTTACCGCCCTATTCGCGTTCAATGACATTTCGGCGATTGGCGCGATCCAGGCTTTACGTGAAGCGGGGCGCCGCGTGCCGGAGGACGTTTCGGTGGTGGGGTTCGACGACATTCAGAGTGCGGCGTTTCAAAACCCGCCGTTGACCACAGTGCGTCAGCCTCTGCGAGAGATGGGCATGCTGGCCGCCGAGACGCTGCTCAAACGAATTGCTGCGCCCCCAAATGCTGCGTACCCCAAAGAGATTGTGGTCACTCCCGAATTGATCGTGCGGGGAACTACTGCGCCCTCACCGAAAGAACTTCGAAACTAAAGCTGCGGCAAAAACCAAGCACCTGAGACCGAGCAACGCGGTTAACGCTCACTCGGTGGCATCGATAGGATTCCTAATTCTACGGTCGTGTGGAGGCCGATTGAGAGCTTAGCTCTCTATATTGCTTGTTGCGTTCGCTCAGCCGGTGCGACGTCCGTTTAGCCAGCCACTGCTGGAACGATTCCATGTACACATAGAACACCGGAGTAAGATACAGCGTAACCAGTTGTGAAAACATCAGTCCGCCTACGACAGCCAGGCCCAGCGGGCGGCGCACAGAGGCGCCGGCGCCGATGCCGATGGCTATGGGCAGCGTGCCCATCAGCGCTGCCATCGTGGTCATCATGATGGGCCGGAACCGGATCAGGCAGCCGTGGTAGATGGCCTCCTCGGCGCTCTTGGCTCCCTTGCGCTGTGCTTCGATCGCAAAGTCAATCATCATGATGGCGTTCTTCTTCACAATACCGATAAGCATGATCACGCCAACGAATCCATAGAGATTGAGTTCAAGGTGAAAGAGTTGCAGCGTAAGCAGCGCGCCAAAAGCCGCCGAAGGCAGTCCGGAGAGAATCGTAATCGGGTGGATAAAGCTCTCGTAGAGAATTCCCAGCACAATGTAAATCACGAGAATGGCCAGCACCAGCAAGAGACCCAGTCCGGTTAGAGATGATTGGAAAGCGCGAGCCGTTCCCTGGAAAGTGGTGCTGATCTTGTCCGGCAGAGTCTCGCGCGCCAGGCGGTCCACCTCGCTCACGGCGTCACCCAACGCTACTGTTGGCCTCAAGTTGAACGAGACGGTTACCGCAGGCAGCTGTCCCAAGTGGTTGACGGTCAGCGGACCGACGGCCGGGATGAAACTTGCCACCGTGTTCAAAGGAACCAACTGGTTGTGACTGGACCGGATGTACAGCATAGAGAGCGCGCTCGGATCCAATTGATACTGTGGTTCGAGTTCGGTGATCACCCAGTATTCGTTGTTGGGCGCGTAGATCGTGGAGATTTGCCGCTGGCCGTACGCAGTGTAGAGGGCATCTTCAACCTGATTGGCTGTAATGCCCAGGGCCGACGCCTTGTCCCGGTCAATCTGAATCATCGCTTGAAGGTTCTTGATCTGTAGGTCGCTGGTGACGTCCTGCAAGCCAGGCAACGGCCGCATCTTCGTCTCGATGACAGTGGCGTTGTTGTAGAGTGCGTCCGTGTCAGGGCTCTGCAAGGTAAACTGATATTGGCTCTTCGTAAGCATGCCTCCAATTCGTATGGGAGGAGGGATCTGCATGAACACGCGGATACCCGGCACCACTGCCAGCTTTGGCCGAAACTCTTGAATAATCTCCTCTGCGGTAATGCGATGACCAAAGTGCGAGCCTAAGCTGCGGACTCCGCTTGACAGAAAAGCTACCGGGGAAAGCTTGTTCGCTAGCCAGTTGATTGCCGGGTTGGGCACCCATTGCCGTTCGTTCATCGGCTTCAACCGCATGAACATCCGTCCGGTGTTCAACGTGGCATTGGACCCGCCCGCACCGATAGAGGACATGAAGTTGGCAACGTTGGGGTCTTTCAGGACAATCGCATTCAAAGCCAGTTGATGTTGTCTCATGGCCTCGAAGGAGATATCTTGCCCGGCTTCGGTGAACACGAATATTTGTCCGGTGTCTTCGTTCGGCAAGAATCCCTTGGGGATCACCCAGAACTGCCAAACCGTGATGAGTAGGAGCACACCGGAGACGCCCATCACAAGCAGGCGATGGCGCAGCGCAAACTGCAGAGTCACCTCGTAGCCGTGAAGCATTCCCCGGAAAAAGCGTTCCAACGCCATGAACAGGCGGCCGTGCTTTTCCTGTTGCGGTGGCCGCAGGAAGCGGCTGCAAAGCATCGGCGTGAGTGTCAGTGAGACGAGACCTGATACGAGAATCGCCATTGCGATGACCACGGCAAATTCATGCAGCAAACGTCCAAGGATGCCGCTCATCAACAACACCGGCAGGAACACAACGGCGAGGGAGAGCGTCATTGAAAGGATTGTGAAGCTGATCTCCCGGGAGCCACTGTAAGCCGCCTCCGACACGGCTTCACCCATCTCCATGTGCCGGACAATGTTTTCCAGCATGACGATAGCGTCGTCCACGACAAAGCCCACGGAAAGTGTCAGGGCCATCAGCGACAGATTGTCAACCGTGTAGCCCAACTCGTACATCACCGCGAAGGTGCCAATGATGGACATGGGGAGGGCAAAGCTGGGAATCACGGTCGCTGACAGATTCCGAAGGAACAGGAAAATCACCAATACCACCAGGATAATTGCCAGAAACAGGGTGAACTTCACATCGTTGACCGAATCGCGGATTGAAACGGAACGGTCATATAGGATTTCCAGCTTGACCGACGGAGGCATCTGAGTGCGAAAAAAAGGCAGGAGTTTCTTAATGGAGTCCACCACTTCGACCGTGTTAGTACCGGGTTGGCGCTGGATTGCCAAGACGATGGCGCGTGTGTTGTTGAACCAACTCGCCACTTTGTCATTCTGCACGCTATCGATTGCACGCCCTATCTCCCGCAGGCGAACCGGCGAACCGTTGCGATAAGCCACGATCAGGGGGTCATAGTGAGATGCGTCGAAGAGCTGGCCACTGGCCTGCACCGTGAAAGCCTGTTGCGTCCCGTAGAGCGTGCCGGTCGGCAGGTTCACGTTCGAATTTGCCACTGCAGCAGCAGCTTCGTCGATTCCAATTTGGCGGTAGGCCAGGGCCTTCGGATCGAAGCGGATGTGTACGGCGTACTTCTGCGAACCGTAAACACCGACTTGAGCTACGCCGCTGACCATAGAGATACGCTGCGCCATCAGCGTTTCGGCGTATTCGTCCACTTGATAGAGCGGCAAAGTCGGCGAACTGAGTGAGAGATAGAG
>Ga0335077_10006068_pt1 | contig 14895 bp, 14 predicted proteins | sample Lox_Sample_31_FD_207151 | JGI IMG/M metagenome (GOLD analysis project Ga0335077, IMG submission 207151) | Soil microbial communities from Loxahatchee National Wildlife Refuge, Florida, United States - Lox_Sample_3.1 | ecosystem: Environmental > Terrestrial > Soil > Wetlands | place: USA... | reverse complement strand
TAGAAGTCGCTTGAAGTTGGTTGCTGGGAGCTTTACAGTGCTGAACATCGAGAGTCGCTGCAATCAACTAAAACTCGGACATCCTCTCCAGCAAGTTCAGCTAGGATAGATCTTGAGTAACCGTCCCAGTGTCTACCAACGGCATCCGCACCGGATTCCTTGGCGAAATCCTCTTCCCAAGCGCGAACCCGCACGAAGTTGGCTTCGAGGAAGCCCGTTTTGGCACAGCACTCGCCGAGATTGGTCTCACGTTTAAACACTGCCTGGATGTAAGCCGGTGAGGCCCTCGAAGCGACTGAAGTCTGCCACGTTCAGCGTAAGGATATGCTTGACGCCGTGAACATACATGGCCGCTGCCAGCCGTGCATCGTGAACCTGAACTCCCATGACTCCATGCTTCACGATAATTTCCCGCCACTCTCGGTAGGCACGCTCGCTTTCCGGCAGCAGGCTCATGCCTGCTTCGATCGCAAGGACCTCCCGCTCCGCCTCAGCAACGGACAAACCCAATCCGTTGCGCTGAGCAGGGCGCGTCATCGTATTCCACAGTTCCGCTATGTTCTGATGTGTATAGCACAGCGTCGTGCCTTGTTCCGCCAGGCGCGCAAGTGCCGCTGCAACAACCTCGTGCTGTGGATCCGAACGGCGGGTCATGCGCAGGAGAATATTGGTATCCACCAGGCACGAAGCAATCGCCATTTAGTCGTGATCCTGGTAGATCCATTCGCGGGAGATCGTTTCTGGCAACGGCGGGATCTTGTCGGAAAACTGAGCCAGAGAGTCTAGCCAAGCACGTATTTCGGCGCGCGTGCGCGGGTGCTCCGCTGAGGGTCGCGCTGCTGCTCGCTGAGCGAGAATGTCTTCGACGTATGCTTCCACTTGCATGCCCCGCGACTTCGCCTGCTCGGCGATCTCGTCAGGGACTTTGACCGTAATCTCCATACCAACAATGTAGCATGAAAGGCAGCAGGTGGCCTTGCAGCGTCGGCTCGGCTATGATCATTCTCAATCAGCCCCCAGGATTCGTCCATGACAACGTGGGCCTGTCAAAAGGAGCCTAAATCAGAGGCTGCCAGCACCACGTCCGATGGCCGCTTCTGGGAGGCCCAAGCCGCGTAAGTGCGTGAGGAATCCAACACGACAGTCATCCAAAACTGCTGGGAGCACTTGATCAGGCTGCGACATCGATCTCGAATTGCGTCCGGGGACTGTTATGTGCAATCCGGGCCCCCGGCACCATCGATACTGCCAGGCCCAACAAAATCCCACGTGCCCTAAGCTAGAGCATTTCCATAAATGATGCAGCGTACTTGGCGCTAAAAAAGAAGCCTTTGCAGTCGGCGGTTGAGATCGCTTGGAAAACTCCTTGGGCGGCTTCGTGTAGTTCGATTTCACTGCGTGGAGCGCGGTTGCACAGAAATTGCTTGATTTTGCTCCACATCCGCTCGATGGGGTTGCAATCCGGAGAGTTGGGCGGCAGGTATAGAAGCCGTGCGCCGCGGGAGTGGATGGCTTCCTGCACGCCGCGGATTTTGTGGGTGGTCAGATTGTCTGCTTCGGCGGATAGTTCTTGAGCAACTTGGCCATGGCCTTGTCGAGGTTCTTCTGGTTCTTTTCTTGGTTCGAACTTGGGTCAATGGTTTTGGTGGCATTTCCGATCCACACGAGTTGCTTTGTCGCAGGATCGTAAAGATCGAGAACGAGTGTCCCGACATTGATGGTCGAACTCTGGGCTGATGCCATTCCGCCCCAGCGGACACCGCCGCCCATGCCGTAGGCGTTCCATTGCTTTTCCTGGTCCACAGCGGTGGCCGCGGACTTGTATGCGCGCTACTGCGAGAAAGCGACCAAGGACCTCGGCGACGTGGTCGGATATGCGTCGACCATGAACGAACCGGATGTTCCCCAACTGCTGAACTGGTTCAGCTTGCCCGGAGGGCCGGCGGGAATGAGCATGGCTGAGACAATGCAGGCCGGCCTGGCGAACGTGCGGATGAAATTGAATGCGCCGGAGTTTGCCGACATTTCATGGGTGACACCAGAGAAATACGCGATGGCTTGCTGGCAGCGCATGCCAAAGGCATGAACGCGATGAAGGCGGCGCGGCCCGACATGCCGAAGAGATTCAATCTCGCGATGACAGACGACCAAACGGCACCTGAGGACAGCCATCTGGAAGAAAAGCGGGCCGACGTATATCGGCCGTGGCTGGAAGCTGCCCGGCATTGCGACTACATGGGCGCGCAGACGTATTCCCGGTCCATCGTGGGAAAGAAGGATTTGCCGCCGCCAATAGGTGCGGAACTGACGCAGATGGGAATGGGGTTTTATCCGGAGTGCGTGGAACACGTAGTGCGGTATGCCAGCAAAGCAACCAAGGTGCCGATTATCGTGACCGAGAACGGCATTGCCGCCGAGGATGACAGACTGCCCGGTTTCTCCATCGCTGTGGTTCAGCTGTGATTCGGCACACTCCCCGGGGCTCACTGACGGCACTCGCCTACAAATTGATCATCGGAAAGCCGGAGCAAAGGGCGCAGCGGTGCTGTGCCCCATGACTATGCCATGCGAGTTGGCCGCCGGAGAAATTGTTACCAGATGCGGACGCGGTCGGCGGAGGCCAGGTAGAGTTTGTCGCCGGGTTGGACCTGAAAGGCGGCGTACCAAGCGTCTATGTTGCGAACCGTGGCGGCGCGATATTGCGCCGGGGCGTGCGGGTCGGTGAGGACTTGTTGACGAAAGGCGGCTTCGCGGGATTTGGAACCCCAGTTCTGGGCGAAAGCGACGAAGAATTGCTGCTCGCCAGTGAAGCCGTCCTGAACGGGAGCAGATTTCCCGGCGAGCGAGGCGCGGTAGCTATCCAGGGCAGCCGAGATTCCGGCAACATCGGCGATGTTTTCGGCAAGAGTCTGCTTGCCGTTGACGGAGATGTCGGGGAATGGCTTGTAGGTGTCGTATTGCGCCGCGAGCCGGGCGGTAACTTCTTCAAAATGCTTGAGGTCGGCGGGGGTCCACCAATTGCGGACGCGCCCCTGCGCGTCGAAGGCGCTGCCCTCTGTGTCAAACGTGTGGCTGATTTCATGGCCGATGACAGTGCCGATGGCGCCGTAGTTGAAGGCGTCCGGGGCCTTGGGATCGAAAAATGGTGGTTGAAGAATGGCGGCGGGAAAATTCAGGGCATTTTGCAGAGGAAGATTCACAGCGTTGACGGTTTGCGGCGTCATCGACCAGGCTTTACGATCGATGGGTTTACCCAGCAGGGCGAGATCGCGCTGGTAATCGGATAAGCGGCCGCGCCATACATTCCCGAAAATGTCGCTTGGCTTCACCTCGTACGAGGAATAATCCTTCCAGGATTCCGGATAGCCGATACCGACATAGAGGGTGGAGAGTTTGGCCTTGGCTTCGGCCTTGGTTGTGGGATCCATCCAAGGAAGGGCGTCGATGCGCTTGCGGAAGGCTTCGATAAGATTGGCGACCATGGCTTGGGCCTGCGCCTTGGCTTCGGGCGGGAAATATTTCTGAGCGTAAATCTGGCCTACGGCATCGCCGAGGAACGCATTGACAACAGCGACGCCCCGCTGCCAGCGCGGAAGTTGCTGCTGCGCGCCGCTCAGGGCCTTTCCAAAAAAGGCAAAGCGTTCATCGGCAAGAGCTTTGGGCAAGAGACCGCCGTAGGCTTCGATCAGATGATAGGCAAGCCAGTCTTTCCAGGTGTCCAGCGGAGTGGAAGCAACAAGAGCAGACTCCGCGGTGAATGCGGTGGGCTGCCAGACTAGAAAGCTGGATTGCCTGGTGAGGCCGGCGCCACGGAAATATTCGGACCAATCGAGGCCGGGAGCTTTGGCTACAAAATCGGCCTGAGACCAGGGATTGTTGGCTTTGTGGATGTCTTCATTTTCGGCGAGGCTGAGATGCTTTTCGGCGATGGCGTGCTCGAGATCGATGATGCGCTTGGCGCGTTGGTCCGGGTCGGAAAAGCCGGCGAGCTTCAACATGGCAGCGATGTGAGCAAGGTACTCGGCGCGGAGATTGCGCATGCGCTCGCTGTCGGAGAGATAATACTCGCGGTCGGGGAGCTGGAGGCCGCCCTGCAGGATGTAGGCGGTGTAGTGTTCCGGATCATTGAAGCTGGGCGCGACCCATAAGCCAAACAGATTGGCGGTCTGAAAGTTGGTGTTATTGAGGGCGTCGACGTCGGTACGGAGAGTCTGGCCGAGGGCGAAGGCGAGTTCGCGTTTGTCGCGGATGGCGGCGATGGCCTCGAGATGGGGACGAAGTGGGGCAAGGCCTCGGGCCTCAATGGCGGCCTCATCCATGTAAGAGTTGTACAGATCGGCGATTTTGCGCTGCGCGGAGACCGGAGATGGGTTGGACTTCGCGATGTCTGCGATCAAGTCGGAGGTGCGTTTGCTGCTGAGCGTGTCCAAAGACGTGAAGACGCCGATACGAGCGCGGTCGGGAGGGATTTCCGTGCGTTTGATCCAGTCGCCATTGGCGTAGGAATAGAAATCGTCGCCGGGCTTGACGGAGCGGTCCATGTTGGCGACGGCGATGCCGTGGGTTTCAGGCTGCGAAGGATTTTGCGCGGCAAGAGGAAGCAGGGCGAGAGCGAGAGAAGCGAGTGCGACACACAAAGATATCCATTTGGAATGCTTGCTTGAAAGATTCATCCGGTAACCCCTAGGCGGCCGCAAGGAGTCGATGCGGCCGGTTCTTGCCCAGTATAGATGCGGAAGAAGGCGGGAAGGTAATCAGTGGCCGGGGAGTCTAGAAGTTGAAGTCCCCATCGATGCGCCAGAGGCGGCCAACAGAATTGTAAAAGACGCCGTAGTTGGGGGAGGCGAAGTACTGCTGGACGTCGCGCGGATTGTAATGGTTGGTGACATCGATGACCTTTAGGCCGCCGAGGAACTGAATGCGATGGCCACGGAATTTGAAATCGAAGGGATATTGGAGTTTCAGGTCAAGGCTCGCGAAGGCAGGAAAACGGCCGGCTTCATTGCGCCGGCCGATGTAGTTCCAGTTGGCATCGAGCCTTGAATACGGGAAACCAGTGTGGGCATCGAGAATGGGAACAAATTGGAACTTGTAGGGGAGAGCGATGATGCCCCAGAAGAGGACGCGATTGGGTGCGTCGCTGGGAAGCGGGCCGTATTGGTTGGGGCGGATGAGGGGATAGGGGACATTGCCGAAAAACTGGTTGTAGTCGTTGAGTTCGCCGCGGGCCCGGGAGCGAACGTAGCTGGCAACGAGGCTGGTGCGCTCGCTGGGATTCCATCGAAGCATGGCGAGAAATTCGTCATAGGTCTGCTGGCCGGAGTTGAGAAGTTGGAGTTGGGCTGACTTTTGAGGAGTGGACGGGAGCGGATTGAGAAAGAATTCGCGGTGGCCTTCCCTATGCTCGTAGCCGAGGCGGAGGAGGAGATTCGCACGGAGCCGGCGATCGAACTGGAGCGTGGCGCCGAGACTGCAAGGCAGACGGAGTCTGCCGTTGGGAGTGACGATGACGTGGGTAAACGTCGTGGGGCCATCGACGATGGTGCCGCCGTCGGCAGCGAATTGAGTGATGGTCTGCGCGGGGATGGAGGGGAAAATCGCGACGTTGAGAGGGATTTTGTCGTAGAAGAGGCCAATGCCTCCGCGAATGGCCGTGCGATTGTCTTTGGTGGGTACGAAGACGAAGCCAAGGCGAGGCGCGGCATTGAGGGATTCGGAGGAAAGGCTGTCGTGCTCCAAGCGAAAGCCGAGGTCGAGGCTGAAGCGGGGATGGAGCTGCCAGTTGTCCTGCGCGAAGATGGCGACATTGTTTTTGGCGGCGGATGAGGGAAGCTCGGAGCCATAGCTGATTTGTGTGGCGAGAGTTTGGTCTTCGCGAAGGACGTTGACAGGCAGATTGGAAACGACGCCATCGAAGGTGGAACGCGAGAAGGCGTAGCCCAGAGTGAGGAGATGGCGGCCGCGAAAATTGAGCGGGCGAAGATGAAGCGCTTGCGTCCATTGGAAGAGCCAAGTGTCGCGGCGCTGCGACTCGAAGAAGCCGCCGGAGTTTTGTTCGGGAAAGAGGGTCATAAGGCCCGGCCCGGAATCGGCGGGAAACTGGTGGGAATTGAGCTGTTTGAGGGCGAAGAGGGATTGCAGGAATCCGCCATTTGAGAGAATCCAGCGACCCGAAATGGAGGAAAAGAAGCCGCGCTGGCGATAGTCAGCGGTGACGGGCTGCGGGTTGAAGGTGTCGATGTTGCCGTAGGTGTTTTGCGGGTCGAGGGTGAGCATGGCGGTCACACGATGGCTGGGATTGGCGTCCCAGTCGAGCTGGGTTTGCGTGCTGACGCGTTCGTCGATGCGGATGTTGTCAGGATTGGGGAGTGAGGGAGTGCGGATGGTGTCGTAACCATAGTAGAGGGACTGGAAGAGATAGAGCCTGCCTTTGATGAGCGGGCCGGAAAACGCGAGGTGAGGGGTGAAACTCTCGACGCCGTGAATGCGGTAATCGATCCAGCGGAATCGAGGGATGGGATCCTCGAAGAGCCATTTCCATTCGTCGCCGCCTCCACGCGTGGTGACTTCAATGACGCCACTGGAGAAGCCACCGTACTCGGCGGAAAAGGGATTGGAGAGGACACGCATGGAATCGACAGCCGCGGTGGGAAGGCGAAGAGCGGGCTGGCCGGTGAAGGGATCACCGATGGAGGCATTGTTGATGAGCGCGGCGGTTTGATTGGCGTTCCCGCCCTTGATGCGAATGAGGCCGTCGGGGCCCCGGAGCACCCCGGGAAGAAGGGGAAGAGCTTCCCGGAAGTCGTCGTTGAGGCGGACGAGGGATTTGAGTGCGGCGGTGGTAAGGGTTTGCACACCGCCCGAGCTGGAGGTGGTGTCGATGCCTGTGGGATTGGCGGATACGGTGATGGATTCAGATTGTTTTTGGGGAGCGAGTTCGAAATCGACCGTAAGAGGTTTATCAGCGGTCAGAGTGACGCGCTTGTCAGCTGGCTCAAAACCAGCAAGCGTGACAGTGAGTTCGTATTCGCCGGAGAGGATTCCAGCAAACGCGTATTGGCCAAGATTGTTGGACACCGTGGAGAGTTCCTTGCCGGACGAGAGATTCTTCAGGGTGATGCGGGCGTTGGGCCAGAGAGTTTGGACGTGGTTGGCTTCGATGGTGAAAATAGTGCCGGAAAGGCGGGCGGTGGAAGCCGAGGCAAGCGGGAGGTATAGGAAGCAAGGCAAGGATAGGAGGAAAAGGAGGAAGAGTGGCCTAGAAAAGCCCCGGCACGAAGATTGGAACGAGGTGGAGCAACACAGCGGCAGCATGAAAATGATCGTCCAGCAGTGGGATGAGCGACAGAGGCGAAGCGTTGCGCGACAAGGAAGAATTCTGGCACAGAAGCAAGCGCGGCGAGGAGTGCGCGGTCACATTTGGAGGGGGCGGAGGTTCGGCACGGGGCGGGCGTCGCGGTAGAGGCGGTAGGCCAGGCAGAACACGACGGAGAGCATGCCGAGCCAGCCTAGTTGACGCATGAAATGGCCGATTCTCTGGTCGTACACGAGAACTCCCCATTGGCCGAAGAGTAGGGTCCAATCGCTTTCGTCGGAATTGACCAGCGGCAGGGCGGCGGTGCGCGCGTCGGCCATGTAGGTGCCGATGTAGAGGAAATTTTCAAAGAACCAGAAGAGAGAAAAGGCGAGGCCGTAGGTTTGACGGCGGAAAAAGAAAACAGCGGCGCAGAGCAAAGGAACCAGGAGTTCGGCGAGCGTGCCGCCGAGAAGCATCAGTGTGTTGCCACCCCAGCTGAAGGCCGGGTGCCCGGCCTCATGAATCATGAGATTCGCGTAATCGGGGAACAGAAAACCCGAGGTGTCGCGCCAGGCGTAGACGAGAAACAGAAAATAGAAGGCGAGAACGGTGCCGCCGCCGATGCGGGAGACACGGGTCCATTGGTCGGGACGGTCGAGAGGAAGCTGCATGAGATGAGCGTAGCAGCGAGGAGAAAAGGGGGTTTGGCGAATTAGAAGGAGTGTTCCGTCGGAGGCACGGAGGGGAGAGCTATGAGAGTTCAAGAGTTCAAAAGAATTGAGCCGCACCTGCAGGCGCGGCTGTGCCAGGGGCTATGGATCTTTGAGAGAGGTGTCGGTAGCTGAGGCGGTGATGAGACGGGCGCCACGATTAAAGGTGAGGTAGAGGAAGCCCCATTGAATGAAGACGAGGACGCGGCTCTGGAATTCGACGATGTACATGAGATGGATGAAGAGCCAGACAAGCCAGGCGGGAAGGCCCGAGATGTGGATGCCGAAGATATTGGCGACAGCGGCGGCGCGGCCGATGACGGCCATGTCGCCCTTGTTGAAATAGCGGAAAGGCGAAGGAGCGGACTTGCCGGAGAGGCGAGCGAGGATGATTTTGCCGACGTAGCGGCCACCTTGAATGGCGACCTGAGCGACGCCCGGGAGAGGCTTGCCTTCTTCATCGAGGCAGTGTGCAAGATCGCCGGCGATGAAGATGTCCGGGAAATTGGGGATGCTGAGATCGGGATTGACCTTGATTTTGCCGGTGCGGTCGGTTTCGGCGTGGGTGCGCTCGGCGACGCGGCGGCCAAAGGGCGTGGCGTCGACCCCGCCGGTCCAGAGAATGGTTTTGGCATCGAGATGAGCGGAGGTGTCGCCTTTTTCGAAGTCGAGACCGTCGGCAGTGATGTTGGTGACAAAGGCGTTGTTGTGGACTTCCACGCCGAGCCGGGTAACGAGTGCTTCGGCTTTGGCGGAGAGATCTTCGGGATAGGCGCCCAGCACGCGCGGGCCACCTTCCATGAGGATGATGCGGGCTTCCTGGGGACGGATGCGGCGAAAGTCGTTTCGCAGCGTTTCGCGAGCGATTTCCGCGAGAGCGCCGGCGAGTTCCAGGCCGGTGGCGCCCGCACCAACGATGACAAAGGTAAGCCACGAGCGGGCTTCGGCTTCCGTGGCGGCGCGCTCGGCGCGTTCGAAGGCGAAGAGAAGCTTGTGACGGATGGCGGTTGCCTCCTCAATGGTTTTGAGGCTGAGGGCGACTTCGCGCCATTGATTTTTGCCGTAGTAGGAAGTTTGGGAGCCGGTGGCAATCAGGAGAATGTCGTAAGGGAAGACGGCGCCGTCACTGAGGGTGACGTACTTGGCGATGGGGTCGAGGTCGGCGGCTTCACCCAGAAGGACTTCTGTATTCTTCTGGCGGCTGAGGACAGAGCGAAGAGGCGCGGCGATTTCCCCGGGAGAGAGCGAGCCCGTAGCGACCTGATAGAGAAGAGGCTGAAAGAGGTGGAAGTTGCGTTTGTCGATGAGAGTGATCTGAGCGTTGGCGCGCTTGAGAGTTTGCACGGCAACCAGGCCGCCGAAACCGCCGCCGAGAATGAGGATGCGTGGTTGGTTGGGCATTGACGTACGCCCTCCTGTAGGAGTTGCGGATGTTCTGGCCGGTCTCATGGCCGGTCGCTGCATGGCTCCGGAAAGCGGTCCCTACAGAGCCCTCATATTGTGCCTTAGGGCTGGGGTGTTCCATTATTTAGATGATGGGAATGGTACCGAGTCACAGGGCCATGCGCGCGCAGATGGAACGGGACGCCGTGCGGCTGCTGTGCTCCGACCTGATTCCGCCGGAGGCTCGGATGCAATTGGCAGGATTGCTGAAGGACGTCGTGTTTGAGGAAATGTTGCACCGGGTGATTTATGAGGAAATCGTGGCGATGGGTCAGGTGGGGGCGCGGACACTGCGCGAGCTGCTGCCGGACCGGGTGACGCTACGCGGTTTTCCAGACTCTGGCCTGAAGGGACTCCTGGCACGGGACGGCGCGCAGGATGAAGACATCGACCGCTGGTTCGAGAGTCTGCTGGATTTGACCGAGGAGCCACCTGCGGAAGACAAGAAAGCGCTAGGGCGATCGGCGTGAGCTGGAGCGCGCGCAAGTGGTCCTGCCTCGTGGAGGCGGTGGCGTTCGCGGGATTTGTTGCGCTTTACATCTGGCAGTTGGCGGCACCCGAGTCGTGGTGGGTGATGCTCGTGTGGCTGGCCGCGAGTTTTTTGGCGCGGCGGGATACGCCAAAAAGTATGGGTTGGAGGGGCGACAATGTGTGGCCGGCGGCAAAACGGGCGGCGTGGTTTTTCGGGACTAGTTCCCTGCTGATATGTGGGGCGGGGTTGTTTCTGGGAATGCTGCACCGTTTGCCATCGCACTTGATCGAGCCGCGGCGATTCGGGGGTTACCTAGCGTTTTGTCTGTTGCAGCAGGTAGGGCTGAACTCGTTTTTGACGAACCGGCTGCTGGGAGCGTTTGATAAGCCGGCGCCTACGGCAATCGTGGCGGGAATTCTGTTTGGGGTACTGCATTGGCCGAACCCCGTGTTGGTGCCGCTGACGCTTGCGGGTGGAGTGGGAATGGCGTGGCTGTTCGCGAAGGAGAGGAACATCTTAGTGTTGGCGCTGGGGCAGGCGATTTTGGGGGCGCTGGTCTGGTGGGCGTTTCCGGTCGCGTGGCATCATTCGATGAGAGTGGGGCCAGGATTTGCGGAGTTTCGGTTGAAGTAGCAGAGAGGAGTTCTCACAAAGATCACGGAAAACGGAACACAGAAATAGAAATTGGGGAGAGGGGAAAGGCATTCGTGTCATTGTGCTCTCCGTTTTTCTGTTTTCTACTTTGCGTTTTCTATCTGTTTTGGGTAGGGAAAGCGACGAAGGAGAAGAGTATCCAGAGCGATCAGGCCGGGGCCAAAGATGAGGATGAGGAGAGCAGCGAAGAGGATTGTGTAAGGCGCAGCGGTAGTGAATTTGTCGGGGTCGGAGAGGATGGAGAAGAGGGCTTCGCGGTCAGCGGTCAGATAGGCCATAAACATGTCAATGGAAATTACGAGGCCTACAAAACGAGATAGGAGACCCAAAGCGAGGAGCCCCCCGCCGACGCATTCCACCGTGGCGACGAAAGCGGCAGTGAAGCCGGGAGCGGGGAGATTCAGGCTGGCAATGAATTCGGTGACGTGAGAAAGATTCTGGAGTTTGCCCCAGCCGTTCTGGGCGAGTTGGAGTCCCCAGTAGAGGCGGACGAAGAGCAAGAAGGGCGATTGGAGCGTGCCGGCGGCGCGGGCGGCCGCGGAGTAGAGCTTGCGGATCAAGGCGATGAGCGAGTTCATGAGTCATGCTCCTTCGTGAACGGCGATTCGCGTAAAGTTATCAGAGTCCTGAGACTGCCACAGGTTACAGAGGAACCCGCACAAGGTAGAAATGTCAAAGCTCGACACGCGGCACCTGCCGGGTGGGGCGAGCGGTGCGTCGCCCCTAAATGAAACAGCCGCAGGCTCGATGCTGACGCCCCGGCCCTACATCGGCACAATCTGGCAGGTCTGAAGACCGTCTGCCACACAATCAAAGATCGTGGCGTAAAGCCACCTCGCAAGCGGACGACGGACGGGGCAAACAGGAGCGCTGGCATCGGAGCCGGCGCTAAGCGTCCACGAACCAGCCGAGGGAGGACCAGTTGCGGAACCAGGCGGCGGCATGGGCGGCGCGCTCGCCCGCGGATATCTTGCTGGAGCGGAAGCCGGCGACAATGGCGCGCTCGAGGGTGTGGCCTTTTTGCAGCGCGCTCAGGATGGCGAACTCTTCCTTATCGAGGCGACGGAAGTAGACGGTGTTATCCAGGCGATGGATTGCGAGATAGACGGGTGCGGGCTTGAGGCGTGCGACGGCGGAAACCTTCTTACGCTTTTGCCGCTCGGCCATGGCGTTGCTGGCAACGTTGGTGGAGGCGTCATGCTTGATGTCGAGGAGGAGATCGTCGACGGGATAGCGCAAGTCAAGAAGGCAAATGTAGGGCTGCAGGCGGAGGCGAAGCTTGGCGGGATCCAGAGTCTCCTCCAGGGCTAAAGCTTCTTCCCTTTTCCTGACACCAATGTCGGACCTGAAGGTCCGACCCCCTAGAGGGGTGGCCTCGTGGCGGTTGCGCACGGCCCGGCCTTCAGCCCCGCCCCTACGGGTCAGGGACTCGGCGGTAATGGGCGGCTCCGTGGCTGAGTCGAAGGTTTCGATTTCTGCCCATTCGAGGCGAACCATGTCGACGGCGAGCTGCTGGCGGCCGCGGGCGTGCTGCGGGTGTTTGCGCAACCAAGATTCGAGGCGCGAGCCGAGATCGCGCATCGTGTAAGACCGCGAGGGGCAATCGGTGAGATAAGCATGCGCGACGGCATCAAAGCGGCGATCGCCGAGAATCGCGCGAAGACCGGGAAAATCGTCAGAGAAGGCATCGAGGACGCGGAACCAGTATTGGCGATTGTAGACTTCCAGGCGTTCGAAGGAGGTAAGGCGGTCGTTTGGTTTGATGATTTTGCGTGCGACGGTAGAAAGAGAGCGGCCGTCGGGAGCGACGCGGCGCATACGCTCGGAGCGGGTGAGCGGGGTCATGACCGCTCGGGCCACCTGGCGCTGTAGAGCGAGGAGATTCATACGGCCGTCGCCAGGGAGGCGCTGGCCAGATATTTGTTGGCCTTGAGTGCCTCGTTGTGGACTTCGTCGAAAGGGGGGATGCGGTCGTCCCACTCAAGGAGCGTGGCCGTGTGGCCGACACGCTGGATGGCGCGATCGTACAGTTTCCAGACGGGATCGATGACCGGATGGTCGTGCGTGTCGAGAATGTATTTGCGGTATCTGGAGTGGCCAGCGATGTGAATTTGCGCGACACGATGGGCGGGGACGGCGTTGACGTAATCGAGCGGATTGAAGCGGTGATTTTGCGAAGAGACGTAGATATTGTTGACGTCGAGAAGAATGCCACAATCTGCGCGCTCGACCACTTCATTGAGGAATTGCCACTCGGTCATTTCAGAGACGTGATACTCGGCGTAGCTGCTGACGTTTTCGACGACCACAGGGACTTCGAGATAGTCGCGGACTTCGCGGATTTTCTGTGCGGTGACGCGGGCGGCTTCAAAAGTGTAGGGCATGGGGAGAAGATCGTGGGTGTAGCGACCGTCGACGCTGCCCCAGCAGAGGTGGTCGGAGAGCCAAGGAGTTTTGGTGCGGCGAACGAGATTCTTGAGGCGGCGCAGATGTTCGCGATTGAGTTTTTCGGCAGAGCCGAAGTACATGGAGACGCCGTGCTGGACGACTTTGTATTGCTCGAGAATCTGGTCGAGGATTTCGAGGGGGCGACCGCCATTCACCATGAAATTTTCGGAGATGATCTCGAACCAGTCACAAAAGGGTTTGCGGGCGAGGATGTGGTCGTAGTGCGGGATGCGCAGGCCGATCCCGACGCCATAGGTGGTGAAGTTGTTGAAGCGATTAGCGGGCATCCCGAAACTCCGATTATTAGAACTTCTTGAAAGCGAAAACTAATTCATCAGGTGCTGAAGCCGCGTTCGTTATTCGCGATCCAATACCGGAGCCAGAGCTCTGACTCCTTGTGCCCCTTCGGCAATGTTGGTTCAGCGAGTCCTCACTCCGAAAAGAATAAGCGATCAGGGGTATAGGCCTCGGGAGGAGGGCAGACCTGGGCTGCCTACCCTCCCCTGAAGTGAACGGTGAAAGGTGAACAGGAGACTACTGCTTTTTCTTCTCGTCGGGCATCTTTGAGCCGTCGGTGGCACAACCGCCCTTGCCCTTGCAGCTATTCTTGCCCTTGCAGCCATTGTCGCCGCTCTTGCAGCCGCCCTTGCCTTTGCAGGAGTTCTGGCCCTTACAGGCGTGCTTTTCAGCGGCCTTGCTGTCGTCCTTCTTATCCTTATCCTGCAAGGACGAGAAGGAGGACTTGGCTGTGGAGAGCACGGTGGAAGCCCGAACGGCTGCCCCGGTGCCCGCCAGCAGGCCGGCGACGGCCGCACTGGTGATGATAGCCTTGGTGGTCTTTGTCATGGATACGTTTTCCCTCCAGTAAGATGTGAAGCCAAACATTACTTTTCGGACACAGCCCGTCCGATACGCCGCTGAGTGGAAATCGTCCGGATGGATTGCGCGAAGAGCCGGCGAAGGCCGGAAACCCGTCAAGGATCGCGAACCCAAGAGGCCGAAAAGCGACTGCCCCCGTATGAGCAGGGAAGCGGGGTAAAGTTACACCAGGAGGCGGGAAAAAGGTAGAAAAAATAGAGGTTGTGGAAAAGTGGTTCGGGCCGCAACTGACCCGAAAAGAGGTTGTTACCTTTTGGGGATGTGGATATCCGATAGAGCAGGCTGGATTGGGGGATGGCTCCAAAGTTTAAGGCAAAATGAAAGCACCGGCAGCAAACGAGGTGACCTTGATTGCCCGGATCGTGGCCGGGGAAACGGAGCTTTTCCATGACCTGATCCAGCCGTACGAAAAGCTGGTGTACGTGACGATCTTCGCGATTGTGAAGAACGAGACGGAGGCGGAGGACGGCGCGCAGGAGACCATGATCAGCGCGTTCCGAAACCTGAAGAGCTTTCGAGGCGAGGCGAAGTTCAGCACGTGGCTGGTGACGATTGCGATGAATGAGGCGCGAAAGCGCCTGCGAAAAGCAAAGGTGGCGGCGGAAGACTCGCTGGACGCAACAGGGGAGGAAGGGGAGGGCGACTATACACCGGCAGTGCTGACAGATTGGCGAGAGATTCCGCTGGAGGCGCTGGAGAAGAAGGAGTTACGAGAGAAGCTGAGACAAGCTGTGGGGACGCTGCCGGAAAAATACCGGGAAGTATTTGTGTTGAGGGATATTGAGGAATTGAATCAGGAAGAGACCGCGGCGGCGTTGGGAATCAACGTGACGCTGGTGAAGGTGAGACTGCACCGGGCACGGATGATGATGCAGAAACTGCTCGTGCCTTACCTGAAGAACGAGGCGCCGGCGCGGGGAGGATTCTTCCGAAGGTGGTTGGCATGAAGCTGGAATGCAAACACGTCTGGGAGCACATTTCCGGCTACCTGG
>Ga0335077_10006067_pt1 | contig 14895 bp, 11 predicted proteins | sample Lox_Sample_31_FD_207151 | JGI IMG/M metagenome (GOLD analysis project Ga0335077, IMG submission 207151) | Soil microbial communities from Loxahatchee National Wildlife Refuge, Florida, United States - Lox_Sample_3.1 | ecosystem: Environmental > Terrestrial > Soil > Wetlands | place: USA... | reverse complement strand
CGGGCGGACCGCTGAAAGGACGATCCATGAATCCTGCCGACGTCGCGCAGTCGGTCGCACCGCTGACATCCGGTAATCTGTCGCTATTCCATCTGTTCCTGCATGCCCACTGGATCGTCGAGTCGGTCATGGTTGGTTTGCTGGTCTGCTCGGTCTGGGTCTGGGCCATCGCCATCGACAAGACCTTCTTGTTTTCCCGCCTGCGGCGCGCCGGCGACCGTTTCGAGCAAGCGTTCTGGTCCGGCCAGTCGCTGGAGGAACTTTACAATTCGCTGTCGACGCAGCCGACGCATTCGACCGGCGTCCTGTTCGTCGCCGCGATGCGCGAATGGAAGCGCAGTCTCGAAGGCCATGCCCGATCCTTCGCCGGGCTGCAGATGCGCATCGAGAAAGTCATGGATGTCGCTATTGCCCGCGAGGTCGAGCACATGGAGCGCCGGCTTCTGGTGCTGGCAACGGTCGGTTCGGCCGGCCCCTTCATCGGCCTGTTCGGCACCGTCGCCGGCATCATGACGAGTTTCCAGTCGATCGCGGCCTCGCAGAACACCTCACTTGCGGTGGTCGCCCCCGGTATTGCCGAAGCGCTGTTTGCGACCGCAATCGGCCTCGTTGCCGCCATTCCAGCGACGATTTTCTATAATAAGTTCATCAGTGAGGTGAACCGGCAGGCCCAGCGCCTTGAAGGCTTTGCCGACGAATTCACCGCGATCCTGTCGCGGCAGATCGACGAGCGCGGCTAGGGGACGGTCATGGCGGCCAACATCGTCAGCGCGGCTTCGAGCGGCGGCCACAGGCGCCGCCGCCGTCCCGTCATGAGCGAAATCAATGTGACGCCCTTCGTCGACGTCATGCTGGTGTTGCTCATCGTGTTCATGGTGTCGGCGCCGCTGCTCACCGTCGGCGTGCCAATCGAGCTGCCGCAAAGCCAGGCCAAAGCGCTGCAGCAGGACAATGAGCCGCTCACCGTGTCGGTGAACGACTCGGGCCAGATTTTCCTGCAGAACAGCGAGATCAAGATCGAAGACCTGCTGCCTAAGCTCAAGGCCATTGCCGACGCCCGGCGCGGCACCGACGAGCAGATCTATGTCCGTGGCGACAGGAAGGTCGATTACGGTACGATGATGCGCGTGATGGGACGCCTGTCGGCGGCCGGCTACCATCGGGTCGCGCTGGTCACCGAGGTGGAGCAGGGTGGAGGATGAAGCCCGGCCTGACGATATCGTGCGTTGGCCATGCTGGCGCGCTGGCTCTGGCAATCGTGGCGATCTCGGCGCAGCCGATGCAGGCGCCGCCGGTCGCCGCGCTGCCGGTATCATTCATTTCGGACAAGGACTTCACGCAGCTCACCCAGGGCGTGAAGAATCCGCCCCAGCTCAAGGTCGAAGACCCAAAACCGCTCGCCGACAAGGTCGACACGCCGAAGCCGGTGAAGCAGCTCGCGCCCAAAGTCGCCGATAAGCCGGAAATCACGACCGACGCCTCTGCCACCAAGCCGCAGCCGAAGAGCCAGCCGAAGCCCGCCGAGAAGCCCGACAAGGCGAAGCCCGATACCAAGCTCGACCAGATCGCCGATCTGCTCAAAAAGGACGATTCCAAAAAACCGGCGAAGCCTAACGACAAACCCGACAGCCCGGCGCGCGACACGCCGAAATTCAACGCCGATCAGGTCGCGGCCCTGCTTGACAAGCGTGAGCCGCGCCGTGAGGTCGCCGCAGCCGAAACGCTCAACGACAAAGCGAGCCTCGGCGCGGTTACCGGCGCGCCTTCGGCACAATTGTCGCAAAGCGAAATCGACGCCTTGCGCCGGCGCATCAGCGACTGCTGGAATCCCCCCGCCGGCGTCGATGCGGCGAGCAAAATTTATGTTGTGCTGCGCGTGCTGTTCAAGCCGGACGGTTCGCTCGCCCGCGATCCGGTCGTCGTCGAAGGCACCGCCTCCGCACTCGGCCCGGCGCTTGCTGAAAGCGGTACCCGCGCCCTGTTGCGCTGCCAGCCGTTCACCATGCTCAAACCCGAGCATTACGATCAATGGAAAGACATTGAACTCAAATTCGATCCGCACGAACTGCTCGGTGGCTGACCCGGTCGCAATCATGCCGCTCGCTTCGCTCCCCGGCGTCGCGTCGCGCGCGCACCTGACGCGGCGCGGCGCGCTGGTGTTCGGGGCGGCGCTGACTGGCGTCGCGCTTTCGGCGCGCTACGCCCAAGCGGTGGTGCGGCTCGACATCACAGAAGGCAATGTCCAGCCACTGCCGATCGCAATTCCGAATTTCCTCGGCGGCGGGCAGGGCGACGACGATGCCGCGCTCGGCGTCACGCAGATCATCACCGCGAACCTGCAACGCAGCGGCCTGTTTGCGCCGATCGATCCGGCCGCCTTCATCGAGAAGATCAACAGCGTCGACGCCGTGCCGCGCTTTCCGGACTGGCGCACCATCAACGCCCAGGCGCTGGTCACCGGCCGCATCACGCGGCAGAGCGACGGCCGCCTCAAGGCCGAATTCCGGCTCTGGGACGTGGTCGCCGGCCAGCAGCTTGCCGGCCAGCAATATTTCACTACGCCCGACAACTGGCGGCGCATCGCCCACATCATTTCGGACGCGATCTACGAGCGGCTCACCGGCGAAAAGGGCTATTTCGACACCCGCGTCGTCTTCGTTGACGAGACCGGTCCGAAGGAGCGCCGCATCAAGCGTCTCGCCATCATGGACCAGGACGGCGCCAATGTGCGTTACCTCACGCGCGGCGACGACCTTGTGCTCACGCCGCGCTTTTCACCGTCGACGCAGGAAATCACCTACATGGCCTATGGCCAAGGCGATCCGCGCGTCTATCTGCTCAATATCGAGACCGGGCAGCGCGAGATCGTCGGCAATTTTCCGGGCATGAGCTTCTCGCCACGGTTTTCGCCGGACGGCCAGCGCGTCATCATGAGTCTGCAGGAAGGCTCGAACTCCAACATCTTCGTCATGGATTTGCGCTCGAAGGCGACGACACGGCTGACCGACACGCCGGCGATCGATACCGCGCCATCCTATTCCCCGGACGGCAATCAGATCTGCTTTGAGTCCGATCGCGGCGGTCATCCCCAGATTTACATCATGCCGTCGGTTGGCGGCCCGGCCCAGCGCATCAGCTTCGGCGATGGCATCTATTCGACGCCGGTTTGGTCGCCACGCGGCGATTACATCGCGTTTACCCGGCAGGCGGAGGGCAAATTCGCCATCGGAGTGATGAAGCCGGACGGTTCCGGCGAGCGCATCCTGACCGAGGGCTTCCATAATGAAGGCCCGACATTTGCGCCCAATGGCCGGGTCATCATGTTTTTCCGCGACGAAGCCGGCTCCCCCGGCCCGTCGCTGTTCACCATCGACATTGCCGGCCGCAACACGCTGAAGGTCCCCACGCCGAGCTTTGCCTCGGATCCGGCCTGGTCGCCGCTGCTGTCATAATCGCGGGTATTTTCACACCGTTGCCGCATTGACGGCGCATTAACCATTGCAAAAGCTTTCCGGGCGTTAGGCGGGCTCGATGCTTCTTTGCAAGGCGGCATCAAGGTTGACGGAACGTTCGCTTAACGATGGCCCTGTTAGACCCAGGCTACGAACCAGTCGTGCCCGGTCACGTCGGAAGTCATGGAGGCACCGGAATGAACGTGGTGAGCATCGTCCGCGGCGCCAAACTCGCCGCCGTGATCTTTGCGGGGCTCATGATCGCAAGCTGCGCCAAGCAGCAGGACCAAGCCAATCTGGCCGGCGCTGCCGCCCCCGGCAGTCAGCAGGATTTCGTGGTCAATGTCGGCGACCGCGTGTTCTTCGAGACCGATTCCTCGGAATTGACCGAACAAGCGCGCGCGACGCTCGACAAGCAGGCGCAGTGGCTCAACAATTACAACCGCTATGCGTTTACCATCGAGGGCCACGCGGATGAGCGCGGCACCCGCGAATACAACATCGCGCTCGGCGCGCGGCGCGCCCAGACAGTGCGCGAATATCTCGCGTCGCGGGGCATCGCACCTTCGCGCATGCGCACGATTTCCTATGGCAAGGAGCGGCCGGTCGCGGTATGCGACGACATTTCCTGCTGGTCGCAAAACCGCCGCGCGGTGACGGTGCTCGACCAGAGCTCCTGAACACTCCGATCGAAAATAAATCATCGCCCGTTCTCCGCCCGTAATCGTCTCGGGTGGCGGCGTCGCCCGCGGCTGGAAAATCATGCTCGATTCGGAATTCCGGGGCAAAAAAAGCGATTCAATCGAAGCGGTTGCACTAAAATCATGATCCGATTGGGCGGCATCGGATCATGATCGCGGATTGCCAGGGCAGCGTGTTGCTTTCCGACAGCCGGGTTTCCACTTTGCCGCATCATGCTCTAGTGTCGTGAAGTTCCCCTGCGCGCTTGCGGCACGACGGGAGTGACTTTAATTCGACGGCGCGCGACCGCGGCCTTTCGCCCACGCGCGGCATTCGACGACCGGCAGCATTGGACGACCAAAGGAATTGCTATGACGCGCCAATGGCCCCGCCCGTATGACAGAGTGCCGGTCCGGTGCGCCGCGCCCAGCGTGCTTGCCTTGGCGCTGGCGCTCGCCGCATGCGGACAGAACAACCAGTATGCCGCGCCACCGCCGCCGAAAGTCACGGTCGCAACTCCGGTCCAGCAGGAAGTGACGCGCTACTTCGATGCGACCGGCAATGCAGCCGCCGTCAATTCGGTCGATCTCGTCGCCCGCGTCCAGGGCTTCGTCCAGGCGATCGGTTATACCGACGGCCAGTTCGTCAAGAAGGGCACCTCGCTGTTCACCATCGAGCCCGAGCCCTACAAACTCAAGGTCGATTCGGCGAAGGCTGCGGTGACCAGCGCCCAGGCAACGCTGACGCAGGCGCAAGCCGAATTCCAGCGCCAGGCCGATCTCGTCACCAAGCAGGTCTCGACGCAGGCCAACTATGACAAGGCGCTTGCGCAGCGCGACAGCGCGCAGGCCGATCTGCAGTCGGCACAAGCCAACGAGCAGCAAGCCGAGATCAATTATGGCTACACCAATGTCACCGCGCCGTTCGACGGTGTCGTCACCGCGCGTCAGGTTTCGATCGGCGAACTGGTCGGCGCCAGTTCACCGCCCACAGTGCTCGCCACCATCGTTCAGATCGATCCGATCTGGGTGAATTTCAACGCCAGCGAACGTGACGTCCAGCAAGTGCGCGCCAATCTTGCGCGCAGCGGCAAGACCACGGCCGATCTGATCGGCTTGGCGGTCGAAGTGGCGCTGCAGACCGAGGACGACTACCCGCACAAGGGCAAGCTCGATTACGTCGCGCCGACGGTCAACGCGTCGACTGGCACGCTCGCCGCGCGCGGCATTTTCGAGAACGCCAACCGTTCGCTGCTGCCCGGCTATTTCGTGCGCGTGCGCATTCCCTCGCAACCGAGCCTGGCACTGCTGGTGCCCGATGTCGCGATCGGCAGCGACCAGGGTGGCCGCTACGTTCTCGTCGTCAACAAGGATAATCTGGTCGAGCAGCGCAAGGTCGAGCCCGGCCAGGCGGTTGGCGAGATGCGCGTCATCGATAAAGGTCTGACCAAGGACGATCGCGTCGTGATCGGCGGCATCATGCGCGCAATACCGGGCCAGAAGGTCGAGCCCGAGCTGAAGACCGTCGCGGCGAACTGAAGTTCCTGGCGATGATCTCAAAATTCTTCATCGAGCGGCCGGTTCTCGCCAACGTCCTCGCCATTCTGATGGTCTTGATCGGCGCCGTCGCGCTCTACGGCTTGCCGATCGCGCAATATCCCGACGTCGTGCCGCCGACCGTACAAGTGACCACGCGCTATCCGGGCGCAAGCGCGCGCGTCTTGCTCGATACCGTGGCGCTGCCAATCGAGCAGCAGGTCAACGGCGTCGAGAACATGATCTACATGCAATCGACCAGCACCAGCGACGGCAGCTACACGTTGACGGTGACCTTCAAGATCGGCACCAATCTCGATAATGCGCAGATCCTGGTGCAGAACCGGGTGGCGAGCGCGCTGTCGTCGCTGCCGCAGGCCGTGCAGGCGCAGGGCGTCACGGTGCAGAAGCGCTCGACCGCTATTTTGCTGTTCATCACGCTCACCTCGCCCGACGACCGCTACGACAGCCTTTATCTCGCCAATTACGCCACTATCAACCTGAAAGACGAGCTGGCGCGGCTGCCCGGCGTCGGCAATGTCAACGTGTTCGGCGCCGGCCAGTATTCGATGCGCGTCTGGCTCGATCCGGACAAGCTCAAGGCGCGCAGCCTCAACGCGCAGGATGTGGTGGTGGCGCTGCAGCAGCAGAGCCAGCAGGTCACCGCCGGTCAGGTCGGCATGCCGCCGACGCCGCCCGGCGTCAACTTCCAGTACACGATCGATCTGCAAGGCCGCCTCGCCGACGTCGAGGAATTCGAGAACGTCATCGTCAAGACCGGCGACAACGGCGAGATTACACGGTTGAGCGACGTCGGCCGCGTCGATCTCGGCGCACAGACATACGGCCAGTATTTCACGCTCGATGGCAAACCGGCCGCTGGCATCGGCATCTATCAATCGCCCGGCGCCAACGCGCTCGAGGTCGAGCACGCGGTCAAAGCCAAGATGGAGGAACTGGCGAAGGAATTCCCGCAGGGCCTCACCTACGGCGTTCCGTTCGACACCACCGTCTTCGTCAATTCCTCGATCCACGAAGTCTACAAGACGCTGATCGAAGCCGCCGTGTTGGTGCTGATCGTCATCATGGTCTTCCTCCAGGACTGGCTCGCCATGCTGGTGCCGGCGACCACCGTGCCGGTCACCATCGTCGGCGCCTTCGCCGCGATGTATGCACTCGAGTTCACGGTGAACTTCTCCACGCTGTTCGCGATCGTGTTGTCGATCGGCATCGTGGTCGATGACGCGATCGTCGTCGTCGAAGGCGCCGCGCACAATATCGAGAAGGGCATGAGCGGCCACGACGCGGCGGTCCGCGCCATGAATGAGCTGCTCGGTCCGATCATCGGCATCACGCTGGTGCTGATGTCGGTGTTCCTGCCGGCTGCGTTTCTGCCCGGCCTTACCGGACGGATGTATGCCCAGTTCGCGCTGGTGATCGCGGCGACGGCGCTGCTCTCTGCCATCAATGCCATGACGCTCAAGCCGACGCAGGCTGCGATGTGGCTGCGCCCTCCGGTGCCGCCCGAGAAGCGCAATGTCTTCTTTCGCGGCTTCAATGCCGTCTATTGGCGTTTCGAGCGCGCCTACGCGGCGCTGATGCGGCGCATGGTCTCGCATGCCGGCCTCATGGTGATCGTCGCGATGGCGATCGTCGCGGTCGCCGGGTGGGGTCTGTCGAAGGTGCCGACCGGCTTCCTGCCGATCGAGGACCAGGGCTACATCCTCGTCGGCATTCAGCTTCCGGACGGTGCTTCGCTCGAGCGCACGCGCGCGGCGATGGCGAAAGTGTCCGAGATCGCCGGCAAGGACGCCGCAGTCGATCAGGTGATCGCCATTTCCGGCATCTCGCTGCTCGACAACAGCGCAACGCTCGCCAATGCCGGTGTCGCCTATATCGTGCTCAAGGACTGGGCGGTACGGCCGGACCTGCGCACGGTGTTTCCGCGCCTCGCCGCCGAACTCGACGCGGTCGACGCGCGGGTCATCGTGCTGCCGCCGCCGCCGATCCAGGGCATCGGCAATGCCGGCGGCTTCACGATGCAGGTTGAGCTGCGCGACGGCTCGACCGACTTCGCCAAGCTGCAGGGCATCACCAATACCCTGGTCGCCAACGCCGAGTCGCAGAGCGCGCTGCAGCGGGTCTCGACATCGTTCCGGGCGCTGGCGCCGCAGGTGCGCGTCGATGTCGATCGCGTCAAGGCGCAGACCGTGCACGTATCGATCGACCAGGTGTTCTCGACGCTCGCCACATATTTCGGGTCGAGCTATGTCGCGCAGTTCAACAAATTCGGACGCGTGTTCCAGGTCTATGTGCAGGCCGATGCCGGATTCCGGCTGCGCGCGCGCGACATCGAGAATCTCAACGTGCGCAACGACCAGGGCGCGATGATTCCGCTCGGCACGCTGGTCTCGATCGCGCCCGAGGTCGGCGCGCCGCTGATCAGCCTCTACAATCTCTATCCGTCGTCGAGCATCATCGGCCTTCCGGCGGCGGGATTCTCCTCGGGTGAGGCGATGCGCCTGATGGAGCAGAACGCCGAGCGCACGCTGCCGCGGGGCGCCGCGACCGAATGGACGGCGATGTCATATCAGGAGAAGATCGTCGGCAACCAAATGTATTTCGTTTTCGCCATGGCGATGCTGCTGGTCTATCTGGTGCTCGCCGGGCAGTATGAGAGCTGGTATTCGCCGCTCGCGGTGATACTCGCGGTGCCGTTGTCGCTGGTCGGTCCGGTCCTCGTGCTGACGATGCTGCGCATCGACAACAACCTCTATACGCAGATCGGCATCATCCTGTTGATCGCGCTGTCGGCGAAAAACGCCATCCTGATCGTCGAGGTGGCGCGCGAGCATCGCCTGCGCGAGGGCAAATCGATCCTCGAAGCCGCGGTCGACGCCGCCGAAGCGCGCTTCCGCGCCATCCTGATGACCTCGTTCTCCTTCATCCTCGGCGTCGCGCCGCTGGTCGTGGCGAGCGGCGCCGGGGCGAGCGCGCGCAAGTCGATCGGCATCACCGTGTTCAGCGGCATGATCGCCTCGACCTGCCTTGCGGTGCTGTTCGTGCCGTCGATGTTCGTGGTCATCCAGCGCTTCGAGGAGTGGCGCGCCGCGCGCAAGCATCCGCGGATTCAGCCGGCCGAATGAAGCCGTTTGCGCCGCATCGGCCGTCGAAAAGCCGGCAGCGGCAAGGCGGCCAGTCACAATTTGGACGCAGGACCGGCTATGGTAGGTATGCTTATTCAGCTTTATCGTCGTCCCGCATGATCCGCTTTGCTTCGCCCCTCGCGGCTCTCCTCGCCAGCATGCTGTGGGCTCATGCCGCGCAGGCGCAAAGTTCCCCGAGCGACCTTCTGACGCGCATCGATCGGCTCGAAGCGACGATCCGCGAGCTGACCGGCTCGATCGAGCAGCTGCAATATCGCAACCAGCAGCTCGAGCAGCAGATGCAGCGCCTGCAGGAGGGCCTGCCGCCGCGGGCCGACGAGGGCCGCGGAGCGCCGCGGGCGCAGGCTGCAGCGCCCCCGCCAGCCCCGCCGCAGCCGACCGCCCAATATTCGCCGCCGCCGCCTCCGGTGATTGCGGCCGCGCCGCCCGCTCCGCCCGCCGCGCCGGCTATGCCCGAGCCCGCGCCGTCCTCCAATCGTCGCGGCGATGCCTTCGATCCGAGCGCCAATCCAAACGCCCCCGGCGCGCCGCGCCCGCTCGGCAGCAGCACCAATGCGACCGAGCCACCGCCGATCTATGACCGACCGGCAGTTGCCGGTGATGCCGCGACCGGCGCGCCACCGCCGACACCGCCGCGGCCGGTGCCCGGTGCGCCGCTCGACCTCGCAAGCGCCGTGCCGCCGTCAGCCGCCGCCACGCCGGGGCTGCCGCCGCCACCGCCGAGCATTCCGGGCGGTACTGGCGCGATGCAGGCCTCACTGCCACCGCCGGCGACGGCGACGGCGAAGGAGGAATTCGATCTCGCCTACGGCTATATCCAGCACCGCGATTACGCCACTGCGGCGGATACGTTCCGCACCTTCCTGCGCCGCTTTCCGAGCGATCGCATGGCGCCGGAAGCGCAATTCTGGCTCGGCGAGTCACTCTTTCAGAGCCAGAAATATCACGACGCTGCGGAAGCGTTCCTCGCGGTTTCGACCAAATACGACACGACGGCACGCGCACCCGACGCGCTGCTGCGACTTGGTCAGTCGCTTGCCGCAATGGGCGAGAAGGAGGCGGCTTGCGCTTCGCTCGGCGAAGTGCTGCGCAAATATCCGCGCGCTTCGCTGAACGTGAAGCAAAGCGTCGAGCGGGAACAGAAACGTGTCCACTGCTGAACAGGCGCTTCGCGACGAAGACGCGAAAGCGCTGTTCCGTGGTCTTGAAGCTCTGCCGGGCCTTGTCCTCGCCGTTTCCGGCGGTCCGGATTCGACGGCACTGCTGCTGCTCGCGGCGCGCTGGGCGAGACGGCTCAAGCGGGCGCCGAAGCTACTCGCCGTCACCGTCGATCACGGGCTGCGTCCGGAGGCGGCGCGCGAGGCCGCCGCCGTCAAGCGGATCGCCCGGCAGCTCGGCGTCGCGCATCGCACACTCTCCTGGCGCGGCAAGAAGCCGAAGACCGCCATCCAGGAAGCCGCGCGCCTTGCACGCTACCGCCTGCTCGCCGAGGCCGCGCTGCGCGCGGGCTACGCGCATATCCTTACTGCCCATACGCTCGACGACCAGGCGGAAACCGTGCTGTTTCGTCTGGCCCGCGGCAGCGGTCTGCGCGGCCTTGCCGGCATGGCGCATGCGACCGCGCTGCCGGCGGACGGGGAGGGCGCGATCTTCCTGGTGAGGCCCTTCCTCCACGTGCCGAAGGCGCGGCTCCTGGCGACGCTTGAAGCCGCGCGCATCGACTACAGCGCCGACCCGTCCAATCTCGATCCGCGTTTTGCCCGGCCGCGGCTGCGCGCGTTGCTGCCGGCTTTGGCGCGCGAAGGCCTCGACGCGCGCGGCCTTGCCCGGCTCGCCGCCCGCATGCGGCGCGCCGAGGCGACGATCGCCTTCGCGGTTGCAGCAGCACGCACCGCGCTTGCGCCGGGGCTGTGGCCGCAGCGCGGCCCGGTGGTGTTCGAGGCGGCGCGCTTTGCCGATTTGCCGGCCGAAGTTGGCCTGCGCCTCCTCGGCGCCGCCGTCGCGCATGTCGGCGACGAAGGGCCGGTCGAGCTCGGCAAGCTCGAGGCGCTCTACGAAACGCTGCGCCAGGCCCGCGGCCGGCTACGCCGGACGCTTGCCGGGGCGCTCATTTCGCTCGGCCGGGAGGCGCTGAGCATCGAACGTGCACCGCCGCGGCGCATTCCCACCCGCCGGCGCGCTCGCACCGCACGTTAGCCATGCGGAATAAAGGCAACTGGCGCTTTACGAACTAGCCGTATACTGCATTAAAAGGCTGCCCCGCGTTACCTTGGCAGGGGCTGAGTCGACGCCTACATTGTGTTGGTTAATTGAGACGTGAAGCCGCCACGATTTGCCGGCATTTAGTTACCCCTCAAAGCCCCGCCCATTCGCGGGACAGGGACGTCAGCGGGGCGAGGACGAAAGATGAACGCCAATCTGCGCAATTTCGCCCTGTGGGTGATCATCGTCCTGCTGCTCTTGGCGCTGTTCACGCTGTTCCAGAATCCGGGCCAGCACACCACCTCGCAGGACATTTCGTTCTCGCAGCTTTTGAGCGAAGTCGATAATGGCCGGGTGCGCGACGTCCTGATCCAGGGGCCGGAAATCCACGGCACCTTCACCGACGGCCGCACCTTCCAGACCTATGCGCCGAGCGATCCGACGCTGGTGCAGCGGCTTTACAACAAGGGCGTCTCGATCACGGCGCGGCCGCAGACCGAGAACGTGCCGTGGTTCGTCTCGCTACTGATCTCATGGCTGCCCTTCGTGGCGCTGATCGGCGTGTGGATTTTCCTGTCGCGGCAGATGCAAGGCGCCGGCGGCAAAGCGCTCGGTTTCGGCAAGTCTCGCGCCAAGCTGCTCACCGAGGCGCATGGCCGCGTTACCTTCGAGGACGTCGCCGGCGTCGATGAGGCCAAGCTCGACCTTCAGGAGATCGTCGAGTTCCTGCGCGACCCCGGCAAGTTCCAGCGTCTCGGCGGACGCATTCCGCGCGGCGTGTTGCTCGTCGGTCCGCCCGGCACCGGCAAGACGCTGCTGGCGCGGGCGATCGCCGGCGAAGCCAATGTGCCGTTCTTCACCATTTCCGGTTCCGACTTCGTCGAAATGTTCGTCGGTGTCGGCGCCAGCCGCGTGCGCGACATGTTCGAGCAGGCGAAGAAGAATGCGCCCTGCATCATCTTCATCGACGAGATCGACGCCGTCGGCCGCCATCGCGGCGCCGGCCTTGGCGGCGGCAATGACGAACGCGAGCAGACGCTCAACCAGTTGCTGGTCGAGATGGACGGTTTCGAGGCCAACGAGGGCATCATCCTGATTGCCGCGACCAACCGACCCGACGTGCTCGATCCGGCGCTGCTGCGGCCCGGCCGCTTCGACCGCCAGGTCGTGGTGCCGAATCCGGACGTGGTCGGCCGCGAGCAGATCCTGAAAGTGCATGTGCGCAAAGTGCCGCTCGCACCCGATGTCAATCTCAAGACCATCGCGCGCGGCACGCCCGGCTTCTCCGGCGCCGATCTGATGAACCTCGTCAACGAGGCGGCGCTGATGGCGGCCCGGCGCAACAAGCGCATGGTCACCCAGGTCGAATTCGAGGACGCCAAAGACAAGGTGATGATGGGTGCCGAGCGCAAGTCGCTCGTCATGACCGAAGAGGAGAAGCTCCTCACGGCCTATCACGAGGGCGGCCATGCCATCGTCGCAATCAACGTCAAGGCGACCGATCCAGTGCACAAGGCGACCATCATTCCGCGCGGCCGCGCGCTCGGCATGGTGATGCAGCTTCCCGAACGCGACAAGCTCTCGATGTCGCTTGAACAGATGACATCGCGGCTCGCGATCATGATGGGCGGGCGCGTCGCCGAGGAACTGGTGTTCGGCCGCGAGCGCGTGACCTCGGGTGCGGCGTCCGACATCGAGCAGGCGACCAAGCTCGCCCGTATGATGGTGACGCGCTGGGGCCTATCCGACGCGCTCGGCACCGTCGCCTACGGCGAGAACCAGGAGGAAGTGTTCCTGGGCTATTCGGTGGCGCGCCAGCAGAACATTTCCGAAGCAACCGTGCAGAAGATCGACGCCGAAATCAGGCGGCTGGTCGAGGCCGGTTATAGCGAGGCGCAGCACATCCTTACCGAGAAGCGCGCCGATCTCGAGACGCTGGCCAAGGGCCTGCTCGAATTCGAGACGCTCACCGGCGACGAGATCAAGGATTTGCTGATGGGCAAGAAACCCAACCGCGAATCGGTGATCGAGCCGACGACGCCACGCTCTTCGACGGTGCCGAGCGCCGGCCGCAATCGGCCACGGCCGGAGGCCGGCCCGATGGAGCCGCAGCCCCAGGCGTGAGCGGCGCCACTCGCGCGGGTCGAAGGCCGGCCCGGCCCCGACCGATCCTTGGCGTGTCTCCAGTATCCTCGCGACGGCTTCGGTCATGCGGTCGTTGCACACCGTCCGTTAACAGGGTCGCGCAAGCTTCGAACCGGAACATTTGTTGATTCGACACAGTTCTGCCGGGAGTTCGGCTCAAAGAGGGACGACCCGGGCGCGGCGCGCACTGGCTGGGGGAGTGGGATCGATGCGGAGCCTGACAGCTGCTGGTCTCGTTTTGGCGCTGACCGCCGGTCATGCACTGGCGCAGGCGCCGCAAGCCGCGCCGGCAAGGCCAGCGAACTCGCTGTCGCCCTCTGCCGCGAAGTCGCCCGTAGCCGCAAAGCCGGCGCAGCCTGTCGCAGCCAAGCCGGCCTCGACGCCGGAATCGCGCTCGGCCGCGGAGCTCGCGCTGTCCGCCGAACCGGTTTTCGATGAAGGCACCTTTCAGCGCATCAAGGAGGCGCTGCTCTATTATTCGGACATCCAGGTGCGCGGCGGCTGGCCGCTTGTGCCGGCCGATGTCAAGCTGGCGCCTGGCGCCAATGGGCCCAATGTCGCGCTGCTGCGGCGGCGTCTCGTCATTTCCGACGACCTCGCCGCCGACAAAGAGGCCGGTGAGGATTACGACGCCGACGTAACCGAAGCCGTCAAGCGCTTCCAATTGCGGCACGGACTCGACGCCACCGGCAGCGTCGGCGTGCAGACCTTGAAGGCGGTCAACGTGCCGGTCGGCACGCGCATCAAACAGCTCGAGGCCTCGCTCGAACGCCTGCTCGGCATGGACTTCATGTTCGCCGAACGTTACGTCGTGGTGAATATCCCGGCGGCCTTCGTCGAGGCGATCTCCCACGGCAAGGTCGAGCGACGCTATCGGGTGATCGTCGGCAAGATCGACAAGCCGTCGCCGACGCTGACCGCCTATATCACCGCGGTTGATCTCAATCCGACCTGGACCGTGCCGCTCTCGATCACCAAGAACGAGATTTTCGCGCATATGCGCCGTGACCCGAGCTATCTCAGCCGCATGCACATGCGCGTACTCGGCGCCAAGGACGAGGAACTCGACCCGCACAGCATCGATTGGTCGTCGGATCGGTCGCCGAATTTCTTCATCCGCCAGGATGCCGGTACCTGGAACGCGCTCGGCAATCTGAAGATCGACATGCCGAACCCGTATTCGGTCTACATGCACGACACCGACACGCGAAAGTTGTTCGCCGACGATTACCGGTTCGATTCGCACGGCTGCACGCGCGTCGACAATGTGCGCGATCTTGCCGCTTGGATTCTCTCCGACATGCCGGGCTGGAATCGCGCCGCGATCGATGCCGGTATCGAAGCCGGCCAGACCAAGATCATCAACCTGCCGCACAAGATGCCGGTCGCCTGGGTCTATCTGACCGGCTGGGTGCGGCGCGACGGCACGGTCGAATTCCGCGATGACGTCTACAAGCACGACGAGACGCTTGATCGCGACGCCCTCACACAGGCAGTCAATGCCGGCGGCTTCGTGCAGGCTGCGGCGACCACGCCCACCGGCCCGCTCAAGCGCGTCTCGATCGACACCCGCTGACCAATGCGCGGTTCAATTGCTCGCGTCGCGCTCGCCGCGGCTGCAGTCGCGATGTTCGCTTCGGCCGCGCTGTCGCAATCCAGTCGGCCGATCAAAGTCATAATTCCTTATCCACCGGGCGGCGGCGCCGATGTGCT
>Ga0335077_10006066_pt1 | contig 14895 bp, 14 predicted proteins | sample Lox_Sample_31_FD_207151 | JGI IMG/M metagenome (GOLD analysis project Ga0335077, IMG submission 207151) | Soil microbial communities from Loxahatchee National Wildlife Refuge, Florida, United States - Lox_Sample_3.1 | ecosystem: Environmental > Terrestrial > Soil > Wetlands | place: USA... | reverse complement strand
GCTGCGTGAGCAGCGGGAAAGCGTATCAACGACACCCAGCCGCGTCAGCGGCGGCAGGAAGCCCGCGACTACCCTCACCCTCCGACAACCGCCTTCTTCACCCAATTCTTGCCGCGACGTTCCTGGTTCGTAAACAGGCAATTCACTGCGCGGTGCTCGACGTCGTCACGCGGCCTGAAACCAGCTTCGCGCGGCTCATTTAGAATGTCCCATTCGCACGAGGTCTTCTCACGGTGACTATCTCCTCCAACGGACCACGCAAGTACGACGCAATCGTGATTGGCGGCGGCCACAACGGGCTGGTCAACGCCGCGTACCTGGCGCGCGCCGGCAGGAAGGTGCTGGTGCTGGAGCGCCGGCACGTACTCGGCGGGGCCGCTGTCACCGAGGAGATCATTCCCGGCTTCAAGTTCTCCGTTTGCTCGTACGTGGTCTCGCTGCTGCGGCCGGAGATCATCCGCGACCTCAATCTCCCGAAGCATGGCCTTGAGATTCTGCCGCTCGACGGGACGTTCACGCCCATGTCGAATGGCGATTACCTGTGGCGGGTGAACGATCACGGGAAGACGCGCCGCGAGATCGCGCGCCATTCCAAGTACGATGCCGAGGCCTACGAAGAGTTCGGCAAAGCCATGCTGCAGATGTGCCGCTTCGTGAAGCCCATTCTCAGCATGGTGCCGCCCGACCCGACCACGCTGCAGCCGCGCGAGCTGCTGAAGCTGATGTTCCTGGGACGCCGCTTCAACGACCTCAGCGGCGACGACAAGTACAACCAGGTGCAGCTCATGACCATGAGCGCCATCGACTTCCTCGATCAGTGGTTCGAGACCGACGTGCTCAAGGCGACAATGTCGGCGTCGGGAATTATCGGCACCTTCCTCGGCGTGCGCTCGCCCGGCACCGCCTACGTGCTGCTGCATCACTACATGGGCGAGATCGACGGCGCATTCCGCGCATGGGGCTTTGCTCGCGGAGGCACTGGCGCTATTTCGAACGCGATCGCTGACTCCGCCCGTGAGCTCGGAGCCGAGATCAAGACGCAGACCGGCGTGGCACAGATTCTGGTGCGCGATGGCAAGGCGGTCGGGGTGGCGACAACCTCCGGCGATGAGTATTACGCTGACGTGGTCTCGTCCAGCGTCGACCCCAATCTCACGTTCCTGAAGTTCATTGAGCCGAAGCACCTGAGCGAAGAATTTCGCGACGAAGTGAAGCGCTATAAATACCGCGGCTCCTCGGGGAAGGTGAACCTCGCGCTCGACGGTCTGCCCAACTTCACTTGCCTGCCGGGCGAGGGACATCACCTGCGCGGCGCGATTTCCATCTCGCCCAGCGTCGACTACATGGAGCGCGCCTACGACGACGCGAAATATGGCGACTATTCAAGGCGCCCGTATATCGACATGGTGATCCCCAGCCTGACAGATCCCTCGGTTGCGCCTCCCGGCAAGCACGTGATGTCGTGCTTCGTGCAGTACGCTCCGTACAAGTTGAAAGAAGGCACGTGGGATGAGAAGCGCGAGGCGTTCGGCGATACCGTGATCGACACCATCGCCGAGTACGCTCCCAACCTGAAGAGCATCATCGCCGGCCGGCAGGTGGTCACGCCGCTGGATCTGGAGCGCGAGTGGGGGCTGACCGAGGGCAACATCTTTCAGGGTGAGCTTTCGCTCGAGCAACTGTTCTTTCTGCGGCCCGTGCCCGGCTGGGCGCAATACAAGACGCCGATCAAGAACCTGTGGATGTGCGGTTCGGCCACGCACCCTGGTGGCGGAATCATGGGCGCGCCGGGACGGCTGGCCGCGCTGGAGATCCTGAAGCAGTCGAAAGGCGGCCGCCGCCATGCCTGAAGCGCGGGATGTGGTCATCATCGGCGGCGGACACAACGGCCTGATCACCGCCTTCTACCTGGCGAAAGCGGGATTCAAGCCGCTGGTGCTGGAGCGCCGCGAAATCGTTGGCGGCTGCGCCATCACGGAAGAGTTCCATCCTGGCTTCAAAATTTCCCGCCTCTCGCATGCCATGTGGCCGCTGCATCCCAGCGTCGCCGATGACATGGAGTTGCCCAAGCACGGGTTGCGGACGTACCAGCCCGAAGTGCGCGTGCTGTCGCTGGCGGAGGATGGCAACCATCTTGCCTTGTATGGGGATCCGCGCAGAGCGCAGCAGGAGATCGCAAGATTTTCAGCCACGGACGCCGACAGATACCTCGAATTGCAGAAGGCGCTGACCGCCATCGGCAGCGCGATTGAGTATCTGCTGACCATGACTCCGCCTGACCTGGAAGATCCCGCATCAGGCAATCTGTGGGAATTGTTGCAGGCCGGACGCAAGCTGCGCGGGCTCGGCGACAAAGACCTGTATCGGCTGCTGCGCTGGGGACCGATGGCGGTGGCCGACCTGGTAGCGGAATTTTTTGCGAACGATCTATTGCGCGGCACGATCGCTGCGCGGGGAATTTTTGGCACGTTCCTGGGGCCATGGTCTGCGGGCTCGAGCACCAATGTCCTCTTCGGCGCCGCTCCCGATGGCAGTCCGGTAGGCGCGGCGGCTTACGTGCACGGCGGCACAGGCGCGCTCATCGATGCCATGGCAGACGCGGCGCTCGCGGCGGGAGCTGAAATCCGCACCTCGGCGGAGGTGGCGCGTATCGACATAAAGGACGGTGCGGTCTCGAACGTTGTGCTGCGCAGCGGTGAAGAGATAGCGGCGCGAGTGGTGGTCTCGAATGCCGATCCCAAGCGCACGTTGCTCGGGTTAGTCGAGCCGCAGCACCTCAATCCCGGATTTCTGCAGAAGCTGCAGCACTACCGCATGACCGGCACAGTCGCCAAGATGAACCTGGCGCTGAACGGATTGCCCAGCTTCCAGGGCGTGGACGCCAGCGAGTCATTCTCCCTGAGCGGACGCATCCAGATTTCGCCGGGCATCGATTACCTGGAGCGCGCCTTCGATGCCGCCAAGTACGGCGAGTTTTCAGCCCACCCTTACCTTGAGGCGGTTATTCCTACATTGTGGGATTCGTCGCTGGCGCCTGCCGGCAAGCATGTCATGTCGATCTACATGCAGTATGCGCCCTACAAATTGCGCGAAGCAGATTGGGACAACAAGCGCGATGATTTAGGAAAGGTGATTATCGAAACCCTGGCCCGCTACGCGCCCGATCTGCCGCAGCGCATCGAAGCCGCGGAGGTGATCACGCCGAAAGATTTGGAGACGACCTACGGCTTAAGCGGCGGGCACATCTTCCACGGCGAACTGGCGCTCGACCAGATCTTCACCATGCGCCCAGTGCTGGGCTGGGCGCAGTATGAGACGCCAGTTCGCAACCTGTATCTCTGCGGAGCAGGCACGCATCCCGGAACCGGGCTCAATGGCCTTTGCGGATCGAATGCCGCCCGCCACATCGCCAAGCAGCTGCGGGCCAGGCAAGCGGCGGCCAGGAGCTAACCCGCTTTGGCGATCTGAGCGCCACCGATGGCTCCCCGGATTACCAGGATGAACTCTTCGATGCGCTGCGCGTGTCCCTTGGGATGCCCATTGTTGCTGTGGAAGAGCTCCGGGTGCGCGTCGGCCATCGTCAATGAGTCCTGAAACCGTTCGACGGTCGATTCGACGATGGAAGCGATCAGTTCCGGATCGACATCCCGCCGCAGCTCGCCGCGATCGAGTCCCAGCCTCACGAAGGCCTTCAACTCCAGCGGATCTTCCTCCTTCAGGAACCGGCTGATGCGCTTCTTGATGTTCATGTCGGAGCCGTAATTGCCCAGCAGCATGACCTTGTAGTGTGCCCCGTGCTGCTCGCGCAGACCGGCGGCATTCTCCAGGCGGTGCCGAAGAATGGCAAAGAAGCCTCTCGCGATCACTTCCTCCGGGGCCGCGAGATATCCCGGAAGGCTGGTCACCGACAGCTTGTAGGCTTCGACGAAAAGACCGTCCTTGCTGCCGAAGTGTTGAAAGACCGAGCCCTTGGCGATTCCCAGCTCGGCGGCCATGTCGCCTACGCGCGCCGCTTCATATCCGTGCTCGGCGAAGTAACGGATGGCCGCGGAAAGAATCAGCGCTCTTTTTTGCTGGGATCGTTTGGTCAGGGCCGGAGGTATGGTGTACGAAGAAGTGTCTGTCTGCGGAGGTTTCATTTCGATTCCAACCAACCCCTAATTGGAAGTTAGCACAGCAGGTCGTGCGTAGAAATTCGGTCCCGAAGCGGGAGGGGACCGCAATTTCAGACTTTCGGTGTTTCGCAATGATAAATCAGCTGTTCCTGGAATTTCTACAGAAATGCACCTTAGTCCTCGATTTTCTGGCAGATTGTCGCTCCAGCAACGCCACTCTGGTAGACGTCAGCATGGTTTCCATGGGGAAAATGTCCAATTATTGCGAGTTGACGCTATGCCACGTTGTATGTTTCCCTGCCTGCCATGAGCTTGCCATCGACAACCTACGAAGTACTACAGGCCAGCCCGGCCGACGTGGGCGAAATCGCTTCTCTGTTTGATCTCTACCGGCAGTTCTACGGTAAAACTCCGAATGAAGAGGCGGCGCGGCGCTTTCTTTTTGCCCGGCTGAGTAAGGAAGAATCCGTAGTTTTCTATGCTCGCCAGGAGGGAAAGGCGGTGGCATTCGTACAGCTCTACCCTGCGTTCTCTTCCGTCAACCTCTCGCGGCAGTGGATTCTGAACGATCTTTACGTGCTGCCCGAGGCGCGCATGCACGGCTACGGACGCGCCCTGGTCGAGCGCGCGCATCGCCTGGCGGAGGAGACGCAAGCGCATGGGCTGGTGTTGGAGACGGCCGTCAGCAACGATGTCGCGCAGCGACTGTATGAGTCCCTAGGTTGGAAGCGCGACGAGGAATTTTATCGCTACTCCATGGCGATCTGAGTTTTCAATTCCGGCGTGGCCGCCAACAACGAGCGCGTGTATGCATGCTGAGGCGCGGTCGTGATCTCCTCGGTCGTGCCTACCTCCACCAGCTTGCCGCGATACATCACCGCAATCCGCGTCGCCAAGTAGCGCACCACGGGCAGCGAGTGGGAAATAAAGAGATAGGTCAGCTGATATTCCCGCTGCAGCTTGCGCATGAGGTTGACGATCTGCGCGCCGACGCTGACGTCGAGCGCCGAAACGGGCTCGTCGGCGACGATAAACTTCGGGCGAAGGATCAAGGCGCGCGCGATGCCGATGCGCTGGCGCTGTCCTCCGCTGAACTCATGGGGATAGCGGCCCAGGGCTGAGGCATCCATGCCGACGGCGCGCATCATCTCCGAGGCTCGCGCCCGCCGCGCCTGGCGGTCGCCCTCGCCGTGCACCGCCAGCGGTTCGCAGACAATCTGCTCCACCGTCATGCGCGGATCGAGCGAGCCGAACGGGTCCTGAAAGATGATCTGCAGGTTGCGCCGAAGGTGGCGCAGCGACGAGCCGCGCGCCGCCAGCACGTCTCGCCCGTCGAGCGAGATCGAGCCCGAGTCCGGCTCAATGAGCCGGACCAGCATGCGGCCCAGCGTCGTCTTCCCCGAACCCGATTCGCCCACCAGCCCCACGGTCTCGCCCGGCTCAATCGAGAACGACACGTCATCCACCGCGCGCACTTCGCTCTGCCCGCGCAAGCCGAAGGCGGACTGCTCCGATTGAAACGTCTTGCAGAGACTGCGCGCATCGAGGAGCGGCATGTCGCGATAGTAGCAAACGCGGGAAAAGCAGCTGCGGATTTCGCGGATGATGCGGAAGAAACGCAGCCACGGATTGCACGGATGACACGGATAGCCGTCAGTCATGAAACCGCGCAACAATCATGGCAATTTGACATCTGTGTAATGACCTTTTTCACGCGCGGCAACTTGCGAGAATTTAGCAGGTTTTCGATACGTCCTCAGGGCAAAACGGTGGGATAATCCTTTTCCTTTCCTGGTCGGGCACTCTGTTGGGTCTATGTGACCGGAGATGAAGTCGACTCGTCGCCCGTGGTTGCGAACGGCGTGCTGTATGTCACGTCCTACGACTACAACCTGTACGCCTTCGGCCTGCCCGGCCATTGAGGTACGAGGTCCCACATGAACTGCTTGCGTAGCTTGGGGAGGAAATCATGAAAGTCATGCGTATTGCCTTATTGGCGCTGTTAGTGGCGGTCTGTGCGCACGTGCAGAAAGCGGTTGCGCAGATCCCGTGCGGCCCAACCATAAACCCGCCACAGACGCTCTCCGTAAACTGGCCGGAGTATCGCTTCGATGCGAAACACAGTGGCTGCAACCCTTACGAGCGCGTGGTGAGTGCTGCGAATGTGGGAACCCTGACCATCAAATGGCAGGTTGCTACGCCAAACCCGATGGGACACTCGCCGGTGCTGGTGAACGGTTCACTGTACTCCGACAACTACGCCTTCAACGCCGCGACCGGAGCGGTCCTGTGGCAAAACGAACTGGCCATCTCTTCTCCGCCGACGGTGGTCAATGGCGTCGAGTATGTCGGGGGCGGCATGTTCCCGAGCAACTTCCTCTATGCCGTCAATGCGACCAACGGCACAATCCTGTGGTCGTATCCTGTGGGGAATTATGTGTATTCTGCGCCGAACGTAGTCAACGGGGTGGTTTATTTCGGCTGTGACGACGACAACCTATATGCCTTGAATGCGGCGACCGGAGCGCTGCTGTGGAAGTACACAACGCAGTCCTATATCGACGCGTCGCCCGCCGTAGCCAACGGAGTGGTCTACATCGGTTCGGCAGACCATAACCTCTACGCCTTGGACGCGACGACCGGAACACTGCGGTGGAAGTACATGACGTTCGGCAGAGTCCTGTCGGCGCCTAGCGTCGCGGGGAATGTTGTTTACGTCGGATCCAGTAGCCCCGACCTGAACTTCTACGCCCTAAACGCCACCACGGGAGCACTCGTCTGGAATTCGCAGATGAACCCCAATGGATATGGAGCGGGAAGGAATTCGCCGGCGGTGGCCAACGGCATCGTCTATGTGTTTGACGAATTCGCCAATCTCTACGCCTACAACGCCGGCACCGGCGCGGTTCTCTGGACGTACTCGCCGGGACCGATCGCTCTCCTCGACGCTAACCCGGTGATCGCGAACGGTGTGCTGTACTGGTCGAATGTCATTCTCTCGTCGGTCATAGCTTTGGACGCGCATACCGGATCGCGCCTCTGGACGTACAGCAGCTCTGATGCGGTGCCGGTTTCTCCGCCCATTGTGGCCAACGGCGTAGTCTATGTCGTCGGCTCAGCCGGGGGACAAGAGAACCCTAGCGGTGTCGCCTGGGCCTTCCACCTGCCGGGTCAGTGATTCGAAAGCAGTCGATTAAGGTGGAGGATTCGAACGGTATGAGTCCCACACATTCCATCGTTTGGAATGTGTGGGGCACCCCGGCGAATACCTGGGTCTGTTGAATGGTTTTGAGAGTTTCGACCACAACGAGATTCTTGGTTAGACTGCCGCCGCTACGCGGCTCGGAGCTTTTTGTTGGGACGCTCACCGCGGGCTGACGCCCACGGCTCAAACAACTGTCGCCCTTCGGGCTGAGAGCATAAGAGCTCCCTCCGATCCGTGTAATCCGTGACGGTTTCCGGGATCCGTGGAATCCGTGGCCGCTTTTCGATCCGCGTGATCCGCGGTTGCGCTGACGGCTGACAGCTATTTCAGCGCCATCACCATCAGCTTTGCCTCGGTCATGTCTTCGATGGAAAAGCGCAAGCCTTCGCGGCCCAGGCCTGATTCTTTCACACCGCCGTAGGGCATCTGGTCGACGCGGAACGTCGGCACGTCGCCTATGATGAGTCCGCCGACTTCGAGTTCCTCGAAGGCGAACTGGATCAGCGAAGCATCGCGCGTGAACACGCCCGCCTGCAATCCGTAGACAGAATCGTTCACCTGGCGCACGGCTTCGGGGAAGGTCTCGTACGGCTCGACGGTGACGACCGGCGCGAAGATCTCGGCGCAGTTCACCCGCATGTGCGATGAGGTTCCGGTGAGCACCGTCGGCTCGACGATGGCGCCGTGACGCTTGCCGCCGGTCAGCACCTTGGCTCCCGCCTGGCGCGCTTCCTCGATCCACTCCATCGCGCGCACCGCGTCCTGCTCGCGGATGAGCGGCGGCACGTCGGTCGTTTCCTCCATGGGATCGCCGGTCTTGAGCTGCTTCACGCCATCGACCAGCTTGCGTGTGAAGTCGTCGAAGACGGTGGTCTGCACCAGGATGCGCTGCACCGAGATGCAAGTCTGCCCGCCATAGGCGAAGCCTCCGACCACGCAGCGATGCGCCGCGTACTCGAGATCGGTATCGCTGTGCACGATCACGCCGGCGTTGCCGCCCAGCTCCAGGGTGACCCGCTTCTTGCCGGCTTTGCTCTTCAGCTGCCAGCCGACGGCGGCGCTGCCGGTGAAGGTCAGCAGCTTGATGCGGTCGTCGGCAATCAGCCGGCCCGCGACTTCATTCGACATCGGCAGGATGGCCAGCGCGCCGTGCGGCCAGCCGGATTCCTGCACCACTTCCGCCAGCATCAGCGCGGTGATGGGCGTCTGCGGAGCCGGCTTCAGGATGATGGGGCAGCCCGCGGCGATGGCAGGCGCGATTTTGTGCGCGACCAGGTTCAGCGGGAAGTTGAACGGCGTGATGGCGAACACCGGGCCAAGCGGGAAGCGGCGCATCAGGCCCCAGCGTCCTTGCGTGCTGGCGAGCGTGTCGAGCGGGATGTACTCGCCGTAGATGCGCGTCGCTTCTTCGGCCGCCACCTCGAAGGTGTAAATGCCGCGATCGACTTCGATGCGCGCCGTTCGGATCGGCTTGCCCGCCTCGCGGCAGATGGTGCGGGTGAAGTCTTCTTTGCGGTTGGCGATGCCGCGCGCGATCTTGCGCAGGATTTCAGCGCGCTTGAACGACGACAGCTTGCGCGTCTCGACAAAGGCCAGCCCGGCATCTTGCACCGCGGTGAGCGCGGCGTCTTCATCCGCCTGGTCGACGATGGCGATGGGCGAGTGGTCCCACACGCTGTTGATGACAACATCGTTGCCGCTGGTATGAAAGTTGCCGTTGGCGAAATATCCGTAGGTCTGGACAGGAGTGCTGGTCAGCTGAGCCATGTGTGCCTCGTATCGACGTTAGCAATGATGCGCTCAGTCGCAAGCCGCATCAAGCTAGAAGGTTCGATGCGTCTCGTGCGGGAACCTGTTCCCCACGGAGGACACCGAGGACACGGAGAAATCCGGATTCTATTTCTGGCTTGCTCCGTGTCCTCCGTGATCTCCGTGGCAAAGAGCTTCGTCTTAATGTCCGCCGTGACGGGGCTACTTCCTTCTGACAACCGGCAACTGGCCACTGACAACTTTTTCAATGCCCGCCATGATACGGATGGCCTTGCAGGATGGTGAATCCGCGATAGAGCTGCTCGAGCAGCACGACGCGCGCGAGCTCGTGGGGCAGCGTGATCTTGCCGAAGGAGAGGATGGTCTTGGCGCGAGCGCGGGTGGCATCGCTCCAGCCATCCGCCGGGCCGACAGCGAATAGCAACTCCTGCGTGCCGTGCGACTGGTGGTATTCGAGGAAGTTGGCAATCTCTTCCGAGGTGAGCTGCTTGCCGCGCGAATCGAGCAGGATGAGTTCCGGCGGCGTGCGGCGCTCGCTCTTCTCGACCAGCTTGAGCAGCGACGCCTCCGACGCAAGCTCCTGCGCCTCGCATGCGGCGTAGCGCGAGAGCCGCTTCAGGTACTCCGCGGTGAGCGACTGGATGGCCGAGCCGCGGGTTTTGCCGATCCATGCGATACGAAGTTTCACGGGAGCAATTAGCAATTAGCAATTAGCAATTAGCAATTAGCAATTAGCAATTAGCAATTAGCAATTAGCAATTAGCGCGAAAACGCGAGGTCTCCCACAGTTGCGCTTTAGTGCAAGAACTTCTTACTGGCCCTTGCGGGAGTTTCGGGGTCTCTTCGCTGCTGACTTCTTTGCAGCGGGGCGCCTGGCAGGCTTGCTGACGCGCTTGGCAGGCACAGCTCCCTTCGTCGCCACCTTGCGCGCAGGCTTCTCCAGCTCCGCGACCTCCAGCCGCTTCGCCGTCTTCCACAGCCGCTCGAGATCGTAGAACTTGCGTGCCTGCTCGGAGAAGATGTGCACCACGAAATCCACGTAGTCGAGCAGCACCCACTCTGCCTGGTTGTAGCCTTCGCGATGCGTGGGATCCAGTCCCTGCGCGCTCAGCCGCTCGTCGACGTTGTCGGCAATGGCCTGGATCTGGCGCGGGTTCGCGCCCGAGCAGATCACGAAGTAGTCGGTGAATCCAGAGGCTTGGGAATCGAGTTGCAGAATGGAAACGTCAGTGGCTTTGCGCTCCTGGCAGGCGTGAACGGCCGTAGTGACTTGGGCCCTCAACTCAGTTTTCTTCATGCGGTCGGCGGTTTACCTCGTTTCGCTGGGCTGGTGCGGTACAGCTGCTGCTTATGAATGTACTCGGCAACGGCGTCGGGCACCAACCTCTTTAGTGCGCCACCGCGGCCGACGGCGGCCCGGATTTGCGTGGCCGAAACATTCTCGTGAGTTTCCGGCAGCAGATGAAGGGTTGCTCCGGGAAGCACCAGCGGGCCTTCGATTTTTTGTTTGCGAAACAGCTTGGTCACAGCCGCGCTCGGACGCAGCGCAGCGGGGAGTGACGAGGCCACGTCCGCCAGCGAGTAGCCGGGCCGAGCCGCCACGATGAAGTCGCATTCCTTCAGCAGCGCTTCAGCTTCGTACCACTTGGCGATGTCCTTGAACGCGTCCATGCCAATGAGGAAGAAGAGGCGATCGCTCTTGCCCAGCGTCTTCTTCACCCGTCGCACGGTTTCGATGGAGTAGCTGGGACGCCGGTCTTTAGGAGCGGCGCTCAGGTCGGGAGCTTCCAGCGGCGACGCGACGAACTGCTTCTCACCCGCAACTGCTAAGGCGGTCATCGCGAAGCGATGGTAAAACGGCGTGACCGGCTCTTTCAGCTTATGCGGCGGGATGTCGGCGGGCACGAACCAGACTTCCTTGAGCGCAAGGCGGTCGGCTGCGGCGCGCGCGACTTTGAGGTGTCCGCGGTGAATCGGGTCGAAGGTACCGCCGAAGAGAGCAAGGTTCATGGAAGAAGCAAGCTAGCAACTAGCAACGAGGAACTAGCAGCTAACTGTTAGCATTTGGCCGTTAGCAACTGGCTCTGCAGATCTGTACGCTGATTTCGACCTCAGTTTTGTATTAGGGCACGACTTCAGTCGTGCCGAACTGAGCAGCGCACGTCGGGCTTGCGCCCCTGCGCAAGGCAGCACGTTAATCAGGGGCTAAAGCCCAGCCTATATCGTGCTGTAACGGCACGTCTAAAGACGTGCCCTGATACAAAGCGAAACATTCGCTTCCGCAGGCTAAATGCCAACTGCTAACGGCCAAGTGCCAAATGCCAAGTGCTAACTGCTAACTGCCGGTTTCGAATCGCTCGCAGCTCGGAGCTAGTTGCTAGTTGCTAGTTGCTGAATTCTATCTCCCCGCCGCAGCTTCGCCGCTTTTACTGTATTGCTCATCAGCATGGCGATGGTTAGCGGGCCGACGCCGCCAGGCACAGGCGTGATCGCTCCTGCAACCTCCGCGACCTTGGGATGCACATCGCCGACCAGGGTCGAGCCTTTCGCAGCAAAGTCCGCTTCGCGCTTGGCATCTCCAGCAAAGAACTCGCGGAACTCGGCGGGATCGGTCACGCGATTGATGCCAACGTCGATCACCGTCGCTCCCGGCTTCACGAAGTCGGGCGTAATCATTCCCGCGCGGCCAATGGCGGCCACCAGGATGTCGGCGCGACGGCAAACGCCGGGCAGATCGCGCGTCTTCGAATGGCAGACCGTGACCGTCGCGTTGTCATTCAGCAACAGCATGGCGACGGGTTTGCCGACAATGTCGCTGCGGCCCACTACGACCGCTTCTGCGCCGGGGACGGCAATGCCACTGCGCTTCAGGATTTCCATCACGCCCGCCGGCGTACACGGCACCAGCCCGGGACGTTGCGTCGAGAGATAGCCAACGTTCATGGGATGAAAGCCGTCAACATCTTTCTCCGGAGAGACGGCGAGCAGCACTTGCTTCGCATCGACATGCCTGGGCAACGGCAGCTGCACCAGGATGCCGTCGATCTCGTCGCGATGGTTGAGGTCGTCGACCAGCTCCAACATCTCTTCCGTGGTGACGCTCTCCGCCGGGGTGATCTTCTCGCTGTAGATGTCCAACTGCTCGCAGGTCTTTACCTTGTTGCGAACGTAAACCTCGCTGGCTGGATTGTGGCCGACCAGCACCGCGGCCAATCCCGGCCGCATGCCTGCAGCCGCGAGCTGCCGCACTTCTTCGGCCACCTCGGCCTTGATCTCCGCCGCGAGCTTTACCCCGTCAAGAATCCTTGCTGACATGTGTCTCCCAATGAGCCGAATTCCTATGTTAACCCGAGTGCCGGCAGGAGAGGTGGCGGGGCATTCCGTTCCAGGTTAGGCCAACAGAAGGCCAAATCTCGGGCACCCGGCCGACGCGATCGGACACCCGGCTCTTGCGCCTCTGCCGGGCAGGAATAGACGTACAATGGCGTGTGAAAAAACTCCTCCTCCTGATTGTTGTTCTGGTTGTGCTGGCGTTCGCGTTCCTGGCGATACGCTCGGTCACGCCGGTGGTTACCCTGCCTGCTTCCCTGACAATGCTCGGCCAGGCGACTCCCGTGTCGGTGCAGGTGCATGACGCTCGCGGCGTGCGCGGCGTGCGCGCCTTGGTTGAGCAGAATGGCGCGCGCTACCAGGTGTTCGAGTCGAAGGAGACGCAAAAGCCGCCCGACGCTACGCTGAGCTTTACCGCCGGTGTCAAGGCAACGCCGCAGTTGCAGGCCGGCAACGCGAAGCTGATCGTCGAAGCCACGTCCAACGATTTGCTGCGCAAGACGGGGCGCGCCGAGCGCGAGGTGATGGTGGCCACGCAGCCTCCCAGCATCAGCGCCGACTCCGAGCAGCACTACCTTTATGTCGGCATGGCGGACCTGGCCACGTTCAGCGTGTCGGGTAATTACACGGAAGCGGGCGTCCGTGTTGGCGATGAAACGTTTCGCGCCTGGCCAATGCCCGGCGGCAAGCCGGGGCTGTTCTCGCTGTTCGCTTTCGCGTGGAACATGCCGCCGGATACGCTGCCGCTGGTCTATGCGGCGAACGGCGCGGGCAACGACGTGACCACCCCGCTGGTGGTGGTCTTCCCCAAGAAGGAACAGCCGAAGTATTCGACGCACGATCTGCAGGTGAGTGACGCGTTCATGCAGAAGGTGGTTGGGGAGCTGGACCCGAACGGCAGCGGCGACCTGGTGCCGCGCTTCGTAAAGATCAACAGCGAGATGCGGCGCGCCAACAATAAGACGCTTTCCGACCTGCGGCTTAAGACTGCCGACAAGTTTCTGTGGTCGCAGCCTTTTATCCGGCAGCCGCATTCCCAGGCCGAAGCCAATTTTGCGGACTTGCGCAACTATATCTACCACGGGCAGAAGATCGATCAGCAGGTACATCTGGGCTATGACCTGGCCGTGACGCAGCATGTGGGCGTCGAGGCCTCGAACGACGGCAAAGTGGTCTACGCTGCGCCGCTGGGCATCTACGGCAACTGCATCGTGGTGGACCACGGCTACGGGCTGCAGACCATCTACGGGCATCTAAGCCGAATCGATGTTCACGAAGGCGACATGGTGAAGCAAGGCCAGGTCATGGGCTTGAGCGGCATGACCGGCATGGCCGGAGGCGATCACATCCACTTCGCCATGCAACTCGATGGCGTCCAGATTGACCCGAAAGAGTGGTGGGACCGGCACTGGATCCAGGACCACATCGCGCGACGAGTGGAGCTGCCGGGCTTCGGCAAATGATTGGCCGTTCAGGAAGCTCAATTATCTTTACTTGGCGCCCCAATTGACACATAGCTATTCGGCTATGTATTATGTCGGGCCATGCGGCGACAGCAGCAAGAGCGGATCTTTCGCGCGGTGGCCGATGCAACACGCAGAAGCATCTTAGAGCGGCTGCACCAGCGCGAGCTTACGGTAAATGAGCTGTGTGAACCGTATCGCATGGCACAGCCGTCGCTCTCGAAGCATCTGGCGGTGCTGAGGCGGAGCGGGCTGATTGCGGCGCGGCGGGCTGGCCGCCACCGTTACTACCGGCTCGATCCCGAGCCGCTGGAGCAGATCGCCGCATGGGCCGCGCAGTTCCGTGACCTCAGAGATCCTGCAGGACACGTCTGGCGTTTGCGACAAATCGATAAGCGAAAGGACACATGATATGGCCATCCAGGGAGGAAGACCGAACAACCGGCAAGTGGTTCCCTATCTCATGGTGCGCGACGGCCGCGCCGCGCTCGACTTTTACCAGAAAGCATTCGGGGCAAAGGTGGTTTATCAAGGAACCATGCCCGGTATGCCGGGGATCTTCGCGCAATTCAAGATCGGCGAATCGTATCTCCAACTCACCGACATGCCCGCGGTTGCCCCCAACGGGCCGCGTTCGCCGGAAACGCTGGGCGGCACCAGTGTGGTGCTGGAGATGTATGTGGATGACGTCGACAAGAGCTTTGCCAAGGCTGTGGAATCGGGCGCGACTGCACTGCTGCCACCCAGCGACATGTTTTTCGGCGACCGCTATTGCTGGGTGGGCGATCCCTGGGGACACGTCTGGGCACTGTCGACGGCGAAGGAAACGCTCACCCCCGACGACGTGCACCGCCGCGCTGAAGAATTCATGGCGGCCATGGCGAAAAAGCGGTGAGAGCATCGCGGGCCGGGCGCCCCACATATGCGCGGTTTTCCAATGTGTGCGGACGCCCGGTTTAGAATAGCGGCGTGACTAAGCAAGAGTTGACCGAACTTCTGGAAGTGCTGATCT